>Ga0134125_10000535_pt1 | contig 50969 bp, 47 predicted proteins | sample KB31751_FD_96464 | JGI IMG/M metagenome (GOLD analysis project Ga0134125, IMG submission 96464) | Terrestrial soil microbial communities with excess Nitrogen fertilizer from Kellogg Biological Station, Michigan, USA - KB3-175-1 | ecosystem: Environmental > Terrestrial > Soil > Unclassified ... | reverse complement strand
GCCGGGGCGGCCTGCCGCGCCGCGGTGCGCTGCGCTTCGTCGCTGCCGCGGCGGTCCCGCTCGCGATCGTGATGGTGCTCGCGTTCATGGCCCAGCGCATCGTCCAGCCGGGCGGGGGCGGCGCGTCGCCGCCGAGCGTCCGCGACGTGGCGGCCGTCGCGCTGCGCCCGGCGGCGGCCCCCGCGCCGGCGGCCAGGCCGGGCGGCGAGCTGCTGCGCGCGCAGGCGGGGCCGATCGTCTTCCCGACGTGGACGCATGTCGGCTGGCGCGCGGTCGGCACGCGCACGGACACGGTGCGCGGACATGAGCTGCGCACCGTGTTCTACGCCGACACCGCCGGCCGGCGGATCGGCTACGCGATCGCGGACGCGCAGCTGCCGGTCAGCGGCGGGCAGGTCGTGATCCGCCGCGGCGCGCGGCTGCGCGTGCTCGACCGCGGCGCGACCGCCGTCGTCACCTGGCGGCGCGACGGCCGCACGTGCATCCTCGCCGGCAGAGGCGTGCCGGTCGGCCGGCTGGTGACGCTCGCGAGCTACGCCGCCTGAGCGGGCGGGGCAGGCCCTACGCCGTCAGCTCGCGGTAGACGAGCACCGCGCGGCCGAGCACGATCACGTCGCCGTCGTGCAGCTCCTGCTCCGCGACGCGGCGGCCGTTGACCCACGTGCCGTTTGCGCTGCGGTCGTCGAGGATCCGCACGCTGCGGCGTCGCTGGACGACGATCGCGTGGCGGCGCGAGACGCCGACGTCCTCGAGCTGGAGCGTCGCGCCGAAGCCGCGACCGAGATGGACGATCGACCGCGCAAGTGCGAACGCGCGCTGCTCGCCGCCCTGCTCGACGAGCAGCCAGCGGCCCGGCGCGGGCGGCGCCTCGGGCGCGCCGACGTCGCCGAACGGGCGGTCGACCGCCGCGACCGCATCGGTGCGCTCGCGCGCCGCGGTCCGGGGATCGATCGGGGTGCGCAGCGTCATGGCCCGGGACCGTACGCGCCGAACCTGTGGGCGAGATGAAGATCCGGTGAAAGCGGGCGCAGAGCCGATAGGGCGACTGGTCGCGCGATAGTGTGCGGCGGCGTGACGGAGTTCGAGACCCCCTACGTGCTCTACGGCGCGTACCGCGTGCGCGAGCCGGGTACCGGCGTGACGGCGGACGCGGCCGCCGCCGAGGGCGCGCTCACGGGCGGCGGCGTCACGCTGCGCGGCGCCTACTCGCTCGCCGGCTTCAGAGCTGACGCCGACCTGCTGCTGTGGCTCGTCGGACCGAGCGCGGACGCGCTGCAGGCCGCGATCGTCGCGTTCCGCCGCAGCGAGCTCGGCCGCCTGCTCGACCCGGTCTGGACGAGCGTCGGCGTGCACCGCGACGCCGAGTTCAACAAGGCGCACATCCCCGCCTTCCTGCAAGGCGAGGAGCCGCGGACGTACGTCTGCGTCTACCCCTTCGTGCGCTCGTACGAGTGGTACCTGCTGCCGCCGCAGGAGCGCTCGGACATGCTGCGCGAGCACGGCATGATGGCGCGCGACTTCGCCGACGTGCGCGCGAACACCGTCAGCGCGTTCGCGCTGGGCGACTACGAGTGGCTGCTCGCGTTCGAGGCCGACGAGCTGACCCGCATCGTCGACCTGATGCGTCACCTGCGCGGCGCCGCGGCGCGCCGCCACACGCGCGAGGAGCTGCCGTTCTACACCGGCATCCGCAAGCCGCTGGCGGATGTCGTGGCGGACCTGCCTTAGCGGCGGCCGATCAACGACCGCAGGCTCCCGCGCCGGCGCGGGCGGTGCGGCGCAGGCGGGAGCGGGTCGCCGGCGAGGATCGCGGCCGGCGCTTCCTGCGCGAGCAGCGGCGCGAGCTCGCCGAGGCCGGCGGCCGCGAGCGGCTCGGCGATGCCCGGCGGCCGGCGCAGCGAGTCGTGGGCGTCGGAGGCGACGCTGTGGACGAGCCCGGCCTCCAGCATCCGCTCGGCGTAGCCGCGCACCGTGCGGCCGAAGCTGCCGGCGAAGGAGCTGGCGGTCACCTGCGTGGCGGCGCCGGCGCGTACGAGCGCGCGCAGCGCGTCCGGGTCGTCCTGCAGGAGCGGCGAGCGCTCCGGGTGCGCGATCAGCACGCGGTGACCGCGCTGCAGCAGCGCGCGCGCGACAGGCGCGAAGCCGGCGCCCTTGCGCAGCGGCGCCTCAAGCAGCAGCCACGGCCCGCCGCCGATCGACAGCGCATGGAGCTGCTCGTCGGACAGGTTGACCGCCTGGTGCACGTCGATCTCGGCGCCCTGCACCACCTCCAACGGGATCTGCGCCGCCGCCAGCGCGGTGCGCACGTCGGCGAGGTGCAGTTCGATCGCGGCCGGCTCGGTCGGCATGTCCCAGCTCACATGCGGCGTGGCGGCGACCGTGCGCACGCCCGCGCGCACGTGCAGCTGCGCCATCGCGAGCGAGCCGCCGAGGTCGTCCGGGCCGTCGTCGATCCCCGGCAGCAGATGGCAGTGCAGGTCGATCACCGTCCGCGCATGATCGCGCGCGGGGATGATGGCCGCCTCGACGGGCAGACTGAGGCGTGCGAAATGGCGACGAAGGAGCCGCGATGCAACTCGGGATGATCGGCCTCGGCCGGATGGGCGCGAACATGGTGCGGCGACTGATGCGCCACGGGCACAGCGCCGTCGTGTTCGACAGGAGCGCCGACGCCGTCGCCCAGCTCGCCGGCGAGGGCGCGACCGGCGCCGACTCGCTCGCGGACTTCGTCGCGCGCTTGTCGAAGCCGCGTGCGGTCTGGCTGATGGTGCCGGCCGCCGTCGTGGACGAGACGCTCGACGCGCTGCTGCCGCTGCTCGACGCCGACGACGTCGTGGTCGACGGCGGCAACTCCAACTATCGCGACGACCAGCGGCGGGCCAAGCGCGCGGCCGCCCAGGGCGTCCACTACGTCGACTGCGGCACGAGCGGCGGCGTGTGGGGACTGGAGCGCGGCTACGCGCAGATGATCGGCGGCGACGCGGAAGCGGTGCAGCGGCTCGCGCCGATCTTCGGAGCGCTCGCGCCGGGCGTCGAGGCGGCACCGCGCACGCCTGGCCGCGACGGCGAGCTGCAGGCGGGCGAGGAGGGCTGGCTGCACTGCGGGCCGCCGGGCGCGGGCCACTTCGTGAAGATGGTCCACAACGGGATCGAGTACGGGATGATGGCCGCGTACGCCGAGGGCCTGAACATCCTCGAGCACGCGAACGCCGGCGCCCAGCAGCGCGAGGCGGACGCGGAGACCGCGCCACTCGCCGATCCCGAGGCCTACATGTACGACCTCGACCTGCCCGCGGTCGCGGAGGTGTGGCGGCGCGGCAGCGTGATCGCCTCGTGGCTGCTCGACCTGACGGCCGCCGCGCTCGCCGCCTCCCCGGGCCTCGACGAGTTCTCCGGGCGCGTGTCCGACTCCGGCGAGGGCCGCTGGACCGCGCTCGCGGCGATCGAGGAGGGCGTGCCAGCGCCTATCCTGACCGGCGCGCTGTTCGAGCGGTTCTCCTCGCAGGGTGCCGACCAGTTCGCCAACCGCGTGATGTCGGCGATGCGGGCGGAGTTCGGCGGGCATGCGGAGAAGACGGTGACGCCGCCGGAAGCTCGGCGCTCGCGATGAGCGGACGGCGAAACAGCCACTCCGACGCGCTCGTCTTCTTCGGCGCGACCGGCGACCTCGCCTACAAGCAGATCTTCCCGGCGCTCCAGTCGCTGATCAGACACGGCAAGCTCGACGTGCCGGTCGTCGGCGTCGCGAAGTCCGGCTGGGGGATCGAGCAGCTGCGCGAGCGCGCGCGCAGATCGCTGGAGGAGCACGGCGGGGTGGACGAGGACGCGTTCGCCAAGCTCGTCGCGCAGCTCCGATACATCGACGGCGACTACGGCGACCCGGCGACGTTCGACCAGCTGCGCCGCGAGCTTGGCGACGCGCAGCATCCGCTCCACTACCTCGCGATCCCGCCGAGCCTGTTCGACGACGTCGTCGAGCAGCTCGGCCGCTCGGGCTGCGCTCCCGCCGGCGCGCGCGTCGTCGTCGAGAAGCCGTTCGGACGCGACCTCAGATCAGCCCGGGAGCTGAACCGCACGCTGACGTCCGTCTTCCCCGAGCGGGCGATCTTCCGGATCGACCACTACCTCGGCAAGGAGGCAGTCGAGAACCTCATCTACTTCCGCTTCGCGAACTCGTTCCTGGAGCCGATCTGGAACCGCGTGCACGTCAAGCGCGTGCAGATCACGATGTCCGAGTCGTTCGGGGTCGCCGGCCGCGGCAGGTTCTACGACGAAGCCGGCGCGATTCGCGACGTGATCCAGAACCACATGCTGCAGGTGCTCGCGCTGCTGGCGATGGACGCGCCGGTCGAGCGCTCCCCGGAGGCGCTGCGCGACGAGAAGGCGCGGCTGCTGAAGTCGATCGCGCCGCTGGCGCCGGCCGACGTCGTGCGCGGGCAGTTCCGCGGCTACCGCGACGAGCCCGGCGTCGCGCCCGACTCGGCCGTCGAGACGTTCGCGGCCGTGCGGCTGCACATCGACAGCTGGCGGTGGGCGCGCGTGCCGTTCCTGATCCGCGCCGGCAAGCGGCTCCCGGTGACCGCGACGGAGGTGCTGGTCGAGCTGCACCATCCGCCGCAGACGGTCTTCGACACGCCCGACGACACGGCGCCGAACTCGTTCCGCTTCCTGCTCGGCCCGGCCGTCCAGCTCGCGCTGCGGGCGCGCGCGAAGTCGCCCGGCGAGCAGATGGCCGGCGAGGAGGTGGAGCTGATGGCCCAGCACCAGCATCCGGGCGAGATGCCGCCGTACGAGCGTCTGCTCGGCGACGCGATGCGCGGCGACCCGACGCTGTTCGCACGCGAGGACGGGGTCGAGGCGGCGTGGGCGGTCGTCGAGCCAATCCTCGGCGACGCGGTCCCCGTGCATCCGTACGAGCCCGGAACGTGGGGCCCGCGCGAGGCGAATCGCCTGATCGAGGACGGCGGCGCCTGGCACGCCCCCAGCGGGCTTCGCACTGACGATCCGGCGTAGCGCGAGGACCGCGGTTTGCCCCGGCGGCACTCATAACTTCGAAATACGGTTCGTATGCGGACGTGGCACGTGTCCATGCATACATCGGCGCTCGCGTTTCCCTGCTGAACGGTGGTTATCCTCGGGCCGCAATGCCAAACCGAGCAACCGGAGCCCCGTGGGATCGCGTGCGCGAACCGCTGCTCGATCCCGGCCTCGTCGACGCGCGGCCGCGGAGCGGGCTGAGCACGCAGGCGATCGTCGACACCGCGATCGCGATCGCCGACGTCGACGGGCTCGACGCCGTCTCGATCCGCCGCGTCGCGGCGATCCTCGAGGTGCGCCCGATGAGCCTCTACACGCACATCGTCTCCAAGGACGAGCTGCTCGCGCTGATGGCGAACGAGCTGATGGGCACGCTGCTGGTGGAGGAGCCGCTGCCGGAGGACTGGCGCGAGGCGCTGACGTTGATTGCGCGCCGCTCGTTCACGATGTTCGCGTCGCATCCGTGGCTGCTCGCGCTGCTGGCCCGTCGTCCCCGGCACGGCCCGAACGCGGCCCGGCACGCGCGGCAGTTCGGGGCCACCGTCGAGCGGCTGAGACTCCCTGCGGAGGAGATGTGGACGCTGCTGAGCATCGTCAACGACTACGTCGTCGGGCATGCGATGCGCATCGCGACGACGAAGGTGACGAGCGACCTCGTCGCCTCGCTCGGGGCCGAGGACCGAGCGGCGCTGCCCGAGGTGGAAGCGCTCGTCAGAACCGAGGACACGCGCCTCGCCGGCGAGGTCTTCGAGCGCGGGCTCGAGGCGGTGCTCGACGGTGTCGAGTGGCGCTTCCTCAGAGCGCGGCGCTGAGCGGGGTCGCTTCCGTGGCGCGGACGCCGGCCGCTGCCTGCGGGGTGTAGAACTGCCGCGCCCAGCGCCGGTAGGCGGGTATCGGTCCGTCGCCCTGCGCCAGCCGCGGCCGCTCGAGGTAGATCTTGTGCTGCCAGATCGGGAAATCCTGCCACAGGTCGTGCTTCAGCGCGGGACCGAGCCCGCCCGTCAGCAGGCGTGACAGCAGCTGCGTGTGCGGGCTGTCCGGATCGCTTCCGACGCGCAGGCTGACGCCGAAGCGGATGTCGACGTGCAGCGGGTCGATCGGCGTCGCCATCGCCTGGAAGAGCGCAGCGGTGCGCAGCCGCGGGATCGCCGCGTCGACCCAGATGTGCCCGAGACCGTGCACGACGATGTCGAAGGCGATCTCCACCGGCCCGAACAGCGGGAACCCCTTCTCCGCCGTCGCGGCGATCGTGAACGACGGCCCGTCCGGCGCGAACGGCCGGCGTACGCGCGGGTTGCGGTAGCCGTGCAGCGCACCGATGTGGCCGGTGTCGATCGCATTCTCCACGACCTCCTGGGGATGGTCGACCAGCGTCGCGAACTGGCGGAACGGTGGACCGAACCCGTCCCTCGGCTGGGCGGGTACCTCCCACGCCGGCGACGCGCCGGCGGCGTGGTGCCAGACGAGGATCGCGTTGTTGACCTCGCGGACCTCGCGCTGTGCGAGGCGCGCGGCGGGGGGTCTCGTGCCATAGCCGGTGCGCACGCATCTGCCGTCCGTGCCGAATGCGAAGTGATGGAACGGGCACACGATCTCCTCGCCTTCGACCCAACCGCCGATCGCGAGGTGCGCGCCGAGGTGGGGACAGTAGGGCTCGACGACGCGCACGAGGCCGCTGCGCGTGCGGTAGACGACGAGCTCCTCGCCCATGAAGCGGCGGCGCAGCAGCCGGCCCGGTTTGAGCTCGTCGGCGAAGGCGACCGCGAACCAGCCGTCGGGGTACGGCCGGCGCGGCGTCTGCGCTGCGAGCGGCAGCGGTTCGGGGCCGCAGGCGCGCATCAGCTGGGTGAGATGCCTGCTGCCGATCATGCGGCGAGCTCCTCCCACCACCAGGCGACCGAGGCATGCGGGAGCGGCGCGAGGCTGCCGTCCGTCGGGGTGTCGGTCCAGCCCGGGAACGCTTGCAGCGGCGGTGCGTCCGGGTCGCCGGCGGCCATGTAGCGCGGCGCGCTAAAGCCCCAGTCGAGGATCCCGCGCCAGGTGTGGGCGAGGCTTGCGAGGAAGCGCGCCATCGCCGCGTCGCCGTCGGCCTCGGCCTGTGTCAGCAGACGCGCGTGCAGCGCGAGGAACAGCGTCGCGATGCGGTCGGTCAGCGCGTGCGCCTCCGGGATCGCCTCGCGCGGGGTGCAGCTGCGCTCGTGCGCGATCACGCGCAGCACGTTGCTGGAGCTGTCGGCGTTGCGCTCCTCCTTCGCGAATGACATCAGGTCGTTCAGCAGCAGGCAGAACGTCGACCACGCCTCGACGAGCGCGCGCACCGGGCCCGCCGCCGCCTGCACGGGCGTCAGCTCGATCGCGTTCGCGATGTTGAGCGTCGTCGCCCAGCTCGCGAGGCCGCCGGTGTGCATGCGCATCGCGAGGTAGTCGTTGAGCGACGGCGGCACGCCGCGCTCGGCGTTCGCGACGTCCCACGCCATCCCGAAGAACCAGGCGCGCGCGGTGTGCGCCCACTCGAGCCGCTGCCCGGGCGTCGCGTGCCGCAGGATCGCGCGGGTCAGGTCGCGCAGCGCGTCGTTGTAGGGCAGTTCGAGCGCGAAGGCGGCGCGCGGCTCCTCGCTCAGGCGCACGAGCGGAGCGCCGAGCGCGAGGAAGTCGGCGGCGCGCCTGCTCGTCGGGCCGTTGTCGTAGTAGAGGTCGTCCGTCGCGAAGCCCCAGTAGAGCCACTTCGCCACGTCGGCGACGCGCTCGGCGTCGGCGTCCGGCAGCGCCCGCGCGTAGATCTCGGCCGCGCGCGTGCCGATCAGCCGCTCGCGCTGCGCGGCGCTGCCGTACAGCTCGAAACGGTCGATCCAGCCGATGCAGCGCCGCTCGATCGCATCCGCCTGCGGGTGGATCGCCGGTGGGACCGGGCAGTGCAGCGGCAGCAGCTCGGGCGCGCCGAGCGGCTGCTCGCGCATCGCCGTCATGGGGCCGTTCCGGCTGGTTCCCGCGGATGGAGGCGGACGCGCACCGGGCCCAGCGGCCGCATCGACATCAGCTGGGAGAGGGGCAGCGTCGCGTCCAGCGACTCCAGACGGTAGCGCCCCAGCAGCGCCCGGATCATCGTCGTCGCCTCGAGCATCGCCACGTGGCGGCCGATGCACGCACGCGCGCCGCCGCCGAACGGCATGTACGCGAACGGCGGGCGGTCGTGCTCGCCGACGAAGCGCGACGGGTCGAAGCGCTCGGGCTCGGGCCAGAAGCGCGGGTCGCGGTGCGTCGCCCACGGCACGACGAGCACGAGCGCGCCGGCGGCCACCGCGTACCCACCGAGCTCCGTGTCGGCCGTCGTCCGCCGGCCGAGCGCGTAGGACGGCGGATACAGGCGCATCGCCTCCTGGACGCTGGCGCGCACCAGGTCCCCGTCGCCGCCGGCGGGGGCGCACGCCGACGCGGCGACCCGCTCCTGCAGCTCGGGGTGGCTGCCGAGCAGATGCAGCGCCGAGATCATCACGTCGGCCGTCGTCGTGTAGCCAGCGAGCATGAACATCAGTGCCTCGTCGCGCACCTCTCGTTGCGACAGCGCCGCTCCGTCCTGCGGGTCGCGGACGTCGCGCAGGCGGCGCAGCAGCCCGCCGGCGTCGCCGTCGCGGCTCTCCTGGTCGCGCTGGGCCAGCACGCGCTCGATCGTCTCGCGCAGTTCCGCGCGCAGCGCGCGGAAGCGCCGGTTGCGCGGCGTCGGCAGGTACAGCGGCGGGCGCAGCGCCTGCATCACGCGCACGGCCACCTGGTCGCCGAGGCGCGGGACCAGGCGCTCCAGCGCAGCGGCGGTGACGTCGTCGACCAGGTCCTCCTGGGCGAAGATCGTCAGACCCAGCACGCGCAGGGCGTGCTGCTCCATCTCCGGCATGACGTCGATCTCCTGCACCCCGAGATCGCGCCAGCGCTCGGCGACCCGGTCCGCCTCCGTCTGGAGCAGACTTGCGTACTGTGCGACGTGCCGACGCGTGAACAGCGGCTGCAGGATGCGCTTCTGGCGCCGCCAGCGCTCCCCCTGCATCGTCACGAGCGTCTCGCCGAACAGCTCGCGCACCACGTCGTGGGATGGCGCCCGGTGGACGAAGGCGTCGGTGTCGAGCATCACCCGCCGCACGTCGGCGGGGTGTCGGACGGCGACGATCGTCCGTCGCCGGAGCGCGGGTCCCCAGGCCGGTCCGACGCGATACGCGACGACGTCGCCATGGCGTGCGAAGCCCTCCTGGAGCATGCCGAGCAGGTTTCGGCGCAGCGCGCGCGCCATGCCGAGCAGCGGCTCGCCGGCCGGACCCGGGATCGTCTGCGGGAGCTCGACGAGGTGCGGGCGGGCTGCGGTCGCGGTCATGCGGCGTCGACCTCCGGTTCCGCCACGAGCGACGGGCGTGCGCGCGGAGCGCTCGCGAGGCCGAGCCGATTGAGCGGACCGCGCACCAGCTCGGCGATCGCGACCAGGAGGTGCGTGCCTTCGCGGCGCAAGCCCGGGTCGCCGAGATGTGCGAGCGCGACCTGCAGGTGGTCGAGCGCGAGCGCGACCGCGCGCCGGTCGGCGCCCGCGGCCTGCACGCGACGCGCGACCTCGCGGACGCCGGGCTCGTCGATCTCCTCCACGAGCAGCCCGATGAGCGTCGGGTCGCGCTGCAGCGTCATCAGCACCGGGAGGGTGAAGACGCCCGCGCGCAGGTCGCTGCCGGCGAGCTTCCCGGTCGCATGGCTCTCGCCGTAGAGGTCGAGCACGTCGTCGACGATCTGGAACGCGATGCCGATCTCCATCCCGAAGCAGGCGAGTGCGTCCGCGGTGCGCGGCGTCGCACCGGCCGTCGCCGCGCCGAGCCAGCAGGAGGTCGACAGCAGCGTCGCCGTCTTGGCGCGGATCGACGCCTGGTAGTCGGCGATCGCGCGCTCGCGGTCGAACAGCGCCGCGCTCTCGGCGAGCTGCCCTGCGCACAGCTCGGTGAGCGTCTGGGCGAAGCGCCGCAGCTCGGCTGGCCCGAGGCTCGCGGCGACGCGGTAGGCGTGCGCCAGCAGCACGTCGCCGCCGAGCACCGCGGCGTGGTTGCCCCACAGCGCATTCGCGCTCGGCCGGTCGCGGCGCAGTGGCGCCGAGTCGAGCACGTCGTCGTGATAGAGCGACGCGAGGTGCAGCAGCTCGACGGCGGTGGCCGCGTCGATCACGCGCTCGCTCACCGCCGTGTGGCCGCCGACGGCGATCGCCGAGGAGATTACGAGCGCCGGACGCAGGCGCTTGCCGCCGGCCTCGATGCCGTGGAGGGCGAGCTCGGCGAGGCGCTCGCCGGGCTCCAGTGCGACTGCGTGAAGACGTGACTCGACACGTCTCAACTGGGCAGTGGTCTCCCCAGGTGGATGGACGCCGACCGTGGCGGCAGCACCAGTCTCGCGACCCAGGCTCGCGCGGCGCTGTGCTCCTCCAAACAAGCGCATGCAATTGGTTGTAATCAGTTTTGCGGCGAAACGCAAGTTGGAGCTGCGGGGCGCAAACATTCGGGCTACCCTCTACACGACCGGCTCAGTTCTGATACGGTGTACGGCGACGGCCTTTTCTGCCGTCAGGACGGGCATTGGGGTACGGGAACGCCATCGGGAGGGTGGCGTTCCCGCCTGGTCGACGCGTGCCCGCGCGCCAACTCTCTGGGCCTGCCTCACGCTGCCTGAATTTGGTCAGGTTGAGGTCACTCCTGTGCATTCAACCGCACGGGCGTTCGCCCCTGCCATTTTTAAGTGATGAGCCCTTGGCGTAGGCTCTGATCGTTAAACGTTGTTTAACCATCGGCGTACCGCGCGACGCGCAAGCTGGCGTCTCGGCGTTCGCCGAGCGGGCCGCTGCCGCACGGGCGGTTCGCCGCTCCGGTGCGTCCTGCGCCGCGGCGGCGCGGCAGGAGTAGCCTCACGGGCGATGGCGGCGACCGACTCGCAGCTCCCCGCTGAAGGCTTTCGTCTCTCCGGCATCGCTCCGCGCGCCTACCAGCACCCGGCCGACAAGGCGGCGACCGCGGCACTTGGCGCGATCCCCTATCTCGACCGCGTGGTGCGCAAGCTGATCGAGCTGGGCTACGAGCGTGCGCTGCGGCAGGCCGCGCTCGGCGCCTCGGTCCGGCTGTCCGAGCGGCAGCTGCCGGACGTGTGGGCCGAGCACGTGCTCGCGTACCGGACGCTTGACGTGCCGGAGGCGCCGCCGCTGTACATGACGCAGTTCCCGCTCGCGAACGCGATGGCGATCGGGGCCAAGCGGCCGATCGTCGTCGTCAACTCCGAGCTGGTGCGCCTGCTCGACGCGCCGCAGCGGCGGGCGGTGTTCGCGCACGAGGCCTCCCACATCCTCGCCGACCACCAGCTGTACGGAACCGCGCTCGCGATCCTCACCGGGCTGGCGACGAGCGGGAGGCTGCCGCTGCCGCTCGTCCCGATCCGCACCGCGCTGCTCGAGTGGAGCCGCGCCGCCGAGCTGAGCTGCGACCGCGCCGCGGCCCTCGTCACGCGCGACCCGCTGGCCGTCTGTCGCACGTTCATGTCGCTTGCGGGCGGTGCGATGGTCGAGCGACTCGACCTCGACGCCTTCATGCAGCAGGGGATGGAGTATGCGGAGGAGGGCGGCGGGCTCGAGCGGCTCACGCGCCTGCTGATCGACCTGGGCGTGACGCACCCGCTGCCGGTGCGCCGCACGCACGAGCTGATGCGGTGGGTGCGCGGCGGCGACTACGACCGCATCGTCGGCGGCGACTACGTCCGCCGCGACGAACCGGCCGACCCGCGCGCCGAGGGCGGTGAGGCGGCCGCCTTCTACGCCGAGCGCTTCCGCAGAGCCTTCCGCGAGGCCGGCGACGCCGTCGGGTCGATGGGCGACCAGCTCGCCGGCTGGCTGCGGCAGGACGCGGACGACGACGAGCCTGGCGCGTAGCCGCGCGGCGCCCGCGGGTCAACCGGCGGCGAGCGCCTCGGCCGGCGTGATCGCGAGGCCGGGATCGACCAGATCCCGGTGGTCGCCGCTCACGAGCGTCCAGCCGTTGATCTCGGCGGCGGCCACGTAGGCGGCGTCGTAGGCGGACAGACCATGCCGGTCCGCGAGAGCGACCATGAGCTCGAAGAGGCCGGTGTCCACCCGCACGATCGTCTCCGGGCAGGCCCGCAGCATGAGGGTCCACAGCGAGTGCGCGTCTGCCGGCGAGCCCCACGACGCGCCGACTACGTTCGCCACCTCGTAGAACGTCAGATCCAGGGTCGCGAACCGCTGGCCTCTCGCTGCGGTGTTGAGCAGCTTCGAGGTTGCGTCGTGGTGTCCGTCGGTGGTGTCGAGCGACGCGACCCACACGCTTGCGTCGAGCAACAGGGGCTTCATCGCGCTCGCCGCATCTCTCGGATGAACCGGACGTTGTCGCCGCCGTGCGGTGCAGCCGTGGCGAGGATCTTGCGGATATCGGCCGCCAGCGCCTCGTCGGCAAGTGCAAGTCCCCGCTCGGCGGCTTCGCGCAGGAATCTGCTGCGGCTTGTTCTGTGTGCCTGCACATGGGCGTCGATGCGCTCCAGCAGGCTGTCGGGGAGGCTGATCATCACCTTTGCCATGGAAGCAGGATATACCGGTATTGATCAACCGCAAATACCTGGAGAAACCTAAAGATTCCGGTTGCGGGCGGGCGGACGGCGGGGCAGGGGCGATGGTCGAGGGCTGTGCGCGTGTCCGCCATCTGACCGGATGCGTTCATCTGACTCGCATATAAATTTATAGCTGGGTAACGTTGTCATCGGATGGCGACACATGCTTCGGTGACAGGCTCCCAGCGGACCCGGCTGCCGCGCCCCGAGCGCGAGCGGCTGGTCCTCGACGTCGCGCACGCGCGCTTCGCCGAGCACGGCTTCAGCGCGGTCACGATGGACGACCTGGCGGCGGACGCCGGCGTCACGAAGCCGCTGCTCTACGCGTACTTCGGCAACAAGGAGCGGCTCTACCTCGCGTGCATGGAGCGCGCCGGCGAGGCGATGTTCGCGACCGTCGGCGCGGCCGTCTCGCACGCGACCAGCCCGGGCGACGCGCTGCGCCGCGGCGTGCACGCCTTCTTCGCCTTCGTCGACGAGGACCGCGACGCCTGGCGCGTCCTGTTCGACGAGACGCTCCCGGCCGGCGGCGAGCTCGCCGAGCGTGTCGCCGAGTACCGCGAGCGGCTGCTCGCGCTCGTCTCGCGGACGAACCTCGCGCGCCTGCCCGAGCAGCGCCGCGCGCGCCACGCGAGCGAGATCGAGGCGATCTCCGTCGCGCTGCTCGGCGCCGCCGAGGCGCTCGCGCGGTGGTGGCTGCGAGCGGGCGCGATGCCCGCGGCCGACGCCGCCGAGCTCTTGATCGCGACCGTCGAGCCGGGTCTCCAGGCCCAAACCCTGCCCGCCCGCCCGCGCGCGCGAACCGCCGGCACGGTCGCCGCCGGCGAACCTGAATCCGAAGGAGCCAGATGACCCCCGCCAGCCCCCGCCGAGCCGTCGTCCTCGGCGGCAACCGCATCCCCTTCGCCCGCTCCGACAGCGCGTACGCGAAGGCGTCGAACCAGGACATGCTGACTGCGGCGCTCGATGGGCTCGTCGACCGCTTCGACCTCGCCGGCGAGCGACTCGGCGAGGTCGTCGCCGGCGCCGTGCTCAAGCACAGCCGCGACTTCAACCTCACGCGCGAGTGCGTGCTCGGCAGCCGGCTCGCGCCCGAGACGTCCGCGTACGACGTCCAGCAGGCGTGCGGGACCGGCCTCGAGGCCGCGATCCTCGTCGCGAACAAGATCGCGCTCGGGCAGATCGACGCCGGCGTGGCGGGCGGCGTCGACACCACCTCCGACGCGCCGCTCGGCGTCAACGAGCAGCTCCGCTCGATCCTGCTCGACGCCAACCGCGAGAAGTCCACCCAGGGGCGCCTGAAGCAGCTGCTGCGCGTCCGCCCGCAGCACCTCGCGCCGGCGATCCCGCGCAACGAGGAGCCCCGGACCGGTCTGTCGATGGGCGAGCACCAGGCGCGCACCGCCGCCGAATGGGGCGTCACACGGGAGGCGCAGGACGAGTTGGCGCTGCGCTCGCACGTGAACCTCGCCGCCGCCTACGAGCGCGGCTTCCTCGACGATCTCGTCACGCCGTATCTGGGCCTGGAGCGCGACCAGAACCTGCGCCCGGACTCCTCGCTGGAGAAGCTCGCCAAGCTCAAGCCGGTCTTCGGCGGGCCCGACGGGACGATGACGGCCGGCAACTCGACGCCGCTGTCCGACGGCGCCGCCGTCGCGCTGCTGGCCTCCGAGGAGTGGGCGCGGGAGCGCGGCCTCACTCCGCTCGCCGCCTTCGTCGACGCCGAGACCGCGGCGGTCGACTACGTGGGCGGCCGCGAGGGCCTGCTGATGGCGCCGGCCTACGCCGTGCCGCGGCTGCTGGCGCGCAACGGCCTCGCGCTGCAGGACTTCGACCTCTACGAGATCCACGAGGCCTTCGCCTCGCAGGTGCTCTCGACGCTCGCCGCCTGGGAGGACCCCGTCTTCTGCACGCAGCGGCTCGGCCTGAAGGAGCCGCTCGGCGCGATCGACCGCGCCAAGCTCAACGTCAACGGCAGCTCGCTCGCCGCCGGCCACCCGTTCGCCGCGACCGGCGGCCGCATCGTCGCGGGCCTCGCGAAGGCGCTGCACGAGCGCGGCGGCGGCCGCGGCCTGATCTCGATCTGCGCGGCCGGCGGCCAGGGCATCGTCGCGATCTTGGAGGCCTAAGCCATGGACAAGTACACGCAGCTCGTCAACACGCCGGTGGGGAAGAAGCTCGCCAAGCAGGTCGGCCTGCCGAAGCCGGTGCCGCTCCGGCGCTGGGTGCCGGGCTCCTCGATCGTCGAGGGGAAGGTGCTGGTGGGTGGCGCTCCCTCCGGCCGGCTGGCGGCCCCGCTCATGCGGGTGCTCGCGGACGCCGGTGCCGACGTGGCGACGCCGCTGCGCGCCGACCTGCGCGAGGCGGCCGCCGAGACCGGTCTCGACGCGTCGCCTTGGACGCCGCAGGCGGCGGTCGACCACCGCTACGCCGCGCTCGTGTTCGACGCGACCGGCGTCACGGAGTCGGCGCAGCTGGAGGAGCTGCACGCGTTCTTCCACCCGACGATCCGCCAGGTCAAGACGTGCGGGCGGGTCGTCGTGCTCGGCACGACGCCGGCGGCGGCGAAGAAGCCGGCCGAGCGCGTCGCGCAGCGCGCGCTGGAGGGCCTCACGCGCGCGATGGGCAAGGAGATCGGCCGCGGCGCGACCGTCCAGCTCGTCTACGTCGAGCCCGGCGCCGAGGATGGGATCGCGGGCACGCTGCGCTTCTTCCTCTCGCCGCGATCGGCGTTCGTGTCGGGACAGGTCGTGCGGATCGCGGCCGGGGCCGGGGCGCCGGACGGGTTCGACTGGAAGCGGCCGCTCGCCGGCAAGGTCGCGCTCGTGACGGGCGCCTCGCGCGGCATCGGCGCGGCGATCGCCGCAACGCTCGCGCGCGACGGCGCGCATGTCGTCGGCCTCGACGTGCCGGCGCTGGAGGACGACCTGAAGGCGGTCGCCGACGGCATCGGCGGTTCGGCGTTCCCTGCGGACATCACCGACCCCGAGGCGCCGAGAGCGATCGCGGCGCACCTGCGCACGGAGCACAAGGGCGTGGACATCGTGGTCCACAACGCGGGCATCACGCGCGACCGCACGCTCGGCCGCATGGACGCCGACCGCTGGAACGCGGTGATCGCGGTGAACCTGAGCGCGATCGAGCGGATCACCGACGCGCTCATCTCCGGCGGGTCGAGAGCGGTCCTGAACGAGGGCGGGCGGGTGGTCTGCGTCTCCTCGATCAGCGGCATCGCCGGCAACGCCGGGCAGACGAACTACGCGGCCTCGAAGGCCGGCGTGATCGGCGTCGTCGATGCGTATGCGCCGCTGGTTGCGGAGCGCGGCGCGACGATCAACGCGGTCGCGCCGGGCTTCATCGAGACGCAGATGACGGCGAAGGTGCCGCTGCCGATCCGCGAGGCCGGGCGGCGCATGTCCTCGCTCTCGCAGGGCGGCCTGCCGGTCGACGTGGCGGAGGCGATCGCCTGGTTGGCCTCGCCGGCGTGCGGCGGCCTCAACGGCAACGTCGTGCGGGTCTGCGGGCAGAGCCTGCTGGGAGCGTGATGGCCGCGCTGACCACCTACGCCCGCGCCGCGCTGCCGCTCGTCCCGGGCGCATCGCTGCTGCCGTTCGTGGCGGGGCGCGGCAAGGAGATGCCGGCGCTGGAGCGCGCCCTGCCGGGCGTCGCCGTCGACCCGAAGCAGCTCGCCGAGTACGCCCGCGTGTGCGGCTTCACGCTGCGCGACGAGCTGCCGGCGACGTACCTGCACATCAAGGCGTTCCCGCTGCACATGGCGATGATGGTCGACGGGAGGTTCCCGTTCCCGGCGGTCGGGCTCGTGCACCTGAGCAACCGCATCGCGGTGCACCGGCCGGCGCGCGTGTCGGAGGTCTTCGACCTTGTGGTGCGCACCACCCCGATCGAGCCCCATCCCAAGGGACGGACGTTCGCGCTGGTGTCCGAGGCGCGCGTGGACGGCGAGCTGGTGTGGGAGGACCACAGCGTCATGCTCCGCCGCGGCAACGGGTCCGGGGAGCCGCGTGAATCTGACCTCGCGGACCGGGGTCTCGTTAACGCGGCTCCCGTGACGTGGTCGCTTCCGGGGGATCTGGGGCGGCGGTATGGGGCGGTGTCGGGGGACCGGAACCCGATCCACCTGCACGCGCTGACGGCGCGGGTGTTCGGCTTCCCGCGCGCGATCGCGCATGGGATGTGGACGAAGGCGCGCGCGCTGGCGGCGCTCGAAGGGCGGCTGCCGGAGGCCTATACCGTGGACGTCGCGTTCCGCAAGCCCATCCCCCTCCCCAGCCGTGTGACGTTCGCGGCAGAGAACGAGCGCTTCGTGGTGCGAAGCGCGAAGAACCCAGACACCCTCCACCTCGAAGGGACGGTGACGCCATGAGCATGGCGGAGCGCAGCATGGGTCTCGGCCTGCGAGCGCTTGGGCGCCTCGCCGGCTCGGACGTCGTCGACCGCCTGGGCGTGCGCAAGCCCGCCGAGCGGGTCCTCTACCGCGCCACGCGCGACGGCTTCAGAGCGGTCGGTGCGGCCGGGCGCACGTTCAAGGCGATCAACGGCAACGGCAAGCCGAAGCGGCTCCCCACCGCCACCGGCATCGGCCTCTTCGACCTCACGCCGACTGATGAGCAGCAGATGCTGCAGGAGTCGTTCAAGTCGTTCGGGGCCGACCAGCTGCGGCCGGCGGCGCTGAGAGCCGACACGGCCGCCGCGGCGCCCGACGAGCTGCTGGCCGCCGGCGGCGAGCTGGGCTTGACGATGCTCGGCGTCCCCGAGGAGCTGGGCGGCGCCGTCTCGGAGCGCTCGTCGGTCACGGCGGTGCTGGCGGCCGAGGCGCTCGCGCACGGCGACATGGGCCTCGCGGTGGCGCTGCTCGCGCCCGCCGGCGTGGCCGCCGCGCTTGCGCTGTGGGGCGACGCCGATCAGCAGGCGACCTACCTGCCCGCGTTCGTCGAGGCGGAGACGCCGGCCGCTGCGGCGCTGGCGCTCCAGGAGCCGCGCGCGCTGTTCGACCCCTTCGAGCTGAAGACCACGGCCCGCCGCGAGCGCGACGAGTTCGTGCTCGACGGCGTCAAGTCGCTCGTCCCGCTCGCCGCCGCCGCTGACCTGCTGGTCGTCGGGGCGCGGCTGGAGGGGCACGGCCCGGTCCTCTTCCTGGTCGAGACGAAGACGAAGGGCGTGCTCGTGAAGGCCGCCCCCGGCATGGGCGTGCGCGCCGCCGCGACCGGCGACGTGCTGCTGGAGGGCGTGCGCCTGCCCGCAGGCGCGCTCCTGGGCGACGGCGACCCGGCCGTCTACGCGGAGGCCGTGCGGCGCGCGCGCCTCGCGTGGTGCGCGCTGGCGTGCGGCACGGCGCGCGCCGTGCTCGACTACGTCATCCCGCACGTCAACGAGCGCGTCGCGTTCGGCGAGCCGATCTCCAACCGCCAGTCGGTCGCGTTCACCGTCTCCGACGTCGGCATCGAGCTGGAGGGCATGCGGCTCGCGACCCTGCGCGCCGCGTCCCGGCTCGACGCCGGCAAGGACGCCGCGCGGGAGATCGCGCTGGCGCGGGCGCTGTGCTCGGAGAAGGGCGCGTGGATCGGCTCCAGCGGCGTGCAGCTGCTCGGCGGCCACGGCTACGTGAAGGAGCACCCGGTCGAGCGCTGGTACCGCGACCTGCGAGCGGTGGGCGTCTGCGAGGGCGCCCTGCTCGTCTAGAGAGGAACGACGCCGATGATCAACCTTGAGATTCCCAAGAAGTTCGTCCCGCTCGTCGGCCAGGCGCACCAGGTCGCGGAGGAGGTGTTCCGCCCGATCTCGCGCAAGTACGACGTCGGCGAGCACGAGTACCCCAAGGAGCTCGACATGCTCGCCGCGCTCATCGACGGGATGAACGACGGCAGCGACCTCGGCGGGGCCGGCGCGGCCGGCGTGCGCCGGACGGAGGGCAAGGACGACGGCGTTCGCAACGGCTCGAACATGTCGACGGTGCTCGGCATCATCGAGCTGTGCTGGGGCGACGTCGGGCTGCTGCTGTCGATGCCGAGGCAGGGGCTCGGCAACAGCGCGATCGCGTCGGTCGCGAACGACGAGCAGCTCGAGCGCTTCAGAGGCAAGTGGGCCGCGATGGCGATCACCGAGCCGGAGGCCGGCTCGGACAGCGCCGCGATCCGCACGACCGCCGTCTACGACGAGGAAAACGACGAGTACGTCCTCAATGGCGAGAAGATCTACGTCACGTCCGGCGAGCGCGCCGACCTCGTCGTCGTCTGGGCGACGCTCGACCGCGCGCAGGGCCGCGCGGCGATCAAGTCGTTCGTCGTCGAACGCAGCAACCCGGGCCTCAAGCTCGACCGCCTGGAGCACAAGCTGGGGATCCGCGCGTCCGACACCGCCGCCTTCATCCTCGACGACTGCCGCGTGCCGAGAGAGAACCTGCTCGGCTCGCCGGAGATCAACTCGACCAAGAGCTTCGCCGGTGTCATGCAGACGTTCGACAACACGCGGCCGCTCGTCGCCGGGATGGCGGTGGGGTTGACCCGCGCGTGCCTGGAGCTGACGCAGAGACTGCTGGCCGAGGCCGGCGTCGAGGTCGACTACGACAGGCCGGCGGCGACGCAGTCCGCGGCCGCTGCGGAGTTCCTGGCGATGGAGGCCGACTTCGAGGCCGCGCGCCTGCTCACGTTGGAGGCCGCCTGGCTGGCCGACAACAGCAAGCCGAACTCGCTGCAGGCCTCGATGGCGAAGGCGAAGGCGGGACGCACGTGCGTCGACGTCGCGCTGCGCTGCGTGCGGCTCTGCGGGTCTCTGGGCTTCGGCGAGGAGCTGCTGCTGGAGAAGTGGGCGCGCGACGCGAAGATCCTCGACCTGTTCGAGGGCACGCAGCAGATCCAGCTGCTGATCATCGCGCGCCAGCTGCTCGGCAAGACGTCGGCGGAGTTGAAGTAGGCCGCCCCGAGCTCAACATCTCCCTCGATTGCCGAGGATCGAGGGAGATGCCCGATCGACCGCAAGACCTTCCTCCGCCGACCGGCTCAGCCGCGCCGTCGTCGAGGCGCTCGACGACGGCGTGCTGGTGACCGACACCGAGCTGCGGCCGGTGAGCTAGAACGCAAGCGCGCTGCGGATCCTCGGGCTCAGCGCCGAGCAGCTTGCGGCCGATGGGGATCGCCGCGCCGGCGATCGGCACGGTGCGCTACGGCGACGACGGGCGACCGGTCCCCGACCGCGACAACCCGCTGCGGCGCGCGCTGCGGCGGAGCACTCCGGTGCGCGCCGCACGCCGCCCGGCGGCGGCGACCGCTGGATCACCATGCCCGCCCGCCCGCCCGCCCGATCGGCGGCGCGCACGGCACCTCCCGCTCCGGGGTGATCTGCACGTTCGCCGATGTGACGAAGTCGGTCGAGCCCGAGCAGCGCCTGCGCGAGGAGCGCGACGGCGCGCAGCACTGCCTGGAGTTGGCCTCGACCCTCGGCGTCGTGCTCGACGCACGTGGACTGGAGCTGATCAACCGCGAGGATTGCGACCCCGGCTCGACTGCCATCGTGTCCGCGGTACCCGATCTCGGCGCCGCACTCGGGATGACCACCGTCGTCGGGCGTCGAGCAGCCGGCGCAGCTGGAGTTCTGCGCACGCACGGCTGCCCGCTGGTGCAGGGGCTTCTTGACGGGGAGACCGGCGCATGATCCGCGGCCCCGCGAGGTCACGGGCAATCTCGCGAGCGCCTTCCGGCGGGCTCCTCGTCATGCCCCGGTTGCGCTCAGGCCACTTGACCGGGCGCGGCGCTGGCCTGTTCGCGGCGCAGGAACTCGTCGAACATCGGCACGGTGAAGGCGGTGTCGCCGTGGGCCGGGCTATAGATCATGCCCTTGCGGATCAGGCTGGCGCGACGCGGCGCCACGCGCTCCACGGGCGCGCCCAGCTCAGCCGCGACGTCGCCCGAGCGGTGCGGGCCGGCGCCCAGTCTCGCCATCGCGAAGAGGTATCGCCGCTCGGTCGGCGTCAGCCGTTCCATGCGTACGCGGAAGAAGTTCTCGTCGAGCTTGCGCCGCACCCGCGGGGCCGAACGCGTGACGTCCTCGACGCCGATCGGGGAGCCGGGAGCGACGTTCCAAACCTCGTAGCCCCACACCTGCAGGAAGAACGGATAGCCGAGCGTGCGCGCCTCCAGCAAAGCGAGCGCTGTATCCGTGAAGGCGACGCCCTGCTCGCGAGCTGGGATGACGAGCACGTCGCGCGCGTCGTCGGGTGCGAGATTTCCGATGAAGGGGAACTCGAACAGCCGCTCCGCATACGACCGCGCCTTCCCCGTCAGTCCGGGCAGCTGCGGCAGGCCGGCGCCGGTCAGCACGATCGGCAGATCGAGCTGAACCGTGCGATGGACCGCGATGATCAACGCGCTGAGGTGCTTTCTCGCGACGAGCTGGATTTCGTCGATCATCAGCACGACGCCGGTGTTACGGTCTCTCGCCGCCTCTCCGACGGCGATGAGCAGGTCCGTAAGGTCATCCGTGAGCTGGCCGCTGTCGGCGACGCCGGCCAGTGCGGAGATGTTCAGCGACAGCGTTGAGCCGTCGGGCAGCTGATAGGTGAAGGACTCGAGCGCGCCCAGCGCTCGCTTCACCGCCCGCGAGGCCTTGCCGCGGTCCAGCTTGAGCAGCACCGTGCGCAGACGAGTGGCGAGCGCGCGGCGAAAGTCGTCGTCGTCGGTCGCCTCCAGAAAGGCGACTGCGAGTCCCAGCGCCTCGGCGGTCTCGCTGAAGCGGTTCAGCAGCACCGTCTTGCCGACGCCGCGCAGGCCGGTCGGGATGAAGCTCTGTCCCGGCCGGCCGCGGACCGCCCGCGTCGCGATCGTCTCAAAGTCGGCGGTGAGCTCGTCACGGCCGACGAGCGCCGGCGGCGCTGCGCCGGCGCTGGGCCGGTATGGGTTGACGAACGGATCCACTGCCGAAGCCCTTACAGAACTTATCCCGACGGTTGGTAAGACGGGAAAGGTGGGCCGAGCGCGCGTGCTCGTATCGGCGGCCGCGCGAGTTCGCCGTCGACGGTCGTCTGCTCCGTTGGCGGCAGCAACCGCGAGGGCAACGCGACGAGGCCGAGCGCGGTCCACTCGAAGCCCTCTTGCTCGAGTCGTGCGAGTTCGCTCGGATTGGCCGGAGCGAGGATCTCAGGACCGATCTCTGTTCGTCTTCGCACCATAATAAGGAGTCTGACACACCTGGACTCCGTAAGCAAGCTCCTATTGTATTGAGCCAGGTATGAGAACACTGTGTTGACCCCAAGGAACTCGATAATGGTCTCAGCAAATCCAAAAAGCGGTAGCTTGCCGGTCCGACTGGGCATTATTCTGGTATTCTGGCGAACATCGAACCGGAGAGTCGCAGTAGCGCGGGACGTGAGTGAGGGCGCCTGATGGCAAAACACAGAACGGATTCGACGACCCGCGGCCTGCTTGCAGCGCTGCCGGAGACGCGCGTCGATCTGCTCGCGGCGATCGATGCGCTCGGCGACGCGGGCGTGACGCGTGGTGAGATCGCGAAGGCGGCGAGATGGAACCCCGGCTACCTGTCGGAGGTGCTGAAGCAGGACGGCAAGAGACCGACCGCGGCGAAGGTCGTCTCGCTGATCGGCGCCCTGCGGGTGCTCGGGGACGCCAACGGGATGACGCTCGCCGGCGCCGAGGCGGTGCGGCGCGTCGCCGAGCGCTACGGCGTGCCCACGCAGAGCCTCACGAATCCGGCCGATGGCCCGGTCGCGGTCGCCGCTCCGAACTTCGTGAAGCGCAGACTGCTGGAGACCACCCTCGTGTCTGCGGTCGTGACCCCGGGCACCTACGCGATCGACGGCCAGCCGATGGCCGGCGTCAGTTCCACGCTGCTGCTCGTCGAGACGCTGCTCGCCAGACGCGGCGTGCAGACCTGCCGGCTCAGCGCGCGCTTCGACCTGGTCGCGTCGAAGCGCATCGAGCGCAGCGCGACCGGCATCCTGGGAGCGCTTGCAGCCGCCATCACGGGCGACGACGCATGGCTCGCCGACGACTTCTTCGCGATCCAGGAGGCGATCCGCGACCGTCTCGTCGCGGCGCCGGTCGGCTTCGCGCTGCTGCTCGACGACATGAACGACCTCCCGTTTGAGGAGCTCGAGACGCTCAAGTCGCTGCTGCGCGACTGGGCGACGCGGCGTGCGACCGGAGCGCCCGGGTACGCGAGTGTGACGGTCTGGCTGGCCTACACCTCCAACGTTCGCGAAGTCGCGATGCGCTCGCAACTGCTTGCGAGCTACCACATCGTCGACTGGTTCACCGCAGCGGAAGTGCGGGAGCTGGCGAAGGCGCTCGCGCCGTTCGCCGCCGCGTCCGGACGGGTCGGATCGCCGCAGAGCTGGGCCGATGACGTCACCTCGGACGCGCTGGCGCTGTTCGGCGGTCAGCCGCAGCTGACGCACCTCTACCTGTGGGATCGCCATTTGGATGGCGCCGCGTCGGCCCCCGGCATCCTCACGCTGCGGCCTGCGGGCGCGTACGAGCGCCATCTCCGCCGGCTCGCCCGCACCTTCGCCGCCCTCCTGCGCCCGGCGCGGGCGCAGGAGGCGATCGCCGAGTTGGCCGCGACCGGCGCGCTCGTCGATTCCGTGAGCGTGAGCGACTGGCAGGCAATCGAGGGCCTCGGCATCGTGAAGCCGAACGGCAGATGGCGCTGCGCGTACTACGAGGCGCACCTGCCCAAGGCAGTCGCCGGCTCGGTCCCCGGAACGAGATGAGCCGTCCGTTCAACCACTCCGGCGCCGTACCTCTCGGCGCCTTCTACGTCGAGCGCCAGGCGGATCGCGACTACATCGCGGCGCTGCGCGACGTCGAAGGCGGCCCGGTGCATCTCCACGGCAGCCGCCAGTCGGGCAAGTCGAGCCTGCTGCTGCGGGCCCGGGCGGCGCTCGTGGACGAACACGCCGTCGCGTATGTCGACCTCGCCGGCCTGTTCGCGGTCGCGTGGGCGGATGCGCGCGAGTTCGGCCAACGGCTCGCGTCGGCCATCGCCGAGGAGATCGGTCTGCCGCCTGCGGAGTGGCACGAGCTGGCAGGGCGCGAGGGCTGGACGCGGGCGCTGATCGCGCTCTGCCAGGAGCTCGACCGCCCGGCGATCCTGATCTTCGACGAGCTCGACTCGCTGCCCGGCGACTTCAAGCGCGAGCTGTGCCGCGCGCTGCGCTCGCTGTATCAGGCGCGGGCGCGAATCCCCGAGCTGAGGGTGAATGTGTCGCTGTGCGGGGTCGAGCCGCCGCTCGGGCACTTCAACGGCGCTGCTCCACGCGAGGGCCTCGAGCCGGTCGGCGGACGGCAGCTCTGGCTCGACGACTTCCCGGTCGACGACGCCACCGCCGACCGGATGTGTGAGGGCTTCGCCGCGGGCGGCCTGGAGGTCTCGCGCGAGGCGGCGCGGGCGATCCTCGCGCACGGCGGCGGCTATCCGCAAGCGTGCACATGGCTCGGCAACCTCGTCGCCGAGCGCTGGCGCGGCGCGGGGATCGCCTTCGGGCAGGACTTCGACCAGCGGCTGCGCGAGTTGACCCGCGCGGCGTTCGATCCCGCCGCGACGGCAGCCTGGAGCACACGGCAGCTGCTCGACATGGACACCCAGTGGATGCGCGTGATCGAGGGCTTCCTGCTCGAGCATGGGACGACCGTGCGCGAGGCGGTCGACGTCTACCAGCGCGTGCTCGACGCATTCGACGGACGGCGCGATCCCGTCGCGTACGTGCACGGCGAACGCGCCCACGAGCTGCTGCGCACCTCCGGCCTCGCCCGCCTGTCGGCGGGTGACGGCCGCCTGCGGCTGCGCTGCCCGCTGTTCGCCGACGCGTTCGACCGCGCCTGGATCGACCGCGTCGAGCGGCTGCCCGACGTGCGTGCGCGCTACTACGGGCGGCGGCGCGCGTCGGTGATCGACAAGCGGCTGCTGATCATCGGCACCGGCGGCACGATCGGGATGGCCGAGGAGCGCCGCGGGCGGGTGGCCCCGCCGACCGGGCGCGCCGAGTGGTTCCGCGCGGTCGAGGAGCTCGTGACGTCCGTCGAGTTCGACGAGCGGTTCGACTACGACAGCGCCGACGTCGGTCCAGAGCAATGGACCGACATCGTGCGCGCGATCGTCCGCCGCCAGGGCGAGTTCGACGGCGTCGTCGTCGCGCACGGGACCGACACGATGGCTTACACGGCGTCCGCGGTGGCGTTCGCGCTCGGGCGCGACCTCGGCTTCCCGGTCGTCTTCACGGGCTCGCAGACGACCGTCGACGTGCCGCATGGCGACGCGCTCGCGAACGTTCTGCGCGCCGCGCTCGTCGCGACCCAGGACGTGCCCGAGGTCGTCATCTCGTTCGGCGAAAAGGTGTTTCGCGCGACGCGCACGCAGAAGAAGGACGACCGTCGCTTCGACGGCTTCGAGTCGCCCGGGTACCCGGAGCTCGGCTTCGTCGCGGAGGAGGTCCAGATATTCGCGCAGAACGTGCTCGCGCAGACTGATCGCGCACCGCTCACCAACGTCCCGATGGAGTTCGCCTCCGGCATCCTGCACGTCTCGCAGGTGCCCGGCTCCGAGGCGAAGTTCTACGAGGCCGCGCTCGAGGTGCTCGGCGATGACGGGACGCCGATGTGCCGCGGGATCGTGATCCAGTCGCTCGGCGCCGGAAACGTCCCGACGAAGACGGAGGCGTTCGACCTCACGCGTCTGATCGGCGCCGCCACCGAGCGCCACGTCCCGGTCGTGCTGACGAGCCAGTACCCGGTCCTGCCGGCGAATTACCTCCGCTACTCGCCATCGCAGGCGGCGATCGAGGCGGGCGCCATCCCGACCGGAAACATGACGATCTCGGCCGTCGTCACGAAGCTCAGCTGGATCCTGCCGCAGGTCGACCACGAGGTGCGACAGGGCCTGCTCGTCCCGAAGGGGCGCGTCAAGCGGGTGCGCGAGATGATGGGACGCGAGTACGTCGGCGAGGGCGGCCTGACGGTGATGGACGATCCGGGAGCGGGAGGCCGTGACTGACGATCCTCGCATGCGCGGCGAGGCTCCTCCGCCCGCGGTCCGGCGGACGGCGGCGTTCCTGAGCGAGCGCGGCGTGTGGTTCCTGCTTGGCCGCAACCACGTGGCGCGCAGTTGTCGCGACGCGGCGCGCAAGCGCACGCGGCTCGGCGAGCTGGGCATTCCCCTGTGGGACGAGCTGAAGTCATTCTTCGGCGTGGCGCACCGGCCCGACGGCGGCCGCCTCTACCTCGTGGTTCACTGTCGCGGCGATCGCGCGTTGGATCTCGACCGTGTCGCCGAGAGCGTCGGCACCGCTGTGCCGCCCACCCGCCTGGACCCGCCGGCGCTCGCGGAGCTGGGGATGGCGTATGGGCTCGTCAACCCCTTCGAGCCGTGGGCGCTCGACGGCCAGCTGCTGGCGGCGCCGGTGCTGCAGGTGTTCGACGCCGACCTGCTGCGGCCGATCGGCGTGCCGGGCACCGTGATGACGAACGCCGGCGACCTCACCTGGTCGGTCGAGCTGCACGCGGGCGAGCTCGCCCGCTTGCTCGACCACGCGATCGTCGCCGACGTCTCGCGCGCAGATCCGCGCGAGCCCGCGCGCCCGCGGTGGGCGACCGCGCCGGTCACGTTCGGGATCGTCACCGGCAATGGGCCCGAGTCCGGGATGCTGCTGTGGCAGAGTCTCAATCACGCTGTCCGCGAGACGCTTGGGGACGCCTCTCGCGGCGACTTCGCGATGCCGCGCGTGATCGTGCAGTCGCTGCCGGAGCTGGGGCTCACGATGGAGCTGGACCAGCGCCACGAGGAGGTCTGGCCGGTCCTGCGCAGCGCCGTCGCGGAGTTGTGCCGCAGCGGCGCCCGGGTCGTGGCTGTCGCCTGCAACACGACGCCTCATTTCGGCCCGGAGCTGCGCAAGATCTGCGGCGAGTACGGCTCGCGCTTCGTCTCGATGCCGGAGGTCGTCGGAGCGTGGCTGCGCCGCGAGCGGATCGACCGCATCGCCCTGCTGGGCGTCAAGACCGTCGCCGAGCTGGGTCCCTGGAGCCCCTACCGCGATCCGCTCGCAGGGATCGACGTCGAGATCCCCGAGGCCGGCACGATGGCCCGCATCCATGCGCTCGCCTACGAGGTGAAGGCGATGGGCCCGAGCCATACGAGCCTCAATCGCCTTCGCGACGTTCTCCAGAAGGAGATCCGCTCCGAGGTCGTCGTGCTGGCGCTGACCGAGCTCTCGCTGCTGCTCGACATCCAGCGGCGTCCCCAGCGCAGCGACCGGTTGATCGTCGACGGCATCCGGCTCTACGCCGACGCTCTGGCCGAGCAGTACACCGGGGTTCCAATGGAGCAAACGAGGCCGTTCGCTGGGCGCACATCAGCAAATGAGCATGCGCAAAACACGAAGAACAGGTAGAATGAGTTCGACTATGGCACCGATCTGCAAGGCAAGCGTGTGAGCGCGACGGACCTCCAGCGCAGTGCTGGCGCCAAGGGCGTGCTCGTCATCTACACCGGCGGGACGATCGGCTCGCGGCCGCGCGACCCCGATCCCGACAGCCCCCAGATCGTCGTCCCATGGGCAGAGCTGCTCGCCGGCACCCCCGAGCTCCAGCAGGTTCCGTTCCGCATCGACTGCTTCGAGGGCATCCCACCGCTCGACTCGTGCAACGTCGGTCCGTTCGAGTGGTCCGGCATGGCGGAGTGCATCCGCGACAACTACGACGACTACGACGGTTTCGTCATCCTCCACGGGACCGACACGATGGTCTATACGGCCTGCGCGCTGTCGTTCATGCTGCGAGAGCTCGGCAAGCCCGTGATCATCACGGGCGCGCAGCGCTCGGCACTTGTGAGCATCCGCAACGACGCCACGCAGAACCTGCTCACGGCGCTGGAGATCGCCAACCCGCTGGCGTCCAACCTGCCCGTCGTCCCGGAGGTCTGCATCTTCTTCGGCGGCAAGCTGCTGCGCGGCAATCGCGCGGTCAAGCTCGACACGGTCGGCTATGAGGCATACGACACGCCAAACCTCCCGCCGCTCGGCACGGCGGGCGACCGGATCGTCATCAACGAACGGCTCGTCCGACCGCTGCCCGAACGCGGACGCCGCTTCAACGTGCGCACGAGACTCGACACGCACGTCCTGCCGATCTTCGTCAGCCCTGGCATCCAGGACACCGACATCGCCGCCTCGCAGCTGGCGACGGAGGGGCTCAAAGCGGCGGTCGTGCTGTCGTTCGGCTCAGGCAACATCCCCACGCGCGAGGAGTTCCTCGACCACTTCCGCAAGGCGCGCGGCGAGCGCGACGTCATCCTCACGGATGTCAGCCAGTGCCCGCGCGGACCGGTCGAGCTCGGCATCTACGAGACGAGCGCCGAGCTGCTGGAGGCGGGCTTCATCTCGGCTGCGGACATCACCGTCGAGGCCGCGCAGTGCAAGCTGATGGCGCTGCTCGGTGATCCCGACGCGACGGTCGAGGACGTCGAGTGGAACTTCCAGCGCAGCCTGGCCGGCGAGCAGAGCGTCTCGCTCTACGTCACCGTGTTCGGCGATCGCAGCGGAGGCGAGCTCACGCCCGACGCGCCGCAGATGCGCGTGCGCGGCGTGGCGGTCTCGGGCGCATTCGACGCGACTCGCGTCGAACGCGCGCTGATCCGGCTCCGGCGGGCGCGCGTCGAGGCAGCCGGAAACGGAGGGAACGCCGCGACCGAGGCGATCGGCTTCCGGGCGTTCCTCAACCTCGACGAGGATGCAAGGCCCGACGAGGACGATCCGTCGTTCGGCGGCCACTTCACGAAGTGGCCGATGGAGCGCGACGGCGTCGTGATGTTCGACGTCACGAGCGCGTTCCGCTCGACGGTGCGCACCGGGGAGCGGATGTCCTTCACGCTGATCGTCGACGGTCCGGAGGAGGCGCCCGACAGACCGAACGGGGTGCTGACGTGGCAGGCAGCAGAGCTGGCGGTGTACGTCCGCGAAAGCGACGTCTGACCGGGCGTCGGCGCTGCTCCCCGAGCCGACGCTCAGCCGTTCTCCACGAGCACCGTGTCCTCGTGCGCGTAGGGCGGCACGCACGAGCAGACGACGACGAGCGGAGTGTCGGCGTCGGCCCACAACTGGTGGACCGTCCCGGGCGGGATCACGACGCAATCGCCGGGGCCGATCTCGCGGACGTCGTCACCGAGCCGCATCCGTCCGCTCCCACTGCTCACCAGGTAGATCTCCTCGCTGACGCGGTGATAGTGCGCGAGCGTCGCGCCACCCGCCGAGACGGTCGCCTCCGCGAGCGACTGCCGGCGGGGTGGGCGGGACCGGGTGGGAGCGACCCACTCGCGGATCTCGGAGCCGTCGCGGGTGACGTAGGCGGGGAGCGCGTCGCGGCGGGCGATGTCCATGCGGTGACGGTACTTCGGGGGCGCGGCGCGCTGCGTCAGCGCCGCATCGCCTGGCGCAGCTCGCGCAGCTCGCGGATCTCGTCGGGCACCGGCCGCTCCGCGATCGTGGGCGCGACTCCGAGCAGCTCCGGCTCGATCCGGTGGCGCACGAGCTCGTCCCCGACTGCGTCGACGCGCAGCGCCGCCGCCCCTGGCCGCGAGGACACGACCTGCACCATGCGCGTGGCGCGGAACAGCAGGCCGGCGCCGTCGTCCGCCGCCCAGCCGCCGGGCAGCTCGCCGCTCCGCACGGCGGCGAGCCACACCGGCAGCCGTTCGGGCTCGCCGTCCGCGTGGACGCTGAACGACCCGGGCAGCAATCCGAGCCCCTCGATCGTCTCGAGCGGGCCGCCCGAGCGCGTCACGCCCCCGACGAACCAGCACATCGCGCCGGCGGACAGGCCCGCCAGCACGATCCCCCGCCGCCACGCCTCCGCGAGCAGCTCGTCCAGCTCGTGCGCGCGCCAGATCGCGAGCAGGTTGCGCATCGAGCCGCCGCCGACGTAGACGATGTCCTGCTCCAGCACGATGTCGGCGAGCGTGCGCGCCGAGCCGTGCCGGCGGAACAAGGAGAGATGCGTCGCAGAGGCGCGTCGCGCGTAGCGCGCGTAGAAGCCGGTGATCTGCGCGGTCGGGTCGCCGGAGGCGGTCGGCAGGAACAGGATCCGCGGCTCCGGCCGGTCGGCGAGCGTCAGCACGAAGTCGTCGAGCGCGGGATTGGACGGCTCCATCGTGAAGCCGCCGCCGCCCATCGCGAAGATCTGCGGGTCGCGCAGGTGGTCGCGGATGCTCATGCGACCGCAGACAGGTCCCGCTCGGCGTCGCCGAGGTAGCTGACCGCCAGCGGCTGCTCGACCACCTCGCCGTCGCGCGGTGCGACGTGGAACGCGCGGGCGCGGGGACGGGAGCTGACGACGCAGCGCAGGTCGCGCCCGACAAAGTGCAGGGCGGCGCCGTCGTCGGCGGCGTAGCCGGGCGTGACGCCGTCGCCGACGAAGCGGCGGTACTCCTCGCGCCGCTCCGGCTCGCCGTCGTAGTGGACGCAGTTCGAGTGCGGGAGGAGCCCGAGCCCGCGCACGACCGTCGGCGCGCCGTGGAACGCGGTCACGGCCTCCTGAAACCAGCACAGCGAGCCGGCCGAGAGGCCGCAGAGGATCACGCCGCGGCGCCATGCGCTTCGCAGCACGCGGTCGAGCCCGTGCGCGCGCCACGCGCCGAGCAGCGACACGACGCTGCCGCCGCCGACGTAGATCACGTCGCGCGTGAGCAGATGCGCCGCGAGGTCGCCTTCGACGGCGCCGTCGCCGCGGTCGCGCCGGAACAGGGAGACGTGCGAGGTCTCGCAGCGCGTCGCGAACGTGCGGTAGAAGCGCACGACATAGTGATCGGCGTCGCCCGAGGCGGTCGGCACGAAGCAGACCTTCGGTCGCTCGCGCTGGACGAGCGAGAGCACGTAGTCGTCCAGCAGCGGGTTGCCTGCTTCCATCGAGAAGCCGCCGCCGCCGAACGCGACGATCTGCGGTGGGCGGGCTGCGTGCATGCGAGCGAGTGTCGCAACGCGCAGGGGGCATGTCGTTGCCCCGATGTCCAAGCTTGATGCGCCGTGCGGCTAAGAGCCTCTAAGCGCGCGCCACCGCGGGCTGGTCCGCCACGTGCCAGCTGATGGCGGCGACGGCGAGCGCGACGAGCAGCACCGCCGGCCAGGCCCCGATCGCGTGACCGAGCGGATGGGCGAGCGCGAAGGCGACGAGGAAGACGGCGACGAGCGCGAGCGCGCGGCGCAGGCCGAGCAGCACCCGCCAGCGCAGCCCGCATGCGAGCCCGCCGAGGAACAGCACGACGCCGCCGAGCGGCCGCGAGCCGGTCAGGTCCGCGACCGCGAAGCCGAGCACGAGCGCGCCTGCCGCGATCGGCCAGGTGGGGAGAGGGCGCATCGCCGGAGGGTAGCGGCGGGCGGGCGGCGGCTCCCGCCGCCCGCCGCTTCTCGGCTACCGACGGCGTCGCTTGGGCTTCGGCTTGGCGATCTTGACCGGCAGCGCCTTGACGACTCTCTGCGCAGCAGCGCGGGCGGGGTGCTCATGACGATCGCGCCGACGCCCTCGGACGTGTCGCCGTCTGCCGCGCCGACGCTGTCGAACTCGGCCGCCCACGGGCCCGCGGCCGGCGGCGGGAGCGTGTCGCCGGATCTGCGCTGCGCATAGCTCGTCTCGCCCGGTCCCTTCCACGCCCGCGGGAGCGCGTTGAAGCTGGCGTCGTTGGCCATCCACAGCGCGACCTGGTGCGCTCTGCCGTCCGTCGAGCCGAGTCTCCACAGGCGGTCGACGACGTTGCCGGCCGGCGAGACGCTCGTGACGACGTCGAGCGCTACGCCGCTGTCCTGCAGGCCCTGGCACGTGAACCCGCCCGGCGGGTAGTACATCGGATCGGCGCCGGAGCACTCGGAGATCAGGTCGTGCTCGCTGACGACGGGCGAGCCGTCGGGGGCGGTCGACTGCGTCGCCGTCACGAGCGGGAACGGCGTGTAGCTGCTGAACGGGATTCTCGTCGTGCCGGTGGTCGCGCCGTTCTCCCACTCGTAGCCGCTGAACGCGTTGACGCCGTCGACGAGCATGCCGGTGAGCGGGCCGTCGCCGCCGGAGGTCGGCCCGGTCGGGTCGAGCTCCGGGATGAAGCCGGCGGCGCCGAACACCTGGCCCTGCTCGGACGGGTCGCCGGTGAGCAGGTAGGTGGCGAGGCCGTCTCTTGCGGCCTCGGTGTCAGCCGGCTGACCGCTCGGGGCCCCGCTCGAGCGTGGGCCGAGCGCCATGCCGGAAGCTTCGGATCCTGGCGCTCCCCGGTCTGCCGGGCGGCCGTCGGCCTGAAATGATCCAGATTCCGGAAAACCAGGAACCGAGGGGCACGGAGCGCAGGGACGTCCTCGGTCATCGCCCACGTCCACAAGCGAAGGATCCCCGTGTCGAGTCATGACGGTCGGAACGGCGCGCGCTCGCCGGAGCACCGCCACCTAGGCGCAGCCGTCGCCGAGCTGCGCGAGCTGCGCGGCCTCTCGCAGGCCGAGGTCGCCGACAGAGCCCAGCTGCGCCGCAGCCATCTCGCCGCGATCGAGCGCGGCGAGGTCGATCCCACGTTCGTGACGCTCGTGCGCATCGTGCGGGCGATCCCCGCGCCGCTCGCCGAGCTTTTCGAACTGTTCGAACGACGGCGGGACGCGACCGAAACCTGAAGCGGTGCGAAGATGAGGCGGTGAGCACGACCGCCTCCGAGCAGCGCGCCCGCCGCCTCACGGCGGTCCTGCGCGACGGCGAGCGCGTCACGCCGCTCGAGCTGTTCTTCGACCTCGTGTTCGTGCTCGCGATCACGCAGTGCACGGCGCTGATGGCGGCGACGCCGACGTGGAGAGGGCTCGCGCAGGGGCTGCTCGTGCTCGGCGTGCTGTGGTGGTCGTGGACCGGCTACGCGTGGCTGACGAGCGTCGTCGACCCCGAGGAGGGCTCGGTGCGGCTCGTGATGATCCTTGCGATGGCCGCGTTCCTGATCTGCGGGCTGACCGTGCCGGAGACCTTCGGCTCAGAGGGGCTGCTGTTCGCGCTCGCCTACGGCGTCGTGCGCGTCGCCCACATCCTGCTGTTCCTGCTCGCGAGCCGCGACGACCCGGGGCTGCGTCACGCCGTCACGCGGCTCGCGATCAGCACCGCGATCGGCGTCGGCATCCTGCTGCTCGCCTCCGCGACCCACGGCGGCGTGCAGATCGGCGTGTGGGCGCTCGCCCTCGTGCTCGACATGGCCGGCGGGCTCGTGATCGACCCGGCCGGCTGGCGGCTCGTGCCAGGCCACTTCGCCGAGCGGCACGGGCTGATCGTCATCATCGCGCTCGGCGAGTCGATCGCCGCGCTCGGCACCAGCTCCGGTCACCACGTCGACGGCGGCGTCGTGGCCGCCGCCGTGCTCGGTGTCGTCGTCGCGGCAGGGCTGTGGTGGCTCTACTTCGACGTCGTGGCGCCCGTCTCGACGCGCCGGCTGATCGCGGCCGCGGAGGGCGCGGAGCGCAACCGCATGGCGCGCGACTCGTTCTCCTTCCTGCACTACCCGATGGTCGCGGGAATCGTGCTCGTCGCGCTCGGGATGAAGAAGACGCTGGCGCACGTCTCCGAGCCGCTCCAGCTCGTGCCGACGTTCGCGCTGCTCGGCGGCACGGCCCTGTACCTGCTCGCGCACGTCGCCTTCCGCCTGCGCAACGTGCGCACGCTCAACAGACGCCGGCTCGGGCTTGCGATCGTCCTGATCGCGCTCACGCCGGCGCTGCAGCACGCGCCCGCGCTCGTGCCGCTCGCGCTGCTCGCGGTCGCGCTCGTCGCGCTGATCGCCTACGAGACGACTGTGTACGGCGACGCGCGCCACCGCGTGCGCCATCCGGACGCGACGGCCTGAACGCGTCCACGCGCGAGCTGCGCGTTGCTCGCACCGCTTTCCTGCCCGATCCTGCACAAAATGCTGCACTCGTGTCGGCCGCGGTCCAGGCGGCCGATGATGCCGACGTGCCAGGTGCGTTCGACGGCCGCCGGCAGGTGCGTGTCGCGCTCGCCGCCGCGGCCCTCTACGGAGCGGTCTTCGCAGCGCTCGAGCTGGATCGGAACGCCGGCAGCGGGCTCTCGATCCTCTATCTAGTTCCGGTGGTGCTCGTCGGCGTCGAGCTGGGTCGCCGGGCCGGGGTGGTCGCCGGACTGCTGGCGTTCGGCCTGTTCGTCCTGTGGGCGCCGTCCGCAGGCGTTGCGCTCGCGGCCTCTGCATATGCGACCCGTGCGATCGTGTCCGTGCTGATCGGCGCGGTAGCCGGTCAGCTCGCCGACCGCCTGCGCGTGGCCGGCACCCAGGCGGAGGCGAGCGCGCGCCATTTCGAGCTTACGCGCGACCTGCTCTGCACCGCCACGTTCGCTGGCCGCTTCGTCCACCTCAACGGCGCGTGGGAGGCCTGCCTCGGCTGGACGCGCGCGGAGCTGATGGCGAGACCGTTTCTCGACTTCGTCCATCCCGACGACCGCGCGCAGACCGAGGCCGAGGCCGCGCGCTCGCTCGACGGCGAGGGCACCGTCTGCTTCACGAACCGCTACGCGACGAAGGACGGCCACTGGCGCGCGATCGAATGGCGCTCGTGGATCGACTCCGAGCGCAAGCTGATCCATGCCGCCGCGCGCGACGTGACGGAGCAGCTGGCGGCGCAGGCCGCGCAGCGCGAGGCGGAGGAGCGCTTCCGCCGCGCGTTCGACGACTCCGCCACCGGCATGGCCGTCATCGGCGTCGCCGGCGAGGAGCGCGGCGTGCTGCTCGACGCGAACGAGAGCCTCGGGCGGATCTTCGACTGCCCGCGCGAGTATCTGATCGGCACGCGTGCGCTGGACACGATGCTCGACCCGCGCGACGTGTCCGCGTTCGCGCACGGGATGGAGGAGCTGCTGCGCGGCGCGGTCCACCGCGGGGAGTACCGCGTCGTGCGTGACGACGGGCTGAGCGTGTGGCTCGACCTCACCGCTTCGCTCGTGCGCGACGCCGACGGCAGTCCGCGCTATCGCCTCGTGCAACTGCTCGACGTGACCGAGCGCAAGGCGGCGGAAGAGCGCCTGCGCTTCCTTGCCGACCACGACCCGCTCAGCGGCCTCTTCAACCGCCGCCGCTTCGAGGCGGAGCTGCGGCGCGAGCTCGACCTGGCGGCAACCCGCCCGCGCGACAGCGTCCTGCTGCTGCTCGACGTCGACCGCTTCAAGGCGATCAACGACACGCTCGGGCACGCGACCGGCGACGCGGTGATCGAGCGACTCGGCGACACGCTGCGTAGCCGCCTGCGCTCGGCCGACGTCGTCGCGCGGCTCGGCGGCGACGAATTCGCGGCGATCCTGCGGCGCGTCGAGCTCCCGGGCGCGCGCGAGGTCGTGCGCGAGCTGCAGGAGATCGCCGCGCGCCGGCTCGCGAGCGTCGTCGGCGACGCGCACGGCCCGGTCACGCTCAGCGCCGGCCTCGTCGCGCTCGACGGCGAGACGAGTGCGGACGAGCTGCTCAGCCAGGCCGATCGCGCGCTGTACGCGGCGAAGGCGGCCGGACGCGACCGCGTGGTCGCGGACGGCGAGGAGCTGCTCGCGAGCTGAGCCGGCCCCGCCCCGGTGGGGCGGATGCCGCGCGGCTGGCGCGTCGCCGCCATCGCGCCGGGCTACGCTGCCTCTCGCGATGCCGCTGCTGCTGCTCGCGTTCGAGGCGGCGATCTACCCGACGCTCCTGGCGGCGGTCGTGATCCTGCTGACGCTCGAGCGCCCGGCGCGGATGATCGGGGCGTACCTCGCAGGTGGCCTGACGATCAGCATCGGCCTTGGCTGCCTGATCGTGTTTGCGCTCGCCGGCTCCAACGCGGTCGAGAACCAGCAGTCGCTGCTGAGCTGGGCGGCCGACCTCGCGATCGGCGGGCTCGCGCTGCTCGCGGCGATGACGCTCGCGACCCATCAGGACGAACGCTGGAGGGAGCGGCGCCGGGCGCGGCGCGCACTGCACGGCCAACCGCTGGAGGCGGCGCGCGAGGAGGAGGCGGCGGCGCCGAAGCGCGAGCCGTGGTCGCAGCGGATCCTCGCGCGCGGCTCGCTCCCGGTCGTCTTCGTCGCTGCGCTGTTCGTGAACGTCCCCGGAGCCGCCTACCTGATCGCGCTCAAGGACATCGCCGCCGGCAATCACTCGACTGCGACGGTCGTCGCGCTGATCCTCCTCTTCAACGCGATCATGTTCCTGTTGGCCGAGATCCCGCTCGCCGGGCTGCTCGTCGCGCCCGAGCGCACCGGCGTGCTCGTCGCGGAGCTGAACGTCTGGCTGAACGAGCACAGCCGCCAGATCGCGATCGGCGTGTGCGTGACGCTCGGCGCCTTCCTGGTCGTGCGCGGGCTTGTGAACGCGACGTAGGCGGGTGCCGGAGGGGGCGATGCGCGCGGCCGCTACGCCGCGCGCCCCGCGTGCGCGATCGCTCTGCGCACCTGCTTGGCGCTCACGCGCGCGCCGAGCGCCGGGGCGAAGCTGGCGGCACGCAGCTCCTCCAGCCGCCAGCGGACCTCATACAGCTCGGCCGGCTTCGGCACACCCGCCGGCCAGCCCGCGAGTCGTCCCGCGTACGCCGCCTCCAGCTCGTGCAGCGTGCGCATGCGGTCGCGGTCGCTGCCGGCGTGGTCGGGCAGGCGGTCGAGGCGGGCGGCAGCGGCTCGCAGCCAGCGCTCGACGTCGGGCAGGCGCGCCGCGCCCGCCGCGGCCGCGCAGCCGGGGTGCACGAGCCGGCCGAGCTGGCGCGCGACGTCGAGCCGGATCTCCTCCAGCGCGGGCGCGACCGGCAGCGCGTCGAGCCGGCGCTCGACGTCGCGCCGCGCCTCCAGCACGGCGACGAGCATGCGGGCGGTCGCGAGCGTCTCGTCGGCGAGCGCGCCGGCGACGTGGGCGCGCAGCCGCTCCCACGCGGCCGCGTCCCACGCCGGCCCGCCATCCGAGGCGATCAGCGCGTCGAGCGCCGCCGCCAGCGCGTCGTCGAGCGCGGCGCCGACATTGCCGTGGGGAGCGGTCATCAGCGCGAGCTTGTCGGCGGTGCTCAGATGGTCGACGACCCACGGGATCGGCGAGCGGACCGTGAGCCGCAGCAGCCGGCGCGTGCCGGCGTGCATCGCACCCGCCTGCTCTCCCGCCGTCTCGAACAGCTTCACGCCGACGCTCTCGCCCTCGTCCACGAGCGCGGGATAGGCGCTCAGGACGCCGCCGGCCGGCGGCGCCAGCTCGCGCGGCAGCGTGCCGAACTCCCAGCCGCGCGCGCCGCTGCGCGCGAGCGCCGGCGTCGCAGCCGCGAGCCGTGCGCGCAACGCCGGCTTGACCGCCTCGCGCAGCGCGTCGAGATCCTCGCCCTCGGCAACCGCCTCGCCGCGCTCGTCCTCGACGCGAAAGCGCATCCGCAGGTGCGGCGGCAGCCTGTCGAGCGCCCACGCGTCGCGCGGGACCTGCACGCCGCGGCACCCCAGCTCGCGCGCGAGCGCGTCGACCAGCGGCTCGCGACCGGGTCTTACGCGCGCAAGCACGTCGGCGGCGACGTCGGGGACCGGCACGATCGAGCGCCGCAGCTCCTTCGGCAGCGAGCGGATCAGCGCGATCACCAGCTCCAGCCGCAGCGCGGGGACGAGCCAGGTGAACTCGTCCGCGCGCAGCTCGCCGACGCGCTCGAGCGGGACGTGGACGGTCACGCCGTCGTCGGATGCGCCCGGTGCGAACTTGTAGCTGAGCGGGAGCGAGAGCGGGCCGTCGCGCCACTCGGTCGGCGCCGCCGCGACGTCGGCCTCCGCTGCGCGCAGCAGCTCGCGCGGGAGCGTCAGCAGGTTGGGCTCGCGCCGCCGCGCCTCGCGCCACCAGCGCTCGAACTCCACGCCCGAGACGACCTCGGCCGGCACGCGCGCGTCGAAGAAGCGAACACGCGTCTCCTCCGCGGCGAGCAGGTCGCGGCGGCGCGCGCGGTCCTCCAGCGCCTCGACCTCGGCGATCCGCCGCGCGTTCTCGGCGAGGAAGTCGTGCGTCGCGGCCCACTCGCCGGCGACGAGCGCGCGGCGCAGGAACAGCTCGCGCGCGCCCGCCGGGTCGACGCGCGCGTACGGCACCGGGCGCCCGGTGACGATCGGCAGCCCGTAGAGCGTCACGCGCTCGTTGACGACGGCGCCGCCGCGCCGCGCGTCCCAGCGCGGCTCGCCGTAGTCGTGGCGCAGCAGATGCCGCGGCGCGACCGGCTCGATCCAGGCCGGGTCGACGCGCGCCGCCGTGTGCCCCCACAGCCGGTTCGTCTCGACCAGCTCGGCGACCATCGCCCAGTCGGGCGCCTTCTTCGCGAGGTCGCTGCCCGGCGAGAGCGCGAAGCGCGCCCCGCGCGCGCCCGTGTACTCGGCGAGCGGTCGCCGGGCGCGCGGGTTGCGCGCGGATCCGGTCTCGCCCGCCCCTGCATCGCGCACGCCGACGTGCGAGAGGAGGCCGGCGAGCAGCGCGCGGTGGACCTCGTCCGGCTCCGCCGGCGTCGCGTTAACCGCCACGCCGGCCGCCTTCGCCGCCTGACGGAGCTGGCCGACGAGGTCCTGCCACTCGCGGATCCGCAGGAAGTGCAGGAACTCGTTCTTGCAGCGCCTTCGGAACTGCGAGCCGGAGAGCGCCCTCTGCTCGGCGCGCACGTAGCGCCACAGCTCCAGGAACGCGATGAAGTCAGACGGCGGGTCGGTGCGGAAGCGCGCGTGCTGCTCCGCGGCGGCCTGACGCGCCTCGGCCGGCGACTCGCGCGGGTCCTGGATCGACAGCCCGGCGGCGATCACGATCGCCTCCTCCGCGCAGCCGAGTCTGTCGGCCTCCAGCACCATCCGGCCGAAGCGCGGGTCGACCGGGAGCTGCGCGAGCTTGCGCCCGAGCGGGGTCAGGCGGTTTCTGGCCCCGCCGGCGCTGCTCACCGGCTCCAGCGCGCCCAGCTCGCGCAGCAGCGCCACCCCGTCGCGCACCTGGCGCGCGTCGGGCGGGTCGAGGAACGGGAAGTCCTCGACGTCGCCCAGCTCCAGCGCCGCCATCTGCAGGATCACCGACGCGAGGCTCGTCCGCAGGATCTCCGGGTCGGTGAAGCGCGGCCGCGCGGCGTAGTCGTCCTCGTCGTAGAGACGGATGCAGATGCCGTCGGAGGTGCGCCCGCAGCGGCCGGCGCGCTGGTCGGCGGACGCCTGCGAGACCGCCTCGATCGGCAGCCGCTGCACCTTCAGCCGGGCGCTGTAGCGGGAGATGCGCGCTGTCCCGGGATCGACGACCGCGCCGATCCCCGGGACCGTCAGCGACGTCTCCGCGACGTTCGTCGCGAGCACGACGCGCCGGCGCGCATGCTGCTGGAAGACCTTCTGCTGCTCGGCGTGCGAGAGGCGCGCGTAGAGCGGCAGGATCTCCGCGTCGCGTCTCAGCCGGCCGCTCAGCAGCTCGGCCGTGTCGCGGATCTCGCGCTCGCCGGAGAGGAACACGAGCACGTCGCCTGGGCCGTCGCGCAGCAGCTCGTCGACCGCGTCGGGGATCGCGTCGAGCCGCTCGTGCTCGGCGTCGGGCACCGGTCGGTAGCGCACCTCGACCGGGTAGGTGCGCCCGCTCACCTCGACGACCGGCGCGCCGTCGAAATGCTCCGACAGGCGCTCGACGTCGATCGTCGCGCTCGTGACGATCAGCTTCAGCTCGGGCCGCCGCGGCAGGATCCGCTTCAGCACGCCGAGCAGGAAGTCGACGTTGAGCGAGCGCTCGTGCGCCTCGTCCACGATCACCGTGTCGTAGCGGCGCAGCAGTCGGTCATGCTGGATCTCGGCGAGCAGCAGGCCGTCCGTCATCAGCCGCACGAGCGTCTCGTCGGACGATCTGTCTGCGAAGCGGACCGCGTAGCCGACCGGTCCGCCGAGCGGCACGCGCAGTTCCTCCGCGATCCGCTCGGCGATCGTGCGCGCGGCGAGGCGGCGCGGCTGCGTGTGCGCGATCGTGCCGCGCACGCCACGGCCCAGCTCGAGGCAGAGCTTGGGGAGCTGGGTCGACTTGCCCGAGCCGGTCTCGCCGGCGACGATCGTGACCTGGTGCTCGCGGATCGTCCGCAGCAGATCCTCGCGGCGGCCGCTGACGGGCAGCTCGGCGGGATACTCGATGCGCTGCGGGACCGCCGCGCGGCGCTTCGCGATCCGCTGCTCGGCTGCCGCGGCCTCGTCGGCGAGGCGCGCGAGCGGTCGGCCGCCGCGGGCACCGCGCAACCGCTCGAGCCGGCGGCCGAGTCGGTGCGCGTCGTCGATCGTGAGGTCGTCCAGGCGCTCGCGCAGCGCGCGCAGCTCGGCGCGCGCGTCCGCCCGCTCGGGTGTCGTGGACACCGGATGAGGATAGGGGCGCGGCGCACCCGCGGCGGCCGGCGCCGCGCGTCTCAGCAGGCCGCGTGTGCGGTCGGCGCGTGCCGGCGCGCGCCGGCGCCGAAGCGCGCGGACGCGTCGAGCGTCGCGCGCAGCGTCACGGTGACGCGCCGGCCGTCGGCGGCGCGGAAGCTCAGCGTCAGCACGACCGGCAGGCGGAAGCCGGAGGCGGCGCGCAGCGCGCGCAGCGCCGCGTCGCTCAGCCGCAGCGTCGGCGTCGCGCGGCGGCGGGCGGGGAAGGCGGCGCTGCGGATGCGCGCGAGCGTGAGCGCGCGGACGCGGCCGCGGCGCGGGCGCACGAGCGAGACGCCGCCGGTGAGCCGCACGCGGTTGAGGTTGCGCACGAGCAGCTTCAGCGTGCGGCTGCCGCGTCCGAGCACGAGCACGCTGTGGCGCAGGCCGCCGATGCGGGGGCGCAGGAGCGGCGCGGGCTTCGGCGGCGGCTTCGTGCCTCCGGGGGTGCCACCGCCGCCGCCCGGCGACGGGGCCGCGATCGTCACCTGCCGCGTCGCCTGCGCCGTGTTCCCGAGGCTGTCGGTCGCGGTGACGGTGACCGTGTAGACACCGGCCTGCGCATACGCGTGGCTGGCGCTCGCGCCGACGGCGGGCGCCGAGCCGTCGCCGAAGTCCCACGTCGTCTGCGCGACCGTCGCGAACGCCGACGACGCGTGCACCGAGACGTCGAGCGACGCACCGGGGGTCCCGCTCGCCGGCACGCTCAGGTCGCTCAGCCGCGGACCGGCCACGAACGCGGCGGCGGAGACGGAGCGCGAGCCGCCGCCGTCGGTCGCGGTCCAGCTCGCAAGCGCATCGCCGGCGGCGTCGGCCGCGATGTCCGGTCCGGCGAGGCTCGTGCCGGCGGGCGCCGCGTCGAGCAGGTCGGCCGGTCTGCTCCACGTGCCGCCGGCCTGGCGGCGGCTCGCCAGCACGCTGTCGGTCCCGCCGACCGGGTCGTGCGCGACGAACACCGCGATCCCGTGGTCGACCGCTGCGTCGCTGACGGTCTCGGTGCTCGTCGGCGAGTCGGGGAAGAGCGGCAGCCGCGTTCCCCAGCCGCCGCTCGTCAGCCGCACGGAGTCGAGCCCCATGCTCGACTGCGGCTGCCACACGACGGTCGCCCCGTCGTCGGCGTCCGCGCCGAGCGCCTGCAGCGGCACGCACGCCGGCGCGACGTCGCTGCTGACGGGCGCGGAGGCCCAGCCGCCGCCGCTGCGCAGCGCGCCGACGAGCGTCGTCGTGGAGGCGCCGGTCTCGAACCAGCTCGCCGCGACGTCGCCGCCGCTCAGGCCGACGAGCCGCAGCGGGGAGCGCGGCAGCGCGTCGCCCGCCAGCGCGTCGGTCGGTCTGAGCGCGAAGGCGCTGCCGCTGAGCGCGTTCGTCTGCACGGGGTAGTCGCTCGGGTCGGCGTTGCGCTGTGCGATCCAGCCGACGAGCGCGCCGCCGCTCGCGTCGGGCGCGATCTGCGGCGGCCCGTAGGCAACCGAGGCGTCGCTCGGATCCGACAACGTGGCGGGTGCGTCCCACGCGCCCGCGGTCGCCGACCAGACCGCCGCGCGCACCGACTCGGTCCCGGCGCCGGAGTCGTGCTCCAGCCACGCGGCGATCGCGTCGCCGGCCGCGTCGGCGCGCACCTGCGTCTGCGGGTCGATCACGGCGGTTGGACCGCTTGCGGGGAAGTCGTGCGGCGCGCTCCAGACGCCGATGAGTGCGTCGCGCCGCGCGGCGCGCGCCGTGTAGTCGGTGCCGTTAGCGCTCTCGACCCACACGACGGTCGCGTTGCCGGCGGCGTCGAGCGTCACCGCGGGCGCGTCGACGAAGCCGTCGCTCGCGAGCGCGTCGGGCGCGCTCCAGCTTCCCCCGGCCGGCCGTGTGGTCACCAGCAGCGACTGCGTCCCGGCGCCGTCGTCGTCGGTCCACGCGGCGATCGCGTCCCCGTCCGGATCGAGCGCGACGACCGCGCCGCTCGGCCCGTTCGCCGTCGCCGCGAGCGTCGTCGCGGACAGCCAGCCGGCCGCTCGCGCCGCCGGCGAGCCGGCGCTTCCCGCGCACGCGACTCCCGCGCCGAGAAGCGCGCAGACAAAACGGACCCGAAGACGGCACATCCGCAAAAAGCTACGGGATGGCACCGCCATCCCCGGTTCAGCGTGGACGCATCTCGTCCGCGCACGCACCTGCCCGGCGCGTGCTCCTACTTCGCAAGCTCCTCCAGGACGGCGCGCTCCTCCTCCATCATCCGCTTGATGCGCGCCTGGAACGCTCTGTCCTTCCGGCGCGCCTCGATGCGGTCCTGGATGGCCGCGCGCACGGCCTCCGACACGCTGACGCCGTCAGCGCGCGCGACCGCCTCGATCTGTGCCGCCTGCTTGGCGGGCAGGCGCAGTGTGAGTGCACGATGCTCCATGGTGGCTCCTTCCGGCACGGTACTAAGCAGGTTAGCACCACTATCCAAAGCTTGGCTAGTTTTTCAAAATATTGACTGATACCTTTCTTACATGCAGCCGATCGTGGCGAGAGCCGAATCCGCGCTGGCCGCGCCGTTCGCGGGCTTCGATGACACCGAGATGTATCCCGACCTCGTCACCAGGGCCGCGATTCTCTGCTCGCGGCTTCTGCGCAATCACCCGCTACCCGACGGCAACAAGCGCGTGGCGTATCTGTGCATGATCGAGCTGATTCGTCGCAACGGCGCGACGTGGCGTCCGGTCGCATCCGAGCGTGAGCGTGTGGACATGATCGAGCGCCTTGCCGCCCGCCAGCTCGACGAAGCCGGCTTCGTCACATGGCTCGCGGCTCAGGTCCGCGACGTGCCCGAATCGATGTAGCGCGCCCGCCCGACGCCGCGGCGGCGCATGCGGCAACATCGGCGCCGATGGCGGCGACCTCCCAGGACTTGGCCCGCGGTGGCGCGGGCGACGCGTCGATCCGCGTGCGCGGGGTCGTCAAGCGCTTCGACGACGTGTGCGCGCTCGACGGCGTCGACCTCGAAGCGGAGACGGGCAGCGTGCTCGGGCTGCTCGGCCCCAACGGCGCCGGCAAGACGACCGCCGTGCGCGTGATGACGACGCTGCTGAAGCCCGACGCCGGCGAGATCCGCGTGGCCGGCATCGACGCGCTGCGGCAGGCCGCCGAGCTGCGCGAGCGGATCGGGCTCGCCGGCCAGTACGCCGCCGTGGACGAGAACCTCACCGGCGCGGAGAACCTGACGATGGTCGGTCGCCTCTACGGGATGCCGCGCGCGGGCGCGCGGGCGCGCGCGGCCGAGCTGCTCGAGCGCTTCGACCTGACCGAGGCGGGCGGGCGGCCGGCGAGAGGCTACTCGGGCGGGATGCGCCGCCGGCTCGACCTCGCCGCGGCGCTCGTCGCGCGCCCGCCGGTGCTGTTCCTCGACGAGCCGACGACCGGCCTCGACCCGCGCTCGCGCCTCGCGCTGTGGGGGACGATCGAGCGGCTCGTCGCGGAGGGCACGACCGTGCTGCTGACAACGCAGTACCTCGACGAGGCCGACCGCCTCGCCGACCGCATCGCCGTGATCGACCACGGCGCGGTGATCGCCGACGGCACGTCAAACGAGCTGAAGGACCGCGTCGGCGGCGAGCGCCTGGAGATCCACCTGAGCGACGCCGCGCAGGCGGCGGCGGTCGGCGACGCGCTCGCGCCGATGGCGGCCGAGGCGCCGTTCAGCGAGGACGGCGTCGTGAAGCTGGCGGTCAAGCAGCGCACCGGCGCGATCGTCGAGGCGGTGCGGCGGCTGGACGAGGCGGGCGTCGGCGTGGACGACGTCGGCCTCAAGCGCCCGACGCTCGACGACGTCTTCCTCACGCTCACCGGGCACGCGGCGGAGCACGCCGGGGACGAAGCGGCGGAGGACAACCGATGAGGCGGCTCGTGTCCGACACGCTCGTGATCGCCGAGCGCAATCTCGTGCGGCTGCCGCGCTCGCCCGACCTGCTGCTGGCGTTCACGGTCCAGCCGATCATGTTCGTGCTGCTGTTCGTCTATGTCTTCGGCGGGGCGATCAGCACGCCCGGCTACGCGTACGTCGACTTCCTGATCCCGGGGATCATCGTCCAGAACATCGCGTTCGGCGGGTTCGTGACGGCGCTCGGCCTCAACGAGGATCTCCACAAGGGCCTGATCGACCGCTTCCGCTCGCTGCCGATGGCGCGCCCCGCGGTGCTCGCCGGCCGCACGCTCGCCGACGTCGTGACGAACTCGCTATCGATCTGCGTGCTCGTCGTCACGGGGCTGATCATCGGCTTCGACTTCAGCGCGGGCGTCGGCGACGTGATCGGCGGCTTCGGCGTGCTGCTGCTGTTCGGCTACGCCTTCTCGTGGGTCTTCGCGCTGCTCGGCCTGCTCGTCAACTCGCCCGAGTCGGCCAACTCGCTCGGCTTCATCGCGGTCTTCCCGCTCACGTTCATCTCCTCCGCGTTCGTGCCCGTGCAGTCGATGCCCGAAGCGCTGCGCTGGTTCGCCGAGAACCTCAACCCGTTCACCGTCGTCGTCGACGCGATGCGCGCGCTGTGGCTCGGCGCGCCCGCCGGCAACAGCGTGTGGGGCGCGGTCGCCTGGTCGCTCGGCATCCTCGCCGTCTTCGCGCCGCTCGCCGTCCGGCGCTATCGCCACGCGGCGGGCGGGCGCTGAGCGCCGGAGCGTCGCGCGCTACGCGAGCGCCGGCGGATCCGCCGCGTCGACGAACAGGTCGACGGCCAGCTCGGCGCCCTCGACGTAGGAGTACTCCGACAGGTCCGTAACGCCCTCCTCCACGAGCACGTCCTCGCACAGGAACGCGTTGCCGGTGCAGTCGCGCGCCGGCCGGCACAGGACCGCGTACGCGGCGTCGGCGTAGACCGACGGCTTGCGCGCCCGCGCCATCGCGGCGTCGCCGCCGAGCAGGTTCTGCACGGCCGCGGTCGCGACGAGCGTGCGCGGCCACAGCGCGTTCGAGGCGATCCCGTCCTCGCGCAGCTCCGCCGCGAGCCCGAGCGCCACCAGCGACATGCCGTACTTCGCGAGCGTGTAGCCGAGGTGCGGGCCGAGCCATCTCGGGTCGAGGTCGATCGGCGGCGAGAGCGTGAGGACGTGCGGGTTCTCGGCCTTGCGCAGATGCGGGATGCAGGCGCGCGAGACCGCGAACGTGCCGCGCACGTTGATGTCCTGCATCAGGTCGTAGCGCTTCATGTCGAGCGCCTCGCTGCGCGCCAGGTTGATCGCGCTCGCGTTGTTGACGCACACGTCGATCCCGCCGAAGCGCTCGACCGCCTGCGCGACCGCCGCCTCCACCTGCGCCTCGTCGCGGATGTCGCCGACGACCGGCAGCGCCTGCCCGCCGGCAGCCTCGATCTGCTCGGCCGCCGTGTAGATCGTCCCCTCCAGCCGCGGGTGCGGCTGCGCCGTCTTCGCGATCAGCGCGACGTTCGCGCCGTCGCGCGCGGCGCGCAGCGCGATCGCCAAGCCGATCCCGCGGCTCGCGCCGGAGATGAAGATCGTCTTTCCGCTCAGGCTCATGGCGGGCGAGCCTACAGCTCGAACACGGCCGGGCGCGCAACCGACGCGCGGCCGGGATTCGGCCCGGCGTGGCGCACGTCCACGTGCCTGACGCGTTCGCTCGCGCCGTCCACGCCGATCCCGGAGAAGACCCGCAGTGCGCGTACCTCGTCGACCGTCATCGCCGGCTCGACGTCCGCGGCGGTGCCGTGCAGGTGCTGCGATCTGCGCAGCCCGCCGTGCGCGCGGTTCCAGCGTGCGTCGCGGTATCCGCTCAGCACGACGACCGGCGCGCCGAGCTCCGCACGGTAGGTCTCGAGCGCCCGCACCAGCGCGCGGTCGAGCTTGATCCAGCCGCTGCCGGGCGAGCGGAAGTCGCGGAAGGTGAAGTGGAGCGAGCAGCGCCCGCCCCGCCGGATCGCCGTGCGTAGCGCCTCGCGCGTGCGTGGCCCGACGCCGACGCCGGCCACGAGCGTCGAGAAGGCGAAGCCGCGCTGGAAGTCCCGCACGGCCTCCGCCGTCTGCTCGCCGATCACGCCGTCGACGCGGATCGGCCAGCCGAGCAACCGCAGCGCCTGTTGCAGCTCGATCGGCGTTGCGGCGCTGCGGCGGTGGTTCGAGAGCACAGCGAGCACATCACACTACTTTTCGGTACGCAGTGCGCCGGTGCGCGCCGCCGGGTTTGCGCCCTCCTGCCTTGGGAACCCTGGAGATTTGGCATCCACCGGGACTCCGAGCCGAGGAGGGCTTCATGACGACCGCCCAGGACAAGATCGCGCAGTACCTCGTCGAGGCGCATGCGATGGAGCTCGCGCTCGCCCGCACGCTTCAGGCGCACAGCGCGATGACGCCGCGCGGTCCCTACCGCACCGCGCTCGACAGACACCTGCGCGAGACGCACGGCCACGCCGACGCGATCGAGCGACGGCTGCGCCACCTCAACCGCTTCCCCAGCCTCGCCGAGCGCGGCTACGGGCTCGCGCAGCGGCTCGCCGGCCAGCTCCTCGCGCTCGGGATGGCGCCGCTCGACCTCGTGCGCGGCGCGAGCGCCGAGGAGAAGCTGCTCAAGAACGCGAAGGACGAGTGCGCGAGCGAGGCGCAGGAGATCGCGACCTACGAGGCGCTCGAGGCGCTCGCCCAGCAGGTCGGCGACGAGCCGACCGCCGCGCTCGCAGCCGACCTTCGCGCCGACGAGGAGCGCATGCTGAGCACGCTCCGCGAGCAGTTGCCGGCGCTCACCGCGGCGGTGACCGAAGCCGAGGTGCTTGGCGAACCGAGCTACGACGCCGGCAGCACCGGCGCCGCGCAGGCGCTGCGCGGAACGCGTCGCGCCGCGGGCAAGGCCGCGGGGGACGCGACGGACGCCGCGCGGCGAGCCGTCGGCGGAGCGGCGCGCGGCGCGGCCGACGCGATCGGGCCGAGCAGGACGCAGGTGCGCGAGGAGCAGCGCCAGCCGCTGCCGAGATACGACGAGCTGACGGTGGAGGAGATCGCGAGAAAGCTCGGCAGGCTGACGCCCGCGCAGCTCCGCCACGTCGCCACGTACGAGCGCGCGCACAAGGAGCGTCGCGGGATCCTCGAGGCGGTCGAGCGCGAGCAGGAGGAGCGCGAGCGCGACCACGCGCACGCGTGATGTCGGCTCAACAGCACGGCTGCGTCCTACGCGTCGATCGACGACATGTCCGGGTAGCGCTCGCCGGCGGCGGCGCCGACCGGGATCGCCTCGTCGAGCGCGCGCAGGTCCTCGTCGGTCAGTCCGACATCGCATGCCGCGACGTTCTCCTCCAGATAGCGCACGCGCTTCGTGCCGGGGATCGGGACGACGTCCTCGCCGCGCGCCATCACCCACGCGAGCGCGAGCTGCGCGGGCGTCGCGCCCTTGCGCTCGGCCAACTCCCGCACACGCTCCACCAGCGCCATGTTGCGCGCGAAGTTCTCGCCCTGGAAGCGCGGGTTGTGCTTGCGGAAGTCCCCGTCGGGGATCTCCTGCGGCGAGGACCAGCGGCCCGACAGGAAGCCGCGACCGAGCGGCGAGTAGGCGACGAAGCCGATCCCCAGCTCGCGCACGGTCGGCAGGATCTTGCGCTCGACGTCGCGCGTCCACAGCGAGTACTCGGTCTGCAGCGCGGAGATCGGGTGGACCGCGTGCGCGCGGCGGATCGTCTCCGGCGCCGCCTCGGACAGTCCCAGGTAGCGGACCTTGCCGGCGGCGACCAGCTCCGCCATCGCGCCGACGGTCTCCTCGATCGGCACGTTCCGGTCGACGCGGTGCTGGTAGTAGAGGTCGATCGTCTCGACGCCCAGCCGCTGCAGCGACGCGTCGCACGCCTCGCGGACGTACTGCGCATCGCCGCGGATCCCGAGGAACTCGCCGCTCTCGCCGCGCGCGTTGCCGAACTTCGTCGCCAGCACGACCTGCTCGCGGCGGCCGGCGATCGCGCGGCCGACGAGCCGCTCGTTCGCGAACGGCCCGTACATGTCGGCGGTGTCGAGCAAGGTGACGCCGAGCTCGAGCGCTCGGTGGATCGTCGCGATCGCCTCGCCCTCGTCGGTCTCGCCGTAGAACTCGGACATGCCCATGCAGCCGAGACCCATCTGCGAGACCTCCAGTCCCTGACCACCGGCTTCGCCGGCGGTGCCCCCGAGCCTGCGCGTTTCCATGCCGTCTCCGTTCGTCGTCGATCGGTCGGAATGCTCTCATCCTGACAACGAACGAGCGGGTTCGAGATCGACTCGCAGCGAGCGGCCGCGTGTGCCGTAGCGTGCCGGCCTCGTCACCGGCCTGCTCCAGCGAAGGAGTCCAGCTTGCGCACCCCCCGTCTCCCGCTCGTCGCCGCGTCGCTCGCCGCCGCGGTGCTCGCTCTGCCTGCCGCGGCGCAGGCGAAGCTCCCGTCCTTCGCCCACGCCTCGTTCACCGCGAACGTCGGCGTCGGCGGTGCCAAGCTCGGCCAGGGCGTCGCGGCCGGGCTGCGCGCGTGGGGCGGCTCGCGCCGCGGCGCGTGCGACGACCTCGGCTGCATCTTCGACGACCCGCTGCACCCGGAGCTGGGGTCGGCGGTGCTCGGCTACGAGGCCGGCAGACGGGGCAAGATCACCAAGGTCGTGCTCACGGCCGGTTTCAACCGCAGCGGCAGACCCGCCTTCAAGGCGCCGCTCGCATCGTTGCGCGGCGCGGGCGGCATCCATCTCGGCTCCTCCGAGAGTGCGGTGAGAAAGGCGTATCCGAAGGCGAAGCCGGTGCCCGGCCAGGCGGGCTTCATCGGCCTCAGAGGCCGGCATGGCTATCAGACGTTCTTCGGCTTCCAGAGCGGCCGGCTGATCCAGATCGTCGTCGAGGACGGGCGTCGGCGCGGCTGATCGGCTGCGCCGCCCGCGCGGCGGCTCGCGCGTCACCAGACGAACGACTACGTGTTTGCGGGCCGTCGCGGCGGGCAGCTCACCGATCAGGCGCTCGCGATGCGCACCGCCCATGCGCGGCCCGGCCCGGCCAACGTTCCACGCAGGCGGCTCCGCTGGGCGAGCAGCGCACGCACGCCTCGGGCGATCCGTATGTGCACGGCCTGCCGCTCGCCGTCGGCGAGCACGACGTGCGCTCTGCCGGCGAGGACGCGCTCGCGGACGAGCGCTCCGTGCGCGCGCCGCTCCAGCGCGACCGTCAGCACGAGATGCTCGTCGCAGCCGCCCGGACCGTCGCACGACAGCACGATCGTCGCATGGCCGTGCGCGACGGGCGCCGTCGCCGCGGCGAGCCGCAGCGTCCCTGGCGGGCACGGCGAGCGATCGGTCGCGCAGGTGGGCGGGGGCGCGGACGTCGTCACCGGAGGTGCGCCGGTCGGTGGATCCTGGTCGAAGCGGGCGGTGACCGTCGTGAGGCCGGTCACGGCGATCTGACATGGGAGGAGGGAACCGTCACAGGGACCGCCGACCCAGCCGGCGAACCTGGAGCGGGCGTCGGCCTGCGCCGTCAACGACAGCGTGGTGCCCTCCGCGACCGCGGCGCTGCACGTCGCGCCGCACTCGATGCCGGCCGGTGAGCTGCGGACGAGGCCACCGCCCGAGCCGGTCCGCGAGACCGACAGAGTCGCGAGCCAGGCGAACGTGGCCGTGACGGGCGTTCCCGATCCGACGGTCACGTCGCAGAGGCCGGTGCCCTGGCATGCGCCGCTCCACCCGACGAAGGTCGCGCCGGCGTCGGCAATGGCGACCAGGGTCACCGTGGCGCCGGGAATGTAAGCGGGGCAGGCCTGTCCCGGTGGAAGTCCGATGACCCCGTGGTCATATTCGACGGTGCCGGGCCCGGACACGGAGATCGGGACTGGCGCGCAGTTGCTCCCGCCCGGCGGCGGAACGATGGTCGATGGTGCCGCCGCGCGGGCGGCGCCGGGGACCGCCGCGAGCAGTGCGCACAGCGCCGCGAGCCCCGCCGATCGGGGACCGGCCAGCCTCCACGCGATTCGCATGCGTCTCGCCTCCCGTGCCGTGTCGCACAGCGATCCTACCCCTAATTACCAAGAAAAAGACCGTTCGCCTCTTCGCTGGTCCGCGGCGCGCCTTCTCAGGCGGCGCGCCGCGCGCGGAAGACGGTCATGCCCCGATCGGGGCTGATCTGCACGTCGTCCATCCCCGCGTCGGTGAGCGCGGCGCGCAGCTCCTCCGCGCTCAGCAGCCGTCCGGTCAGGCCCGTTCGCATGCCGCCCCCGAGCAGCGTGCGGTGGCGCCACGTGCCGTCTCGCAGCAGCGTCGAGCCTACGAGCGAGCCGCCGGGCTTGACGCAGCGCGCCATCTGTCCGACCGCGGTGACCGGGTCGGGCACCATGTGCAGACCGCTGTAGCTGAGGCACAGGTCGGCGCATGCGTCCGGCAGCGGCAGCGCGTGCATGTCGGCTTCGAGCAGCTCGACGCTCGCCGGGTCGAGCCCGCGCTCGGCGACCCGGCGCTCGCAGCGCTCCAGCATCTTCGGGTCGAGGTCGACCGCGATCCAGCGCACCTGCTGGCGGGGGCGCAGCGCCCGCAGCGCGACCCCGCCGCCGCACGGGACGTCGAGCACGGTCGCGCCGTCGGGCAGCTCCGCGACCGCATGCATGCTCGCGTACAGCGGCGCGAGATCGATCCCCCACACGATCCGCCCGACGACCTGCGCGACCCGCGGCCGCTCGATCCCGTAGTCGTAGAGCCAGCCGTAGGGCCCGGCGCAGATGTTGATGACGTCGGCCATCGCACCGGAATCATCGCTGAAGATGAGGCGAACGCCTCATGTCGCCGCGTTCGCGCGCGCGTAGCGTCGGGTCCGTCAACCGAGCCAAGGAGACGGACAGATGCCGAAGGTTTCGCGAGCGAGCGCCGCGGTGCGGGGCGCGGGTCCCGTAGAGGACCGCTACATGGACGTCGACGGCTGGACGATCAGCTTCCTCACGTTCAACGCGGACATCGACGCGACGCCGTTGATGCACG
>Ga0134125_10000534_pt1 | contig 51036 bp, 28 predicted proteins | sample KB31751_FD_96464 | JGI IMG/M metagenome (GOLD analysis project Ga0134125, IMG submission 96464) | Terrestrial soil microbial communities with excess Nitrogen fertilizer from Kellogg Biological Station, Michigan, USA - KB3-175-1 | ecosystem: Environmental > Terrestrial > Soil > Unclassified ... | reverse complement strand
TCGCTGGTTCAATACCTCAACCCAGAATGCCAGCCCGTTCGCATCCGGACTCCGTCGCAGATAACCGAAGTATTGCGTCACCACGAACGAGTGGTTGTACACCGCTCGCTGATACTCATTCGCGTCTGCCACCGCCTGCAGCACCGCGCTGCGACTGTGATCTCGGTCTGCTCCGGCGTTGTACGCTGCCAGTAATGCATCGCGTTGGCTGCCTAACTCCACGCCCGCATCCGTCCGTGCCGACTGCAGTAATGCGTCTACGAACGTTGCGCCTGAATCCATGCCGTCATACTTCTGCGTGAACTCAGCTCGCTGTACAAACGCATCCGCAAACACTCGCCTGCTGTTCTCCAACTCCGGTCCGCCCACTACCTGCGCCCGGTCCGTGTTGAATTCGTCGTAGGTCAGCCGCCTGCCCAATCCCGCTCGGTACAGCCGGTAGACGAAGTTGCCGCCCTGCTGGAATTCTGCCGACATGAAGAACTCGGCGCTGATGTCTATTCGTTTCTGCCGAATGCAGCTCACATCAGCTCCGCAGGCATACAGCTGATCCGTCCAGAACAGCCAGCCCTGCATGTCAGGCTCGCGTCCCAGGAAGTCCAGATACTGCTGACGCACGAAGAAGTCCGGACCAGTTAACGGATTGCCGCGTGGGTTGTTTTCACGCGTGCCCGTGAAGACCGCATCAGTTCGATCACCCACCAGCGAGAACGAACGGCTCGAGGGACTGAAGCTGTAGTCGGTCAGATCCGGAGTCACGGTGTAGAACCCATTAGACTCCACGTTGTTGAAGCTATAGCCGCCATTGCGGTCGGTGATGGTGCGCGCGTTCTGGCTGCCACTGAGGCGGATACTAACGCCGCCCAGTGGGTGACCATCACTACTCGTCACCACGCCGCTGATGCGCGACGAGCCTGCCGTGGGCGCCACAATCTGGCCCACCGTCCAATTCGAGAATACCGATACGTTGGACAGGCTGGCTTGATGCAGGCCCACATTCACTGAGCTCAGCGGGAAGCCTACAGCGGTGCCGCCGATTTCTCTGATCACCTTGTAACTGGCCTCGGTGCCCATAACGTCGGTGGCCAGATACTGGAACGTCAAATCAGCCGTAATGCCTGTAGCGGATAGTGTCCAGTAACGCTGGATGGATGTGGCCGGATTCACCGACGCGTTCGGTCCCTGGACCGCCGTGGTGGTGAAGTTAGCCGGGAAAGTCCCCGCAGTAACGTTCACCGTAACCGGCGCGAATCCATTCGCAGTTCCCACTTCGAACGTCTTCGACCCGGTCGCACAATACTGCTTCCGCAGATTGCCGATGACATAGTTAGTTGCCGAGGCGCCGGTTACCGAGCCTGTGCAGGAAATGGTCAGCGTGTTGGCCCCGGTGTCCGGCTTGCCACTCAACGTCAAAACACCGTCGATGGTGACGTTGCCGGCGAGCGTTCCCGTACCCATGTTGGCATCGCGATAAGTACCGGCAGGAATTGTTCCGGTGCGACCTGCAACACGTTCATCGGCGCCCATGTCCGGATTGTCATCGCGCATGTCGTTGTCGATGTCATTGTTTATGCCGGCGATTAAGATTCCCATTCCGAGCACCGGGCTGCCGGCTTGCAAGTGCAAGTCTGCAGGCGCCGGTGACGTCACAAACAACGGATCGACGGAAAGCGAATTAGCATCCTGGCCAGTGCCGGTTTGCCAGTTGGCCAACGTCACTCGCGCGCTGCCGCCGATGAAGCCAACGTTTTGGGCGAAGTAGTCGTTGTAGTTAATGCTCGAGAAGACTGTGTTGGCGCTGCTGCACAAGACACCGTAACGGGTGCCGAGTGTTTGTGTGCTAACCAGCACGTTGTCTCGAAGGTCTACAGCGCCTGCGGCCAATCCGGTCAGGACATTCACAGCAGCCGTAATGCCGGTGGCCGCGTTGGCACCCTGATTTGTATTCATCAGAACCGAGTTGTGGTAAATCTTGTAACCACCTCCCGTCGCTACAACAATTCCGTAGCCATTATCAACATCTGTCACGTCGTTGAACCCTTGCGAGGCCACATCCGAAATGAAGTTGTTGGCTAACGTTATGTTTGCCGCTGTCGAGCTCGACGTAAAGTAAATCCCGTTGCTGCCCCAGCCGGCCGTATTGTTCTGCTTGACGTCGCTAATCTTATTGCCGGTGATGGTGCCGCCATTGATGATCAACGCCACCTGAATACCGCTCATGGTTGAACTGGTGACGGCCGTTGAGCTGATGCCGGCGATGGTGTTGTTACTGATGGTGAAGTTCTGAGCGTTACCGATCAACATGCCGCGGAAAAGCAGCTTGTCGGCGGCCACGGTCGAACCAAAGCTATTGCCGGTGATCAACCAATTCTGATCGAGCGAGGTGCCGTTGCCACGCAGGAACGCAGCGTTCTGCACTCGGAAGATCTGGTTGTTCTGAATTGTATTGTTGGAGTTAGCCGTCTCGGCGTCGCCGCCAAACGTGGTGCCGCTGCCTTCGAGAACTCCGGCGATGATCGTGGTTCCGGTGTTACCACTCAAGATGCAGTTCTTAACGGTATTGCCGGAAGCGCCGTCGGAAGCGGAGGCGCTGGCGATCCAGATGACAGTCGCGCCAGCGTTGCCGTTCGTTATCGTCAGACTTCGATCGGTGCCGCCCGAAAGCGAGCCATCGATAGTGACGTTGTCAGCGCCGTTTAGTTTGATTAACCCGGTGCTGGTCGAAGTACCCGAGATCAGTCGAGCGGCGCCACTCGGCTTAATCGTCACTGCGAAACTGCCGCTAATCGCATTAAGAGCGTGCGTGCCGAGCTCACCTGGCAAATCTGAAATCACGTCCAGGGTGATGGCGCCAGTTGCACCAGCCGCATTAATCGCCTCGAATGCGCCGCCGGTGTTTGTCAGCGACGGATAGGCGCCGCCACTTCCAACTGTATAGGTGCCTGCAGCAATCGGATTAATGATATTCACCGTTGCAGAAACCATGTCATTAGCAGCGTTGGTATCGCCCACTAATTCAGCGATTGCCTGCGTGGTGTACGTGTCCGCAGGAGACAAGATGACGCTCGGGAAAGTTGCATTCACAGTCTGACCCGAATTGATCGAGGGGATTGTCGTCGTCATGTTGTAGACAACCGACAGCGCTGAATTGAGAATCTTGAACCGCACCGGCACGTTAGTCTGAGCCGCGGTACCGGCGTTATTGAACGACGCTTGCGGAGTGATCGACGTCGTCGTACTGCGCGTCGAGCCTGGCGGCGGGTCAACTATCGCCGTCGCTGCCATGTCGTTAACAGCTGGAGTGATGCCGCTCGGTTCGTCAGCACCGATATCCGGCGGCGGAACGCGACTTTGACCATCGATATCGTTGGCGACACCAACGCTGGCGCCTCCATCAACCATCGGCGAGGCCACTGCAATATGCAGGTCCGTAGTTGAAGTGAACAGGGGATCAACTTTCTTGGTAGCGTTGTCGTTGGTACCCGCCGCCGACAACGTGCTCGTGTATGAACGGAAGTTAGCTGCCGGCGTCGTTAGCGTCGGATCGAAATTGGCTTGAGTAAAGAAATTGGTGCCGGCCGTCGTGCCTGCCTGGCCCACTCCCTGATTAGCCGCCGGGGCCGCACTATTGAAGTAGTCATTGTTATTAAGCGTCAGGTTCATGGCGGAAGTGCCGCCCGAAGGAAGGTAAACGGCCACATAGGCTATCGAGGTCGTCCCACCGGACATGCTATTGACGAAAATATTATTGCGCACATCCATACCGGTTTGGCCGGTCGCGACAATTGCAAACGCGGCACCCAGCAAACTGGTGGCCGCCGTGCCCGACCTGAGCCCGAACATGTTCACGGAATTGTGATAAACCTTAGTTCCGGTCCCCGCCCCCACTCTGATGCCGAATACCCCGAAGGTCGTCGAGAAGGCCGCGCCGCCGGTCATATCGCCTGTAACGGCGGACACGAAGTTGTTTCGGATAGTGTTGTTGTTCCCCGCGGAGACGTTGATTCCATATGCGCCGAAAGTGCCGATGTTGCGGTTGTTGATGTTGGTGACGTTGTTTCTTTCCACCACCATATTTTGGCCGCTGGCGGAAATGTCGCCGAGACTGATGCCCATCTGCTGCGTGTTGAAAAACGCTTCGATGTTCCGCACGGTATTTCCAAAGACGCTGGCATTATCAAAGCCCTGCAGCGTCATCGCGCGAGCATAGACTGTCGTCGTGTTACCGGCGGCTGCATTGCCGATTGTGTTGTTCGTGACCGCGAGCCCGTTAGCGACCGTAGTTGCAGCGCCTTGCACCGCAATGCCGCGCGCGCAAGCATCGATCGAATTGTTCTCGGCAGTGAAGTTGGTAGCCGTAATGCCGGCGCCGATCGTGGTCGTGACCGAAGCGATGGCCGAGGGCGCGGTCGTGTTGGCGACCGTGGAGGCGCCGCCGCCGACCAGAATTCCGTAAGTCGTGAACTCCGAACCGGCTTGACTCGTCGCCGCGGCCACGTTACGACCAGTAGCGCTGCCGAGGATGATACAGTTCTTAACTATGTCATTATCGCCACTCGTAATTAATGTTGATAGGGCGATACGAACGACGGAAGTGAAGGTGGTGGTATCCACGGCCGTGCTCTGAATCGTGAGGTTGCGATTGGTCCCACCGGTGTTCGGATTGTCGCCATCAATTGTGACGCTGTCCGCTCCATTTAACTCTATAACGCCGCGGCCTGTCGGTGTGGCGCCCGCAATGGTTACGCCGTCGACGGTGGGGCGAATTAATACTGAGGTGTAAACCGCCGCTCCGGCGCCGGAGCCGTTCAAGACTGCGGGTGTGGCGCCCTCGGCGGTGCTCGCCGTAATACTGATCGTTACCGCGCCCTGGTGCGTGCCTGCGTTGATCGCATCGAAAGCACCCTTAACGGTGGTATAGGGCGTTGGGCCCACGGTTCCGGCAGTCGCCGTTACCGAGACCTGCGCCGAAACTTTTGCACTCGTGAAAGTGATTGCAGCAAGAAGCGTTAAGGCAGCAACGAATGTTCGACTGCGAGCCAACGAAAGTAGAGTTTCGGCGTTCAGCATGTTTCCCTCCGGCGTTTATTTTTAGATCGACTCGATACCTTGAACCCCCGGCTTAGAACCCACAGCGTGAGACTTAAACCCAACTTCGAGAGGGTCAGAATGAATGGGAGCGGTCTTAAAGCAATTCTTTCCGAGATCGGCCGTGCGCGAATTGGACGCCTAAGTTATTACGACTTTGCAGTTAAGTCAATAATTTCCGTTGCTAATCAGGCAATTGTTTCGACTCTGGAGATGTAGTTTCAGCCATCCGGAACAGCACGCCGCAGCCACTCACAATGAGTTTTACCGCAGGATTATTCCATCTTTAGAAAGAACTGGCGGACGGGACGCCTTTCTTAAGGGCCTGTTTCCGAGATTTTCCCAGTGGATTTGCGCAGCTCCCTCAAGGCATGGTCATTGCGAAGCCAGTTTTGAGATTTAAAGAAGGAGAAATGAGAACTTGATCAAACGAACACTTGCATTAATGGTTTTGAGTTTTGTGGCGGCGGCGTCGCTGGGCCTTAATATTGTCAGAGCGCAAGGCTCCACGGACAGTGAAGCAGTACAAAAGGTAAGAACTAAAGTGACAAAACTTGGCTTGGGGCCCAAAGCTCGAGTAGAAGCCAAACTTCACGACCAAACAAAAGTTAGGGGTTACATCAGCGCCGTGAACGCCAATTCTTTCACAATTACGGAGCAAAACACCGGAACGACCAGAGACTTGAACTATGCGGACGTTGCTGAGGTGAAGAAACCTGGCGGCGGGTTATCAACGCGAACGTGGATCATTCTGGGAGGCGCAGCTACCGCGGCCACAGTGGTTGGGTTCACGGTCCTCAAGCCTGTGCTTTGCGATGGTGGCGCTGGTTGTTAATTTGGAATTATTCCGGACTGGAGCGCAAAAAAATGAAAGCGGCAACGTCCTCACCCCGTCACCGCTTTCTAAGCGCAACCTTTGGAGTCGCGCTGGGGTGAGACATTCAGCCTCACCCTGGTTGGGTGCATTGTACCGCAAACTCGGCCAACGGGAAACCCGGGCGCTTGAGTTCAGTTGTTTTTTCTGGCGATGTCCGAAATGATGCTATTTGCGTCGCTTGAAATAATAGACCGGATCCGTGGGCTGCCCTGCCACCGAAACTAATTCCCAGCCCTTAGCTCCCAACTTATCCAGGTGCTGCTCGAGCACAAACCCTTCCCGCGCAAAATTCCCGGCTTCTTTTCGCAGGCTCGCATCACCGGACCCTGAAAAATTCGTGGTGTGTGGTCCGGCGACGGCGAGGTATTCCCATTTTTCATTCTCGGCTTTTTCGTAGCTGTCGTTTGTCTTGGATGGTCGTTGAAGCGCTACGGCAAGAGGAGCCAGGAGCAGAAAGACCAGCAACAAGGTTCGCTTCATGATTCGTTCCTTTCGAAGCAGATGGATTCAACCTGAAGGTTTAGTCCGTTCACGCGCCAGCCTGAGTTTTGTTCCGACACTTGAATACAAACTTGGGAAAGAATTGGGCCACAGATAAACACGGATAATACGGATCTGAAAAAGCGAAGGAAGCAGACGGCAGCAGCAGTAGGCAGTTGCCGTGACTGACGACCGAGCGAAGCGACTGTGTTTGAAAGTAATTGATCTTTAGAGATGAGGGAAACTCTTGATCAGCTCATGGTAAGGAAGGGCAGCTTGCTCCCGCCTCAATGTGCTGAGGAATAAACTTGAGAGCTAATGCGTCAGCGGGAGTAAACTGCCTTCCTTACCATGAGCTGATCTTGGCTGAGTTGTTGGTCGCCGGTCGAGTGCCTGCCTAACTCCTGCTGCTGGCGACTGCTATTGATTTCCGCACTCGGCGTTGCTGTGACTGACGACTGAGCTGAAGCGACGTTGATATTCCGTCGACGTGATGAACGAGCAGACCATCCCGCGGTAATTCCCCGGATCGCCATTCCTGCCTGCATCGTTCAAAACGTTCAGCCAGAACTCTCGGCCCTGTCCATCGGGATTGCGATGAAGATAGCCGAAGTACTCGATCTCCACGAACGCTGCATTGTAGTGTGCGTCTCGTACCGCCGCACTTTCTGAAACGTCACGTAACACCAACGCGCGGCTCTCGTTCAGACTCGAGCCAGTGTGGTAGCGACTGATCAGACTGTCACGCCGCGAACTGAGATTGATTCCTCCAGCCTGCGCGTTCGCGAGTAACGCATCGACGAACGAATCAGCCGTGGTGTTGTTCTGGTAGCGATTGATGAAGTCGTCGCGACCAACGAACGCAGCCGCAAAGAGTTGCTTCTGCCCGTCGAGCGTTGCGCCTCCGACTACGCTGGTTCGATCGACCGAGTATTCAACATAAGCCGGCCGCCGACCGAGCGCACTCTCGTACAGGTCGTAGATAAAAGCGCCTGACTGCCGAAACTCATTCTCAATGAAGAACGCAGCCGCCACGCCGGTGCGTTGCGAGCGCATGCAGGCTACGTCAGCACCGCAACTGAGAATCCGATCACTCCAGTAATTAAAGCCCGCTTCATCCGGTTCGCGATCGAGAATATCCACGTACTGCTGCCGCACGAAGTACTCGGGAGTGTCCAAAGGATTCGCGTAGTCACCTCGCATCGTTCCGGTGAAACCTGCCTCGGTGGCATTCCCCAACAAGCTGAACGAACGACTCCCTGGACTAAAGTCATAATTGGTTCGCGATGGCGTCACGGTGTAGAAACCATTTGTTTCCACTTGCTCGAAGGTGTACTTGCCATTCGCGTCGGTAATTGTCTTGCGAAGCTGTGTACCTTCCATCCGCACAACTGCTCCGGCGACTACATGACCCAGCTCATCCACAACTACACCACTTATCTTTCCAGTGGCGGCGGTCGGATCGCGCGCCACCACGGTGACTGCTACGGTGCTCGAGTTGTTCTCGTCGGTTGGTTCGGCGGTTGTCGTGCTAACAGTCGCTGTGTTGGTGATCACAGTGTCCCCTGGAGTGTCGAAACGCACGACCACAACGAGAGTGAAAGTGCTCGTACCAACTTCCAGACTTTGAGTTGTGCAAGTCACAGTGCCACTTTGGCTAATCGGCGGAGTCTCGCAATTCCAACCCGGCGGCGCCATGAGCGAGCCAAAGGTTAACTCGTTTGCGAGAACATCATTGAGCGTCACATTAGCCGCTGTCGACGGACCTCCGTTGCTGACCTGAATCGTGTAGCTGAATGATGAACCTGCGACCACCTCGTCCTGACTGGCGGTCTTCGACACCAAAACGTCGGCACTATCAGCGGCCACCATTGACGTAGCCGTCGAGCTGTTATTTTCCTCGTTCGGATCCAAAGTCTTGGTGCTAACAGTAGCTGTGTTGCTGTAGAACGTGCCTGGTTGCGCGTTTATGGGGACCTGAACGGTTAGCGTAAACAATTCTCCCTCAGTTGTAGCCAGGCTTGGGTTCGTGCAGTTAACTGTTCCGCCGGACCCGACCATTGGGGTCGAGCAAGTCCACCCTGCCGGTGAATCGAGCGAGACGAACGTCAAGTCTGTCGGAATCACATCATTCAAAGCAGCGTCCGCTGCAGGCTCCTCACTGCTGTTCGTGACGGTGATGGAGTACACGATATTGTCACCAGGGTTCACTTGATCGTTATCGACGAGCTTGAGAACTCCCAGGTCGGCCGTAGGACCGAAGTCACCGTTTGGCCCTGAAGATGTCTTTCTTTTCTGAGGCTCATTCCCTTTGGCCCCGGCATTAACCGCCGCCAACAGCAGAAATGACGAGATGCAGACGATGAGTCCGATTACAAAATAGTGTTTATGATTTTTCATGGCGTCCTTTGAGCTGAACGAGCCTTGTTAGGGGGCGGATGAAAAGTGTTTTGTAGTGTGGGGTTAATCAAAAACACTCGCGCAATTATCTTCGGATCAAGAAAAGGAAAGAGTATGAGCAAGGGCTTTTGGAGTCAACAGGATTTTTGTTGACGAACACAATGCAAGACAAAAGAAAGAATTAACCACGAATGAAAGAGAAAGGAGTGGAGACGGAGTCCCGCGAAGCGGACCACTGCAGGACTGGAGGCTTTTTGGCTCGCTTCTCCCAGCCCCGAGTTGTCGAGGCTGGACCATTATCAGTCGTCGGCTTCGCCGATTTACCGTCCGGCCTACTGACTACATTCAGTGTTGTTGTGACTGACGATCACACTGAAGCGCCGCTGATACTCCGTCGAAGTGATGAACGAACAGACCATGCCGCGGTAGTTGCCCGGATCGCCCGTATTGAGTATGTTCAGCCAAAAGTCATAGCCCGCCTGATCAGGATTGCGTCGCAAGTAACCAAAGTATTCCGTCAGTACAAACGCGGCGTTGTAAGTCGCGTTTCGCACCGCAGTACTCTCGGTTAGATCACGAGCGACGAAACTGCGGCTCTGCGCCATGCTCGTGCCGGCGTTGTAACGACTAATCAAACTGCTACGCTGACTGTTCAGATCGACACCCGTCGATTGCAGAACATTCGCCAGCATCGCATCGACAAAGGTATCAGCGGTCGTGCTTGCTTGATAGCGCGTTACAAACTCACCGCGCTGCACAAAGTTTTCGGCGAACGCTTGCTTTTGGGCTTCGAGATTTGGCCCACCGACGACCATTGGCTTATCGCTGCTGTACTCGTTGAAGGTAGGGCGCCGGCTGAGCCCGCCACGATACAAGTTGTAGATGAACGAGCCAGTTTGTTGGAACTCCTGCTCAATAAAGAATGCTGCTGCGACATCTCTGCGACGGGCGTTTACGCAGGCAATCGTATTGCCGCAGGCGAGAATCTGATCGCTCCAGTAATTGAATCCGCCTTCATCGGGCTCGCGTCCGAGAAGGTCCACATACTGTTGCCTCACGAAATACTCGGCGGTGTCGAGCGGATTAAAGGAATCGCTACTGAAGACAGCCGTAAAGTCCGCGTTCGTGTTCAGGCCAATCTGGCTGAATGAGCGACTGCCGGGACTGAAGCCGTAGTTCGCGCGCGAAGGAGTGACAGTGTAGGTATTGTTCGTCTCAACATTATTGAATCGATAGCTCCCGTTGCTATCGCTGATTGTCTTTCTGATCTGACGGCCGCTGAGATTCATCACAACGCCGCTGAGAGGCGCGCCTCCGGATGTTACGACGTGACCACTGATTACTCCGTTAGTTGACGTCGGGCTCGTGAAAACAACTCGCATCACATTGCCGGCGCCACGAGCCAGGTAGAAAAGACTGCCATCGTTGGCAACGATCAAATCTACTGGACCGTTGATGCCTGCCGCGAAATCTACCGCTGTGTTTGTCGCTGGATCGAAGCGCCGAATCCACCCGGTGCAGAAATCCGCGAAGAAGAACTTGCCGACATAGTCACCCGGAAACATCACGGTCGTGGGATTGTAAAAAGCGCCGCCGGTGATCGCGCACCCAGTCGTGGATGATGACCCGTGGCCGTATTCGAACAGCGGATCTCGAAAACTCGCGTTCGGAGGACTGCAAAACCCTTCGCATGTATTCCACCCATAATTTGAGCTGGCGATACCGTCGTTGATCTCTTCCCAGGCATTTTGGCCTACATCATTTATGAACATCCGGCCCGTACCGGCTTGAAAGGTAAAGGTGTAGGGATTGCGCAGACCCAGCGCCCAGATAGCTCGATTCACTCCCGTGGCAGTGTTGAAGAACGGATTGTCAGCCGGGATCGTGCCGTCCGAGTTGATGCGCAAAATTTTTCCCAGAAGATTTGCGAGCGTCTGCGAGTTGGCGGGATTAGCATTCTCGCCGACTGCGATGTAGAGCTTACCGTCGGGGCCGAAGTGGATAGCTCCGCCGTTGTGATTGGTAGCACCACTCAAATTATTAAGCTCCAGGATGATCGCTTCGCTACCTGCGGCGGCGACGTCTCCGTTCACGGAATCCGCCGTGAAGCGGCTGACACGATTGTGAATCGCTGGTGTGGTCGCGGTGTAGTAAACGTAGATGAATTTATTGGAGGCGAAGTTTGGATCGAAAGCGATTCCAAGCAAGCCTCGCTCACCAGAGGAATTCACCGTCAACGAGACAAATGGAGTCGCCAACAAGGCCCCGTTCTTAACCACGCGGAGCTGCCCGGTTTGCTGGCAGACGAACAAACGCCCGTCTGGCGCGAAGGCCATTGCGGTCGGATTGCTTAGCCCGGTCGCGAACGTGGATTCCGCGAAGCCTGAAGGCAGCGTCGCCGCAGTGACTCGATTAGTCGAGCAAAGGGAAATAAAGAAGACTAGCAATAATGTTTTCAGGATCGAATGCTGATGGAAAATGAATAATCCGCGAAAAGAAGGCTGCGAGTGCATGCTGGCTCCCCCGACTAAATTCAAACTTCGATGAGGGATCTGCGGGGGCCAGAGAATTTAGGATAAGGGTTTTGTTTGGAGTTTGTCCACCAATGCTTTAGAGAGTCAATAAACTTCAAAGGGGAGTCTACGGATTTTCCATATATCAATTTTCATTTTTCATTTTTCATTGATTTGGAAGACATTCTGATAAAAAGATGCCGGGGCCCAAGATCACGTGTGCTTTCCGATGAAAAATGAAAAATGATATATGGAAAATCAGGAGCGCATGTCCCCCTTTTATCACACGACGCTTCCCCGCGATTCAAACCTCGAAGCGTGCGCAACTTTCCACTTGATGCCATAATGCTTTCGCTTTCCCCACAATTCTGAATCGATCGTGAGAGAGGGGTTTATGAAGCGTTTCGTAATCTCGTTGTCCATCCTTGTGTTTGCTGTTTGTACCGTTGCCAACGCCCAGAAGAGCAGCTTCGCCATCGAAGACTTATTGAAGGTGCGGCGAGTGTCCGACCCAAGAGTCTCACCTGACGGCAAGAGAGTCGCATTCGTAATCGGAGACGTAAGTCTGGATGCCAACAAAGTCATCAACCAGATTTACGTTATGGGAATTGACGGAAGTGGCTTGAAACAGATTACCAACAATCCAACTTCGTCCACTTCACCGCGCTGGTCTCCGGATGGAAAACGAATCGCGTTCGTCACCGGCGGGCAGATTTGGACCATGGAGCCCGATGGTAGCCACCGAGACGAAGTCACAAAGATTTCAACCGGCGCCGCCGGACCCGTCTGGTCGCCGGACGGAAAGTGGATTGGCTTTACCTCGGAGGTCTATCCCGACTGCAACGACGATGCTTGCAATAAGAAGAAGGACGAAGCCGCTGAGAGAAACAAGGTCAAGGCGCACGTTACCGAACGACTTCTTTATAAACATTGGGATGAATGGCGAGACGTCAAACGCACGCACGTGTTTGTAGTTGCGAGCAAAGGCGGTGATGCCCGCGACATCACTCCTGGCGATTTCGATTCCCCTCCCTACGCCGCTTCTGGCATAGACATCGGTTTCTCACCTGACTCCAACGAAATCGCTTATGTTCGCAATCCTGACAAAGTCGAAGCCATTTCAACCAATAGCGACATCTACACGGTTTCGTTGAGCGGTGGCTCGCCGAAAAACATTACCGCCGCTAACGGAGGCTATGATGTCGGACCGATTTACACGAGCGACGGTAAGTACATACTCTATCGCTCGCAAGCAACCGCAGGCTTTGAAGCAGACCGCTGGCGTTTGATGAGGTACGACCGTTCATCAGGTTCCAGCGTGGAAATCACCAAGGGCTTCGATCAGCAGGTTGAGGAACTGGCCACATCACCCGATGGGAACACAGTATATTTCACGGCCAACGAAAAAGGTCAGGGGCCGATTTACAAAGTTTCAATGCAGGGAGGAACAGTTCAGAAGATTCTTGACCCTGTGTTTGCGAGCAATCTTCAAGTCACAGCAGACGGAAACTCGCTGGTCTTCGCCAGCAGCTCGCTCGGCGCACCACCGGAAGTCTTTCGCGCTAACTCAGACGGAACGGGCTTAACCAGTCTCAGCACTACTAACAACCAGCAAATCTCACGAGCCAACCTAACCAAAGAAGAAGAAGTTTGGTGGACGGGAGCTGTGAACAAAAAGATTCATGGCTACATAGTCAAACCCAGCAACTTTGATCCGTCGAAGACTTACCCATTGATTGTGTTAATTCATGGTGGACCGCAGGGCGCCTGGAACAACAGTTGGAGTTATCGCTGGAATCCGCAGGTTTTCGCCAATGCTGGTTACGTTGTCTTTGCGCCGAATCCGCGGGGCTCAACCGGCTATGGCCAGCAATTCGTCAATGAGATCAGCGGCGACTGGGGTGGCAAAGCTTACGTTGACATTATGAATGGCGTGGCTGACGTCATCGGGCGCAACAAGTTCATCGACAAAAACCGTATCGGCGCTGCCGGCGCTTCGTACGGCGGCTACATGATCAATTGGATTGAAGGTCACAACAACGATCCACGGTTCCGCTTCAAAGTGCTGGTCTGTCATGACGGTGTTTACAATCTGAGCAGCATGTACGGCGCGACCGAAGAGGTTTGGTTCCCCGAGTGGGAATTCAAGGGCACACCCTGGACAAACAAGCTGATGTACGAGCGCTGGTCGCCAAATAACTTCGTCAAGAATTTCAAAACACCAATTCTGATCATTCATGGCGAGCTCGACTATCGAGTACCGATCGGGGAAGGTCTACAGCTCTACACGGCAGTGCAACGGATGGGAGTACCGTCGAAGCTGCTCATCTTCCCGGATGAAGGGCACTGGGTGCTCAAACCGCTCAATTCCCAGTTTTGGCATCACAACGTGCTTGGATGGTTAGATAAATACCTGGGCTGAATTCCGGATTGCGGGTTGCTGATTTCGTTGTTGCTCGTATCTCCTTCACAGCCGGTTTCAACCGGGTGGCCCGAAGTCAGAAATGTTTCTGAACCGTTTCAATGGTTTCGCGAAATGTAAACCGTTGAAACGGTTCAGAAAATAAAAGGGCTGGCGATCACCCGGTTTAAACCGGGTGTGAATGAAATGGGGATCGATGTGTTGAAGGAGTGACTCATGACTGGACTCGTAAAAGGGCTTTTGATTTCAGGAGTCGTCATTGTGCTGGTGGTCTTGATCATTGTGGGCGCCGCTGCCTACTGGATCTCGACGCGCGGAGGCGAGTGGATCGAGAAAGGCAAGCAATCAGTTGCCGAGGGTCAAGCTTTTGGCAAAGAAACTGACAATCAAGGATGTCTTACTGAAGCGCTGACACGTCATCGTAAAGACGCCAGCATGAGCGGTGCGATCTCGATACAAGTTTTTCTGACAGCCTGTTTTCCGAGTAGTCGCCAGACTCCGGGCTTTTGCGATGAGGTGCCGCGCCGAACGGAATTCATTAAGAGTGGTCAGTGGCAAGTTCAGCAATGCCAGAAAGAGGGTCTGCGTGACTCGTATTGCCCGCAGATCTTTTCCGCTGTGCAGAACTTTTGCGAGCGCGCCAAAGGCGAGTAAAAGCGCGTAAACCGGAAACCGTGAACCGAAACTGCGCGAGGCTGCGGTAAAAAGCGCGTAAACCGGAAACCGTGAACCGTGAACCGAAACTGCGCGAGGCTGCGGTAAAAAGCGCGTAAACCGGAAACCGTGAACCGTGAACCGAAACTGCGCGAGGCTGCTGTAAAAAGCGCGTAAACCGTGAACCGAAACTGCGCGAGGCTGCTATAGGCTTCCAGTGTCGTTTTTGTTCTGAACTTAGTAACTGATCACTCCAACTCGGTTTCCGGTTCCCGATTTCCGGTTTCCGGTTCACGGTTTCCGGTTCACGGTTTCCGGTTTCCGGTTCCCGGTTCCCGGTTCCCGGTTCCCGGTTTACGGTTCCCGATTTACGGTTTACGGTTCACGATTTACGGTTCGCGGTTCACGGTTTCCGGTTCCCGATTTACGGTTCCCGGTTTACGGTTCACGGTTCACGGTTCACGGTTCTCCCCTCGAGTTCGGAGTTCACCTCGCCGCCAACGAGAACTGCAATCCCGGTCATGTAGAACCAGAGCATCAAGACAATCAAAGCTCCGAGCGATCCATACGTGACGCTATACGAGTTGAAGAAATGCAAGTAAATGCGAAAGCCGAATGAGATCAGCAGCCACAGGGCAACGCCTATCAACGTCCCATACGAAAGCCAACCCGGCATTCGCCGCTTATGATCGGGAGCAAAACGATAAACGATCTCAAAAGTGAGATAAACAAAGCCCAGCATGATGGGGTATTGCGCCATACGCCACGCCGAGGTGAAGGCATCGCCAAACCCCGCTTGATTCGCAATCAATTCACCGAACCGCCCGCCGTACAGAACAATTCCAAGAGCCGTCAAGATTAGAACCGCTAATGCCATCGTCAGCGCCACTGAAACTAAGCGCACTTTCCACCACGGCCTTGTCTCCTTCAAATTGTAAGCCGTGTTAAGAGTGGCACTGATGGCTCCCATGCCGCTTGAGGCAACCCACAAAGCAGCCAATAAGCTAAATGAGAGTTTGCCGCTACCTCTCGAAGCGATTACCTCATCAAGCGTGACACGCACCAGTGTTACGGCTGACGAAGGCATGACGCTGGCCAGGTAGCTCAGTAAAGAGTCGCGTAACTCCGAGCCCGAGCCCGCGAAATAACCGAGCAGAGTTACCAGAAAGATTAGCAGCGGAAAGAGCGCGAGTAGGAAGTAATAGGAAAGCTGGGCGGCGCGACCAGGAACATTGTGATCGTTAATGCGATCGTAAAGGTTTTTTAAGAAACTTCGCCGGCTCGTGTTTGGTTTTTGGTCCTGGGCCTTTGGTCTTTGGCCTTTGTCCGCAGAGCTCACGTTGCACCATTCAATTACTGAGGTCCTGGATCTGATACCTGAGATCGTGGTTCAGCGAAAGACTTATCTCAGACTTGAAATCTAAGATCTCAAAGAGGCTATTTCACCATCGTTCCGGTGCGAGACCAACGCGTATTCTTGAGAAAGTCCGTCAGAGGATTACCGCTGCTTGGCACGCTCTCGTCGTACGACCAGTAAACAAACATTGCCCGGCCGATGATGAGGTCGCGAGGAACAAATCCCCAGAAGCGACTGTCGAGACTATTGCTGCGGTTGTCACCCATCACGAAATAGTGATTTGGCGGCACCTGGATTTCCTTGCCGTTCCCTTCCTTCTCGAAAACGGGGTAGGAATCTTCCGAGAAAGATGGATTGCTCGGATGCCAATACACATCGTAGGTTTCTTCCGGTTTTCGAGGCGGGACGTTTTTGATTTCCAATGGCCCTTTGTCGTTGTGATCAATCGCGGCGATGCGATGCTCCGGCAGGATCTTGCCATTAACGATCACATCTTCGCCATCAATCTGAATCTTATCGCCGGGGATTCCTATCACGCGCTTAACATAGTTCGTGACGATTGGTTTATTGTCAGCCCGATCGTAGTCGCTGCGCGGATCATATTTATTGCCAGGATACTTAAAGACAATGATGTCGCCTCTGCGAATATCTCGTTGAGGGAGAAATGGCAAACTCTTGCCGGGAGCAAAGATGAATTTGTTAACGAGCAGGTGGTCGCCGATGGTGATGGTATTCTCCATCGAGCCTGTTGGAACTTTTACTGCCTGCACAATAAACGTCATCCCAAACAAGGCCATCACCACGGTCACTACCGCTGACTCGTAGTACTCGCGGAAAATTGACTTGCGTGGACCTTTTGGCTTGGTCTCTGCCGGGGGGATGGTTTCCTTACCATTCCGGTGAAAGACTCCGGAGAAAGGAAATTTTTTCTTTTCGGTGGTAGTAGCAGTCTCTGGAGTTTCTGCCGTCTTTGAAGCGTTATCCATTAAATAGCATCCTAGATAGGTTGTACGTGCCGGTCAAGTTGGTTGAGCTGAATCTGTTCTCATAGTCTCGAGCGCCTGTTGAGCCGCGGCTGCCTCAGCAGCCTTGATCGACCTGCCCTGAGCACGTACGCGCCCTCCATCCCAGAGAAGTTCAACATGAAACACCCTCTTATGTGGCGGTCCGGCGGTCTCAACCACGGAGTAGCGCGGTGGTGAACGCCGTTCCGCCTGCAATTTCTCCTGCAGCATTGTCTTGTAGTCTGCTTCAGCCGCGTTGGCTGGATTGACGCTGGCCAGCTCGTTACTCAATGAGTGACGAACGAACTCGCGGGCGGCTTCACTGCCTCCGTCGAGATAGATAGCTCCGGTAATCGCCTCCAAAACATCTGCAAGTAAGGCGTCCTTGCGGCGGCCGCCACTCTTCTCTTCGCCGCGGCCGAAACGAAGGAAGTCACCCAGCTGCAGCCGCAGCGACGCTTTTGTCAGGGTCGTCGCGCTTACTAACTGATGCTTCATTCGCGAAAGTTCTCCTTCCGAAGCAGCCGGATAAGCGCGACATAAGTGGTCGGCAACAATTAGCCCCAGGACCGAATCACCAAGGAATTCGAGTGCCTCGTTATGCAGTTGGCGCGCTAGCTCTTCGGCTCCAGGCGCAACTCGTTCATGCGCCCACGAGCGATGAGTGATGGCTCGCTCAAGCAGCGCCCGGTCACTGAACTTGTAGCACAGTGTCTCTTCCAGCAGATTCAGATCCGGGATTCGTTCTTCCATGTGTCTGGGGGTGGAAGGATTCTAGCAAAACGCCGAATGAAGGATCGAGTCATCGATCGAACATTCGGCGTTGGCAATGCGATTGGAGGATCGCCTGAAAGAAGGAATTAGTTACCGCGAACGTGTGCCTTCTTGCTTTTCGGTTTTCCCGGCGTAGCCTTTGTCGAGGCTGGCGTCGGCGCCGGCTTAGCTGTCGTCGGCGTCATTGTTTTTGGTCCACTGACCATTGGCTGGGCGGCAGTTCCGCCGTTGCCAGTGGTCCCAGTCGTAGCTGCGGGACTCGAGGCGCCTGCGCCCGTACCCGACGGTGTCGCCGCTGGAGTCGGTAAAGAAGTGAGCGGTGTTGGAACTGGGGGCAAAGGCTTGGCCAAAACTTCCGCAATCATCTTGTCCAACCCGACATCGCTCTTGTTCCTGAACTTGTACAGTTCAGTCAAGGCGGTCATCCAACTGGCTTTGTTAGGATCGGTTCCAGCCAGCGCCACGGCCCGAGCGTAAGCATCAATTTCGCGATCGATAATCTGGTTGATGTTCTCGAAGGCCAATTTGCTTTCCGGGCTTTCAGGCTTGCCATCGAAATTTGCTTTGTAGTCGGCTGACTGCTTGGCGTATGGCCCGCGCTCATAAGCCTCGGCCAGGTACACGTAGGTAATGGGCGCCGTTTTGATCTTGCTGTTGTAGCTCGCAGCCTTGATCAAATGCGGAATTGCCACATCCGGGCTGTTTGTGGCTGACACCGAACCGATGGCGTAATTAAGTTTCGCCAACGCATCGTCCTTGTTATCGAACGGCGCCCATGACTGCGGAGCTGCGCCACCTTCGATCATCTCGAGCGCCTTCTTCGCATAGGTAACGGTGTCATTGGCCAGCGCCGCGTTTAGCGAAACCGCTCCGGCAAGAGCAAGATCCATGTAAGTCTTCAGGTTAGCAGGATCGTCCGCAATCACCATTTTGCCGGTTTCAAAAGCGGCTGGATACTCTTTCTTGACGATTTGATTTGCAAGCTTGGTTTTGCGATCGGCCTTTTCATATTTCGAGATAAAGCCTTTCAAATAGGTGACGCGCTTCATCTCCGCCTCGTCAGCACCTTCGCTTGGGCAAGCGACATATTTCTTCGCGGCTTCATAGGCTTTCGACTGATCCTTTTGCAGCTCGGCCGTCACCGTGGCATAGAGAGCGATCTTTGCATCGGTGCTGCAGGCATCCTGGGCCGGATCCTGAAGTGTCTCAATAGCGACCGCAGACGTTGTATTTGCAAACACTGGCAGAGACAAAATCGCCAGCGTTGCGCCAGCAGTTATTAACCCAAATATCTTTTTCATTACCAGGAGATCCTCCACAAACTAATCATTCCAACAGGTCTTTGCCGGGAGCGACGCGTTGCCTGATGCGACGCGCCACTGAGATGCGAGTTTAGCTAAGTGTCGTTGCCGATTATTGCCTTGCAATCCATGGGGAGATTATCACGCAACGAGGGTCAACGGATTGGGCTGCAAAAACGCGCCGCAATATTCCTGCAACATCGAGTTTCCTGTCAAGGCTGTGAGCCACAAAAAATGCGAAGTCACATACGACAGGCTCGACGCTGCCGCAATCCATGAGCGGACAGGCGGGCAGCCTGCAGTACAGAAAAGCAAAATGCGCCGGACTCTCCAATTACGAAATAGTCCGGCGCTTGGCTCGAAGGCTGTAAAACGATTTACGGCTTTTCAGCTTTTCGCGGTCGCTCGTCCGGCGAAGTCGTCTTAACCGGAGGCTTGGCGGCAGCACCTTGCTTCGGTGTTTCTTCGGTGCGCTTCGGTACGGGCATGATGACCCGTTTGACCTTGCTGTTGTTAACAGCGCCGTTACTCGGCTTGGCTTCGGGGGCAGTGTTGGCCTCGTCCATCAGGGAGGTATCGACTACCGGCTCGCCCTCTTCTTCCTTAGCGCGCTCCTCTTGAGTTTCCTTGGATTCTTCGTCGATATCATCGGCCTTTGTATCCGCGGCCTCGGCGGTGGGAGCACTCGCAATAGGCAGATTAGTCGGCGTTCCAAAGCGGTGATTCAAATCACGATAGATTTGGCCAGCGACGGCCGCAGGCAAGTGTCCATGCGCGTCAGTTCCGCGCGTAATAACAACAACGGCCAGTTTCGGATTTACCAGCGGAGCATACGAAGTGAACAGGCCCAACCAGGTTCGGCCGTCACCAATACAGGTTCCGGTTTTTCCGGCTACCGTCTGCAAAGGATCGTAAGCCTTCTTCCCGGATCCATAATTGACTGCGCCAACCATTCCAGGAACCATCCGCTGCAAGGCATCGGGCTCAATATTTATTTGACGTCGAACTTTAGTTTTGAACTGAGATTCATCCTGGCGACTACGTGGAACTTGCGGTGTGAGCAGCTTGCCGCCATTTGCCATAGCGGAGACCAAAGTCGCGAGCTGAACTGCGGTCACTTCGAAGTCGTCGCCGTGCGAAGACATTCGATTCAGGGCAAAACCTGATTTGAACGCCGGTAGCCGGCCAGAATATTCATTCGAGTCATTGATGCCGGTCTTCTCTCCCAAGCCAAGCTCGTGTGCGTAGCTGACCATTTTGTCAAAGCCAACCCGCCCGCCAACCTGCTGGAAGTAGGTGTTATTGGAATGCGCGAGCGCGCTGGTGAGATCCAGGTGATACCGATCGTAAGTCGCTTCGGTGTAGCTGGTATCGATTACCTTTTCATTCAAGCCGGCGAGTCCGGTGACGAGCTTGATCGTCGAACAGGGCTTAAACCCTCGACGCAGGCCCCACTCCTGATTCACTGTGCTGTATACACGGCCGGTCTTTGGATCCATCACCACGACGGTACCGGCGTGATTTCCAAGCGCGCTGATTGCCACGCGCCGGACTTCCGCATCTTCACCAGTCGTAAGATCGCGAGAAATAAAACTTTGGACTTCATTTCGCATCGCGGCATCGATCGCTCGCTGGCGAGCTATCGCGGCCTGACGAGCGGCTTCGGCACGACGTCGGGCCATTTCCAAGTCTCGGCGATGCCGGCCTTCGATGCGTCGCATCTCGGCGACGCGTTCACGCTTGGTCAAAGGACGACGGAGCCTTCGCTCCAGAGCCTTGACCGCTGAAGACTGCTCGCGCGCGATTCGGTTTCGAGCGGCTCGAACTTCTCGCGCACTAAGCCTACGACTACGACCTCCACGCCGAGCAACCGCGCGTCCACGTCGACCACGCCGCGAACTGGCAACATGTCTGCCTCCACGGGCCGAGTGTTTTCCTCGGCTGCGAGCCGAGGATTGCTTTCGGTGCTTGGCAAAGCTGGGTATAGAAAGGGGAAAGGCGATTAGAACTAGAAGGATAATTGCAAAGCGGAGAACCTTGGGGGATCCAAATTTAAGAGTCATCAGCAGGAACCTTTCTTAAAAATATCGTGGGAGTCACACTGACGTCTCAAAAAAGATCAGTCAGTGTGAACACTTTTGATTACGTCAACAAGCTTGACGTTCGCCAACGTGTCTCCGCCTCAAAGTAAACCAACATCTTCTGAACAAGGTCTTAAGCTTACTAAATTAAAAAGACTAACCGGTTCAAAAGTTCAGGTTCTAACTTTTTGGTGGGAGAATTCCCTAAAAGGCGGCCCCTGGGGACATTGCTTTGAGACCGGGCCAAATATACCATCAGAGTCTTGGAGCGGCAACCAAAAAATAACCAACTATTCATATTGAAGGGGTTACGTCGTATTCGATACACACCTCGATAATTCGATTATGATACTGAGCAATTCTCCCGAACCAAATAATGAGTAACCTGCTCTATATTTCCAGCTTCCGACTGCGCTTGTTGCTGCTACTGGCATCCCTGCTGGGCCTGACGCTGGGAGTTCAATACTATGTGAACCTACGCTCGGTCCGAATCAACACCGAGCTCCTTGCTGAGCAGGAACAGACGATCATGGCGGGTGTCGCCCTGGGTGTGAATAACATCTCCAGCAACATCTACCTTGAAGAGATGGCGAAGACGCTCAAGCAGCCTTTACTAAATCCAAACAGCAGCCGCACCAAGAACGTTTTGGTAATAGACGGCGAAGGAGATGTCCGCGACAGTCTCGACGATCGCTACGCGCCGAAGTTGAACGAGGATGGATCGACACGATACGTGCCTCTGTCTCAGGTCCAACTGCCGCCAATAAGTCCCGTAGTTGAATTTGTTGACGAGTCCAAAACGCGACCCTTGTGGCTGAAAGTCTCGGCTCCTGCCAAGCCCGGTGAACCCGGCGCCTTTTATCTTCCTGTCGAAACCAACCAGGGTCGATGGTATGTCATCGTGGTGCTGGGCTCTGCCAGCAACCTGACCAATATTCTTCAAGAGCAGGCGTCCAAGTCTCTTCGCTACACGTTACTGTTGCTCCTGGTTACCACGCTGGTGACTGGAATTCTGGTGTGGCGGTTCACACGGCCAATCAAAGATCTCTCGATCGCGGCCCGGCGCGTCGCTGGCGGTGATTTCAGCATTCGGGTTCAAGCGCAGAGACACGATGAGGTAGGTTTGTTGACCGAGGCTTTTAACGAGATGACTTCTCAGCTTGGACGCACTCGACAGCTCGAGAGCCAACTTCATCAGGCTGAAAAAGGAGCTGTGGTCGGACGCCTGGCTTCGGCCATCGCACATGAAATCCGAAATCCGCTGAACTACATCAATCTAACTCTCGATCATCTGCGCTCGACCTTTGCGCCGGCGGAGCCGGAAAAACGCAAAACGTTTGATCGCCTCGCCAGTCAACTAAAAGCAGAGGTGGCGAGAATCAACACTCACATAACCGATTTTCTCAGTTATTCACGACCGTCGCGATTGGAACCGCAACCCGTCGATCTGCGCGCCGCTGCGGCCGATGCCTTGCAGATGATTGAAGCACAGGCGGCCGAGCACGGGATTGAAACCAGGATTGAGCAAAACGGCGAGGTTCCGGAAGTGGCCGCCGATAGGCAGGCGATCCGGTCGGTGCTGACGAATCTGTTAATCAACAGCCTGCAGGCGATGGACGGTGAAGGCGGCAGTATCGTCGTCAACATCGCTAAAGATGAGACCGGTCAACGAGCCCAGATTGAAGTTACTGACACGGGCAGAGGCATCGCGCCGGACGACATCTCCAAGGTATTTGAGCCATACTACTCAACCAAAGAGACTGGAACCGGTTTGGGGCTCGCCATCGTCAAAAAGGCCATCGATGAACATGGCGGGACCATTGGCGTCACCTCGAGGCAAGGAAGCGGAACGACTTTTACTATTACATTGCCGATCACGGCAATTCAAGAAAGGATGAGGGATGAAGGCTAAAGGATGAAAATGTTGAGTGTGCGAAACACATTCAGCCTTCAGCCTTCATCCATGAGTTTATGCCCCGTAAAAGCATACTGGTTGTCGATGACGAGAAATCTCAACGAGAGATACTGGAGATGATTCTGTCCGGCGAGGGATACGACGTGACTACGGCTTCGTCTGGCGAAGCGGCTATGAAGTTCGCGCGTGAGCGACGCTTCGATCTGGTGCTGACAGATCTGAAGATGACTGGAATGGACGGCATAGAGCTACTCCAGCATTTGATCGCGCACGACTCAGCCATCATCGTCATCTTGTTGACTGCGCACGGCACGATCGACTCCGCCAAAGAGGCGCTGCGCCGCGGGGCTTTTGACTATCTCCAGAAGCCCTACGACAAGGAAGCTCTTTTGGCGACCATCAATCGAGCGCTCGATAAGCTCGACGAGATTGACACCGAGATCGTTTCGGCTTCTCCCAAGATGGAGAACGTCAAGAAGATGATCTTGAAAGTGGCTCGTTCCAATTCGACGGTTCTTATCCGTGGAGAATCCGGGACAGGAAAGGAATTGATTGCTCGAGCGATTCACAATCAATCGCCGCGCGTGACGGAAATGTTTCAGGCGGTCAACTGCGCCGCCATCAACGAGAATCTGCTCGAGTCCGAGCTGTTTGGCCATGAACGCGGCTCATTCACCGGCGCCCACGCCGAAAAGAAGGGTCTGTTCGAAGTAGCTGATCGCGGCACCTTGTTTCTCGACGAGATCGCTGAGCTCGATGTCGCGATGCAGGCCAAGCTGCTGCGGGCCTTGCAGGAACACAAGATCCGGCGCGTCGGCGGAACTCATGAAACCAGCGTGGACGTGCGCGTTGTGGCGGCTACAAATCGAGACCTGCGCGCCATGGTTGCCGACGGGCGCTTCCGTGACGATCTTTATTACCGCATCAATGTCCTGTCGATCGATGTGCCGCCGCTGAGAGAACGACGAGAAGACATCCCGGTCCTGATCGACTTCTTCCTGAAGAAGCACACGCGCAACACCTCGCGGCTCGTGCGCGGACTCGATGCTGAGACAAAGAAGTTAATGCTTGACTACAGCTGGCCAGGAAATGTGCGGCAGCTGGAATCGGCGATCGAGCGCGCCATTCTTCTGTGCGAGGGTGAATTCATCACTGTGGAAGATTTGCCGTTGGAAGTGCGACAAGACGCCAGTCCTGCCTCGCAGGGCGCGTTCAAGCTACCGCCGGAGGGAATTAGTTTCGAGGACGTCGAGCGGGACTTGATTATGCAGGCGATGGAACAGACTGATTACAACATTACCAAGTCGGCCAAGCTGCTGGGACTAACGTTCCGAACGCTGCAGTATCGGCTCGAGAAATTCGGCATTAAGAAGCCGGAGGCTAAAGATGACGAGTGAGTCTGAGAAGAAGTGCAAGGGGGAACCACCATCCGCGTTCTGTGGTCAAACACATTGAAGTGAGCAATCGACTAAGTCATAACCGGGAGTCAAACACTTTGATAAATCAGCCTCTAAATTAAGGGAGGACTCTTTCGATGCGAACGCTCAAATTATTCTTAACGATAGTGGCAACCAGCATCCTGGTAGCCTGCTCAGGCAGCTATAAGGATGCCGAAAATTCGGGGTTATCGAGCGCAAAACCAGCCGCTCCGGCAGACAAGCAGCAAGTAGCCCCAGCCGGGGATTTACCCTCTCTTCAGAAGGTCTCTGAGAATGAGCCATTCGGTGAGATGGCAAATCGGAAGATAATTAAGGACGCCGACTTAACTCTTGAAGTGGACTCGCCTCTCGATACGCAGGGTAGGGTTACATCAATCGCCGAAGCGCATGGTGGTTTTGTCGTCACTTCGGAATCAAAACAGCGGCCCTCGGACGATCCGTCTCAAAGAGTAGTTGATATCGCCCTGGTCATTCGAGTTCCCTCGTTCCAATTTGGACCGACCCGCGATGAAATTCTCGGCCTTAGCAAGAATGTGATCGACAAGAAGTCCACGGGCCAGGACGTCACCGAGGAATTTATCGATCTCGAAGCACGTATCAAGACTCAGGTTGCGCTTGAGGCGCAATTCATGGAAATCATGAAACAGGCCCACAAGGTCGAAGATGCGCTGGAGGTGCAACGCCAGATCGCGGAAGTGCGAACGCAGATTGAAAAGCTCGAAGGACGAAAGCGGTTTCTTGAAAATCGATCCAGTCTCTCGACGATTACTGTAAACCTGAAAGCGCCCACGACGATTCTCGTGACCCCAACCGGCTTTGCGCTCCAGATCAAAGAGGCGTTCAAGGAAAGCGTTTCAATCGCGCGAGAGATAATTCTCTTCCTGATCAGGTTCTTAATCGTGATGATACCGATTTTCCTGTTCATCCTTTTGCCGATCGGCCTGGTCGCTCGCTTTCTAATTCGTCGGGCTCGGCGTTTGCGACCGTTGGCGCCACCAACGCCCGCTCCAGCGCCTCAGGCATAAAGATCAAAATCTAATCCGAGGTCATCTAATGTTTCTGCGAAAGCATCAATCGGTAATTGGGCTGCTCTACCTCTGCCTGATGGTCGCATGCTCACGACCGGCGACCGGACCTGCAGCTCAGGCGACACCGTCCCCACCCACGATCAAGCCCAAGACGTCGGTTAACTTCGTGTCCGTACGGATCAGCAATGTCCAAGTGGCTGCCGGCGGCTCGGGCGAAGCAACCGTGTCAGTTGAAGTCCAGGACGGTTACCACGTCAATGCTAACCCGGCAACGGATCCCTGGTTGAAGCCGACTGAAGTAATCGCCCAGGCCGGCGACGGTCTAACGGTGGGCTATGTGAAGTACCCAACCGCGATCAAAAAGAAGTTTGGGTTTTCTGACAAAGAACTGTCGGTTTATGAAGGCGAGGTTGGCGTCAAGGTCCTGTTGAAAGCCGAAAAGACAATCGCAAAAGGTCCACACAAAGTTTCCGCCAAGCTCAACATCCAGGCTTGTGACAACGAGGTGTGTTACGCCCCAGGAACTTTGGAACTATCGATTCCGGTCATCGTAAATTGATTCGCAGATGAAACAGTTCTGGATCGCTGTCACTGTCGTCTGCGTCGCCGCTGCTGGTCTTGCGATGTGGCTAAGGCATTACGATGCAGGTTTTGTAATCGCCACCATCGGAGCATTGTCATGGTTTTTGAACTATCGCGTTACGGCAAAGGAATTAATCAGTGAATCTAAGAAGGACGCCGATGAAGAACAAGAGGATTCGGTCGACTAGTAGGACGACAGCTGGCGTTACCGCACTGACACTCTTATTAATCGCATTCATTGCTCCTTTATCTATTCGGGCTTCGAATGAAGGCGACGTGCGAAACGCGGTTGAATCAGTCTTTCAATCGCTCAAGAATAAGGATTACGAAACGCTCTATGAAACTTTGCCGTCAAATGCGCGCAGTCGAATCTCAAAAGAGCGATTTACAAACTCGCTGCGACGAACTCAGGACAACTATGCGCTCGACAATCTGGAGGTCGGGAAGATCAAAGTTGTGGGAGACTTTGCGGTGGTCGACACGGTGCTTTATGGCCGGCTGCTGCAGCCGCTGAATCTCGAAGGAAAAATCGTCGTCCAGCAGTACCTCGTTCGCGAAAGCGGTAAATGGAAAATGGCGACGGGCGATGACTCGACCATCCAACGTTTTCTCAAGTCCAACCCAACGTTCGCGCGTCAGTTTCGCATTCGCAATCCAAAAATTTTTGTGAAGAAGGACGCCGCCTGGGTCGAATTCACCCCTCCAAAACGCACCCGCCAAAAGTAAGACGTTATCCGCAGATTACGCAGATTCCGCAGATGTAAAAGCAAAGGGCAAGAGGCGCGATTTAGGCGCTGGTGCCTTGTCGGGATTGATTGAAATTCGTGGTATCGGAAGCGTAGCTATCCCGTATACCTTTCAATTCTTCACACACAAAAACATCTGTGTAATCTGTGGATAGTGCCTTACGTCAACAAATCGTCGAAGGAGAGTTGGGAGTCGTCGACGTAGACTTCGGTGAGGTCGCGACGAATGCGATAACGAGGAACATCGAGGGCCTCTCGAACCGCATCAAGATGAAAACGAATTATCCGCGGAGTTAGCCGCACTGAAGGAATGCGACGTTTGTGTGCAAGGCGGTAGACGGTCGACTCGCTGACCTGCAAAATTTCCGCGAGCTGGCCGGCTGTTAGAAATTCTTCCCGCTCTTCCATCTGGTGATTATTGTTTCACGGCCAACGAGAGCGCGATGCGATAGACAGCAGCGCTATCGATGTCAACATCTTTGCTGGCTGTCTCGCGACGATCAGCCTTAGCGGTGACGCGATACCGCGCCGCGTCCGGAGTCAGCCTGAATACAAATGAACCTGTTTCATTCGTAACCCGGCTATCGAGCTTTTTCAAAGAACCATCATCGAGGACGCGAGCGAGCTCAACTCGAACATTAGGAAGACTGCGCCCTACTTCATCAAAGACGCTACCCCGCAAGAAGGTGATGGAGCCGGCATCGATAGAAAGGACCAGCCGATCACCGAGTGCGCGAATCTTGCCGGCTTTGACTTCCAGGTTTTCCAGTGTGCCAACACTCAGACCAGGCTTGCGGAAGGTTACTCCATAGAATCCCGGAGCCAGCCTTTGGATCGAGAACTCGCCATTGCGATCAGACGTGGTGCGCGCCACTTCGTGGTCGCCCTGGCGGACAACCACCGCGACGCCCGAGGGCGAGCCTGACTCAACTTGAACTTTACCTTTGAAGCCGCCCGTGGATTTGTCCTGAGCAGCCACAATCGTCAAGCTCAGGCCAATAGCCGCAAGAATTCCAAGTAGTCTCGACAGTTTCATATTATTATTCCTCCAGGATTCGGGTGGAATCATACCACTATCAGGCCAGTTGACCGCAAACTTGATGCTTCGAATTGCGTTACCTGTTGCCCGGTTTTATGATGAGCACCGTTGAGCCGGTTGAAATTAAAGCTTTATGTCTTGCCAGACTCAGCCCAAAACCAATCAAAATAGCTTTACCAGACCATTGACGGTGCTTCTTTGCCTGGTTGGGAGCATTGTTTTTGTTGGCTTCCCAAATACTACAGGTCACAGTCAGGATCCGGATCCCTCAAAACAACAGCGTCCGAGACAAGTTTCACCACCCTCCGCTGAACCTATCCAGACTCTCGATGAGATTTTGCGAATCGACACGGATTTGGTTTCGGTTGACGTTAATGTGACTGACGCTGCCGGACGCACCGTTCGGAATCTGCAGCAGAAGGACTTCACGCTCTATGAAGATGACAATGAACAACCGTTAGCGTTCTTTCACCTCGAGAACCGCAGCGGTCTGAGTCGACCCGTTGCGATAGTTTTCGCGCTCGATATCTCGGGCAGCATGACGCCGGATGAACTCGAGCGGCTGCGGGGTGCCATGCACGTATTCTCAGAGAAGCTCTCGACCCACCCATCGAGTTTCGCGGTTATGAGTTTTGGAATGCGAGTCAAGACGCTTCAGAACTTTACTTCTGAAGCAGAGAAGCTCGATCGAGCATTCGACAAGCTAGCGAGAGAACCCAACGGATTATCGACACATACCTACGACGCCGTGGATGACGCGATTCGCCTGCTGGTGCGACACGCACCCAGAACACGAGACAAGCGTCTGATGAAGCGAGCGGTGGTTGTAATTACGGACGGCTTCCCCGTCGGCGACACAGTTGCGCCCGAGACTGTGATTGAGCGAGCTAATACGGCTGATGTTAGCGTGTATGTTGTGACCCTGCCTTCGTACTCGCGTTTGCTGGTTTCAGCTGACCGAGCACCACTGCCCACACCGCTCGACATCAGCGGTCTGGTTCAATTGACTGGCGGCAAGAATGTGTATGCTCGTGACAAGGATTACGAGCCGCTGTTTCGCGCGCTGGCGGAGGAAGTTACTTCATCGTATGTGTTGGCGTTTTACCCGCCGCTTGAGAAGCGGCGTGATGGAAAGTTTCATTCGATTCGAGTTGAGGGCCCGAAAGGCTTACAGCTGAGACAGAGCCGACCCGGCTATCAAGCCGGTAAGCAGTGAAGTCCGACAAGCTTAGTCATCGTCAAACTACATTGACGAATGTAAGTTCGTCGGACTTGTCGTATCAAAACTCGTCCTCGTCGTCATCGTCGTCGTAATCCTCTTCAACAATATCGAGTTCGACGGGGTCGAGGCCGACAACCTCTAAATCGGTTCCGCACTCTTCACACGAGAGAATATCGCCTTTGTCAGCGTCGGTATCGACATGAACGTCGGCATCGCACTCGGGACATGTTCCGGTCGGCACTTACCTTACCTCCACCTGAATTTATTGGTTGAATTAGAGCTTGGACAATCTAACTGTCACTGAAAGATTTTGCAACCGTCTTTTTGTTTGTTTGCGCGGGGAGAGTTTCCTGCTTAGTAAGACGGTGTTAACAACGACTGATGCCACGGCCTCGCGCCGTGGTCCGTCACGTTAGCAGCTACATCAAGGTCGTCGAAAATATTGGAGATGCCACGGGCTGGCCCCGTGGTGTTTCACGTGGCCGCCTACCAGCAGCATGAAGCGTGAATACTCCACGGGACGAGCCCGTGGCATCACCAAAAATCTCGGCCCGCCTCTGTTAGCGACCAACGTGAGTGACCACGGCGCGAGGCCATGGCATCCGTTAACTCTACTCCATTCTTCTTGTAGCCGCGCGTAAAGCTCCACGGCGCGAGGCCCTGGCATCGACTTTCCAATCACAACTCAATTCTAGTGGCGCAGCTAACTTCATTAAGCTAAGATGCGGCGCGGAAAATCAATCCTATAAGTACGCATAACTGTGGCTGACCACAGAAATGCGATCCGTGCCAGTAGCGTTCCCGTCAGGTATTAACCTGAGGCAGTACTGATACGCGCCGCCTCGCCGTCAATGTCTTTGAACTGAATAATCAGTTTCATGATCGCAAGCGTTAACAAGACACGACTAACCCTGCTGCTGCTAACCCTGTGGTTCGGCTTTCTTTTTTTGGTTGCTTACATTGCGCCCGGGTCGAGTAAGAGCAAAGACACATCACCCGACGCTGCAAAAGTTCGAAGCACGCGTGCCACCTCATCAGCTCCTCAACCAGCAACGAATAAGTCCGAGACTGAAGCCAACTCACGAGATGAAGACAATGATGGGATTCCTGACGCTGCCGAGCTAACCAGCTTCACCGATCGAGAGAGCTTCAAGCGCTGGTTCACTCGCATCAGCGAGATGCAGTTTTACAAACTCAGCGAAACCTGGAACCCCGAGCAAAGAGATTGTTCCGGCCTCGTTCGCTTCGCCTGGCGCGAAGCGCTGCGCCGCCACGATCGACTTTGGTTTCAAAAGATGGGCGCTGGATACGAATCGGTCGCGCCCGATGTCAGCATTAGCGACAGAGAGTCACGCCTGCTGGGCGATAAGCTTTTCCGAACCGACTTTGGCAGGTATGAAACCGGTGATTTGATCAACGGGACGTTCTCCGAATTCGCCGACGCGCGCACTCTCAAAACCTTCAACACGATCTTTATTAGTCGCGATCGCCGCCAGGCACGCCCCGGTGATCTGTTGTTCTTCTATCAACCCTGGGTCAAAAAGTATCCGTATCACGTGATGATTTACCTCGGTGACTACAGTCTCTCGCCGAACGGCGCCGCAGACTGGGTGATCTATCACACGGGCGCATCTCCCAACGATGCCGGAACTGTGAAGAAGGTCCAGCTGTCTGTTCTCGATCATCATCCGGACGCGCGCTGGCGGCCTCTGGAAAGCAATAAGAACTTTGTTGGTTTCTATCGTTTGAAAATTCTTGAGTGAGGTGGCTCGAACGTGTCCAAGCTCAGTCCTCGGTTAAGCAAAATTGGCGGCGTCGTTGCGATGTACCTGGTCGTCGCGGCGGGTGTTTTCGGATTTAGTTGGATTCGAGATCGGTTGAATGCGCGAAAAGCCACCGAAACTGCAAAGGCGCGCGTCTTCGCTAACGAACCCTTCTTTTCGCTGACTGCGAATCGCACTTTCGCACCCAGCGAACGAGCGCACCTGTCGGCCAGTTACCGCGCGATTGATCGTCTTGATTTTCGTGTGTACCTGGTGCGCGACCCGCTGAAGTTCTTCAAGCGGCTCGACGATCCTCATCAAATGGGTGAAGACGAGAAGCAGCAGCTGGAGAAGAGCTACCGAAGCCGGCTGCGTGTGCTCGAGCGCGCTCACACAGTGAAGTCCACGATCTATTCGACAATCAAAGACTACGTACGCGAACAACTGCAACGTGACCACCGGGAAAAGTTCAACCAGAAATTTAGACCTGCCGAGGGTCCCTCACGCACGGCCTTGAATGTGGCGAGCTATGCTCGCGTGCCACTATTGAACTCAAATCAATTAGTGGACGCCTGGAGCGAGCGACTGCCAGTCGGCGCCGAAGATTACGATCAGCAAAGTATTAACCTCGGTCGTCAGAAGCCGGGCGTCTACCTGGTCGAAGCCGTCAATGAAAACCTGCGCGCTTATTCGATCGTGGTTGTGACCGACCTCACGATGGTTCAAAAGAGCACTCGCGACGGGCAGTTGTTGGTTTATGTCGTGGATCGCAAGACGGGCGCGCCGCACGCAAACGTAAATGTCGAGGTGGCTCGCGGAAAAGAGAAACTGATAACCGGGACTACCGATAAGTCCGGGATTTTCCAAACTGAAGTGACCAAGCCCAAGTCGGCTAAGCCTGCCGAGGACGTCGATCCTGAAGCTAAAAAACCAAATAGTTCATACCTGGTCTTCGCTCACGAGAAAGACAACTTCGTCGTTTCAGATCTCGATTCGTTTTACTTTGGCGGTGAGGAGTACGAAGGTGACACTTCCTACGATCCCAATCTCGTAAGTTACATCTACACCGATCGGCCTATCTATCGTCCAGCGCAAAAGGTCTATTACAAAGGCATCATTCGCCGCTGGGGCAGGAACGGCTACGAGCTCGTCGACGGCAAGACCGTGAATGTCACGATTGAAGATCCAAACAGCGGCAAAGTCTCACAGACAGAGCTTCCGCTTTCATCCCGCGGAACTTTCAGCGGCGAAGTAGACATTATTGATGAGGCTCCTCTCGGAAGCTATCGCATTCTTGCCAAAGTCGGTGAGGTTGAAGTCAGCTCCGACTTTGAAGTCCAGGAGTACAAGAAGCCTGAATTCAAGGTCAAAGTTTCGGGTCCCAAGAAGTTTGCCTCGGTCGGCGACAAAGTTCGTTTTTCAGTGGAGGCGAATTACTTCTTCGGCGCGCCCGTGACCAAAGCCGATGTTCATTACTACGTCTATCGCTCCCGCTACTATCACTATTGGTGGTCGGGTGAAGCGGATGAGTTTGACGATGGAGCTGGAAAAGAAAATGAAGGCGAGGACCAGGGTGACGACGAGGGCTACTATGGCAATGACGTCGTAACCGAAGGCGATGGCACACTCGATTCTCGTGGACGTCTTACGGTTGATTTTGAAGTCCCCGAAGGCGAAGAAGGTGACAAGTGGGACTACGAATATCGCTTCGAAGCAGCAGTCACCGATCAGTCTCGGCGCGAGATGCAAGGCAGTACGACCTTTGTCGGCACGCGCGGCAAGACCATCGCGAGCGCCCAGCCCGATAGATACCTCTATTATCAGGGCGACACCGCCAAGATTCTGGTTCGCGCCGCCGACTACGAGGGTCACCCGGTTGCGCAAAAAGTCACGCTGAAATTTACGGAAATAAAATGGGAGCGGATTGAAAAGGAAGAAGACAACAACGGCTACAAGTACAAGTACTACGAGTACAACAAGCACGAGACTGAATTACAAGGAGGCGAAGTCACCACTGATTCACAGGGAAACGCAACCTATGAGTTCAAGGTGGCCGTGCTCGGCTACATCGACATTCTTGCCATCGTCAACGAAGGCGACAAACAAATAGTCAACGACGGCGGCTCGCTTTGGTCTACTGACAAGAAGAGCGAATGGGCCGACTTCCAACTCCGCGATTCCGACGAAAAGACCATCAAGCTGGTTCCTGACAAAAAGTCATACCGGCCCGGTGAAACTGCGCACGTCCTGGCAATGTTGCCGGCTGATCAAGCTCACCTCTTAATAACTACCGAACTTTCTTCAGTGCTGACGAGCCGTGTTATTGACGCGCCCGGTCGCAGTGTCGTAATCGACATACCTATCGAGCGTCGGTTCGCTCCGAACGTTTATTTGAGCGTGAGTTTTGTCAAGGACGACGATCTGATTACAGAGAGTCAACGCCTTTCGGTACCGGCTCGCGATCGTATGCTCAAGCTCGACATTGTTCCCAACAAGAAAGAATACAAGCCTCGCGATGTAGCCTCGTATACGGTTCTTGCTCGTAACGAGGACGGTTCACCCGCCGCCGGCGCCGAGATAAGTCTCGGCGTTGTCGACGAAGCGATTTACAGCATTCAGGCAGAGCGGGCCGGGAACATCAAACGCGAGTTTTATGGCCTTCGCTACAACGAGGTCGAAACTTCAATTGCAATTCATTACGGCTTTACCGGCTACTCCGGCAAAGAAGGACTTGAGCTTGCCCTTAACAAGAAGGCTTATGAGCTTGCCGATTTCAAGAGCGAAGCTCCGATGGCGGAACCCACGATTCGCAAAGAATTCAAAGACACCGCATTCTGGCAAGCCGATGCCGTCACTGGCGGCGATGGCAAAGCAACAATTCAATTCAAGCTGCCGGACAATCTGACGACCTGGCGAGCAACAGCGCGCGCAGTCACGGCTGACACTCGCGTCGGCGCGTCAGTCCAGAAAGTTTTGTCTCGCAAAGACGTGATCATGCGTCTCGAGATGCCGCGGTTTCTCACCGAAGGCGATAACGTGACCATCTCGGGCGTGGTCCATAACTTCCTGCCTCAGGACAAGAGCACCCAGATCACGCTCGAACTAACTGGAGCGCAGCTCAACAGTTCTGCGAGCGAGACCATCACTATTGCTCGCAACGGCGAGCATCGCGTCGATTGGCAAGTTAACGCTCAACAACCCGGCGAATTACGACTGCTTGCCAAAGCTTTGACTGACACCGAATCGGATGCAGTGGAGATGACGATTCCAATCGTGCCCCACGGCTTGAAGCAAACGATGGGCGGAGCGGTGACGCTGACGCAGAACGACGGCGAGGAAACGCAGACTTTCAATCTGCCGATGCATCCCGATATCCATGCCAGCACGTTGCGTATCGAAGCTGCGCCTTCAATTGCCGGGACGCTTTTCGGGGCGCTCGATTATCTAACGAGCTTCCCGTACGGCTGCACCGAGCAAACGATGTCGAGCTTTCTCCCGGACGTAATCGTCGCGCAAACGTTGAAAGATGTTCCTTCAGCACGCATCCGCGACACCAACGATCTGCCGAAGAAGGTCCAGCGAGGACTGGATCGGCTTTACACGTACCAGCATGATGACGGCGGCTGGGGCTGGTGGAAGGATGACTCCACAGATCCTTTCATGACAGCGTATGTGATTGATGGGCTGACGATCGCCAGCCGGACCGGTTTTCAAATTGAGCAATGGCGGCTCGACAAAGCTGGTCAAAAGCTGGCCGCTATTCTCGACGCCAATAAGCGGGATAACGGCAATCCGATCGATCCGGAAACGCGGGCGTACATGATTTACGCCCTTGTTCAGAGCGGAACGTCTAATTCGAAATATCTCGAAGAGCTTTACTCGGGTCGTGCTCAACTGCAGCCTTACGGCCGCGCTCTACTTGCCCTTGCTCTAAAAGAGCGAGGCGACGATCGCGCTCGTGAAATCGCTGGACAGATCGAGAGCTCGGCTCATGTAACTGAGTTTGAAGTTGATTGGAAGACGAATCGCGTAACTGACTACGGCCATCCAATCACGCTGGACGTTGAGACGACGGCGTTGTCATTGAAAGCGCTGTCGCGGATCTCTCCACAGAGTCCGCTGTTGCCGAAGGCTGCACGCTGGCTGGTCGGACACCGGCGCAATGGTTACTACTGGACATCTACTAAGGAGACGGCATTCGCCATCTACGGCTTGACCGATTATCTCAAGGTGAGTCAGGAGCTATCGCCGGACTTCAGCTTCGAGGTCTATCTGAATGGGAATCAGGTCTTGTCACAAAAAGTAAGTTCGGCTGCGATAGCGCCGGCTGTAGTAATTAAGAAAGGCGCTGAAGTCGGAGCCAACAATCAGGTACGCATCGTCAAACACGGACGAGGCGCTCTGTATGTAACCAGCGCGCTTGAATACTTCAGCGGTGATGAGGAAGTTAAGCCACAGTCTTCGGCCGATCTGAAGATAACTCGTGAATATCTACGACTGCGAGTGTCCGAAGACAGCCAGGGTAAATCGTCATGGAAGGTTGAGCCATTATCAGGAGAGTTGCGCTCGGGCGACTTGATCGTCGCGCGTCTGAAAGTTGAAGGCGCGCGGGCGGAGTACCTGATGATTGAGGATCCAATTCCAGCCGGCGCCGAACAGATTGGCCGGGCCAATGGGCTGGCGCTCAGCTATGCCGACAATCAATGGACTGATTGGTATAGCCAACGCGAGTTTCGTGATAACCGGACTGTATTGTTCGTTGACTACTTTGACGGCAAGGCTACTTTCCAATATGCGTTGCGTGTCGAGGTGCCCGGAGATTTTCGCGCCGCGCCGGCCCGAGCTGAGTTGATGTATCAGCCGACGGTCCAATCCAATACCGGCAACGCCCGGCTGAAGATACTTGATAAGAAGTAGGCTAAGGAAGGTAGTGCGGCTTGCCGCCGCGCAGTGCGGAAAGGCTCTGCCTTTCCGCAGAATGTCGGATTTAGTAGTTCGAGGCTCCGCCTCGATTGTAGGAGGCATAGCCTCCGGATATTTCTAGTTAGCTCGATGGAAAGGCAAAGCCTTTCCGCACTGTGCGGCGGCAAGCCGCAAAATAGGAACAACCCATGCTCAAGCAACCACTTCAATCATTCTTTCAGTCAGCGCGATCACTCTTTAGCGACAAGAGCTCGCTTGCGATTTTCGCAGGACTGTACGCTTTGTTCCTGGGAGCGCTCTACGGCTTTGTTGCAGTTAAAGAAGCGACTGTCGTACAGGTGATTCTAACCCTCCTGTTCATCGCTCTCGCGCCAGTTCTCTTCTTTATGCTTCAAGCAGCGATCATTACTCACGCTAAATCCGGAAGCATCAACTGGCCCATCGTCTTGCGCTCGTCAACCAAACTAGCGCTCGTAACTTTGCCGGTGATTCTGGTTGGTGTCGGCGTGGCGTGGGCCCTGAACAAGTGGCAAGGTCATTACACCGCGCCCTTCTTCAACGCGCCACTACCGGGGCAAGCTCCCGTTCCTGGCATACCGGCGCCACGTGCAGTGCCGCCCGTGTATTGGCCCAATGTCTTGTTTGCGTGGGGACGGCTTCTGTTTTTTGCGGTCGTGGTTCCTTTGACATTAATTCATTTCTGGATTGGCGCGGCCGGCAAAGAGGTGCGTGATTTTTTCCAGGGTGGTTTCCGCGCCTCCGCGACTCGCTTAGGACAAACTTTGTCGCAGGCTCTGTCGCCCGGCTCTTTGCTTATCTACGTTCCTGGGCTGGTGTTGTTTGCTCTGGTTCCTTATGCAGTGCTGTTTGCGCGGATTCCAACGAAGGGCGCGTGGAGCGACATTGTCGTGTTCAGCGCGCGGTTGCTCGTCGTCTTCTTGTTCGTCCTGGTGGGCTGGGTGATTACGCTTAGGGCGCTTGCCAGAAATGCTGGTGACGCGGAAAAGGCTTTGCCGGCGCCAGTCGACGAGAAACCGGATCCAACGCCGGCAACCGCTGTCGATCAACCCGAGATGACAACCGTCTAATCCGAGATCTCTAATTTGAGATCTCTGCTCTGGAATCTGAGATCTGAGATCTGAGATCTGAGATCGAATAACTTGGTCGTTCAACCACAACACACACACAGACATGCGATTCTAACTTGCGAGTTCGTCAAAACAAATTCGATGCACTTCTTCGATGGCGGCAAGGTCTATGTGTAGTTGCCGTTGCCGGCCTCGCCGTCTGGTCAGGCCTCAAACCAACTTCATTGATAGGCCCGCGATCGACTGCTAGTGACACCGTAGGATCGCAGCTCGAGATAGATCACGCGCTATCCGCGGCCGCTGCAAGTGCGCTTTCCGGCCGAGAAGGGACCATCATCGTTCTCGATCCGCAAACTGGCCGCATACGAGCAATCGTCAATCCAAAAGTTGCGTTTGAAAATGCATACGCACCGGGCTCAACGATAAAACCCTTCACGACGCTGGCGGCTTTGCGAGCAGGTCTCATCGATAAGAACTCGCGAGCTCTCTGTCACGAGCGTTATTCCCACCAGGGTTTTTCTACAGTCTGTGCCCACCAGCGCGACCTGCCTCCATTCGATCCGTCTCAAGCCATCGCGTATTCGTGTAATTACTATTTCGGCAGGCTTGGCGAACGGCTTGATGAAAAGCTGTTGAGCGACACCTTGAGCAGTTTCGGTTTTGGAAAGCGCGCAATGTCTACCGGCGAAGATCGTGACGGGCAGCTATTGCGAGGCAAAATCGATCCTCGCAACGCGCTTGGCGAAGGGACTCACCTGCAAGCCACACCTATTCAACTAATCACTGCCTACACAGCGTTGCTGAACGGCGGGCGGCTTCTGACTCCAGAATTAAAGTCCAGCGAAGAATTTCAGGTCCATGAACGCAGTCATTTGGATATAGCTGCTGAGCATCGTTCCTTGATCCTCGACGGTATGCGGGGCGCGATCGCTTACGGTACCGCGTCGCGTGCGGGCCTCAATTCTTCCGAGTTCGGAGTGTTTGGGAAGACAGGTACATCAACACCCCTGCAAGGCTTTCGTTCACAAGGCTGGTTTGTCGGGTTCGCGGCTGCGTCATCCGAACCTGAGGTTGCACCAGACCAGGTGAGGCTGGCAGTCCTTGTCTTTCTTAAGAAAGGTCACGGATCAGAGGCTGCGGCAGTTTCACGGCCAGTCTTCCAGGAGTTCTCGCGCTGGAAAGATCAACTTGCAGTCCACGAGTCAGAACTGTCTGCGAAAAATTCGAACCAGGAAGAGCCGGCGCGTGGCTGGGCAGCCACAGTGATGCCGGCGTTCTTCAAATTCTCAAACGCTTTCGGTTTCGGGGCGGGTATGAGGTCTCATCCAGACCCATCTGCAAGTCAAAAAATGATCGATCGCCGGGAACCTTCGTCGCCATCATCTGAAAGGAAGATCAAGGTTCATCTCGTCAGTGAAAATGTCACTCGCGAGCTGGCCCTGGAAGATTATGTGGCGACCGTAGTTGCTACTGAAGGAAGTGCTGAATCACAACCTGAGGCGCTGAAAGCATTGGCAGTGGTCGTGCGTACTTATGCTTTAAAGAATCTTGGGCGACACGCGAAGGATGGTTACGATTTTTGTAGCACCACGCATTGCCAGCGATATCAATTCGCAAATGACCCTACGGCGAACACGCAAGTGTACGAGCCGGCGATGAAGGCCGTTCGCGCCACGACTGGACAGGTCCTTCACGATCAAACTTCAGCTTTGGCTGAACCATACTTCAGCGCTTCGTGTGGCGGCGTGACGGCAAACATTCATAGTTTGTGGGGCGCGAATTCCCTGCCCTACCTGCAGGGCGTGCGCGACGAATTCTGTGAATCGATGCCTCATCATGAGTGGAGAGATGCGATTCCCGCGGAACGATTAATGGAAGCGCTCAGGACTGACCAGAGAACCGATCCGGGTTTGGCTTTGAAGGCAGTGCGGATTCTGAGACACGACAACACGGGACGAGCGCAATTGATCTCCATCGAAGGTGAAAAGAGTCATGTCGTGCGAGGCTGGGACTTCAAAATTATCGTGGGCCGGAGACTCGGATGGAATTTTCTGAAGAGCTCGAAATTTGAAATCGGGCGCTTGGGGCCGGATTACATTTTTCAAGGCTATGGCTTTGGCCATGGGCTCGGTCTTTGTCAGGAGGGCGCGCATGTAATGGCGCAGCGTCACTGGACCTACGAAAGAATTTTGGGAAGGTATTTTCCCGGGACTTACATCGCCAGGGAATCTCGCGAAGGCGTGATCGCGCAAGCCCAGGATGAGACGCACTCTGCGAAGTCAAATTCATTTGCCGATCTGATTTGGAAGAATGCAACCCGCTACACTTTCAGGTCTGCGCCTTCGGCCGGAAGAGCTTCCCTTTCAAGTGAGCATTTCCGCGCCAGTTATCCAGTCACCCTGCCACAAAGGGACGTAGCACAAATACTTCGCACGCTCGAAACCACACGGACCGGTCTTATTAATAAGGTGTCGGCCGCGGGATTGGCGTCGAGTTCAATTCCTGCGGCGGAGATTTTCATCAACGACACCACGGGCAACTTTGTGGGTCGCACCGGCCTGCCGTGGTGGGCCGCGGCGGCCACCAAAAATAACCGGATCGAGCTACAGCCAGCCGAGGTTCTTCGTCGACGAGGCGTTCTGGAGACAACGCTGAAACACGAATTGGTCCACATCATCGTGGATCAGATCAGTCGCGGGAACGCCGCGCGTTGGTTAACCGAAGGAATGGCTCTTTATTTTGCAGGGGAAGGTCGGCTGCTGGCGCGTTATGCTTCGAAATCAAAAATGACCGTCGAGCAGATTGAGGCCGCGCTGAAGAATCCAACTTCGCAGGACGAAATGCGCCGAGCCTATGCCGCCGCCTACCAGGAAGTCAGCCGATTGATCAAAGCCGACGGTGAAGCTCGCCTCTGGCAACGCGTCGCCCGCAGCCAGTAAACTCAACGCGCCGAAATAATCGTTTCCGACCTCTCACAAACTTAATACCGCTCGTGCCGCGAGCTGCTCAACTCCATCTCATTCGTCACCCGGTTTCAACCGGGTGACAAGCGACTACTAAAATATTTCCTAACCGTTTCAACAGGGAACAGCACAAGGTCGAGTTGTGCCTGCGTTTGAGCGGGAAACCGTTGAAACGGTTACAGAGGTCTGATGTGATCGCTGGTCACCCGGTTGAAACCGGGTGTGAATGAGAGGTGTCGTGAGCCTGCGCCGCGGCCAATAACTCAACGCGCCGAACAGGTGTTTAGAGTTCAAACTTCAGTTTGGGTTTAGTTGAAAAACCCAAACTGAAGTTTGAACTCTAAACACCTGTTCGGCGCGTTGAGGTTACTGGCAATCCTGGTTGGATTTCGTGATGTATGGTCCGGAACGTAACTGGTACTCAGTTGACGTAATGAACGAGCAAACCATGCCGCGGAAGTTCCTCGGCTGACTTGCGTTCAGAATATTCAGCCAGAAGTCGTAGCCTCCCTGATCCGGATCCCGCCGCAGATAACCAAAGTACTGCATCAAAACAAATGCCGGGTTGTACTCGCGATCCTTGTACTGTTGGATATCAATCAAATCGAGCAGCACCTGGCCACGCGTCTTCGTGCCGCCCGTCAAGCCATCAATCGCAGCTTGTCTCTGCGTCGCAAACTCTGCCCCATCCAAATTTGCTTTGCCGTACAAGCTGGTGACGAATTCTGTCGGCGTTAAGTCCGTCGGGTAAGCTGTTATGAACTCCGGCCTTGCGACAAAAGTGTTGGCATAGTTGATCGTGCTCTGCGGCAGGCCAGCCCCACCAACGATCAGCGAGCGGTCAGCGATGAACTGGGCAAACAAAACATTGGCCCTGCTGGGCGCGTTGACTCGTGAGCCGTAAGCCCCGCGATACATTCGATACACAACGTATCCGGTTTCCTGAAACTCGAGCTCAATGAAGAACGCCGCCGATACTCCAATCCTTTGTGAGTGAATGCACGCCGGGTCCGAGCCGCAGTTCGTAATCTGCGCGGTCCAATAATCGAGCCCACCTGTGTCCGGATCTCGACTCAGGAAGTCTCGGTAGTGCTGCCACACAAAGTACTGCGCCGTGTCGAGCGCGTTCGGCGTCAATGGTTCGTCTCGATTCAACGTGCCGTTGCCATCCCGGTCGATGGCATTTCGTCGACCTGCAAGTACAGGAACACCAGTGAACGTCAATTCCGCGCGAGTCCCGGCGGCCTGCAACAGAGAAGCCAACGAAACCGATGCTTCGCCTTGCTTGTCTGTTTGATAAGAACCATTCTGCGGCGTGTACAAGAACCCACGCGGACTTCCGTTGAAAAGACCACGCACGACCAGGTCACAATTGCCGACCGCAGCCTGGCTTTGCAGAAGATTGATTCGATCGAGCACGGTCGCCGAGGCTTTATTGTCAGCGTCAACCGTCACCTGCAAACCAACTGCAGGAGCAATCCCCGAGTCAAACGCCAGCAGGAACTGTTCGATGTCTCGTCGCTGTCCGTCATTTTGAAAAACAAAAGGGTTCGCATGCAGAAACGTGAACAAAGTGTCAGTCGATCCATCATGAATGAATCCATAACCCGTGATCTGTTCGCCTGGAGCTCGGAAGAATCCGGTCTTCTGATACATGCCGCGCAATTGCGGTACCTTCATATCCTGCGATTCATCGATAGCAAAAGCCGGGACGAGGGCTCTATTTGTGCCCGTGCCAAAATTGTTGGCGGTATGACAAAAATTGCAGTTAAAGGCGTTGCCGTCAAACAGACGGTTCGGGTCACTGAAGAGCTGTGCGCCACGCGCTGCACTTGGTCCGCTCGACGGGTTGGGCATCGTGCGATCGAGATTCTCATTTGGGTTTGGCGGATAACTGAGCGACGTAATAAAAGCCTGGAAGTCCGCCATCTCCTGCCCGGTAAGCTGGCGCGGTCCGCCGAGCAAACTCATGAAAGCCGGATTGAAACTGTTAAGTGCCGCTCGATCACCTCGCCAGTGCAGTGGCTCTGTTCCGGTGATACCACGCAGCGACTGCGTAAGCATCGGGCCTTTCATCGGATGGAAAGTCGACGAACCTACCCCGAAGGGAGCACCTTGCGGATTGGGCACGGTTTGCATGTTTCCAGTCGGATCACCCAAGTCCCAGGCAATACCGTCACGATGACCATTCGCATGACAACTTGCGCACGAGAGATCTCCATGCGCCGACAGGCTGGCATCATAAAGAAAGCGACGGCCTCGCGTGACGGCAGGCGGCTCAGGATTAAAGCCAACTGGAACAGTGGCTATTTGCGTTCGCGTAAAGGTGTCAATAATGCTGAGACTATCGTCAAAGCGATTGAGCGCATAAAGGAGCTTGCGTTTTGGATTCAGAGCTAACCCGGTCGGTCCTTGTCCCACCGCTATTCGAGCGAGCACTGTTCCCTGCATATCCAGAACACCAACTTTTGCTGAACCGGTTGCGGCTACATACAGTGTGCCGTCAGTAGCCCGCGCGATATCGCCCGCAAGTGCAAGGCTAAGGGCGCGTTCACTATCAGTGCCGGCTGGGTTCCCGTAATCTATGTGCGAATTGATATCGACTGGATTAACAACCGGATTCCCGAGGCCTACAAAAGAAATGCGAGTGTTGAGAAAACGACCGCGCGCATTTGGCTCGAAACGAACAAGGTTGCGCGCTTCGTCGTTGACTACAACTAATTGATTTGAAGTAGGGTCGACGACGGCATTGCCCACGTGGGTGCCGATATTCCGAATCTCACGATCGAGCGCTGCTGCTGCGCCACTTGAGTCCAATACGACGACATCGACATCAGCCAGCGAGTAGGGCACGAATGCAGTCCAGCGCCCATCGCTTCGTTCATCTGACCAGTTAATACCGTTCCATTTTACAATCAGCCCCACCGGCGGCGGCTGGGGCAAACCCGGTCTGAGCGCTGGAGACGGTGGAGGCGGACCGCCACCCGCCGCGACGGCATCCTCTCCCAGGACAGTCGTCTGATTGCCTGACTCAAATACCGAAACGAAAACTTGTGAGCCCATCGAGTTGCGCGCCAAAGCTCTCGGCTGTTTGCCGCGAACAGGAATTAGTTGCGGCGCAGTAGTTGGCGCCGCGGGATCATAGACTTTGATATGACTGAGACCAGAGACACAAACGAACGCCATTTCATGCTGCACGCCGGCAAACACTACATCGGTTGGTTCGTCACCAACCTCAATCGTTCGGGTCACATTCCATGTCTTCAAATCCACGACGCTGACTGAATCGGAAAGCCAATTTGTCACCCAGACTTCGCGATCATTGCGAACGGCGACACTCACAGGCTCGAGCCCGACTGGTATCTCAGCCATTAGGGTCAACGTCCGACCTGTCAGGTGAAATACTGACAAGCTATTGTTCGGTGTATTGACCGCGAGAAGTCGAGAACCATCAGGAGTGACAGCCAATGGATGAATCTGCGGTGCTTCGAAATGTTTGTAGGAGGTTGGTCCCTGGGCCAGGACCGGCGTCGAATGCCGGCGTTCGAGCCAGACCATGACAGTCGCGGCTACAGCTAGCGCGACAATAATTCTCTTAAGATGTTTGTTCATGGGGGAAGACGGGAGGCTTCCGAAGCCTGTCGAACTTTCTAACAGTGGCGACCCTCACGTGCGAGCGCCACCGGGGAAGATGTCTCGCAGAGTATGGCCCGGAATTATGAAAAGTCAATCGTAAAGCCGGAAACCGTGAACCGGACAGCACGAGCAGCTTCGGTTTCCGGTTCCCGGTTCTCGGTTTCCAGTTCACGGGTTACGGGTCTTTGAAACACTTTCCATCTTTCCGACGTCTTTAGAATATGACAAACTCCGTGCTGCGAGCTTGTACGTTGTCTGGGACTACTGCCGTAAACCGCACTCCTTTGGAGGTCTAAGAATGCGTTGCCGAGGATTTCTTCACCAAAGTTTAGCTGTCGTGCTTGTTCTTGCTTCATTGACGGGGCCAATCATTGCACAACGACGGCCGACTCCGGCTCCTCCTCAAAAGACTCCGGTCAAAACAGTATCCGCCGAAAAAGCGCCAGCGATAGACGCTTTGATTTCCGCGGACGCTTATAAAGTCTATGGCGAAATAAAAAATGTCGGAACTCTAGTCAGCACCGGAAGCATATCCGAGCTCGTCGACCCTGTCATGAAATTGGCTGACCCGCCGAAAGAGTTCAAGGAGCTGATCAAGTTCATTAACGCCAACGCTGAAATGCTCGCCGACTCGCGGATGATTTTCGCGACGAGTAGAGCTCGAGAGTTTGTTCCTGCAGTCTTTGTTGTGATCGAGATGGCATCGCCGGAAGACGCGGCCAGGTTTGAACCTAAGCTCAATCGCCTGTTGCCCGTGCTGATCCCCACGCCCAGACCGACGCCAACCGCTGAAGAGAAGTCTCCCGCTGAAGCGCACGGTACTGCGGACAAGAATGCGGGACCTCAACCCCAGGCAATCAAATCCAAGGATGACCCCGGTAATCCCGCGGAGGAAATCAAAGCGACACCTCCTCCTTTCGTGGTTACGAGATCCGGCAACTTAGTATTTGTGAGTGATCGACCATTCAAGTTTGAAAAGCTTCGACCGGCCGACAGCAAACTGCTAACTGAAGACCCGAACTTCCGTCAGGCGTATGAACGGTTTTCAACTGAACCTGTTTTTGTATTTATCAACATCGCGCTCCCGGAATTGCGGTACAAGGAGCCGACTGCCGAAAAAGCCGTCGCGGTGGCGGCGCCCACTCCTGAGATCGCAGAGAAAGACGACAACGAGCCAAAGGAAGAAGCTGTCATAGCCGATCAACCAATTCCTCACGAGGACGCTCAAGTTGAACAGAAGGGCGAACTCAGCGTACAAATTGAAGCGCCGCCGCCCCCGACTCCTAAGGTTTCCATGTTCGCAGTGTCCTCACTGGTTGACTTGTTAAGTGGCGGACCGCCTGAGTGGCCTGACGCCATCGGGCTCGCGCTTAGTCAGGAAGCCGACGATTACGTGATCCGCTCAATTTTGATTGGTCCTCAGAATTCCAAACGAACCTTAGTTCCCTTCGTGCCCCAGTTACTGGCGGGCCGTCCGTTAAGCCCCAACGCACCATCAGTCCTGCCAGTCGAAACAGAGTTGTTTGTCAGCATGTCACTCGACCTGCCGAGGATGCACCAGGAAATGCTGGTCCGGCTGGAGGAAACCAAGAAGCACACAGTAGAGCAGTTAAGAAAGCTTCCCGCTTCCCAGCGGCCGGCCGAAGAAAAGCCCTACGATCCATTCGCGGATTTTGAAACCAAAGGCGGCTTCAAGATCAAAGAGGAGTTGTTGCCGGCACTTGGTGGTGAGATTGCGATCACAGCGTCGCTGAGTGCGCTCGAGGGCGCGGGCGTCAGCTTCGGTGTGCCGAGGCCAAGGCGGCCGCCTATTGAAGAAAAAGAAACCGAAGAAAGCAAAGCCCAAAAGCAACGTCAACAGGAATCGATGCCGGCTGTTTTGATTTCGGTACGCGACCGCGAAACGGTCCGGCGTTTGATGCCGAAGGTATTAGACGGTCTCGGCGTAGGTCTCGCCAACATGATCGGAACGTCGGTACGCCGCGACGACACTGAGATGGTGGACTTTGCTGGAGCTTTTGCTTATGCCTTTGTCGGTGACTATCTCGTGATCTCAACTACGCCGACAGTCCGGCACATTATTGATAGCTATTTAAGCCATCAAACACTGTCTTCGAACTCAGCTTATCGGAACTTTACTCGCTGGGAGCCTTCCGGAATCGTTGGGCAGATTTACGTGTCGCCAACTTTGATGGAGGACATGCAAAAAGGCGCAAATGATCCGAGCCAGGCAATGAATGTCCCCATGCGCGAGTATCTGTTGCATCTCAATCCCACGCCGCAAGCAATTTCGTACGCGCTTTCGAACGAAGGTTTCGGAGCCATGCACGAACTTCACCTGCCGAAAGCTCTCGTACTTGCAGCCGTAGCAGGCACGGCTAACGCAACTAAGAATCCGCCTCCGGAGATGAATGAATCAATTGCGTTGAGTTTGCTACAGGCGATCGCCGGCGCCGAAGAAACTTACAAATCTACAGCAGGATCTGGCAGTTATGGGTCGCTCGACAAGTTGATCGCCGCAAAATTAGTTCAAAAAGACATCCTGGAAAAGTACGGATATCGATTTGAGGTCGTCGTGACCAACACGAGCTTTGAAGCTACCGCCACGCCAGTGGAATATGGAAAGACAGGTCGCATGTCATACTTTATTGATTCCACCCACATCCTTCGTGGCGGCGATATTGGTGGAGGTCCAGCCTCATCAGGTAACAAACCAATAAGGTGAGATATCGTTAGCGCATGAAGAGTTGATTCTCCTGAGCCTCTTGCAAACCCCTTCTCATTCACACCCGGTTTCAACCGGGCGGTATGGACGACGAGCGTGCTCTTAACCGTTTCAACGGTTTCCGTTCTTATTTGTGGCGAAAAAACCGTTGAAACGGTTAAGGTTTTTTTCGGAGCCTTACCACCCGGTTGAAACCGGGTGTGAATGAGAAGAGTTTTGCAAGAGGCACTCCTGATCGAAATTCTGTTATCGGCGAGCCTGCCGCACTGCCGCAGTTCGTTCGGTAGTCAGCAACCGAAAATGGATCCACGATTTACCAAATCCGAGGCTCAATAGTATTGACAGAGCAACTGTTTCCGAATAACCTCCTCTCCTAGCTAATTCAGTTGAAGAATCTGTTGCTTTCTCTTTGCAGCAGCCGACCTGACAAGTGAGACCACGCTGAGAGCCCGCCTGTGGACTATTTGATCTTGGTTGGCACTTTTTCTTCTTTCTTATTTCAGTATCTCGAGGCGGCATTTTCTTAGTCTTGATTTCCAGGAATATTCTGGGCAGCAAGAAACTAACTCTGTCGAACAACTCCGGCTCAAGCAAGCGTGAGGCGCGCGTGAGAACCTTCCTGCCTAAAAAGAATCTCGGCACAAAATCTAAAGGAGTAACTCAATGTCTTCGAAAGGCTTCAAGTGGTCTCTTGTCTTAGCACTCGCCATCCTACTCTTAGGCGGATTGACCAAAGCGATTGTTTCCTTCACATCGAATGCGAAAAGTGACTCCAGTAGTCGGTTGTCTATCTCAACCGCGCCGAAACCGGCCGTGGTCCGAGCGGCGGATCCGAACACCCCTGCCAGCTTCACTCTCGGTAACGGGGCGGGAACCGCCCGCTTCGATCCGGTCGAGGATGCGAACGGTCCGAGAGCAGTCACCGTCACCAGCTCGGAGCTGAGGCGCTCGCTCCCATTCCTTGCTAAGCGTCGGGGTCTTTTCGACCTTCTCGATTTGACTACCGAATGGAACTTCGCTCTGGCGAGCTTCTCGGGCCAGGATAAGAAAGGCATGATCGTGGGCTGGTCGGTAAAGAACGACGAATCGCCCGCGTTGCGCGACATGAAGGTGAAGCCGGTGCTGCCTCAGGAAGAAGAGGAAATCGAGGCCAACGAAAACCCCGAGCTGCCATACATCCACGTCGACCGCCCCGATCCGGTAATCCAGAGGAGCTTTGGTGCGGTACGCGATCTGCTGGCGCCCACCGCTATGCCTGGCACTGTTCTCAACTTTGACGGCATTCTCTTTCCCGGAATCGCCTGTAACTGCGCGCCCCCTGACACTGATGGCGAGATCGGTTTGACTCAGTACGTCCAGATGGTGAACAACGGGTTCCAGGTCTTTGACAAAACCACCGGTGCGTCAACTTTTGGCCCGGCAGGAATCAGCACGCTCTGGGCAGGCTTTGGTGGAGTGTGCCAGAACAATGGCCGCGGCGATCCAGTCGTAATGTATGACCAACTCGCCGACCGCTGGATCATTACTCAGTTCGCCGGCCTGGCCGTCCCAACCTCCGAGTGTATCGCGGTGTCGAAAACCGGCGATGCCACCGGCGCTTACTACCGTTATGATTTCAACCTGGGCACCAATTTCTTCGACTATCCACACCTCGGTGTCTGGCCTGATGGTTATTACATGGCGATGAACGTATTCAACACCGCCGGGACTGCGTTCCTGGGGCCGCAAGCCTTTGTCTTCGATCGCTCAAAGATGCTTGCGGGGTTGGCTGCCAGCTTCCAAACTCCCGGCATCACTGGAGGACCAAATGAAGATTCCTTCTTGCCGGCGGACCTCGACGGTTATACGCTGCCGCCCGCGGGCGCCCCTAACTCTTTTGTAGAAGTGCCGTTTACAAATACCTATCGGGTCTGGCATTTCCACGTTGACTTTACGACTCCGGCAAACTCGACTTTCACGCTTTTCGGCAGTCCCGCCGCGGCCGGCTTTACCGCACTATGCAACGGAACGAGAAATTGTGTCCCGCAATTAGGCACTGTCGACGGTTTGGACGAAATTGGCGACCGTCTGATGTATCGCCTTGCTTATCGGAATATTGGCGGCGTCGAGTCATTGGTTGGAAACCACACCGTTAACGCGAGTGGGGTGGCCGGCATTCGCTGGTTTGAGTTACGCGCCGTTACCGCTGGCCCAGTTACAGTGTTCCAGGAGAGCACCTACCAACCCGACACGACCTGGCGTTGGAACGGGAGCGCCGCGATGGACAACCAGGGTAATTTCGCCCTTGGGTTTAGCGCTTCCAGCAGCACGATCAACCCGCAGATCCGCTATGCCGGACGACTCGTGACTGACCCAGTCAATTCGTTGGCTCAGGGTGAAGCGACCCTCCATGCCGGTACCGGCAGCCAGACCGGCACCAACAATCGCTGGGGCGATTACAGCGCCATGAGTGTCGATCCGTCTGACGACTGCACCTTCTGGTACACTCAGGAATACTATTCCACCACCACTACTTTCGCCTGGCGCACACGCATCGGAAATTTCAAATATCCGATTTGCACTACCTCAGCGCGGGGCACCATCTCCGGTACGATCACGAGTTGCTCGACCGCAGCGCCCCTTCCTAACGCGCAGGTTACGATTACCGGAGGCTACGGACGCGCCACCGGAGCCGCTGGAACCTATTCCGCGATCGTAGACCCGGGAACCTACGACGCCAGCGTCACTGCTGTTGGTTACGACACTGCATCGACCACGGGGCTGGTCGTTTCCAATGGTGGTAACGCTACTTTCAGCGCTTGCTTGAATGGCGTAGCGCCAGAAATTACCGTGGCGGGCAACGGCACTATCGACATCGTCGACGGTGACACGACGCCGAGCCTGGCCGACGGTACCGATTTCGCAATCGCCAACACCGCCGGGGGCACAACTGTGCGCACTTACACTATCCAAAACGTCGGCGCCACCAATCTAACGGTTGGACTCCCCACGATCGGCGGCCCCAATGCGGGGGACTTCAGTGTTACCTTGGCGCCTACATCACCGGTGGTCCCTGCAGGCAGCACGACGTTCCAAGTCACGTTCGATCCTTCTGCTGCTGGCCCACGCACTGCTACGGTCAGCTTTGCTAACAATGACCCTGACGAAAATCCGTTCGATTTCTCGATCTTGGGCACCGGCACCAACGGCTCGGCTTCGTGTCCCGCTGTGGTGCTGCCGAACGACAATTCGACCTCGGCGAACGCGCGTGCTCCACAGACGCGAAACCGCTTCGAAAGATCGGTTTACCTGATCAAGGCTACCGAGTTGGCAGCCGCGGGCTACTCGGCTGGCACCACGCCAACGACCATCGGTTGGAACTACCAAACCGGCGGCGTCGCGGGCTCGGCACCGCTGATCGTCTACATGCAGAACACAGCGGACACGACCAACACCAAGAGCACGACGTGGGCGACCGCGATCACGGGCATGACCACGGTGCATAACGCGACGACGGCGTTGCCCGCCGCCGCTGGTCCGTTTGACATCACCCTGACTGGGGGCTCGCCCTTTACCTACACCGGTGGTGGTCTCTACATCGCCTTCGACTGGGGCCAGTACACCGGCACACTGGGAGCGACGACCGTGGTCTGGTGTAACAGCACTGGCCTTGTGAACGGTCTCTTGGGAAACCAGAACAATGTTGCCGCCCCCACGACTGTCGCCGCCAGCAACTTCCGTCCCGAGACCCGCTTGAATGGCATTATCAGCGCCCAGAACGATGCCGCCGTCACTCTCGTCTATTCGTACGGAGAGTTGCCCGCCGGCTTCGGCATGCAATTCACGAGGGCGGTGGTGACCAATCTGGGCGCAGCTACGCTGACGAACCTGCCGGTCACCCTGAACATCACAGGAGTCGACAACTTCACTGACATGGTGAATATTCCGACCCTGGCACCCTGCGGCGGCACGACAACCGTGACTTTCGCAACGTTCATATCGGGCACAGTGGGAAGCGACACGGTGACGGTTTCCGTTCCCACCGACGATATTCCCGGCAACAACAGCCAAAGCAAGCCGCTGAACATCACCCCGCTCGATTTCTCCTACAAATACCCTGGATCGTCGCCAACCGGCGGCGTCGGCTTTACCGGCGGCACTGGGGCCTTCGTCGCTAAGTTCACAACTATTAATAACAACTCGATAGGAGCGGTCAAACTAGAGTTCAACAACGTCACGGCGACAACCTACCGAGTGGCGATCTATGGTGATAACGGCGGCGTACCGTCGACACTTCCACTCTATGTGGACGCTGCTGATCGAATGGTATCCGCGGCGGGACCTGTCACGATCCCCCTTCCTGCAGCCGTCCCTGTGACCACCGCACCTTTCTACGTCGGAATTCAGCAGACTAACACGGTCAACGCAAGCCTGAGTTACGACCTCGAGACTCCCATCCGCAGCGGCTCGTTCTTCCTGGCTAGTCCCAATCCGCCTACGGCATGGAGCGACTTCGCGCCAGCGAACAGCTTCAAGCTCAACATCGGCGTAATCTTCGTAACACCATCAGCCGCGAATGGCAGTATCAGCGGGAGGATCACTAACGCGAGTGGCACGACCGTCGGCGGTGTGACCGTAGACTTGAGTGGCAGCCAGTCTGCTCGCGCCATCACTAACAGCCGGGGTGAATACCGCTTTGGCAATCTGGAGACGGGTGGCGTCTACACAATCACGCCTTCACTGGCAAACTACAGCTTCTCTCCGGCAAATCGCTCGTTCTCGCTGGTGGGAAATAAGACGGATGCAACGTTCACCGCTGAGCCTGATGCTGCGGCAAGTGCTAACGCAATTGACTCGAATGAGTATTTCGTGCGGCAGCAGTACCTGGACTTCCTCGGTCGTGAACCCGAGCCAGACGGCTTTGCCTTCTGGACCGGTAAGCTCAACACCTGTAATGGCGATGCCGCTTGTTTGCGCAACGCTCGCATCGATGTCTCGGCAGCCTTCTTCAAATCTCAGGAGTTCTACGATACCGGC
>Ga0134125_10000533_pt1 | contig 51134 bp, 40 predicted proteins | sample KB31751_FD_96464 | JGI IMG/M metagenome (GOLD analysis project Ga0134125, IMG submission 96464) | Terrestrial soil microbial communities with excess Nitrogen fertilizer from Kellogg Biological Station, Michigan, USA - KB3-175-1 | ecosystem: Environmental > Terrestrial > Soil > Unclassified ... | reverse complement strand
GTGCTGCTGCCTGTCTGCGCGAATGCCATGCCTGAGGCCAGCATCACCGCCAAGATGAGTTTCCTGTTCATAGCTGTGCTCCTTCGAAGTTTCACTGCCCGTCGGGCTCGTCGAATAGGTCTCTAAATAAAGTCACTCAATCTCGAGACCGTAGTAGGGTTAGAGAGTAGTAAATAGTGCTGGGTTGACTAATGACCCGATTAAAGCAGAGCTGCAGCTGTTAAACTTTTTGAGGCAACCCTTTCCTTCGTTCCACGCGAGTCACGCCATGCTCAAAAACATTGAAGCCGTAATGCACCGGTGTTTTGCTGCATGGATGCAACGCGCCATTGAACAGGCGCGGCTGGCTGAACGCGCAGGCGAAGTTCCGGTTGGAGCTGTGGTTGTAAGAGAAGGAAAAATTGTGGGCACTGGCTACAATCAGAATCTCCTCGGGAATGACCCCACAGCCCATGCGGAGATCGTCGCGCTCCGCCAGGCTGCGGAGGCTCTCGGAAACCACCGTCTTACCGGGTGCACTTTGTTTTGCACCATTGAGCCTTGTGCCATGTGTGCAGGAGCCATGGTCCATGCGCGAATTTCACGGCTGGTTTACGGAGCCAGGGACCCAAAAGCGGGCGCCGCGGGATCCGTGCTGGATGTGATCAATCATCCGCATCTCAATCATCAGATGGAGGTTACATCAGGAGTTCTTGCCGAAGAGTGTTCTCAGCTGCTGAAAAGCTTTTTTGCAGCCAAGAGAACAACGCGGGAGGAATCTGGCGAATAGTCTTCTTACCCTTTCGGACTCTTAGCAACATCGTCCGGTGGCGGAACATAAGCACCTCGTTGGCGGATTTCGGCAAACCATTCTTTGAAGGGATAGTTTGATTTCAACAGACGATCGGCTTCCTTACTGACGTCATACTCCACCCTGCGAATTTCCGCCTGCTCTCCGTCTAAGAGGAGATAGGAAGCCCTTGGATCACCGTCATAGGGCATTCCCACACTGCCGCTGTTACAAACCGTAAATTGACGCAAATGTTTGACGAATGGCTTGTGTATGTGACCATAAACGACGGTCTTAACTTGCAAACGACCGTACACGCGCTCAAGAGCTTCCTCGTCCGCGGTTTCCAGGGGCGATTTCCACAAATCGCCGGGGCTGGCGTGCAGGAGAACCATACTCTCGTACCGCAACTGGAGTGGTAGCCGCCGCGACACTTGCAAACGCGACTCACCGATAAGATCTCTGGTGGCCCGCGCGCATTGTTGAATCATCCGCAAAAGCGGCCTGAGTTTCGGCGCGCTCTCCAGCATATAGACCAGCGGCTCTGTATCCCACAGCACCTCGTCCGTATTGCCCAGCACTCCGGGCCATCCCAATTCAGCCACTCGGTCCATTACTTCGGCAGCGTGACAGCCGCCGTAAGGCAAATCGCCGCCCTGAAGAACAAGATCCGGCGCTTGCTTTTCCAGGTCCGCGATCACTGCCTCAAGCGCAGTCAGGTTTCCGTGGATATCGGAGACTATTGCGATTCTCATACGGATTCCCTTAAATCATATCGCCATGATCGCGCCGGTGTGGCAATTCCGGTGCTTCTTGCTTTGGCGCACCTGCTAGAATGAGGAGAGACCACGACTTTCGTCGCGCGGAGAGGTGCGTGAGTGGTTGAAACGAGCCGCCTCGAAAGCGGCCATACCTTAACGGGTATCGGGGGTTCGAATCCCTCCCTCTCCGCCATGCCGTCAATGGCAAACCACTCGCCAAGCGTCTCGTTTCGACTCCGCCAAAAAACTTTGTGAATGCTCAAATCGCAAAAACAAAGCACCGCCATTTCTAGCGGTGCTTTCACAAAACAACTCAGATTGGTCTTACTTGAGGCTCATGGCATTCGGGAACACAAAGTAGAACAACAGACCGATGAGAATCAGGTAACCCAGCACGATGAGGGTCCACGCCATGTTATGGCGGATCACCTCTCCTTCACTGCGGACAAAACGGCTGGTGGAAACACCCACGCTTGCGGTTTGCGGAGCAATGGGCTTGCCTACCTCGGCTCCCAGCGAGTTCAAGGTCGGACCCAACAGAACAGGCAATCCAAGCAACTTGCCGGTCACGGCCTGAATTGGACCGAACATGGCGTTGGTCGATGTATTACTGCCTGAGAGCGCCACGCCTATCCAGCCGAGGATTGGCGCCAGAATCACAAACGGCCAGCCGACCCTGGAGAATGCGGAAGCCAGTGAGTTGGCGATTCCCGCATAAACAAAGATGTAGGCTACGGCAAAGATGAAGAACGCCACCAGCAAAGCTCCCCACATCTGCTTGAAGGTGCGCGCAAACACCTTCTTCAATATCTCGCCACTGGGACGCAGGAACAAAACGATCAGAATCCATGAAGCGAGAATCGAAGTGCCACCGCTCAACGGATTGAAGTTAAATGTTGAAGATATAGGTTTATGGGTGACGGATGAAACAGCCGATACCGACCATTTGTGCGAATACAAGCCCGGCAGATGCGACCACGGGCCAGTCCAAAGTACAACCACAATGATCAGGATGATATAGGGCAGCCACGCGCGGAAAGCGCCTATTGAGCCAGGATTGCTTGTTCCGCCGGACACTGTTTGTCCCGAACTCCGGACATCGCCACTGCTGCTGAAAGAGGCTGCTTCCGCTCGGGCTTGCTGTTCAGAAATGATTTTTCCGCCAAAGGCGCGAATGTTCTTCGGCCGCCAAACCTTCACAAACATGAGCAGTACCCAGAACGACACCAGCGCGCCACTAAGATCAGGCAGATACGGGCCTAAATAATGCGCTACCGGCCATTGCCCAACGATGTAGGACAACGAACCAACAAGCGCAAGCGGCCACGCTTCGACCAAGCCGTCCCATCCGCTGACCAGGTATATGAGAACGAACGGAGGCAGTAGCGCGAGAACCGCTACCATGTCGCCAATCGAAGCTGACAGGGCAAGCAAAGGCAGTCCAGTCACTGCCGCCAGAGCCAACACCGGAGAACCGAGAGCGCCGTAAGATACTGGCGCATTGTTGGCCAGCGCAGCTACCCGGATCGCTTCCAGGTCAACAATTCCCAGACCAACGAGAATCGGAACCACTACTGCCCAGGGATATCCAAAACCTACAAGCCCTTCAAGCAGGGCGCCGAATGCCCACGCCAGCATGAGCGTCTGTATGCGAACGTCCACCGTGGCCTGATTGACCATCCATGTCTTGAAGCGATCAAAATCCCCGGTCAGAACCAGCGTGTTGAAAATGATCAATCCCCAAAATGTAATCCAGTTGATGGTCCACGCGCCTTGCAGGCCGCCATAAAAATAGGAGCGAAGAGCCTGCCCTGCGGGAGCGTGCCATCCGTAAATGGCAATAAGGATGGTGATGGCGCCGGCAATGATGGTGGCCAGCCACGCCGTCATACGAAGCACAGCAAGCATGAACAACAGGGCAGCGAGAGGAATCAACGCCAGCAGGACTGTCGACCACATACTCCCGGTTGGCGTCAGAATTTGTTGAAACATGTCCTGAACCTCGAAAAGTTAAGTTGAAGTTCGACAAAAACGATCGCATCATCGGACGGCTGTGAGTTGAAGGCACAGGGCCGTTCGCTTCGCGCTTTTTAAGACAAACGGATGCGCCGAATACTCTCCACTCTAGAGGCGATTATGTCAAGTATTACCTTGAAAAAAGTTTTGCCGTCTCCAGAGCCAGTACTCCCAAACAGACTCTTTATCCCTTAACCGCGCCCACCGTGAATCCAGCAATGAAGCGGTCAAGAAACAGGTTGTACAGGAATGCGATGGGCAGGCTGGCGATCAGACACGCAGCCATCAGCGCCCCCCAGAAGTAAACATCGCCACGCACCAGGAATATGGGAACGCCCACTCCCACCATCTGTTGCGATTCGGGAGAGACAAACGTGAGCGCATATACATATTCCTGGGTCACCAGAGTAAAGGTGAAGATCACAACCGTGAGGATCCCGGACAACGAAATTGGGACCACCATCTTGACAAAAGCTCCGAACCGAGTAAGTCCGTCGACCATGGCCGCATCTTCGAGTTCTCGCGGGATCGACTTGAAGAAACCCATCAGCAGCCAGATGGAAAATGGAATGGTAATGCTGGGATATACCAGGACCAGCGACCAGATCGTATCCTGGAGACCAAGTGAAGCCACAACGCGTGAGAGCGGAATGAACAAAAGTGTCGGCGGGACGAGGTACGTGAGAAAGATCCCGATTCCCAGCCGTTCACCCCAACGGCCGGTCAGGCGAGCGAGCGCGTAAGCCGCGGGGACTGCCAGCAGGAGGGTGATTGCCACCACGATCACGCCCACTTCGACCGTATTTTTCAGCCAAACCAAATAGCGCGTCTGTGTGAAAAGCAAACGCAAGTTATCCAGCGTGGGTGGAAGATTGAAGACGAATGGATTGTTCTCCATTCCATACAGATCAATGTTCTGCTTAAACGTGGCAATGACCATCCAGTAGAACGGAAATGCCAGCAGAACGGTGAAGATCGTGAGGACCAGAGCCTTGACTGTCGGAGGCCAGGGATTTAAGCCTCCGAAGGCGTGCTTTACCGCAGGGGAATGCAGGTACCAGAGAAGCAGGACGGAGACTGCCACCTGAATAGCCAGAAAAACCGCAAGCCTGTACTGCGACTGGCGCAGCGCATAGAGAAAGAGCGCCATCACGCAGCCAATGACATCCGATGCGAGCAGGTAAAAGAGAAAGATACGGGCTTTGTTGCGAAGTGACCATATCCCATAGGCCAACAAGCCGAGGACCAGAACGGCTATAAGACGGCTAACGCCACCCAGGCCTTGCACATGCAGCATCAGAGTGCGCACAAGCAGTGCAACGGCACAGAGCAGCAGCAGCACGCTTACCGCCGTAACGCCAAGTGGTTTCCTCACGGGTGGAAGGACAGCCGTCGCCATTACCCCACCTCCGCACGATGAGCCAGTCGCAACATGAAATAAGCAATTACCACCAGCACAGGAATCAGGAATGCCGAAATCGCTGCGCCTGCCGCGAGATCGCTGCCCTGAATTCCCTGCGTAAATGCCAGGTTCGGTAATGTCTGCGTGGAATCGTATGGTCCGCCATTGGTGAGAATGTTAACGACAGCCAGATCGGTGAACGTGAAGACGGTTCCGAAAAGTACTGCTACACCAAGGATCGGAGTCATCATGGGCAAATTAACCTGGAACAGAGTCCTCCAGAAGCCCGCGCCATCAATGGCCGCGGCTTCAGGAATTTCTTTGGGAATCGCCGTTCTTCCCGCCAGCAGGATGACCGTGGCAAACGGAATCAATCGCCAGCAATGGACCATGATGACCGAAGCCATGGCAAGACCTTCCTGTCCAAGCCACATCGGCGGCGAATACTTGTTGACGAAGCCGAGAAACACCAGGACCCAGGTAATCACGCTATAAATCGAATCTAAAATCCATTTCCATCCGATTGTGCCAAGCGATACCGGAGCAACCCACGGCAACAGGATCAGGAACCGCACCATTCCGCGTCCACGAAAAGGCTTCTCCAGCGCGATCGCGAGAATATTGCCGCAGATAAGCACAACAATCTGCGCCACAACTGTAAAGATGATGGAATTTTTCAGTGCTGCTATGAAACTTGGGCTCTGTAGAATGCTGCGGAAGTTTTCGAAACCTACGTAGTGCAACTCACCGCCGCCGATACGTGCATCACTAAAGGCATAAAAAATTGCCAGAACAAAGGGAGCGCCTATGAGCAGGAGAATGTAAAGCGCGGCCGGGGCAAACATCGCGGTGCCAAGCAAGGGACTTTGCGCGGCGCCCATGGACTTTACTTTTTTCCACTTCGGCTTGCGGCCGGACGTGTCCGGTCCTGAAGCCGCCAGCATGCCTTGTACCTGGGCATCATCTGTAGGAGGAGAACTGATCCTGTTTATACCCACGCCAGCGACCTCGACTGTGTCTTCTTTTGGGTCGAGCGATCAAAAAATTTTAATTGCCGCTCCGCCACAGCAAAGTTGTAATCCGTCCGAGCTTCAATATCGTGGCCGTGAAGGAGCCTGGCCACCACCTTCTTTCCTTCAAGTTGGCCGCCGAGCAGGACCCCAGTGAGGATGAATTCGGCTCCCAGGTACTCCACATTTTCCACCCGGAACTTGAAATTGACTTTCGCCTCGTTGATTGTTTCCGAGGGCCGGAAATGTTCCGGGCGAAAGCCAACGATCACATCTCCGTTCTCCACCAGGTTCATAGGCGGCGAGCCAAGAAACGTGGCGACAAACGTATCGGCCGGATCGTCATAGACTTCTTTCGGTGTGGCGAACTGGTGTACAACGCCCTTGTTCAGTACGACAATGCGATCGCCCATGGCCATCGCTTCCACCTGGTCATGAGTCACATAAATTGTTGTGGTTCCGATCCGGTGATGAAATCTCTCCAGTTCCTCGCGGGCTGAGAGACGAAGCTTCGCATCGAGATTGGACAACGGCTCGTCCAATAAAAAAACCGCAGGCTCACGCACGATGGCGCGCGCGAGCGCGACCCGCTGGCGTTCACCGCCGGAAAGTTCCCGTGGCTTACGCTGCAGAAGAGCGCTGATCCCCAGCAGTGAAGCTGCCCATTCCACCTTTTCCTTATGCAAGTTTCTGGGGACTTTCTGCGCCTTTAAAGGAAAAGCAATGTTCTTGTAAACGGTGAGATGCGGATATAGCGCGTAACTCTGGAAGACCATGGCGATTCTGCGCTCTCTCGGCGTTAAATCATTCACTACTTTGCCGCCGATGAGAATTTCGCCGGCCGTGGGTGTTTCCAGGCCGGCGATCATGCGCAGGAGAGTGGTTTTCCCGGAACCAGATGGTCCCAGGAAAACCAAAAACTCCCCTTCGCGACTTTCCAGACTTACTTCGTTTACTGCTCCAAGCTCTCCTTGTTTGAATACCTTGGTAAGTTTCCGTGTCTCAACAACCGCCATTCAGTCCTCGTTGGTTATTTGAATCTTTCGAAAATGCGCTTGTACTCGGCTTCCGCTGTTTTTGCCGCATCTTCCGGACTTGCTTTACCTTGGGCAACTGTGGCAAACATGGTCGGGATCACCCAGCTCTTAAAGGCCTGGTCAATTGCCGCAGTGCAATATCCCGGATAGCCCACGTTGGTTGCCCAATCCAGAACGTCGCCTAGGACGGCATACTTGGTCGAAGGGGTGGCGCGCGAATCGGTCGCAATTTCCTTCTTCAGGTTCGGAACAGTTGAGGGGAAGCACGGGAAATTGTAGAACTGGCCTGCCACAAAGCCGTCGTGGAAATTATCAATGTAGTCGATCAGGAACTGCTGCGCGCCTTCCTTGTTTTCTGCAAAATCCCAGATCACATAGCAGTTCATCACGTGTTCAGCGGCAATCCTGCGCACCGGTCCTTTGAGGGCGCGGCTAACCATAATGTTCTTGTCAATGGGCAGATGTTCACGTTCTGCCTGACGCGTGATCGAGATTGCATTCGATACGTACGAGACTTTTCCCGCCAGCATCGCCTGGTTGTTCGACGGAGGCGTCCAGGTGAACACTTCCGGTGTTTCCGCGTCCTGGTATAGCGCCTTCATGAACTTCAGTGCTTCAACGGTGTTTTTGGAGTTGATGGTTACGTTACCCGCTTCATCTTGTTCTGCTCCACCGAAAGACCACAGCAAGGCGCGCATTGCCATGCTGGTGTCAAGTTCCTGTGAGAGACCTAAGCCACATGGATTACCGAATTTCTGCTTGATCTTTTTAGCGCCATCACGCAGTTCGTCATAGGTATCCGGACCATGCGGATATCCCACCTGCGACCACAAATCCAGACGCCAGTTTCCTGGGTCGGGCGCATAGGAGTCAGAGAACGCGTAGTACTTCTTGGTTTTTGGATTGAATGTGGATTTGTGTCCGAGGTCTATCTTTTTGCCATGTTTTTTCTCAACCTCTTGATACACGTGCGTCATATCGAGGACCTGGTTCTCATAGGCGGCCGGCGGCGACAGGAACATGAATAGGTCATGCCCTTTCTTGGCCTGGGCCTCTGATGCCGCTCGCGTATTCAGATCTACCAGGTTGATATTGTCCACAATGACGTTTGTGTTGTTCTTGTGGCCCCACTCAACCGCAAATTTCTTGTTGAACCATTCGTCAAAAGCCGGGACGAAATGGCTCCACTGAAGGACCTTCAGGGTCTTTTGCTGCGCAGCAGCGCGCTCCGGGAACAGAAATGCGGGTCCGAGCGCTCCAGCGCCTACGCCGCCAACACCGGCAATTTTGATGAACTCTCTTCGCGATACACCCTTTCCCTTCTTCTTTTCTTCTTCCTTCATTGACGCCTCCTCAGTTCAGCGTGCACAACCGTTGTTTTGATTTATTACGGTTACTGCCCTTTCCGTTCTGCTAGACGAGACCCTAACGCTCTTCTCCGAAACGCTTGATGTCCTCCGGTGCATCCTTGGTGACGACTTTTTTGTCGCCCTGCACCATGACGCGGATCTGCTCCACCACATCAGGATTCGCCAGCGTCGTAACGTCGCCGGTATCCATCTGGTTGGAAATTGCGGCCAAAACGCGCCGCATGATTTTACCGGAACGCGTTTTCGGCATGTCCGGCACCACGTGCACCTTGCGAGGACGGGCGATTTTCCCGATTTGCGTTTCAATGGCTTCGGTGACCTTCTTCTCGACTCCCGCGGAATGCGGTACACCAGGCTTTAGCGAAACATAAACTTCCGGTACTCTGCCCTTCAACTCATCAGCCACAGGAATCACCGCCGCTTCTGCGACCTCGTTACACGTCAGGCAAGCCGATTCGAGTTCCTTTGTACCGAGACGGTGCCCGGCAACGTTGATTACATCATCGACGCGTCCCAGTATGCGGAAGTATCCGTCCGGCGCCTGCACCGCACCATCGCCTGCGAAATATGGCCAATCATGCCAGTCCTTGCTTTCCTTGTTCTTGTTGTATTTCTGGTAGTACTGGCGGACAAAGCGATCGCGATCGCCCCAGATGGTCTGGAAGATTCCCGGCCAGGGATTCCGAATGCAGATGTTTCCCGCTTTTCCGGAGCCAGGTTTCACTTCCTTTCCTTCTTCATCGAAGATCACCGGATATATGCCGGGAATCGCCGGTCCGGCACTGCCCGGTTTCATGGGGTCGATGCCTGGCTTGGTACTGCACAGAAAACCGCCGGTTTCGGTTTGCCACCATGTATCCACAATCACCGCTTCATTCTTCCCGACAAACTCGTAATACCACTTCCACACTTCCGGCTCAATCGGCTCGCCGACCGTAGTCATATGCTTGAAGTGGTAATCGTACTTCGCCGGTTCGTTGGGTCCAGTCTTGCGCAGCAGACGGATGGCAGTTGGTGAGGTGTGGAAGATATTTACGTTCAGCCGGTGTGCCACTCGCCACGGCCGTCCGGCGTCAGGATAGTTAGGTACGCCTTCATACAACACGCTTGTGGCGGCCAATGCTAACGGCCCGTAAACGATATAAGAATGGCCGGTGATCCAGCCGATATCGGCCATGCACCAGTACACGTCTTCCGGATGAATATCCTGGATGAATTTCGATGTACCCGCCACATAAGCCAAATAACCACCCGTACCGTGTTGACAGCCTTTCGGACGCCCGGTAGTGCCGCTGGTGTACATGAGGAAGAGCGGGTCCTCCGATGGAACAGAAACCGGTTCCACTACCTGGCCACGATATTTCTTGAGGACCTCGTCGACGAAGAAGTCTCGTCCCTGAATCATCGGTTTGGCAGAATGATATTTTCCTGCCTCACGGCGCCACACCAGGACTTTTTCAATCTTCTGGCCTTCTTTTGCTGAAGTCTCAACGGCAATGTCGGCCTTCTCCTTGTGGTCCGTCATGTTGCCGCTGCGATAATAACCATCAATGCTGACCAGCACTTTGCTGCCGGAATCGGCAGCGCGCATGCCGCAGGCTTCACCGCTGAATCCGCCGAATACCACGGAATGAATCAGACCGAGGCGGGCGCAAGCCAGCATTGTGACAGGCAACTCAGGAACCACAGGCATATGGATGGTCACCCGGTCGCCTTGCTTGAGCCCGCAGAAGTCGCGCAGCAGCGCGGCCATTTCATTCACGCGATAGTAGAGGTCCTGGTAGGTGATAGCCAGAGGGGGCTCTTCTTCCAACTCCCCTACAAAGATGAATGCTGCTTTGTTGCGATATTTTTCGAGATGACGGTCGACGCAGTTGTAGGCGACATTCAGCTTGCCGCCGGCGAACCATTTCCAGAACGGTGCGTCGCTGGTGTCGAGCGTGGTGTGCCAGTATTGGTCCCAGCTCAACAGGTCAGCGTACTCGCGAAAACACTCGGGAAAATTCTGCTCGCCAAACCGTTCATTGACAGACGGATCGGTTAAGTTTGCCTGGCCAATGAATTTCGGACTCGGATAATAGTATTGTTCTTCCCTCCAGTGGACGGCGATCTGCGCTTCCGTCAGCTCTGTCTCTTGCTCCGTGGGTTTCATCAGGCGAGCGTCAGCCATGGTATTGACCTCTTGTTGTTGTCCGAACTCGATTTTTTCGAACTCGCAAGGGCCCAGAGGAGTGAGCCGCAATGATGGCGCGGGTGGCGACTGGCCACCCGCTTGGGTTCGAAAACACACCTATCCTACACCCGCGCCGTGCTGCAATGGCAAGAGCTCTACTTGGTTGCGACCGCCGCTTCGTGCCAGATCTTCACGTTCCTGGTGTCCTTCAGCAGAAGCGACCCCACGATAAACGTGAGCCCGGCGACTGCCATCGGATACCACAAGCCGGCAAAGATGTTGCCGGTTGCGGCGCACATCCACAATCCAATCAGCGGCAGCAGTCCTCCAAACACACCATTGCCGATGTGATACGGCAATGAGAGCGATGTATACCTGATTCTTGCGGGGAATGCCTCCACCAGATAAGCAGCAATCGGACCGTATACCATGCACACCCAGATCACCTGAATCCAAACCAGGAAAATCAATCTTGTCCTGTCCGGGTTTGGCGCCACCGGCGCAGGAACTCGATTGCCTGCAGCATCCAAAGTTTGCGGAGCCAGTACGGTAGCCCCGGTAGCCTGCGCCTTGCTGCCTTTTACCGCCACCACATTGTTCCCTGCTGCTTGTTGCATCCCGGAATAAATAGGCAGGTAGGTCAGGACAGCGAGTAAACACCCGGCCATCATGATCCACTTGCGGCCGATCTTGTCAGACAGCCAGCCGAACACGGTGAAGAACGGCATCCCGAAAAGCAACGCCCAAACAATGATGATGTTCGCTGTCTTGGGATTGATTTTGAGAATCGCTTGCATGTAGAAGAGAGCAAAGAACTGCCCTGTATACCAGACAACGCCCTGTCCCGCCGTGGCGCCGAACAGCGAGATCGCCACCTGCTTGAAGTTGGGCCAATTGGTAAAAGCATCTTTGAGCGGCTGCGCTGAACTCATTCCTGCGCCCTTGATAGCGGCAAAAATGGGCGATTCCTGCATCTTCATGCGGATGTAGAGAGAGATTGCAACCAGGATGGCTGAAACCAGGAATGGAACGCGCCAGCCCCAGGTTTTGAAAGCATCCACCGACATGGAATTCTGGGTCGCCAAAACGACAAGAATCGAGACGAACAATCCCAGTGTCGCAGTGATCTGGATGAAGCTGGTGTAGAAGCCGCGCCTGTTGTCCGGCACATGTTCAGCCACGTAGACTGCAGCACCGCCGTACTCGCCTCCAAGAGCAAGACCCTGGAGAATACGAATCACGATGAGCGCAATTGGCGACAGCCATCCTACCGCGGCGTAGGTAGGTAATACGCCGATCAGGGCTGTAGCTCCACCCATGATACTGAGCGTGACAAGGAAGGCGTACTTGCGGCCGACCAAGTCTCCGATTCGACCGAAGAACAACGCGCCGAACGGCCGCACCACGAAACCAACCGCGAACGTGGCCAGATAGGCGAGGTATTGAAAGGTCGGATTACCCGGCGGGTAAATGAGCGGAGCCAGCGTCGTGGTGAGACTGCCGAAGATATAAAAGTCGTACCATTCGATCATGGTACCTACTGATGAAGCCAGAATTACCAGCCAGATTCTGCCAGTTGAAATCTGGTCCGATGAGGTCACCCGCATGGGAACACTCGACATAACGGCCCTCCTGGAAGAGGGGTCTCAGACCGGCCAGGTCTGCCCCTTCTGATTTTTGCAACCCTGACAGCGGCGGTTCTTGCCTATCTTTTCGTTTAGATCAGCGACTGAAGATCTTTGTTGATCTGCAATATTGTTCTGCAACCGCTTGCTGTCGAAAGTCTTCTGCATTCGATTCGGCCCTGGAGGATTTACCGCCTGGGGCCATGAAACGGGCGCCTGCTTCGAACACAAACAGGCACGTGCCTGACGCTGATGCTTCAGGCTTTCGCTCATTTGGCCAACAAGGGTATTCGGATTATGCGTATTGTCAAGAAGAAACACACAAGAGGGTGCTCTGCTGTTCAAGGCGATCCGATTTGCTAGAGCGCCTTTGTGCCGAATCCGTGAGTAAGCTTCTCTGACCCAGCTCTGGACGGCGGTAAGTGCCCTCAGATGTCTTCCGTGAGCTTAGAGCTTTTTCACAAGCTGGTTACTCCGCAACACTCCAGGTACCATGGCGACCTCCAAGACTGTTAAGAGTCATGAATCGCATCGAAAACAACATGCTCTTGTTTCGCAGCACCCGTAGGGCTATCATGCACGAGCCCGTTTTAACCGTTCTCGCGAGATGCTCCACTGCATTCAGTTCACGAAATTGAATTTCGAGAGGAGATTGGCATGAGCAGTTCGTCGGTTCGCATCTTAGTGGTTCTCACGGTTCTCATTTCCATGTTCGGCGTAAGCGCCGCCGTAGCTCAGGATTCAATCGTAGTTGGCGTGGTAATGCCCACCACGGGCCGCGAAGCCAAACCCGGTCTTTATCAGAAGGAAGGCATCGAGCTGGCCATCAAGCAGATCAACGATAAAGGCGGAATCTTTGTTAAAGAAAAAAACAAGAAGCTTCCAGTGAAGGAAGTGTTCTATGACGACGGTTCCGACTCCGCCAAGTCTGCGTCATTGGCCGAGCGCGTGATGAGTTCTGACAAGGCCACGGCTGTCATCGGCGGTTACTCCACAGCCCTCGGCGAAGCTGAATCGGTTATGCCCGACCGCTACAAGATACCTTGGATCACTCCCGGCGCCGCAGCCACGAGCATTTTCAAGCGCGGCTATAAATACACTTTCGGCGCTCTAAGTCCCATTTTGCTTTTGGGCCAGACAACGGCAGAGTTTCTCGGCAGCCAGGTCGATCAGGGAAAACTTAAAAAAGGACTTAAGATTGCCCTGGTAGTGGAAAACACGGACCACGGAACGGACTATGTAAAAGGTATCGAGGACTGGATCCAGCAGCATCCAGGCTATTTCACCGTGGTCCTCAACGAAAAATTCGACTTGGGCGGAACAGATTTTTCCGGTTTGCTGCAGAAGGTAAAAACTTCAAAAGCTGACATATTCCTCTCCGACGCGCATTTGCAGGATTACATCACCATGCAGCGTCAATACCTGCAAGCCGGCTTGAAACATCAGGTCATCAGCTATGGTGCCCGCGGTCCTGAATCGGATGCGCGCAAAGCTTTGGGGGCAGGCACAGATTATATTCTCGCCGCTCTGTGGTGGTCGGATAAGTTACCTTATCCGCAGGAGCAGAAATTTGTAAGCGACTACAAAGCCGCCTATAACCGTCCTCCTGACTCCTGGTACGCAGCGACTGCTTACGACGCAATGCGCATTCTGGCCCAGGCGGTCGAAGCGGCCGGCTCAACAGACGGCAGCAAGATTCGTGACGCTCTGGCTAAAGCCGAGTTGAAGGGCTCCCTTATCCCCGGCCAGGTTCTAAAGTTCGGCAGTAATGGTCAGGCCGATTATCCGTTTCTTGTCACGCAGAACAAGCCCGGCGACAAAGTCGACATCGTGTATCCGAAAGATGCCGCTACTGGTCCGGCGATCGTGCCCAAACCCTGAGGCCCCGGTACCCGGCCCATGAGCGCAACTGACTACCTGGACCTGATCATCAAGTCCCTGCTGCTGGCCGGTATCTATGCGGCCATGGCGGTTGGAATGACGGTGATTTACGGCGTGATGAAGATCGTGAATCTTGCTCACGCCGGCTTTCTCATGCTGGGCGCGTATTTCGCCTATGAATTGTTTGATCGATTTCATCTTGATCCAATTCTTGGCGCGGTACTCGCCCTTCCTGCTTTTTTCTTGTTCGGCATGCTGGTCCATTGGCTGCTTGTACGCTGGCTGCCGAAATCGGACTCGCCAACGCTGTCTTCCCTGCTGCTGATGTTTGGCTTCTGGCTTGTTCTGCAGAATGCCGGTTACAAGTTCTGGGGAAACGAGGACTATTCCATCCTTACTCCGCGAACGCTTTCGTCAGTGCAACTGGGCGAAATTTCCATTCCCACCGTGAGCCTGATTGTGTTTGCAGCGGCAGTCATCTCTCTTATCGTCCTCCAGATCGTTTTCAACAGAAGCTGGTTTGGGCGCTCGATGCGGTCCCTGATCCAGAATCCCTATGCCGCAAAGATCGTAGGGGTCGATGATGAGAAGACTGCCCGTCTCACTTTCGGGTTGGGGACTGCTTTTGCCGGATTTGCGGGCGGATTGCTGGCCATGCTCTATTCCTTCAACCCGGATTTTGGGCGACCATTTCTGTTGCGATCGTTTGTCATCATTGTGCTCGGAGGTCTCGAATCGGTTTCCGGTGTTGCCATAGGAGCACTGGTGCTTGCATTCGTGGAAACGTTTAGTGTTCAGATCATGCCCGCGAGCTATCAACCCGCAATCGCCTTCGCGCTCCTTGTAGTGGTATTGGTGCTTATGCCCAAAGGAATTGCCGGCCTGCTGCAACGAAAACTGAAGGTGACATGACATGCGCCGCCTTCCTATCAGCAAGTTCACACTGGTCTTGCCCTGGATCGCTTTGCTTGCATTGCTGTTGCTGCCTGCCTCCGATCCGAGCGCAAACGTGATCAGGCTTCTCTTCACGACCGCGGTTTGGATCGTCAGCAGCATTGCCTGGAACCTTGTGGGCGGACTGAGCGGCCAGGTCTCCTTTGGTTTTGCTGTCTTCTATGGTCTGGGGGCTTATGTCACCGCGCTCATGATCAATGCGGGTAGAAGTCCGTACTTTGCATTTCTCGGTGGCATGGCCATTGCGGTTCTGGCTTCGTTTCTGGTCGGCATGCCTACCTTCCGCCTGCGAGGCCCATATTTCGCCATCGCCACAATCGGGGTAGGCGAAGCCACGCGCGTGATCATGAACAATTTGGACATCACCGGCGGAGCGAGCGGTTACCGGGTTCTTGAAAAACGCGCATTCAATCAGATCGAGCACTATTACAGCGCAATCATCTTCATGGCGATTGCGGTGGCGATTTCTTCACTCATCATGCACAGCAAGTTCGGATTGGCCCTCCGCGCCATCAAACAGGACGAGGATGCCGCAGCAGCACTGGGCGTGAATCCTTATCTTTCCAAGCTTTGGATTCATGCCGTAGGCGCGGGGCTTACAGGCATCGCTGGGGGCCTCTATGCGCGCTACCACGCCTTCATTTACCCCGGCGACGTATTTGCCTTCCAGACAAGTATTTACATTCTGCTCATGCCGGTCATCGGCGGAATTGGCACGGTGTGGGGCCCGGTATTAGGGGGCGTCATTTTCGGTATAGTCGAAGAAGAACTGGTGGTTCATTTTCCCAACATCCACCTTCTTCTGTATGGTTCGGTACTCATCTTGATCGTTTTATTGGAGCCCGATGGCCTCGTTGGACTACTCAGGAGGCTTGCGCGACTCTTCAGGAGAAGACGTGAAGATTCTGGAAGTGCAGGGTCTGACGAAGTACTTTGGGGGCGTAGCCGCCTTGAAGGACGTGAGCTTTGACGTGCCGGAAAAGCAGATTTGCGGCTTCATAGGCCCCAACGGCGCGGGAAAGACCACTCTCTTCAGCGTGATTACCGGCGCCTATAAACCAAGCGGGGGCAAGGTGACGTTGCGCGGCAGTGACGTAACGGGCATGGTTTCTTCTGCCCTGGTCAAAAAGGGTGTAACGCGCACTCATCAGATTGTTCGGCCTTTTCGCTTGATGACGGTGTTGGAAAATGTGCAGTTGGCAGTTCACTATGGCCGCCGCGCTGTCAATCGAACCGCCGCAGCGCGAGAGCACGCCGTGGAAACGCTCACCATGGTAGGCCTGGACCGCAAAGCGCACCGGATGGCATCGGAACTGTCTCTGGGAGATCAGAAGCGCCTGGAAGTTGCGCGTGCTCTTGCCACCGTACCCGAACTCATTCTGCTGGACGAGATTTGCGGCGGACTGAATCAGTCAGAAACTCGTGTGATGCTCGATCTGATCGCCCGCATTCGGGAAAACGGTACTACCATCATGTATGTTGAACACGATATGAAGGCGATCATGTCCATCTGTGACCGGATTACGGTTCTCAATTTTGGTCAGAAGCTCGCCGAAGGACGTCCGGATGAGATTCAGAAGAATGATGCCGTGATTGAAGCCTATCTGGGCAAGGCAAGCATTGGAGACACACCAAGTGCCTGAAATTCCCGGTGAAAAGCTTCTGGTTGTCGATAAGCTTGAGGTCCGCTACGGAGCTGTCCAGGTTTTGTGGGGAATTTCCTTTTCTGTGTTTAAAGGAAAGGTAACTTGCATCATCGGATCGAACGGCGCCGGAAAAACCACGACTCTCAATGCAATCGCAGGGGTATTGCCGATTAAGAGCGGTCACATCCTTCTTAACAGCAAAGACATTTCGTCGCTCTCGGCGCGAGAAAGGGTGAAGAACCACATAAGCCTGGTTCCGGAAGGCCGCCAGTTATGGCCGGCGATGTCCGTTGAGGAAAATCTTCTGATGGGCTCATTTCTCCCGGCCTTTCGCTCCCGAGCGCAGGTGGGCCTCACCCGCATCTATGATTTATTCCCGCGTCTGAAAGAAAGGCGCCGCCAGATGGCCGGAACTTTGTCGGGTGGCGAGCAGCAGATGTGCGCTGTTGGTCGCGGCCTCATGTCGGAACCGCAAATTCTCATGCTGGACGAACCCACACTTGGCCTGGCTCCCAAGTTAGTTGATGAGATTTTCCGACTCGTGAGTGATATCGCAGCCCAGGGAGTGACGATTCTCCTCGTGGGGGAGAATGTGAACTATGCTCTCCAGGTCTCACATTATGGCTACGTCATGGAAGTCGGACGCATCACCATGGAAGGCGCGAGCGGTATGTTGTTCAACAATGACCACGTCCGTCAAGCCTATCTCGGAGCGACAATAGACCCGCCCCAATCTGATCATCTGCCTTCTCCGCCCTCTACAACCTCCTGATCGAGTCCCGGCCACGCAAACGCAAAAATGCCCGGCTGTTGACCGGGCTTGCAAGTTGAATGCTGTGGTGAGCTCAAAAAGAGAACATATCGGTGATATCCCCACTCAGGTTATTTCGATCATTGAGTGAGGGCAGCCCAAATGTGTTCTGGATAAATTTCAGAATTGAAACGTCATCCATCTGCACGTGCGAAATATAGTTCTTCTTTGCGAAGGGTGAAATCACCAGCATCGGAACACGCTGGCCCAGTCCCTGTGAATCCACCGCCGGTGGTGGAACGTGGTCATACCAGCCGCCGCTTGCGTCCCAGATCACGATGATCGCCGCTTTTTGATATACCGGAGACCCCTGAATTTCCTGAATGAAACTCATGAGCCATGTCGTCCCGTCCGTGAGCGGCACCCCTGTGTTGGGATGCATACTGTGTGTCGGACTCGGCTGGACAAATGTTACTGCGGGGAATTGCCCGGAAGTCAGATCGGTGCTGAAAGAACGCAAGTCCCGCATTGTCGGCGAAGCCGTGCCCTGAATGAAAAACTGGAAGGGGTTTTCCTGCGGAATATAGTTTCCGCAAACACCAAGATCTTCCTGATACCAGGTCCAACCCAATCCCTTTGCTGAGAGTTGATTCCCGACATGTTGAAACGTATAGCCGCTGGTTGCTGTAACAGGCGACGTGCAAGGACCAAAGAACGGATTGATTGTAGTCGGGTTGTTGTTGTCCTGTGCCGCGATCAGGTATAGCTGATTTGTCGGTGCGTCGCCCATGACGGAGGGGAAAAAATGGTCAGCCAAGGCAAACTGTTGCGCCAGACTCCACAATGAATCGACACCAGGAGTCGTATTGTCATAGTGCCCCATGGAGACGTCGCCATTGAAAAAGGCGTATTTATCCATGGCCCCGTTGTTCCACACCGCCTGGAGCTTGGTCCGAGTATGGGGAAGGTCCGGAATAGCCAGGTCTGTAAGGAGCGTTGGCGTGACCGTCACACCTTTTGCATCCACTTGGGTAAAGCCCGGAACGCCAGGTCTGATCCCTTCAGCGCCAGGGAAAGTTCCGAATAGATTGTCGAACGACCTGTTCTGCATGATCACGACAATGATGTTGCTGATGCTACCTGCGGCTGGGGTGGGCGAAGGGCTCGGATCTGCGCTGCGGCTAACTCCGCCGCAGCCCACCACAATAAACAGCAGAAGGATACCTGCAAATACACCAATGGCTTGTCTCAATGTGCTCACACCTCATCTTGTTTGAAACGCCACTCATGAGGGCAGTTGGCCACGATTAATTTGTTTTTAGATTTCTTAACGATCTGCCGCGCCCTTTGGAACTAAGGCATGAACGTAAGACAGCTTTGCTTGATGGCAAATTTAGTGACAAATCTCGCAGGAAACATATCTCGTTAATTCAATCTGCCGCTGCCACAATTCTTTCGTGTCGCAGTAACGAACCACATCAAGTTCCTTATTGAGAATCGATAAACGCGGCGCCTGCGATCGAGTAAATGGGGCCTGTGGAAAACGTTGCTCGATTTGAGTTCCGGATGTACTCGGGAAACGTTACAATCCAGAGCTAATTTCAAACTATGGCGACTGAAATCGTTCCCGTAGAGTCCCCGGTGATTCGGGCTGCAGGTGGCATTCTTCAGCGCGCAACACCACGCGGCGATGAAGTGATGATCGTCTACCGAACACGCCATCAGGATTGGACCCTGCCCAAGGGCGAGGTCAGAGATGGCGAATCCTTTCAGGAAGCGGCGTTGCGCGAAGTCAAGCAAGAAACCGGCTGTTCCTGCCAGCTCGGCGGCTACCTCGGCACCATCAGCTATTCCGACAACGGAATTCCCAAAGTTGTAATGTTCTGGAAAATGACCGTGGTCCAGGAAGGCACACTAACAGCGAGCGGAGAAATCGGCGAAGCAGTATGGATGCAGCTCTCGTCCGCAGTGCAGAAACTCACCCACTCTCAGGAGAAGGCATTGCTCTCACGTATAGCCACCGCGCCAAAACCAGTTCAGCAGCTACCGCCCTCGCCCTTGCCGCCTCAAGTACCGCCGCGAAAAAAAGGTTCCATTGAAGATGAACGAGTTCACGCGCGTGTTCTGCGCGAATCGGAAGCGTTTCGCGTCGAACTCGCCTTTCTCGAACGGCGTAGCGGGCAGGTCGACAAATCCTGGGCAGCGGCCGCTCATGATCAACTGGCAAACGTGCTGCGCTGTCTGGAAAGCAATGATATTGAAGGCGCCCTTTTCTGTTTGCAGGCGGCCCAGCGCTTTGCCGTTTTCGGTCTCAACAAAACAGAATTAATAACGCGAGCCCATATTCTGCGTGAAGAAGCGCAAAAGATAGGTTCCTGGCGCGGGAACGCAATGGAAGGCCTGCTGACCGCGAACGACGAGGAAATCTCTGCCGACCGCATCGCCGACGCCATGAAATTGCGTGACGAAGAATTCAGCAATCAGTACTACCGCAACCGTCTGGCCGGCGATCATTTGCGCATTTTGCTCGGCATCTGTGGACTCGCTGCCGTTGGCATGCTTCCGTTCATGCTTCTCTCCGGAGGTGTTCGCATGGTAGGCCCGGTGCTGTTATTCGGGCTGCTGGGCTCATCATTCTCCACTTCGCAAGGGCTAATGAAGGGCAAAAGCGATTCCATTATCCCCAACGTGTTCGTAATGCTCACCCCGTTGCTCTTTGGCGCGGTCTTCGGTCTGGCAGGTCTTGGGATCCATGAGTATCTGGCCGGCATGTTCAATTACCCCCGCACACACTGGGGCGCTATGCTGGCTTTGGCCTTTTTATTCGGAATGCTCGGACAACGAGTTCTGGCGCGGCTCGCCGTACCGAAAAGAAGGAAGAAAGCTCGCTGATCCGGCTTTTCCAAGGTTCTCGCGATTATTTGCTTTGAACGTGCTCCATTGCGCTTCCGAAAGTCGAGATAATCCCTCTTCGAGGATTCAGCAGCTTGAACTCGCCGGGCACGCAATCCGAACCCGCATTTCCACTGGCCCGCCGCCTGGGGCTATTCGACGCAATCATGCTCGTCATGGGCGGCACCGTCGGGTCAGGCATTTTCATCAATCCTTATGTTGTTGCCCAACGAGTGCACACTTCTGTTCTGGTCCTGGGCGCATGGCTGCTGGGCGGCGTCATCGCTTTGATCGGGGCCTTCATATGGGCAGAGCTCTCTGATCGCATGCCGGAAGTCGGGGGGCAATACGCATATCTGCGTGATGTGTACCATCCACTGATCGCTTTTCTCTACGGATGGGTCCTGCTACTCGTAATCCAGACAGGAGGCATGGCCGCGGTTACTGTCACCTTTTCCCGTTATTTTCTGGAAATAACCGGCCTGCATGCCGCCGATTGGCAAATCTCAGTGCTCACCTTGCTGATATTGACCGCTGTAAATTGTCTCGGTGTTCGCGCAGGAGGAACCGTACAAAGTGGTCTGATGGTCATCAAGATCTTTGCCATTGGCCTGCTGGTGATTGCCGGAGGTTTTCTTTTCCATGGCGGGCATATCGCGTGGCGGCCGATTATAGGCGAGCCCGTTTCCGGCTCCCTGCTTTCGTCCTTCGGAGGTGCAATGGTTCCGGTCCTGTTCGCTTATGGAGGCTGGCAGACAGCCTGTTTCGTGGCGGGTGAACTCAAGCAACCGCGTCGCGATTTGCCGCGCGCTCTGGTATTTGGCGTAATTGGCGTGGCAATTCTTTACACCTCAGTCAATTTCATTTGTGTACGGACTCTCGGGGTAAAAGCTTTGGCCCAAACCACTACGCCTGCATCGGCGGTGATGCGCCTTGCCATGGGGCAAAAAGGCGCCATGCTGATCGCCCTGGGCATTGCTGTTTCCACGCTTGGGTTCCTGAGCCAGAGCGTTCTCACCGCGCCGCGGGTTTACTTTGCCATGGCCGAAGACAAAGTCTTCTTTCGACAGCTTGCCTGGGTGCATCCAAAGACCCGCGTACCGGTTATCGCCATCACTCTGCAAAGCATCTGGACGGCGGTGATTCTGGTCACTGGTCGCTACGATCAGATCCTCAACTACGTCACTGCAATGGACTTCATCTTCTTTGCAGCAACCGCAAGTTGCCTGTTCGTGCTGCGCCGCAATGAAAGCATCAAAGCCCCGGGCTTTCGCATTCCCGGACATCCCTGGACGACAGGATTCTTTTGCCTGTGTTCCATCAGTGTGGTGATAAACGCGATTTATCGCTATCCCGCCAATACCCTGATCGGAGTCGCCATTCTCGCAACTGGTGTTCCGGTGTATTACGTTTGGACACGGATATCCAGATGACATCAAATCGCAGCGGCGCAGGCTCGCTATACATGCAATGGGCGAAACTGCAATCGGCGGCAAAACACAATCTTGCCACGAGCGGCATGGCGAATTGCTTACTGGCGGAACTTGGCCTGACTCTTGAGCAACTGGAGATCAACGGCCCCACGATTTATGGCTACGAGCCTCTGTTGAATGCGCTGGCTTCCAGGTATCAAGTACCACAGAAATGTGTGGTCAGTGCGATGGGGACGTCGTTCGCGAACTATCTAGCCTTGGCCGGAGCCACGGAAGCCGGAGACGAGATCCTGATCGAACAGCCGACTTATGATCCGATTCTCGGCGCTGCACGCTACCTTGGCTTGAATATCAAGAGATTTCAGCGCAACCCTGAGCGACATTTTGCTATAGACATTAACGAAGTCGAGCGCAATCTGTCTCCCCGCACGCGCGTAATCGCGTTCTGCAATTTGCATAATCCCAGTGGAGCTCTGACGCCAGACTCTGTATTACGCGATCTCGGGGCTTTGGCGAAAAAGCGCGACTGTTACATTCTGGTAGATGAAGTCTATCGCGAGATGCTGTTCGCATCTGAGCCCACAACCGCGTTCCATCTTGATCCCGACCGATTCATGATTACCAGCAGTCTGACCAAGGCGTACGGTTTGAGTGGCCTTCGCTGTGGATGGATTTTTGCGCCGGCTGAGCTCGCCAAAACGATGTGGCGCATTCATGACGTTCACGCCGCCACATACCCATTCATCACGGAATTTCTCAGCGTGATCGCGCTCGAGAAGCTGCCCGCGATCGCCGCCAGAATGAAGACCATGTTGACTGAAAATCGCGCCTTGCTCCGTACTTTTCTCGAAACCCGCGACGACCTCGAATACTTCTGGCCGGATTACGGAACCATCGTTTTCCCGAAGCTAAAGCAAGGCAGTGTTTCCGAACTATGCCGCTTGCTCCGCAATGACTTTGACACAAGTGTGGTGCCCGGGGAATTCTTTGAGTACCCGGATCACTTCCGGATGGGCGTGGGCTGCAACACGGCTGACGTCCGCGCCGCACTCCTGCAACTTGGGAAGGGATTGGATCGTTACAATGCTTCTTTCGATGTCCGAGTTTGAATCCTCAGTCCTTTTCCGCGGCAAACTTCCCTGCACCGTGACATGCGATAAAGAGGAAGGCAAAACAATAGAGCACGGCCGTCTCTCCGCCGTTCTGGATGGGAAGGAATCCTTTCGGTTGATGTGCCATGAAATAAGCCACAGCCATCTCGCCGGACGCGATAAAAGCTGCAAACCGGGTAAGCAGTCCCAGCAGGACCAGTATGCCACCCCCGAACTCGATGATGGCGGCGGCGAGCATCATGGGATTATGCAGTTGGGCATGTCCGCCGAACGCGCCGAATAATTTTTGTGCTCCATGGCACATAAATAGAAAGCCAACCACTACGCGAAAAGCCGCATAGCCGACTGGCTCGAGCCCGCTCAGAAATTTCATCTGTTCCGTTCCTTCCTTTGACTATTGGGTATGGGTGCAGAGTTTAACTGCCTGGTGTAATCCTGTCGAGTTACTTGCCGGACACCCGCAGAAACAGCTTTTGGACACGCACCGTTGCGTACTTCAATTTCGATTGACAATTCCCAGAAATATGCGGCCGACGAACAAAATTAAAATGATGCGCTCATCAACTGATTGCGACCAAAAAAAAGCCCGCCGAATCACCGGCGGGCCGCTTTGAAAAGCTCTGTAACTTAGAAGGTTAATTTGCCGCCAATGACAATCCTGCGGCTGGCTTCCGTTGGGCTTCCCTGGGTACCAATGACGCCGGGAACGTTGTCGCTTGCTTTGACGTCCCCGAATCCGATTGGAGTGATTGCGTTCGAATTTCCAAACAGCCCAGCGTCTTCAATGAAAGGATCAACGCTGGCAAAATTGGAATGGTTAAACACGTTTAGCAATGTTGCGTGGAACTCGAATGCAGAACGTTCTGATATCTTGAACCGTTTGAAAATGGAGAGGTTCGCGATATTGCTGATGTTGTCCTGCGTGGGGTTGCGAGGCGTGTTGCCAAATGGCGTTCCGAACACCGACTGGGCGGTGCTGGCATTGAGGATAAAGCGCACCTGGCTTGGGCTGACATTCTGGATATTGCAGGTAGGACTGGCATTCGTCAACGCCAGGCAGCTTTGGCCAAGCGAGGTTACGCTGACCAGGGTGTTGGGCGCCAATCCTCCCATCGGTGCGCAAACCGCGCTCGACGGATCGCCAAGCGTTCCAGATCCGAACAGATTACAGACATCCTGCGCGAACCCGCCCACGCTGGTTGAAGGTGCACTCAGACTGCCCAGGAACGGTCGGGCAGTATCAGCTCCTACAAAGTTGCCGATATAGGCTGCGTCGTAGAAATCACCTGATGCGGTAGCAGAGGCGATCCCACTGATCTGTGATGGCGTGTAGCGCTGGCCTGACGCAATCAGATAGTTGCCTGAGAGCGCCCACCCACCCAGCACGTGTCCCTTGAGCCCGTGTTGGTCCTTAAAGAACGGCAACTCCTCGGTGACGAGGAATGTCCAGTTATGCGGATAGTCAAGCCCGGAGAAAGAATACTCGCCGGGGAAGTTCACTTGATTGGCTGGGTTCTGGGCGGCAAATACAGTGTTGCCACCGCCGAATGTGCTGAAAATCTCGCTGACGTTATCCAGCGTCTTACTGAACGTGTATCCGGTCCTCAGGGTTAGCTGGTTGAACAGGTTGTTCGCGCGGTATTCCACTTGGACGGCGTTATAGTTCGAGAAACCGCTGTTAGCACGTATCCTTGACACGCCTTGACCGCAGGTCGCGCGCCCAAAATCAGGGCTGGTGGGCCCTGGCGCTACGCCTGGAGCAGGCGAAATTTGCGGAGTCGTGCAAGGTGTCTGACCGGGTGCCACGAACTGTGGGAAACTACTTGCCAGATCAGCGATGAATGGATTTCCATCCAGTGTCTGGAACAGGTTGTACCCATGGTTGCCCACGTACCGGGCTTCAACCGCTGAATTCTTGGAAACTTCACGTTGAATGCCAAGGCTCCAGGAGTGCACTTTGTCGGGACCGAAATTCGGAGTAAGTCCTGTTTCAGCCTGGGTCCGAGGATCAAGTACACCAGTTGTAAGAGAAGAAGACAACAACCCGCGTACATTAGGCCCAGTCGGCACGGCCGGCAATGGGAAGCTTGATGCCGGAGTAGCGGTGGTACCTGTAAAGCTTTGCAGAAACACTTCCGGTGCCGAAGTGGCCATGTTGAGGTAAATGTTGTAGAACGGCGGGTCATACAGGTAGCGGTATCCGCCGCGTATCACTGTCTTGCCATTGCCCAATAGCGCGCCACCACCCTGTGGTGACCATGCGAAACCAAAGCTTGGCCCAAAGCTGCTCTTGGGCGACGGAATCCGCGGGAAGGTACGCACGGATAGGGGCAGAGACGTATCCCAGAACGCCGTTGCGGGATTGCTCTCGCGCGAGGTGGTAATGTCATTGAAAATATTAGCGGGCTGACCGTAATAGGTCCATGTCAGTCCTATGTTCAAAGTAAGGTTCCGCGTGGCCTTCCAATCGTCGCCAAAATACAGGAACGTGTCATGTTCGCGGAAATCAAGTGAGGAAGGACCATTGGCTATGCGAATACGGTTCGGGTCGTTGGCGAAAAAGGAACTCCAGTCATTGAACCGATATTGCCCGTTGATGTTAGGCAGAAAGATGTTGGGAGACCGTTGGTAGGTATAGTTCAAGCCGGCTTTCAACTGGTGTTTTCCCATAACGTAGTTCCAGTTGTCCTGCGCTTGCCAGGTGTTGACAATGCGTTGCTGAGGCAAGTTGGTGGCCGGGCCAAATCCCAACAATGTTTGATCGTTAAAGATAATGTTCGCCGGCGCTGTGTTCAGTTGGTCTGCTGTGGGTGACGGAGCACCAATGCTGTTTCCGCCGAACTCCACGTTGAGACGGCTGAAACCCACACGGGCTTCATTCACCATGCGCGACGTGAAGTTGTGTGTCCAGCTGAGCAGAACGGCCTGGCTAAGCGCGGGCTCGTTAAACACGTAACCTGCGGCGCCGTTGTCGTTCAGGTTGAAGAACGTGGTTCGATTATAAAGATACCTGCCTGTGATCGTGTCGCTGCCCAACTGGAAGTCGGAGCGGCCGACGAAATCGTAGGTGTGGACTGGCGTGTTGACCACGCGGGTCACACCGCCCATCGAAACACCGGGACAAGTTACGGCGCCGGTTGTCGGGTTTGTGATATCAACCGGCTGCACATCGATTGGAACCGGATTCCCACCGGAAATTCCGTATGGTCCAAAACTGCTTACCGCCTGAAGCGCCGCGGGATTAACGCCGGGGCACGCGGCAAGCTGGGTTAGCCCTTGTGGTGTTGGCGTGAGGCCGGTACTGGAATAGGGGCTGTTGGTGGAGAGGATCTCAGTGTTGAAGCCGCCAAACAGGAACATCTTATTCTTGACCACCGGTCCACCAATCGATACTCCGCCAAAAGTATCATTCATGCGCGGCGGATGCGTAAGAGGATTACCCGCAGCATCCGTGGCAAAGTTCTTCTGGAAGCTGCTCATGGAATTGAAAACCGAATTGTTCACGGTTCCGTAGGCGCTGCCATGCCAGTTGTTTCCTCCGGATTTCGTGACGATGTTGACGACCGAACCAGCATTGCGGCCGTACTCGGGACCAAATTGATTCGTGATGACAACGTATTGGCCTACCCACTCCGTGTCGGACACGAACAAACCAGGACCAGCAACGCTGTTGTCGTTGTTATTCTGTCCATCAATCTGCTGGTCATTGTTGCGTCCGCGCAGTCCATTGACGGTGAATCCCTGGCCTCCGTTGAAGTTGGAGAAGTTATTGTCGCGAGAGGAAGACACGCCCGGAATGAAGAGAGCCAAGTTGTCTAATCCCTGGTTCTCCTGTATGCCGGGTGCAGTCTGCAGTGTGGTGCCGGCAAATGTATTGGTTACCTGCGCCTGCGTTGATTCAATCAATGGAGCTTCGGCAGTAACCTCAACCGTGGTGCTTGTATCGCCCACTTGCAATTTAATTGCATTTAAACCGGTATCGCGTCCTGCGACTACACCAACATTGTTCTGCACCGCCGTTCGAAAACCAGATGCTGAAATTTCCACCTTGTATTCGCCGGCAGGAATCAAGTTGAAGCGGAATAAACCAGAGCTGTCGCTTGTGGTGTTAAACGTTGCTCCGGTGGCTAAATTCGTAGCTTTTATTTGTGCACCGGACAGCACCGCGCCCTGGGGGTCGGTGGCCGTGCCGGAAATTGAGCCCTTCAGCACCTGGGCCGATAATGAGACAGAGAGACTCAAGACAGCCAGCGTACTGAATGCGATTGCTAAACAGCGCAGTTTTAATTTCATCTGCATTTCTCCGTGATCCTGGAAATAGCAATGCAGCAAGGCGTGGCAAGAATCAGCCCTGCTTGCACACTGTCAGTGCACGTGGCGGGCCAGCCAGATTTGAGGGAGAGCCGGCTGAATCCTACGTAAAATGTGATGAAGGAGAACTGCTCGATTCATTTTTGCAAATGCAGCTCAGAATTCAGGACGCGACTACTCTGATCTCTGAGCTTCGTGATTTCTGAATCCGCTACGAGTTGAATGTCAGGAAATAGAATTTCTCTTTATGCACTTTCGAGATTAAAACTGCCTTATAAACTCGCGTTTTCGCGAGCTGCCATGAAGCCTTTGAGAATAAAAGCGGCTTTTGCGAATAGAAGAAGCTATGGAATTGCGGAACTCCGTGCGCAACCGATACCCGCAGCGGCCATCGGAAGGCGGCGCAAGGTCGGCTGCGCGCAAAGCAGGTGCTCCTCGCAATTGTTTTCTCGGCCTTTAAAGCTGAAAGAAAGCGCTGTTCAAGACCATAGAAGGTGGTTTACTGCGGCGCAGGCACTACGGAAAGACTCGCACTTGAAACGGAATTTGTAATGGGCACGGAAGAGGTACTTTCGTGTTGAATGTGGCATCGATCGCCGGCACGCACGCAGGATCCTGTTGCGGTACAAAAAAAGTGGGTACGAGACTGGCGACAGATGGATCTGCAACCTGCCTGAGGACGCTGTCGTCTGTAGTGTTAATGATCGATACAGAAGGGGTGGAAAACGTTTTTGGCGGTTGAGCAGTACCTCCCGGCGGCACTGGCACATTGGGGTTGATCGTGGTGATATCGTTGGCGCTGATAACGTAAACTCTGGACGAATCATTAGCTGCGTCGATTGAAACAGCGCCTGGTCCCACAGTGATCACTTTACTGAGAGCCAAAGCCTGGGCGTCAATCACCGCAACCTGGTTTCCTGGGCAACTGGAGACAGCAGTGGTGATTGTGGTGTGGTTTGTGCCCGCGGTACATCCTCCAAGTGCAGCGTACGCCTTCGCGCCGTTGGGCAGCACAGCCACTGAAGTCGCGGCCGCTGGAATAGGGATATCGGCTAATTTGGTCGGCAGGATTTGCTTTGATAAATCAATGCCGTTCGCCTTGATCACACTGATAAACGGGCTGCCAGTATTGGAAACGTACACCCGCTGGTTCGTAGGATCGAAAACAGCATAGTTCGGTGAGTTTCCAACAGGTATCGTTGCAATGACCTGATCCAGCAGAGTATCGATCACGGTGACGTCATTACTGCCCTGGTTCACGATAAACACGTGAACGCCATCAGGCGCCATAAGACCCCATATGGGAGAGGTTCCAACCGGAATATTCCCAACCACGAAATTATCGGTTGTGGAAACAACCGTGACGTTATTGCTGCCGCGGTTTACCACATAAATTTTTGAATTGTTATTGTTCCCGGCTACAGCAATGGGATTTATTCCCACCGGCACCGTTGTGGTCACGGCATTCACGATGGCGGAAATCATGCTGACATCGTTGCCCACATTGTCCGCCACGTAGAAATTCCCCAGGCTGCTGAAACCGCCAGCGACGGCCGTTGTTCCCGGCGGCAGTGTTGTAGTACTTATGGGTGTATTCAACGGATTCAATGCGATATACGAGGTCACCGTGTCATCGCTATTGAGCGAAAAAACGCGAGAAGCTGACTTACCCAGAAAGACCGGCTTCGGGCCAAGAGGAATCACAGCTGAGACGCTGTCGCCCGAAACATCGATGTGAAGATTGCTTCCCACCGCCGGATTGCCAGGGGTCGGTACTGCCGGGTTTGTGGATGTGACAATGGCATGGGAAAGAATCCCGGGATCGCCCCCGGGCCCGGGAACGGGGGTAATAAACTGGCGCAAGGTGTCGTTGCAGCCGGTAAAAAGAACAATGAGAGCGGCACTCAACAGTGCCAGCCAAAGGGCCTTCCGGTTTAGGATCATTACCACTCCGCTGTCAACCTCTTGAACAAATCAGCCTAAGATTTTTGCGTGAAACTTATTCTACCGGGCTTGAGCAGCAACCAGCAAACACCGGCGGATGGCCTGGGTACACATTCCGTGTAGGGATACCTTGACCTAAATGCCCGAAGCGACAATGAAGCTTTCAAGCGACTCGCTTGGGCTTTTTCTTTCCGGGGGTCTTGTTCGTGTGAATCCGGACTTCCGATTCGCGCTGGACTTCTTCGACTCTTTGCGGACCCTTCTTCTTGCCCATTTCTGCCAGACTCTGTCGAAGAGCGGCCATTAAGTCGGTGGGAGGTGCGGGCTTGCGTGGCTTTTCCACGGCGGTCACTTCCCCGCCTTCCATCCTGGCTTTGATCAGTTTTTTCAGATTCTCTTCAAACGTGTCGTGATATTTTTCCGGCTGCCACTCCGCTGCCAGCGCCTCAATCAACTGGTGCGCAACTTTGAGTTCCCCTTCTTTCAGGTTTGTCCGATCCGTTTCCATAGCCGGTGCTTCACGGATCTCGTCCTGATAATACATGGTGTGAAGCATCAGACCATTATTATGAGGGCGCAGTAACACCGTATATTCACGATTGTGCATGGCCAATTTGGCCACTGCAAGATAGCCGCTGTCCCGCATGGCGCGAGAGAGCAGCGCATATGGCTTTCTTCCGGCTTCATCGGGCGCAAGATAGTAGGAGGACTCAAAGTAAACCGGGTCGATCTCCTCTTCTTTGACAAACTCGAGAATTTCCATGGCCTTTGCGGTTTTGGGCTCGATCTTTTTGATCTCCTCCGGTTCGATCACCACATACTCGCCTTTGCGAAACTCATAGCCTTTTACGATTTCGTTGCGATCGATCACACGCTCATCGTGGGGGCAATAAAGCTGCTGTTTGACACGTGTGAGATCCTCCCGATGAAGCATATGAAAGCTGATACGCGTGCTGCGTGCGCCGGAGAAAAGACGCACTGGCATCGATATAAGTCCGAACGTAAGATATCCAGACCAAACGGAAGCGGGCATGGTAACTCCTGGTTTGTGAATCAGGGGAATGCATATTAGGATGCGCTACACTCGCATTCATGCCGCCAGACAGGTCGGCAGGAACTTACTGTTTCAGGAGAACTGCCTGGCCTCCAAAATCAAATTCAACACCGCTGACTGCCTTGGCTTGCTATCGGCTGCGGCCCTCGTTGCCATAGACGCGTTCCTCCACGCCAGGAGCCTCGCGGATTTCCGCCGTTTGGCCCTTGCGTTAGGCATCACTACCGCCTTTGCTCTGTTTGCCTGGTTCGCCCGAGGAGTGAACTGGAGCGGGATGATAGCCGGAGCGGCGATTGCGTTTTTATTGGCTGCCCGGGACTTGCGGATGTTCTGGATTTTGCTGCTGGTCTTTGCAATCACCTTAACCGCGACCCACACGGGCAAAATTCGCAAACAGGAGTTGCGAGCAGCAGAAAAATCCGGCGGACGTACATCTGCCCAGGTGATGGCGAATCTCGGCCTCGCCGGTCTGATCGTAGCCACTGCGCCCCGTGGCTGGGAAATATTGGCGCTTGCCGCCCTGGCGGAAGCCACAGCCGATACCTCATCCAGTGAGATTGGGATGGCCTATCCCGCCAAAACGGTTCTCCTTACCTCTTGGAAGGCCGTGGCACCGGGAGTAGATGGCGGGGTGAGCGTGAATGGAACGATCGCGGCGCTACTCGGCGCGGGCGCAATTTCAGCCGCAGCGGTGCTCATGAATTTGGTTTCTTCCTCGCACGGATTGGCGATCATGTCTGCGGGTGTCCTCGGCTCTCTTGCAGATAGCGCGTTGGGCGCGCTGCTCGAACGTCGCGGACTTCTCACCAATGACCTGGTTAACTTTATAAGCACTGCCGTAGCTGTAGTTCTAGTCCAAGTCTTGATATAAAAAAATTCTATATATGAAAAAGATTACAAACCCGGCACAAAGCTGGGCTGGCGTACTTTCGCGCTTGCACTCTCACGCTTTGTGAAGAACTATATCAATTCGACACCAGAACCCTGGAAAAGTTCAGGCATGACGATCAAGATTGCCACCGTTGCCGTGTATGTGGAAAACCAAACAGAAGCACTGCGTTTCTGGACGGAAAAAGTTGGACTCGCGGTGTTGCGCAGCCATCCCATCGGTCTTGACTTAAGCTGGATCGAATTGGGCGCCGATGGCCCTGGCTCCTGCCTTGCCCTGTACCCCAGATCGATGATGCAGGACTGGGCGCAAAGAAAACCGTCAGTTGTCTTCGAATGCGATGATGTGGAACAGAAATATGAGGAGCTTTTGTCCCGGGGCGTCACGTTTACCCAAGCACCCAAAGAAATGCCCTGGGGCACATTCGCAATATTTGCGGACCCTGAAGGCAATTGGTTCGGGCTGAGGGAAAAGAAATAAAGCAGGGCCGAACGGGCTTTATTTGGTCCGAATTCAGCTCTCCCCGCCTAGCTCAGGTGCAACAGCCAGATGGTATAACTTCCGATCTCATGAAAGACAGATTCCTGTCTCTTCCAGAAAGTTTGAGGGCGCGAGTTCGGGCGCGGCGAGGCATAGACTTTGATGCCTTCACGGCCGAGCATTTTCTTTATGCGAAAGAGATGATAGGCATCGCTTACGGCAACGCAGCTCGCGAGATCATTAGCGCGCAGAATCGTCGCCACCCGGCGTGCCGACTGCGCCGTATCTGAGCTTTGAGTTTCCGCAATCAACTGGCTATCAGGAATCCCAAGGGATTTGAGGTATTCGCGCCCAACTACGCCCTCATTGAACCGGGAGTCGCCTGCGCCACCTGTGGTGATTACCAGATCTGCCACACCGCGATGATACAGCTGCGCCGCATGATCAAGCCTCGCCTTATATACGGGTGAAGGACGCCCGACGTATTCTGCCGCACCAAAAACCACGATGGCGTCCGCCCTCTGGGCTTCATCGGCATAAGACTGGTGCAGGATGTCGCGATATACCGCCGCCACGTAGCAAGCTATCGCCAGCAGCAGCCACAGCAGCCACGTTTTGCGGGATTTTGCCGCCATCAATTAGTTCAAAAACTCAGTCAATTCATTTTCCGGGATGGCTCCATGACGCAGCACCGTAACTTTCCCGGAAACGCTCATATCAAGAATCGTGGAAGCCACTTCGCGCGGGCTGGTTCCCCCGTCGACAATAAGGCCGATTTTAGCTCCAAGCTGTTGCCGCACACCCTCCGCAGTGGTGCATTCACTGGCGCCGCTGATGTTAGCCGAGGTCGCAGTGATGGGCACGCCCGCAGCACGAATGATTTCGACCGGAATACGAGCCGCCGGGACACGCAGCGCAACGTTACCCGTGTTAGCAGTCACTTTCAGCGGCAATCGAGATGACGCTTTGACGATGATGGTGAGCGGTCCGGGCCAGAACTTGCGTGTAATGTCATAAAACACGTCCGGCAAAGGACGCGCCAGGTACTCCGCCTGCTCTACGCTCTCAATCAGAAGCGACAAGGGCTTGTGCCGGCTGCGCGACTTCACGTCGTAAATGAGATCAACGGCATGCAGGTTGAGTGGATCAGCCGCCAAACCATAAAATGTATCAGTGGGCATGCCTGCCACCTGGCCTTTTTTGATCTGTTCGGCAACATAGGACACCATGCGCATGTCCGGGGTTTCTGGGTTGATCTTGATGATTTCCGGCGTCAAAGCTACTCCTGTTGGTTGCAATGCAAACGGTTTCCCGCTGAGACAAACCATAAAGAATACCCCAGCTTGGGCAAAAAAACTAACGGCGAGAGCCAGTATTATGGTTCCCGATGGCTGGCCAAAATGAGATCGAGAGCCGCTTGCGGACCGTCAGCAGTCGCCAAAACGCTTTGGTGAAGGAGCTGCGAAAGGCGTTTTCCCGCGGCACGCCCACGGCCGACGGCTCGCTGGCAATCGAAGGCGTTCGCATGATCGAAGAAGCCGTGCGAAGCGGGCTTCGCTTCGAGGCAATCGTGTTCAGCCAGAGCGGACGAAGCCATGCTCTTCGTCTTCTGCCCCAAATTGCCAACCACGCTGAAGCTCTGCTGTTGCCCGACGATGTGTTCGCCAGCGCCGTGAGTACGGACAGCCCGCAGGGGGTCGCGGCCCTGGTCAAGCTCAAGGCGGCGCAGCTGGATGACCTGCTGAACCAGCCAATACACGAGCTCTTGCTGGTAGGCGTTGCCGGCCTTCAGGATCCCGGAAACCTTGGAACAATTATTCGATCGGCAGAGGCATTTTTTGCACGCGGTGTGCTGCTAGGCGAAAAGACGGTCAGCAGCTTCAATCCGAAGGTCGCTCGTGCCAGTGCAGGATCACTATTCAGACAGCCGGTAATCTCTGTGAGTTTGGGAGAAGTTATTGCAAAACTAAAACAACAAGGCATTCGTGTGCTGGCCACTTCGTCACATAGAGGCGTACCGCTTGCGAAAGCGGATTTCACGAAACCGTGCCTCGTCGTGATTGGCAATGAAGGCGCAGGCGTGCCAGCAGAAATTCTTGCCGAGACTGATGAACTGGTCACAATTCCTCATGCTCCGCGAGTTGAATCGCTGAACGCCGGTATTGCCGCATCCATTGTGTTGTATGAAGCCGCACGGCAGAAACACAAACTTACCGCTGATAAACGCTGATTGAACTGATTTTTTATGAATTCAAGAGACAAAAGGCTATTCGAATTACTCGATGACTATGCGAGAAAACGACACGGTTGCTTCCTCGCTGAGATGTTCTTGAATTCTGAAGGCACTGAGTACGTCGTGTGCTTCCGCCCGGCCGCTGGCTCCAATTCGGATGATCAATACCGGTGTCGATATGTGAATATCAAATTGGCGGCGGGCAGAGCCGCAGGGAAAGCGGCCGCGCTGATCCGGTCAATGACGCAAATGTTGGACGATTCGCTGAACGGTTTATCCGGCTCCGGATGAGATCATTTGAATCAGCGTTCCTCAGCGGTAGATTTTTGTAATGAGTGATAGGGTTTAGTTTGGGTATGAGCTTGTTTGCGCCACTACCGGACTCGCCTGAGGGCAAAGGCGCTCGCCCTCTGGCGGACCGAATGCGCCCGCGAACTCTCGATGAATTCGTTGGGCAGGAACACATTCTTGGCCCAGGCAAGCCTCTTCGCCTGCAGATTGAACGCGACGATCCAGGGTCGCTGATTTTCTGGGGGCCTCCTGGTTCAGGCAAAACCACTCTTGCGCAGATCATCGCCCACATGACCAAAGCTGAGTTCATTGAATTTTCCGCCGTCCTCTCGGGAATCAAGGAAATCAAGCAGGTCATGGCCGACGCCGAAAAGGCGCGCGCCTATGGCACGCGCACCATTCTTTTCGTGGATGAAATTCACCGTTTCAACCGTGCTCAACAGGACGCGTTTTTGCCGCACGTTGAGCGCGGCAATATCCGCCTGATTGGAGCAACAACAGAAAATCCTTCATTTGAGATCAACGGCGCGCTGCTCTCACGGACTCGGGTCTACATCCTCAACCAACTCACGGAGGAACAAATCATTACACTGCTTCGTCGTGCACTGGCCGATACGGAACGCGGTCTGGGAAACCTGCGGTTTCAGGCGGGCGACGATATCCTCCAGCAGATTGCGGCTTACTCCAGCGGTGATGCTCGCATGGCCTACAACATTCTCGAGGTCGCAGCCGGTACCGCGGGGGAAGGGGGCAAAATCAATGAGCAGATCATCAAGGACACTCTGCAAAAACGCATACTGCTCTACGACAAGGCCGGTGAAGAGCACTACAACCTGATTTCAGCGCTGCACAAGTCGGTCCGCAACAGCGATGTTGATGCTTCACTATATTGGCTGGGCCGCATGCTCGAATCCGGCGAAGATCCGCTTTATATCGCCCGGCGCGTTGTACGGATGGCCTCTGAAGATATTGGGTTGGCGGCGCCGGAAGCGCTCAGTCTCTGCCTTTCTGCCAAGGAAGCGATCGACTTTCTGGGAATGCCGGAAGGCGCACTCGCTCTTGCCCAGGCGGTCGCTTATCTTGCGCTCGCGCCCAAGTCGAATGCTCTCTACATGGCATACGGAGAGGTGCTGGAGGACGTGGAAAAAACCGCCGCCGAGCCCGTTCCCCTTCACATTCGGAATGCCGTAACGAACCTCATGAAGAAGGTCGGCTATGGCAAAGGCTACCGGTACGCGCATGATCTGGAATCCAAAGTCGCCGACATGGAATGCATGCCCGGCAACCTGCGTGGCCGCGAATATTACCATCCCACTTCCGAAGGACGCGAAAAAATCTTGGCCCAACGCATGGAAGAAATCAGGCGAGCGCGCCACCAGGCTCGGGACGCTGAGCCTGACGACAGGCACTCAAAGCGACAAGGCTAAGATGGAGCGCGTAACGGTCAGATAAATTCCGGAGAAGCGGATTTCCTAAAACCGTACAAACCACAACTACTACTGCAGTAGTACTCACAATTATGAGATAGTACGGAAAAACATTGGGAAATGACATTTGTTTCACCGCGCTGGCAACCGGTGCTGGAACCGAGACACTTTGCGCCGCAAATAGTCCGGTCACTCTCGAGACGTGTGCGCGAGGGGTGTAAATCTGTACCAGATGAGCTAACACAGCAGAGCAGCAAGCTGCGTTATTCTTAGTCAATTAAGGAGTGGTGTTTCAACAGTGAGAGCGAAGATGTCACTAGGGATACAGGTGAGAGGAACATGATGCGGGCCGGTAACGAGGAGTTCAGTATGCACGACGAATTTGCGACACACCGGCTCGAACATGCAGCGGATCTTCGAACGCTGCAGCGTCGCATCGACCGCCTTTCTCTCGCACTCGTGATTGTTATCGCGCTCGTTTTGGCATGCTTCGCATTATTTGCCGCATGGTCCTGGCGAGAGTCGCGAGCCTTAAACACCACCAAAGACGACATCCTGTTCGGCCGGTTCATACACTACGACTACGACAGCGACGATTATGTTGCTCCGGTTGTGAATACCATACAGTTCTTCCACAGCGGCTACTCGATTCAATTCGACAGGGTTGAATATACGAATGCCGGACTGGTTCTGAGCGGGGAGATGGGTAATCCAAACCAGTTCCGCATCAAACATCTGGCTCTCACTTTCGCAGCTCGGCCCTATCCAGAGAAGATCCGGGACAAATGGATCAGCGGGGAAAGAAATCTGTTGGGATGGTCGCCAGATTGGGACTTCGGCAGAACCAAAGTGGAGATAGGCGATTTGCAGCCGGGGCAGACGGCGAACTTCAATCTGACAATTCCCGGAGTCAAGCAGACTGCGGATCCATCGCGGATAGCTGTGCTTTTCTCCGGTGAAGCCTACGAATATTTGCCGAAACGTTGAGATTAGCGCCGCTCGGCGCCAGACGTCCGCGGCAATTGCGAGCGCGCACGAACAAGTTAAACCGTCGCGCTCCGGCGCCTCAATTTCGGGAACAACTTACCGCGAGTGTGTGGATTCCATCATATCGGCCTGATATGAAATGTCGCTTAATTTGAGATGACGTTTCATACGCTGCGCGGTTACCGGCTGCGCCGACGCAACCCGCTGTTCAATGGTTCGCGCAACGTCCAGAGAAAGCGAAAGCTGCGGAGTAAACAAAGCAAATGTGACCAACATGGTCGCCACCAGTCCAGCTGAGCACAGGCGGTTCCATGCCGGAGCGGCCACCGGCTCGAGGAGAATGGTGCGAATGCGTTTTCCCAACAGCGACGCAGGCGCCGCGAATTGAACCGCTGAAGAGCTATTCCGGGAAAGAAAGTTCAAGCGCACAAAATGAGCAAGGCTTGACGCGTAGTCAGCACGATCGTCCGGACATGCTTCGACAACAGCCAGATCGCATGCCAGTTCGCGTTCCATCCGCATTTGTTTTCTCGCCACCCATACCGCAGGATGAAAGAACAGTAATGTGCAGACCGCGTCTATGACGCTCGATAGCAGAAAATCCCGGCGCACGATGTGGGCCAATTCGTGCCGCATGATATGGGAGAATTCAGCGAGCCGATCCGGATGGTGACATATCTCCGGAAGAATGATTCGCGGTCTCAACCAATAGACAGTTGCAGGAGACATGATTCCGGGAAGAACAATCAGCTTGCAATGTTTGACCCCGAGCTCCTTGCATAACTGGTCCAATACCGTAACAAAAGCGGTCGACGCCTCTGACCCGTATTGCAGCAATGTTTTGAGCCGGAGCCGGTTCCACACTCGGAAACCATAAAAAATAGAGAAACCCACTACATAAGCACCGGTCAACAGCCATGCGACCGCCGTAAGCGCAGGCGCCCAACTCGCCGGCAGCACGATGTGACCGAATGAGCCGGCATAAATGGAAGTATGACTTGAAACACTGGGACCGACGATGATCATAGCCACAGAGGCGATCCAATACGCTGCCGATCCCAACGAAAATATCAGCCACAGCCTAAAGCGCTGGCCAGGTCTACGCAGAACGCGCGAGAAGAGCGCACATAGCAACCATAAAATTCCGAGCCGGAGTGAAAAAGTAATGAAAGTTCCTATACTGTACAATTCGCGAGCTGCGTGCATACTGCCCTTTCCGTCAAACCGAAAGTGGCCGGTATTTTAATCTGCGCAGCCCGTGCGAGCGCAGGTCCGGCTCCGGTTTCAACGAATGCGCTACTCTTGCGGGCCCGCGCCCCGTCCGGAAGCGCACCATTGTGATGGTGCATTCTAAGCTACTTACATCGACTAAAGCTAGGGTTAAATACCTATACATATCTAGGTACAAACCTTAGGCGGTGCTGACAATCTGGAGCCCTGATATAGGTAAAACGATTAAAATTAGATTAGTTTTTCTAATAATGCTGGCCAAAATGAACGGACGGAAAACCGACCCTGCTCTGACCCGTCACCTTATTGTCTGCGTCCGTTGAGTCCGGTAGTTCCGGATAAGGGTTTCCAATTCTTCCAATTCAGATTCCTTCACTGTCCCGGTTTCAATCACGCCTACCATCATGTCGGTCAGAGATCCTGCAAACGTTTGTTCGAGCAAGTTCTGAACCGATAGCCTGGTGACCTGTTCGCGCGTTACGCAAGGACCAAAGACGAAAACACGGCCACGGTTCGTATGTTTCGCGAGACCTTTTTCTTCCATGATTCGGAGGAGGGTTTGTGTGGTCTTATAGTTCGGCGGCGTGGTAAAGCTCGGATGCTTGATCACTTCCTCCACTGTCGCCTGGCCAAGATCCCAAAGCACGTTGAGGATTCGCATTTCGCCGCGCGTGGGTAAAAGAATGTTGAGATTGAGTTGTTCGGCCATGTCCGTGGCCCATAGTAACTCCAATCCCAATCGATTCAGACAGTGAAATTTGACCGTACCTCCGGCCAGCACCTTACCTTAGTACATGTACCTTGTCGGAGCTCACATCGCGATGAACTTTATCTTTAACTTCTAAGATACATTCCCTTACGATCTTCAGATTTACCCTTCAATACCGGACTTGTTTTCCCTGTAAGATAAACATAAAACAGTAGATCAACTATCTTGCTTGGTTAAGAGATTATTAGATTATTTAATACCCTCCCAATGAAGTTTTAATCGCTTAAGACAAGAATTCTCTCCGGACAGCTGCTCTCTGTATCGGAATGCAAAGTCCGAACAGCGCGCAGCACTCTCAGGAGAAAAACATGAGGCCCTCTTCCGGGACACAGGCGGCCGTCCGCTCGCTTGCCTGCGTAATTGCCGTCCTTGTAGCGGTTGGATTCTACGGCCACGTCAGGGCCCAGAGCGCAACGGGGTCTATTGTGCTTCCGCTGCGTCCGCTGGCGCCTCTCTCCAGTGTTCCCGTTCCCCCGGTCTTCGGCATGGAAGGCATCATTGCCGATAAGACTGCAGCAGCCCAGCTGGGCAAAGCGTTGTTCTGGGACATGCAGTCTGGCAGCGATGATATCCAGGCCTGCGCAACTTGTCATTTCAATGCCGGCGCCGACAGCCGCACGATTAACAGCGTAAATCCTGGTCAAAATGGCGGCGATACCACCTTTCAAATAGGCGTTCCGTTCAGCGGCGGATTTGGTCCCAATCATCCATACACCGCCGGAACTGCTGATTCCGGTTTTGGCGGGTATCACGACGGTGATTTCCCTTTCCACAAACTTTCCAATCCTGACGATCGCAACAGCAGTGTCATTTCTGACGTGAATGACGTTTCCGGATCGCAGGGCGTCTTCGCGACACGAATGGGCCAGGTGGTTGTGGATACCACGAAAGGCAGCACATCACTCGATCCTGTGACTGATCAGAACTCCGATCTTCAACCCTTGTTCGGCCCCATTGGCGTCCGCAACAATCCTCCGGTTCGAAACGTCGTTCCGAAGAATTCAGCGAAGACTCCGGGCAGCGTCACCAGCGTTGAAACCGGAACCGCTACTCCCGATCCTGTGTTTTCTTATCCAGATCCGGACAATGTGGGTCAGGCAACAAACACACGGAGGGTTACGCCTCGCAATACTCCGAGCGTGGTGGATGCGGTATTCAACTTTCGCAACTTCTGGGATGGGCGCGCACAGAACACCTGCAATGGCGCCAGTCCTTTTGGATCTCGGGACAAACAATCCCATTTGCTCGTAGGCGATCCTGCTACACGCAAGCTCGGCCCGGCGTTCGTGGCAATGCAGAACTCGGCTCTATGTTCGCAGTCGTTGGGCCCTATTCTCAGCAACGTCGAGATGTCCGCCGATGGCCGCGACTTTCGCCAGGTCGGCAAGAAACTCCTGGCTCGCGCCCCTCTGGCCAAGCAGATGGTCGATCCCACTGACAGCCTGCTCGGTGCTTTTTCCAACGCTCCCAACCCAGGCATTAACACCACATATGCTGCTCTCATCCAGAAGGCTTTTCAGCCCGACTGGTGGCGGTTCACCCAGCATGTCTGCGTAGCCGCCGATGGCAGCACTGCTGCCATGATCGATCCGGCTAAGAGGCAGTCTTGCCCGGCTAACACCCAGGAATACACGCAGATGGAATACAACTTCTCCCTCTTCTGGGGTGTTGCCATTCAGGCGTACGAAAGCACACTGATCGCCGATCAGACTCCCTTCGACAAATACATGGAGCAGCAACAGACCTATACCCTGCTCGGCGACAACCAGAAGATGTCATTCACCATCCCGTTGCAGCCCGGCATCGTTCCCCAGTCAGTTTCGGTCGTAGGGCTCAATCCCCTGCTCGGCGATATGAGCGATCAGGACGTGTTCGCTCTCGACGACGGCTTCGGCCGCTTCTCTGTGTTCTCGACCGGCGTGGACGGCACGGTGGACTATGCCCGCGGAATCGTCACCGTGAACTTTGAAGATCCTCCGTCCTCCCAGTTCCCCATCAAGATCAACTACTCGGTCGGCAGTACGCCGATGACCGCGGGGCAGCTGCGCGGCATGGTCATCTTTGAGACCAAGGGACGCTGCATTGTGTGCCACGGGGGTCCTGAATTATCCAACGCTGCGGTCGGAACCGTTGGCCCCGATCCTCTGGAGCGAATGGTCATGGGCGATCTGAACATCCGCATCTATGACACCGGCTTTTATCACATTGGAGTACGGCCGGGAGCCGAAGATGCAGGCCTGGGCGGAACTGATCCTGTCGCCGGCATGCCTCTCTCCCTGGGAGAGGAAATGCGTGAGCGTGTCTGCAACGATCGAATACAGATCCTTATCCCAGGCCGGCCGGGCGATGGAGTGGCTCAGGCTCCGCTGAACTGCACCGACGACATCGCCCGTACTGGATTTTTCAAAGCGCCGCAACTGAGAAACGTTGCTTTAACGGCTCCTTACTTCCACAACGGCAGCGAACTCACGCTTGAGCAGGTGGTGGAGTTCTACAACCGCGGCGCGGATTTCAACGTGGTTTCCGAGCTTTCCATTATGGATCCGGATATTGAGCCGCTGGGGCTGGGGCTGACGCTGCAGGAGAAGCAGGACCTGGTCGACTTCCTGCGCAACGGCCTGACCGACCCGAGAACGCTAAAGCAGGCAGCGCCATTTGATCATCCGCAGCTGTTCACGCCAAATGGTCATCCCCAGGGCGCGAATGGATATCCGGTGCAGAAAGATCCCAATCATCCCGGGCAGGCCACAAACCAGCTCATCGAGATTCCGGCTGTAGGAGCGAACGGTGGCAAGCCCTTGCCCACGTTCCTCCAGAACATTGTGGGGGTGAAAAATGTTCTCCCCAACTGAGTCACGTTTCGCAGATTTCTCCCCGGACTACAACGATACGGTGGCAAGAGCTAATAGCAGGACGACGGAAGGAGTATCCGACACCATGAAGGTGAATCACAAGGGGAACAAAGCGTGCAAGCTGGCCTTCACGCTGCTGCTCAACTTCGCCGCAGCAGGAGTTCTTGCAGCACAGGTATTTCCCAGGCCGACGGTTCCTCCCACATCTGCAACAATGCCGGCTATCCAGACAGTAGCCCCGGGATTCGACGATCTGGGTTTCATTGAATATGCGTCGGTCGACCAGATGTGCGATCCGGCTCCGGCCTCGGCACCGCTCAACACTACGCCCGGGGCAGTGGTTGCCGCTGCACCTTTGCAGTCGCCCCCCACACCAGTGGGATGTAAGACTGCCGGCGGTTGGCTGCAGATTAACGGTGACGTGATCCGTATTCCGGCAAACACGATTGTGTTCTTTCCCAACACGTATCAAACCTGGGAAGAGGTCTTCGAAAACAACCCCGGTGCGGTGATGTGCAGTGCTCCCGGCAACTGCACTCTCTCCACTCCTGTTCGCGGCGAATCGGGACTGGCTCTTACTGACACAGTGCACCCGAGCTTTACGTTTCAGGCCCACGTCCAGGGACAGATCGTGAACGGCTCGTATATCGCCGGAATTGTCTATATTGCCCAACAGTTCGCTGCCGGCATGCAAGGTTTCATTGAGCAGCTCAACTACGCGGATGGCAGCATGACTGTGAATGGCACCAGGATCCAGATCAATGATCCCGTGCTGCAGTTGCAGGACATGAACGGCAATCTGTTTAACAAAGGCCGATACAGCATCGGGCAGTCTCCTGATGTTCGTTTCGCCGCGGACCAGAGCAACACAACGATTCGCTCCAAGACTGGTTACCCGATGTGCATTCCCCGCGTGGTCCCCGGCAATTATCCTTCCGGGCCGGGTACCACGGGGATGTACGACCCGTACTTGCAGGGCCAGGACGACCCTCAATGCCCCGAGATCAACCGGCCGCGGGATTCTACCGGCACTTTGATTGACGTTTACACCATGAACGCTCCCGGAGCAGGTCCTGGGTTTGATAACCCATTTCCTCAGGACCCATACAGCGAAGTTCCTTTCGAAGTTGGTGATTTCGTAACCGTGATTGGAACGCGGTTTCAGGATGCAACCGGCAAACCTTACATTTCTGCGACTTCCATTACCGACAACCTTGGAGTTTATACAGCGCCGAATACCGACCCTGCTTACATTGACATTGAAGTCCTTTTGCAGGGTACGGGCGGAACTCCCGCGCCCGCGTTTCCGCAGGAAGCTGCCCGCCGTGCCAACGTAGAAGGTTTTTCAACTGACCCGCTGCGCAACGTGGATATTTCCGCCGTTGACATTAATCCTTGTGGTGATCTTTCCTTCCGGCTGCCCACCTGGGTTTCCAATTTCCCGGTTGAGCAGGGATTGCCTCTCATAGGAGAGAAAGGCCGGTGGCGTTTCCGGCCCAACGGCGGAACTTTCCTTCCGCCTGTGCAGAATGTCGGTGTTCAGGTAAGCGGCGCCCGGATCGACGTGCAAAACAATGGTCTGGTCTACGGCTCTTATCAGCTTCCCAACCCGATCTTCGAGTTTCCGGAGAATTTGATACCCGGCAATCCTCCGCCATCCTACAACTTTGGCGACTTTCCGTTTCTGGTGAGCGGTACCGGCCCGTGGCCCACGCCGTCCTCCGTCTTTGACAGCCAATTGATCCAGGTGGGATTGAAGCGCAACGAGGTTTCCCAGCCACAGCCAACTCAGATGATTGGACAGTTGACCCCGTGGCCGGACAAAGGCGTAGCGCCTCCAGCCCAGGCGTGCAACCCGGCAGACCCGAACTCTGCCCATGCTGTGGCTACGTACGCCGCCTCAACAACTCCGATTACAGCGGGCACCGTGATCACTATGAGTGCTCAGGGCAGCTTCCCGCTGGCGGGGCCCTTCGCCTGGGCTCAGGTCGTTAATACGGGTGATCCGATTGTTACGATCAACAATTCCGGAAGCCCGACCGCAAGCTTCATCGCTCCTGCGGTTGGCACTCCGCTGAATCTCACTTTCCAACTGACCGTGGGCCAGGGAAGCGCTACCACACCGTCAACGGCGACCTTGCTGGTCCCGATTGGTATAGCAGCCCGGAATACGCCGCCAGGAGTAACAGCCACCGGTAGCCCCAACCCGGCTCCAGGCGATGGAGTCTCAATTGTGACATTGACAGCCAGCGGGGTTGATCCGAATGGCGGGACACTGACATACACATGGACTGCGCCTTCCGGTATCATTCTGACTCCTGCTTCCGCCGATGGATCGGTTCAGACGTTTATCGCGCCAAATGTACCGGCACTGGCTCAACCGATGACGCTGAACTTCAGCGTTGTCGCCACCAGTTCGATCGGCGGGGTTCCGGCCAGCTCACCGGCAAACGTGGTAGTCACAGTCAATCCTGTAGTGGATCGAATCACGATCGACCACGTGCGTTACATCAACAGCCTGTCACGCCTGATTGTAAGCGCCGCCGATTTCTCGCCAGGGGTAACACTGACTGTGACGCTCGCAGGACCTGATGGAGAAAGCCCGGTTATCAATCCGGCCACCGGATCGCCGTATACCGGGGTGCTGGGGCCGGTCATCCCGTTCGCACAAGGCTTGTTCTCGATTACGTTCACCAACCTGCCCCCGCCGACTCTGGTAACCATCAGGTCGAGCGCGGGAGGGATGATCACTTCGGGGGTAACTGTGACCCCATAAAAAGGGAGCAGCGGCGGCTCGGGCCTGGGTCAGCCGCTGCGTCCCTCAATTTCAACGGCTTCATTCAATATTTGCGGATGAGCAAGCAGTGCTTGCTGAAAGGAGGCAGGACAGCGAAAAATTTCTCCTTACAAATTAGTGCCTTCACTTGTTCCTTATGGCGAGCCGGGTTCATGGCCCGGCTCCTTTTTTGTTGATCATTTAGACCAGCCCCAAAATAGGAGCCGCGCGAGAGTCTCCAGCGCGATTGCATTGATTCCCGGAACTTTCATTGTCTTGCCTGGACGAGGACAGCGCTCAACTGTGCTAGGATTGCCCATCCTCCTCCAGAAAAAGCTCTCAACAGTCCCAAGGACGGCCTTGAAACATGATCCGAACTCTTGTCATCACCTGCCTGCTCGCCGGAATACCCGGATTCTGCCAGTCGCCGGCACTTACCGGCAGTCGCCCTCAGGTTGCTCCCACTTCGCAGAGAGCACTTGCCAAAGAAGAAGTAGCGCCAGATGCCGAGATCATCACCATCCACGGCTACTGCCCGGGCAGCGACTCGAAGTCGCCAAAGTGCGTTACAAGCATTAGCCGGAAGCAGTTTGAGAGCATGATTTCCGCCATGAACGTAGACAGTAAATTCCTGAGCAATCCTGTTGCTCTTCGCAGCTTTGCAGAGAGCTATGTTCAAGCGCTGGCTCTGGCAGAAGCAGCGGAGCGCGCTGGAACAGACAAAAATCCGCAGGTCGCGGAGCTTCTCAGAGTCGTTCGGCTCCGTACACTCGCTGATGTTTATCGCCGTCAGTTGCAGCAGAAATATGGAACGCCAACGGATGAAGAAATCCAGGCCTACTACAGGCAGAACGTTTCTCGCTACGAACAGGTGGAACTTGACCGCATTGCCGTTCCACTCGTCAACCCAAAATTGTCAAAGCAGGAACAAGCCGAATTCAGCAAGAAGGCTCATAGGCTTGCAACTCAGGCGCGAGAACGGGCGGCGGAAGGTGACGATATCAACAAGCTGCAAATGGAAACCTATGAATCACTAAGTCTCACACCTCCACTGACGACTGATTTAGGCACAAAGCGCAAAGGAAGTTTGCCTGCACCTCTCGAGCAAGAGCTTTTCGCGCTGAAACCGGGCGAGGTCAGCAAGGTGGAAACGGACCCGGCCACATTGACATTCTATAAGGTGCGCTCCCACACTACGCTTTCTCTGCAAACGGTAAAGCCCATGATCGTGCAGGAGATTCAGCAAAAGAAATTTCAGGATGCGCTCCAAGGAGTGACCGGCGGCATACAAACCGATTATAAGGAGCAGTACTTTGGAACACCTTCTGCCCCGGCACGCACCGTGCCTGCAACGGGCTCGGCGCACTAGCTGCACATTAGCCGCGTGTGAAAGATGTGGACTGCGTCAGCGGCGGTCGCGGAGTGCCTCAGTTTTTTAGAAAATTGACCATCGTCTGCCCCACCACACCACTGCATTCGACAGGGGCGAGATGGCCACAGCCGTCAACAACCACAAGCTGCGAATGTGCCATCCACTGATGCATTTCTTCACCGATCGAGGGCGGAGTTAGCACGTCCTGCTTGCCCCAGATGAGCAATACCGGCATGGTTACGCTGTCCAGCTTTCCATCCATGAGATCTTTGCCCGAATACATGGATTTCAAAGCGCGATCGATAATCCAGTCCTCGCGCGCGAAGTCGCGCAGCAAATCCCGGGCATAAAAACCGGGAATCGTCGGCGGATGGGGAGTGAGCACCTGCATCATCTTTGCCAGACCGGCCTCAGTCCTGGGGCGCAACAGCGGAGCATTCACCGCATCGAATTTCAGCCCCGCGCTATCAAGCAGAATGAGTTTGTGGACACGTTCCGGGTGATCTGCAGCAAACTTCAGGCTGATCCACCCTCCCATGGACCAACCAGCGAGGTCGGCTTGACCGAGATTTTGGCTGTCCATGAACTCGCGCACAACGTTTTCTTCAAAGGAAATTGAATAATCCGCGTCGGGTCTGGCTGATTGCCCATACCCGAGAAGATCGAGAGCATAGATCCTGTAGCCGTCTTGGATCAGGAGCGGAATCAGTGCGAACCAGTCTTCACTGCGACCGGCGAGGCCATGCACCAGCACCAGAGGCTTACCCTCTCCACCCGAAACGAAATGGACTTTCTGGCCCTGCAGCACCACCGTATTCTGCTGGAGACCCATTCGCCAGGCTCGAAAGCGCTGCAAGCCGGCAACAAAAATGCCTGGCTTGACATAAAAGATAGAGACCACCGTCAAGATGAGACCTGCGATTACCAGACCAGCCAGGAGCGCCACCCTCTTCAGTCGCCCATGGCCCCGTCTAGAGTTGAGACTAGTTGTTGCTGTGGCCAAACTTCCTCCCAGTCGCCAGTCGCCCAGACTTGAACTTCCGTATGTCGCCGCAACTCAAAACAACGCTCAACAGCTCCACTGGCAATGATATTCTCGACTTATCATGCCTTCATCCGCAAGTGAGCAACTAGCATTCCTCGACTTGAGTCAGGCGAGCAAGGCTGTGCAGAAGAAGGAAATTTCTCCTGTAGAGCTTACGCAAGCATGCCTTGCGCGAATTGAAAAGCTGGATGGCAGCTTACACTGTTTTATTACGGTCATGGCTGACTCTGCACTGGAGGAAGCGCGCAACGCAGAAGCTGAAGTCGCCAGAGGTGAATGGAGGGGCCCACTGCATGGAATTCCACTTGCCGTGAAGGACCTGGCTGAAACCGCAGGCGTTCGCACCACGGCTGCCAGTGCGGTGCTCGAGCATTACGTTCCCTCCGAAGATGCTGAAGTTGTCCGCCGGTTACGGCTGGCAGGCGCAGTTCTGCTGGGCAAACTGAATCTTCACGAATTTGCCTACGGCGGCAGCGGTATCATCGGCCATTACGGTGCTGCGCGCAATCCCTGGAACAGCGCCCACATCACTGGTGGTTCTTCATCCGGCTCTGCGGCTGCCGTCGCTGCGGGTCTATGCTATGGGGCTATTGGGACGGACACCGCAGGTTCCATCCGGCTCCCCGCCGCCTATTGCGGAATCGTCGGCCTGAAGCCAACTTACGGTTTAGTGAGCACGCGAGGCATCATTCCACTCTCCTGGAGTCTTGATCATGTGGGGCCAATGACTCGCACTACGTCGGATGCCGCTCTGATTTTGCAGGCAATCGCGCATTACGACACGCACGACATTCACTGCCAGAAATTCCCGCCAGTTTACTATCCGTCGGCGCTCGCAGAACCGATTTCCACGCTGCGTCTGGCGATGCCACGGGAATTCTGGCAAGCCATTGATCCGGAAATCCAGAAAGCGACGGAACACGGACTTGCGGTATTAAGCGGGATGACCGCCGGCGCGCGGGAAATCGGCCTTTCCACCGAAGTTGATCGCACACTCGTTAAATGTGAGCCCTGGGTCTATCATCAGAGACACCTTCCGGATCACGAAAAAGAATACGATCCAGAGACGCTCAGACGCATCCGCGGCGGCGCGGATGTTTCGGCCGCGGCTTATGTCGAAAGCTACCGCCAGCTTCTTAAGCACCGCAGGGACGTGCGGCAACTGTTCGAAGATGTTGATTTGCTGGTGACGCCTACTTCGCCCGTTTTGCCGGCTACATTTTCTGAACTTGAGCAAGCTCAGGGCGAGTTGCGCAGCCGTGAACTCCTGATGCTGCGTAACACACGTCCATGGAATGTCTATGGACTGCCGGCCATTTCGGTCCTATGTGGCTTCTCAGCTTCAGGTCTGCCGATTGGTTTACAAATGATCGGCGCGCCAGGGGCCGAAGGTGTTGTCCTGGCGATGGCCCATGCTTTTGAAACACAAACTGAGTGGCATCTGAGACGGCCGCCTGTTGATAATTAGAAATGCCGCTTCAAGCAAACATTGTTGAACGGACCCGGGGAGACAGCTTGCATGAGATATATCCTGCTTTTGGTTGCGATAGTCGGTATTGTGGATGCGTCATTCGCGTTGCGAGAACACTATCGCGTGGGGGCGTCGCCCTGCAGTATCAACGAGAAATGGGATTGCGGCATCGTAAACCACAGTCCGTATGCGGTGATGAGTGGCGTTCCGGTGGCCACCATCGGCATAGCAGGATATTTTTTGCTTGGAATTCTCGCCTTTAAGCGGCGCTATGGATTGATGCTGGGCGCAGCTATTCTGGGCCTTGCATTCTCACTGTATCTGGCACACATTGAAGAGAGTGTTCTGGGTGTGTGGTGCATCTATTGCGCAATTTCTCTGGGACTGATTTCCCTGTTCACTCTTCTGGCAGCGGGGACAGTGGTTTTCCATGCTGTGCGACGCTCCCGGGCAAGTTCGACTGCGGAAGGCACCGGTTCTTCACCGTCCTGAGCCGCGCACTACTTCAAACACCGTTTTTACCAAAATCTTGGTATCGAGAGCCAGATTCCAGTTGTTGATGTATTCCAGGTCCAGCAGCACGTTTTTCTCGAAAGAAGGATCGCGCCTTGCGCTCACCTGCCACAATCCGGTAATCCCGGGCAGAACGTCGAGCCGGCGCAGATCCTCCAACCGGTACTGATGGTAGTCGTCCAGCGGATGCGGTCTGGGGCCAACCATGCTCATGTCGCCCTTTAAGACGTTAACGAGTTGCGGGAATTCATCGATGCTGAATTTCCGCAGGAAGTGCCCAAGAGAAGTAATGCGAGGATCATTCTCGATCTTGAAGGTTGCTCCGTTGCGCTCATTCAGGTGGCGCAGGTCTTGTTTTCTGGCGTCAGCATCCACCACCATAGTCCGGAACTTGTAGCAGCGGAACTTTCTTCCTTTTCTGCCGACGCGCCAGGCAGTGTAAATCACGGGCCCGTGAGAGCTGAGTTTAATCAGAATTGAGGCGACGGCCATCACAGGAGCGGAGAGCACCACGAGGACCGCCGCTACCATCAGATCCATAAAACGCTTAAAGAAAAGCCCGATAGCCGGAATGGGCTGATGGTTCAACTCAAGCACCGGAATATCGCCGATGCAGGTCAAACCGGCGCCCAGAGCCAGGCCACCATATAGATCGGGCACTACTTTCACACTGATTCTCTGTTCTCGCGCCTGCAAAGCAATATCGATGATGAGATCGCGACTTGCATCTGGCGTGAAATAGATTTCGTCGATGAATTGCTCCTGCACGACGCGGGCGAGGTCTGCGGGCCGACCCAGCCACAAAGGCGAGTCGCACGGATCATCGTCCACGAAACCGCAGACTTTCTTTCCCAATTGCCGGTGGGTCTGCAGATAATGATGAAAGGCGCGTCCTATTTTGCCGCTGCCGACGATGAGTACATGTCGCGTTCCGATGCCGCGGTCGATCCGCTTCAGATTATGGCTGTGGATCAGGTATCGGAACGTTACCAGCTCGAGCATTCCAAACACGGCAGTGCTGGCGAACAGTAGTCGTGGCATGGCCTTGTCGCCCGCGACAAAGACCACCATCACCGCGATCAGGGAAGCGAGAAAAAAACTTTTGACCAACTTTGTAAATTGGCCTGAATGGGGAGAATCCTGGGAATAAAGATCGTGCGCTGCGTTACAAGTAATAGTGAGAACTGCGTAAACAGCAAGAAAAACTAAAAGGCGGGCATGAGGGAGAGTTCCGATGCTGGAGGGCTCAACACCGACGAAACTGCACAGGGCATCGCGGAATCGATATGCCAGCAAACCCGTGCCTACCACCGCGAGCCCGTCAATTGCCGCAAAAAGGATGCCCGGATTTGTTCCGGGTCTTAACGACTTGCTTTGAGTAGCACTCTCAACGAAATAGCCCAGGTCCGCAAACTGCTCGTGACCCCTCGCTAGTTCCGGTGTGGACACTAAGCCCTCCTTGTCCGGGAAAATGTCTTTTTCCCGAAATTGACGCCCGCGCGGCAGGCGCATTCGCCGTTTGCAATGATCGGCTGCACTGCCGAGCCGGTCGTGTATGCCCTAACTAACACGCCCAGCCGACAAAAGTCTTGAGCAAAAATTTTCAGACACGGCACAATTTCCGTCCGGCGAAAACCTGCTCACCCGCAGATCGAAAGCATTCCCAAGCAGGAGCACAGGGGAACCGGTATCCCATCTCTTCGGATGGTTCCTGTAAAGAATACATGAGCCGGGTAATGTTTTGTGACTGAAAGTGCACGAGAGGGTTTCACGTGTGATTACCTTCGGCCACAACCTTGCAGCTCGTTCCGTGCTCGCTCAGCCTTCAAATTTGCGACTGGAAGCGCGAAACACCTGCGATCCCGGGTACACCCCCGATCGGACATCCCCATACATAAAACGAAGGAGCAACCATCATAGGACCGCTTGTCGAACTTACACCAATGAATTGATTCAAGAGACCATGTTTCTTGATGCCCACCATTTTTCAGAATTCGATGTAGCACCAGAGGTGCAATTTTTGTCGTTAAACTACTTCCGGTTAATTTTTTGCAGTGCGCATTTTTTGCCATTGCGGCGGTTCGAAAAGACTAAAAGGATCGCTGCAGATCCCGGCATCTGTTCTGTGGTGTGAAATCCAACCGTTCCTAAGCAGGCAGCGGCAGCCGCAAAACAGGCTTGTTGCATGGATACCTGGTCACGCTGACTCACCTTGCCAGTTTGCATTCGGGTTTCCTGCAGCCATTCCCAAAGTAACTACAGCATTTCCTCTGGGGTAAAATGCGTGTTGAAGGATCAATAAAAAACGCGCCTAACGGAGTAAGGTGTTTTCCTTAAGCTGTATGTCGAGAAAAATTGTTGGCGTGCAAATTTGGCCGGCTCGGCTTCTAAGGAACTGGGTGGGGAAAGCGTCATGGCCTGACAAATGGCACTTGGTACTACAAACAATCTGATCGAAAAACGACTCGACCGCGAGGATTCCAGCGAACGCTGGCGTTGGAACGACTGGATCGATGCTGGTTATTATCTCTGGTCGCGACGCCTGAAGATCGCGCTTTGGGCATGCGTTGGACTGATTTTCTCCATCCTGCTTGCATCGCGTATTTGTAAATTTCCTGCGACAGCTCAGTTGATGCCGCCGGACAGCTCATCGTCGGG
>Ga0134125_10000532_pt1 | contig 51158 bp, 43 predicted proteins | sample KB31751_FD_96464 | JGI IMG/M metagenome (GOLD analysis project Ga0134125, IMG submission 96464) | Terrestrial soil microbial communities with excess Nitrogen fertilizer from Kellogg Biological Station, Michigan, USA - KB3-175-1 | ecosystem: Environmental > Terrestrial > Soil > Unclassified ... | reverse complement strand
CTGCTCAACCTGCTCGCCAACAAGCTCGTGGCGGCGACCGGCGGCCAGCTCTCGACCACCGGCTACGCCATCCTGTGGGGGTCGGCGTTCCTGTCCGCGATCGTCGACAACATCCCCTTCGTCGCCACCATGATCCCGCTGATCAAGAACATGGCGCCGGCCTTCGGCGGCGCCGACCACATCCAGCCTTTGTGGTGGTGCCTCTCGCTCGGCGCCTGCCTCGGCGGCAACGGCACCCTGATCGGCGCCTCGGCCAACCTGACGGTGGCCGGCATCGGCGACCGCAACGAGGTGCCGTTCAGGTTCATGACCTACACGCTCTACGCCTTCCCGATGATGGTCGTGTCGGTCGCGATCTGTCACATCTATCTGTGGTGGCGATATTTCTAGCCGGCGAGAAGACTCCATGAAACGACTTTCATTGCTGCTATTTCTCGCGCTACTTCCGGTCTCTTCCTTCTTCGCTTTGACTAAAATTAACGAGTTGCCGGGCAAAATTGCAATCCATTTTGACGTGAGCGGCGCACCTGACGCTTGGATTGACCGCGATTATTATCGTATCCTGGTCATCGGTTCATTGATCGCATTGCCCTTGCTAATTGTGTGGCTGATGGGATGGCTTCCGCGTCTTATCGACGGTAAAGGCCAAGTTCCGAATTCCGAATACTGGTTTGCACAGGAACGGAGACCGTCAACGGAGAGCTTTTTGATCGGCCACGCCAGCTGGCTGGGCTGCTTCTCAGTAGCGGTTATCTACGGAGTTCACGTCCTTATAGCCGGTGCCAATCTAGTAAATCCGCCACATTTGGATTCAGATCGCCTGATTACTGTGCTGGTAATTTATCTCGTGGGTCTTTCTTGGTGGATAGCCACATTTATGCGCCGGTTTCAGCGAGTAGACAGAAACGGTTAGGTGCCTTCGTCTGCTTGTGACCCAAGTATGACGTGGACGGAGATCGCGCCTGAGTTCAGGCCCCAAGCAATCGTGCGCACATGTGGCCCGTAGGTCGTCTTTCAGCGAGAACGGGAGGTGGCAGCCTGGTCGTCGATAGCCGTACCTGAGCCGCAGACATCTGATTGAACAATAGCCGGGCAAGTGGCGGTGCTCGGCCGGACGGATTAAGGGGACAAGAACGGTGGTCTTGACGCTCCCCAAACCGTCGTAAGACAGTCGTCATGTCATGTACTTGGGATGGTTCTCAGGTGGGTACGAAGACGTGGAACTCCGACAACAAGTCCGCCTTTGTCACGCCTCGGACGGCACCCGCATCGCGCTCGCGACCTTGGGCAGCGGCGCACCACTTCTGCGGACGGCGCATTGGCTAAGTCACCTGGAATACGACGTGCGCAGCCCGGTGTGGTCGCACTGGCTTCAGGAGCTTTCCCGTCGCAACACGTATATTCGCTACGACCAGCGTGGCTGCGGTCTGTCCGACCGCACACCGGCGGGCATGTCGTTCGAGGCCTGGGTGTCCGACCTGGAGGCGGTGGTCGATGCTCTGGGACTGAAGCGCTTCGACCTGTTCGGAATGTCACAGGGCGGCGCGATCGCGATCGCCTATGCAGCACGGCACCCCGATAAGGTCTCGCGCCTTGTACTATGCGGCGCCTATGCGCGCGGGTCACTGCGCCGTGATCTGACGCCGGACGCGCGACGCGAAGCCGAAGTGCTGCTCGATTTGATCCGCCTCGGCTGGGGCAAGAACAATCCAGCCTTCCGGCAGGTATTCACCAGTTTGTTCATTCCGGACGGCACACCCGAACAGCACCAATGGTTCAATGATCTGGAGCGCGTCTCTGCATTTCCGCAAAATGCTGCGGACATAATCGAGACGTCCTACTGGATCGATGTGGCCAATCTGGCTGCGCAGTTGCAGGTTCCGACCTTGATCTTCCATGCCTCCGAGGATGCGCGCGTACCCTTCGAGGAAGGCCGAATCCTGGCCTCGCTGATTCCGAACGCGCGCTTCGTGCCGCTCGCGAGCCGGAATCACGTCCTGCTTTCGACCGAACCGGCATGGTCGGTGTTCGTGCGTGAGCTGCACGCGTTTCTTGACGGCGGCGGTTCTTCACGTTCGCATCTTTTGGAGAGCTCCGGTCTGACGGCGAGCGAGGCGGCGGTACTCGATCTAATGGCACGCGGTCTGGCGAATGCCGCGATCGCCCGCACGCTCGGCAAGCGCGAGAAGACTGTGCGCAATCAGGTGTCCGCGATCTTCAGTAAACTTCAGGTGCGCTCCCGCGCCGAAGCAATCGTGCGGGCGCGGGACTCGGGCATGGGTGCATGGGACGGCCGCCCCACGGCCACTCCCGAACGCGACTAAAGATCTGCGTTGGATGGGACGGCGAACTCATGACACTGAGTCCTAGGCGGCTGCAACCTCGCCAGACAATCCGATAGGACACGCCTCATGCAACGAGCCTTCGGCGCTGCCTCCGGCATTTCGAACCGGGTCCTCGCGCCCCTGCATTCGCCGCAACTCGCGCTGATGCTCGCGGCCTTGTTCTGGTCGGGCAACTTCATCGCGGGCCGCATGCTACGCGGTCAGGTCGATCCGGTAACGCTGAATTTGCTGCGCTGGCTCGGCGCTCTCTTGATCTTCCTGCCGTTCGTGTGGCGCGGTCTACGGGCCCATCATCGTGCGTTGTGGCGCGAGTGGCGGCTTATCCTCGCCCTCGGGGCGACCGGCATCGCCGCTTTTCAGACCCTCAACTATGTCGCGCTGCAGACCACAAGCGCAACCCACGCATTGCTGGTCCTCGCGCTAGCTCCAATTGCCATTCTGATAGGCGGGACGATTAGCGGCATGGACCATCCGAACCGCCGGCAGATGATCGGGATGGGCATATCGGTCATCGGTGCGGGCGTTGTCATTACGCGTGGCGACCTTGCGATCCTGTACATCGGCGGCCTCAATCGGGGCGACCTGATCATGTTGTTCAACGTCTTGATCTGGACCGTCTATTCGCTGCTGCTCCGCCGGCGGCCGACCGATCTGCCGCAGGACGTAACATTGGCGGGGAGCATGCTTGCTGGCGTCCTTTTGCTGCTGCCGTTCGCGGATTCGACGGCGCTGGCTGCGCTCAGCGCGCCCGGGATTCTGCTCGGGATCGGCTACATGGCGCTGTTCGCGTCGGTGCTGGCCTTCCTGTTCTGGTCCTTCGGCGTATCCAGACTGGGGCCGACGCGGTCGGGCCAGTTCATCAACCTGATGCCGGTATTCGGAGCCGGCCTCGCCCTCCTGCTGCTTGGAGAGATTCCGGGGCGCGCGGAAATCGTCGGGGCAGGGATGGTCTTGGCTGGGATCGCGACTGTCGAGTCCGGGCGAATGCGGAATTGAGACTGTGGGCAAGACTTTCATTGCCCGTCGTCGCTGGACGAAGATCTCCGATGATGCGTGATTCGTTTGGCGGAGCAGGCGTCCCCGCGCATCACACAAGCCGACGGCCGCTCCTGATCCGAAGCAGACCTAAGTTAGAGCCATTGCCGTGGGCTAAGGAGTTGCCCAGCGCGATCTTGCAGATGCGGGCCCAACAAGCCATCGACCTCATGATCCAGACCGAAGAAGAAGATTGAGACTCAACCTACGGAATTTTGGCCGCCCGCTACTCGAGCGGCGATCTCCATTAGCTTCGCTTTTAGATCATCGGAATTGAAAGGCTTGAGAATGAACCCGTCAACAAATGCGTGCATACCGTCGCGCACAGCTTTGGTAGCGCTCTCTCGACTGGCGGTAGTTAGGAGAATGATACAAGGTCGGCCGCACAGTTCCGCGCGAGCCCGTCGGGCGAATTCGGTGCCATTTACGGGCTGCATCTCAAGATCGCAAAGTACAAGTCCATACTGGCCAGCACGCAGCAATTCGAGTGCTGATGCTCCGTCGTGGCAAACATCAACGTGCTCAAAGCCTATTCTGTGCGCGAGCGTCTTCATCACGCGTGTCATCGTCACGAAATCGTCGACGACGAGCATCTTCAACGGTGTGTCAGAGGGGCCCATGCGATTTGTACCTGCGAGGGCACCATTTCTGCATGCGTTCGGTTTAGAGAATGTGAATCAATGCTACCATTCGTTGCGCCAGCCGAAACATGCCCGAACAGCAGTTGCGTAAGGCGGGCTGCCTACCCGGCTAATCGGACTCGGTCAGCCGAAGCGACAAGGAGCGCTTTGAAAGCCTCGGCGGCTACAGGCCTGGAATAAAAATAGCCTTGCGCCTCTTCGCATTTCTCGGTGCGCAAGAAGGCCTCTTGATCGGCCGTTTCAACGCCCTCACCGATGACGCCCAGCCGTAAATTATGCGCCATCTGAATGACCGAGCGTATGATTGCGATGTCTTTTGGTGGCGATCGATCGCTTATCTTCCGTACAAAGCTCTGGTCGATCTTAATCCGTGTGAGCGGATACTGACGTAGGTAGATCAGGGAAGCATACCCTGTCCCGAAATCGTCGAACGCGATATTCACTCCGCGCGCCCGAAGCGCGTATAATGGTTCGATCAACGCCTTCTCCTGGTTGAGCGCAATGTTCTCGGTGATCTCGAGTTCTAATTGCTCCGGGGCCAAACCGGTTTCCAAGAGGACGCGGTTCACGTCTTCGACCAGCGTGCCGCTATAAAACTGGCAAGGAAACAGATTTACGCCAATACGGATTGCCGGTAGCCCATCAGCCGACCAGCGTCCGAGCTGCAAACAGGCTTCGCGAAGAATCCAGCGCCCGAGCTCCAATGCAGCAGGCGTCTCTGATAAATGTTCGATGAATGCTGCCGGCGCCAATAGCCCCCGCTCGGGGTGCTGCCATCGCAGGAGAGCCTCGGCTCCAGCGATCGCCCCATCGGATAGCCTGATCTGGGGCTGGTAATGGAGTATAAACTCATGTTCCGCGGCAGCACGGCGCAGCTCGCTGTCCAATTGCCAGCGCGACTGAGCCTTGGCCCTCAGAGGGGCCATGAAAAGTTGAACTCTGTTGCCTCCAGCCGACTTCGCCTCCTGCAAAGCAAGATCGGCATTTGCTATCAGCTCATCGACCTCACGCCCATGGCTTGGAGCCGTAACGATTCCACTACTGGCTGTCACAAAGACTCTGTGCCCGCCCGTGTCGAGAGGCTGGCTCAGGCACTTCAAGGCCGCGTCGACTTGTTGACCGATCAAGATCGGATTCCCGTTGCCGGCGAACAACATCGCAAATTCGTCTGCGCTTAGTCGGTAGAGACGAAAGGCGGTCTGCTCGATAGCCAAAATGCGCTCGCTGATACACTTCAGCAGTTCGTCGCCAACTGCGTTCCCGAGCCGGTCGTTGATATCCTTGAATCGATCGATGTCCAGCAGCGCAAGGCCGCAAGCTCGAGGAGAATCGTCCGCTCCGGGATCAAGGGCGGCAGCGAGGTCGATTCGCAGACTCAATCTGTTGGGTAGGCCAGTCAGGTGGTCGTGATATGCCAGATGCCGTAACCGGTCTTCCGCGTCCTTTCGTTCACTCATATCGCGGCCAATGAAATAGTGCTTTTGCTCAGGCTCCGACCACACCCCCGACCAAGCCAGAGTTACGACGCGGTCGTCCTTGTGTAGATAGCGCGTCTCGAAGTTGCGTGTTTCCAGGCCGGAGCGAGCAAGTCGCATTTCCTGCCGGGTGCGCTCGAGATCGCCGGGGTAGATAAAATCCCGAGCGCTATGGCCGATCATTTCGCTGGCCTCATAGCCCAACGTGGCTTTCGAGCTCGGGCTGACCTGCAACAAAGTGCCCCGACGGTCAGTGATGAAGACTAGGTCTAGAGAGGTTTCGAACAGACGCCGTCGATCCTCGGCCTCCTGGCGCAACGCTTCCGACGTTTGACGCAGGGTCTCAGCGACTTCGGCCTGCTGCTTAAGAGCGGCGGGAAGCCATCGCCGAAGCAACAACGCCAGGACCGCGCACGCCGCGGCAATGTTGATCAGTTTCGGTATAATCAGAAGGCCGGGGCTACTGAGGATCTCTGCGATGCGCGGCGGGAATAACCCGTACTCGGAGCCGAAAAACAGGCCGAAATAGGTGTTCTCGATTAGATTCCTCAGAATATCGATCGAGAGGACGATGAGCAGGAGCCGCATCGGGCCCGACGCACGAGTCTCGCGTAAGTAGGAGACAATAATTGTGCCGATTACTCCCAGCCACAAAGCAACGATCACCCAATAAGTAAGCGCCGTTACGAATTTCATGTCTTGCCCCACCTCGCTCGGAGACGGTAGCAGTCAGAAGATATACAAGCTTAAATATGAGAAGTGTCGCTAGCGCATAGATAACAAATGATTAAATTGCAACATCGGAACCAGCAAAGTTACCGCATATTGCTGCCGCGGATTGAACTGCATCGCGTTCCTGCCATTCTTTGCTTGCCTATGGACTGTAAAAGCCAGATTCCTAATTGCAGCGAGGATGAGAGTAGTCGCGATAAGTCGTGAGATCCCTTATTCGAGGTACCCAGGCTGTCGCCATGGCCTTCGACTCAACTGCGGTTTAAAGCCCGCGACGCGGCCTCTTTGGGGCTTTCTGGCTAGATCTGCAAAAAGTTCGTTTGGTGTAGAGCAGTCCGGATCTGGCCCTTAGCTGACGTAGACGGACCAAGGACTTTAGGTCAGACTTGACCCGTAGCTTAGAATCCATCGAGGAAACCCACCGCGCCTTGTCGGCCGCATCCTGGGGGTCCAAACTGATGGCCGGGGCGGCTCGTACTTGGGGGGACGCTATGTTGCGGCATCTACTGATCGCTATTGTAAGCTTTGCAGTCACGGCGGGCTCTGCTGTCGTGGCAAATGCGACTGAGGTCAGAATCATTTCCGGTCCCGCCACCGACGCCGTGCTGGCGGCGGCGCGGCCGCAGTTCGAGCACGATACCGGGAACACGTTCACCAGCAAAGGCGGCGTGACCGGCGTCCTCAAGCATCTCATCGAGAGCGGCGAGCCGTTCGATCTGGCGATCATCCCTGGGCCGCTGATGGATTCGTTCGTTAAGCAAGGAAAGATCACGGCCGGCACGAGTGTGCCATTCGTGCGCGTGGGCATGGGCGTTGCCGTCCGCGCGGGCGCGGCCAAGCCGGACATCAGCACGGTCGCGAAGTTCAAACAGGTCCTCCTCGACGCGAAGTCAGTGACCTATGTGCCGAAGGGCGAGACCGCGAAGCGTCTCGCTGGCGTGCTGGAACGGCTCGGCATTGCCGACCAGGTGAAGGCGAAGGCCCAGCTAGCCGCGAACGTGCCCGCTGCGATCCAGGCGGTCGCCAGCGGCAAGGCGGAGCTTTATTTCTCGCTCACCAACATTATTGTGACGGCGAAAGGCATCGAGCTTGCCGGACCCTTCCCGCCAGACTTGCAGCACTACCTCGTCATCAATACGGGCGTAAGCACTGCCGCCAAGCAACCAGATGCAGCGAAGGCGCTGGTGAAGCTGTTGAAATCGTCGAACGCCGATTCGGCGATCAAGGCTGGAGGGCTCGAACGCGCGCCCGAATAACACCAAGCATAGGGTCAGATGAGCAGCAATTCTGCGCCGCCGAGAGAATCATCAAGCTGAAATGCGAACTCAGCTACGTGGTAGCCGTTGCTGGAGCGAGCGTGGCAATTGCCTCTGTGTCGCTCCTGCATTGGTGGGTGATTCATACCTAACGGACATCGGATGGTATTGCCTTTGCCTCGATTGATTGCGGTGACGGCCGCCACCATGCTGATTGCACCCGCGATGGTACAGGCTTCATCTGTGCGCGCCGCCGGTACCTGACCTTCGAGTACGAAATGCTTCCCGGAAGGCGCCCGCGGGGCAGACCAATATTCATGTGCTCTATTCGGCCGCCGACGACCCGATCAAGAGCTCATGAAAGCCTTGGCCTTCGATCCCCGACAATGCACTTCGCACACTTTTTGCTGATGACGTTCCGCTCCCCGGAAAGCCGAACGTATGCATCATTGACAAATTCGAACGAAAGCTCGAGCCCGCTCAATATCGCGATGAAGTCGGAGGACGCACTGGAACTGTCGCCAACGTTCTGTAGCGGCGGCGAGACGGCGCTCTATCGGCGCTCCCAACGTGGAGCCGGAACCGCAGTAGACCACGCCGAGTTGGGCCCGCGCGGGCCAGGAAGCTGGCTCCGTGGAATCCCTACAGGCGGCCGCCGCGCAGCACTACTATCGAAAGGCAAGAGCGAGTGTTCCGCCAGCCGTGACCTCCTCCCCCGGCATACAGCGCGGAACCCACATAGGCCACATTTGGTTTCGGTTCACAGCCCAATCCCTCGGCCGAGGATCACGAATGGCCCTACGACTTGGTTTAGTCGCTCTTCTCTGTCTGGCTAGTGCTTCAATATCGCAAGCCCGGCCGCTGCTTGAGCATGCTTCACCGGCATCAAGTAGCGCCGTCCGCAATGCCCCGTCGGAGATTGAACTATCGTTTTCCGAGGCCTTGGTACCATTAGCCACCGATGCGGTCGTCAGGGACGCGTCGGGCCGTGTTGTGAACTCTGGAAAGGCGCTCGTTACCGGCAAAGCAGGCAAAATATCAGTACCCGTGAAATCGCTTCCTCCTGGGAAGTACAGAGTTGAATGGTACGTGACCTCTGCGAACGAGCAGCACGCGCAGGGCAGCTATAATTTCATCGTGGGCGGGATAGAACAACGTAAGCAGGGACGCCGACACGCTCATTTGAGTCGCCACTAAAAGGGCGAGGGGAGAGGATTGGGGTGAGGGGGCTCCTGACTGAGTGAGTTTGCAACCCCTCACCCGCCCGCCTCGCCTCGCTCGGCGGTCGACCTCTCCCTATGGGAGAGGTGAAGAGACGTCAATGACGACGCCAGTCAATCCGCTATGGCCGTGCTAGACCTTCTACAAGCTTCACTATTTTTTGTCGCGTCTGCGCGTCTCTAATTTTGACAAACGCCTGCATTAAGGCAACACCATCTCTGCTGGCGCAAAATTCGTCTAGTAAAGCGGCATCTGGATTGCCATCTTCTGTGGCATTTTGCCCGAGTTGGCTTTCGAAAAAATATGATGGAGCTACCTGGAGTATACTGGCGACCTGGTGAAGACGACTCGAGCTAATTCGGTTCGTTCCCTTTTCATATTTTTGGATTTGCTGGAAGCTGATGCCTAGTTTGCTGCCCAGATCGGTTTGGCTCATGCCCATTTGCATCCGACGCGATCTCACACGCGCCCCGACATGAGCATCTACAATGCTGAATCTATGTTTTGGAGTTGTCGGCATAGCCACTGTCATTATTTTGACCAGCAAATCTGAATATTCAAGATTCGAATCTATCCAATGAGTCGTGCTCAGCCAAGACTCTTCTGCATCGCGGCGTAAAATATGGCGCCAGAAGGCGTTTACAGATAGGGAAGATCGAGATTTGGCCTAGCCGAAGTTGGGCGTCGGCAGCGGGACTGCCGAAGCGGGCCTAAGTGGGCGGAGCACTTAACGTCGGCTCAAGACCTCTAGCTGAAGTCGGCGGCGACCTTGCGCATTAGATTCTCTTCGCTGTCCGGAGCGCGCCGGGCGCGTTCCTATTCCCTGTCCCGCCGGGGGTCGAATCATGCACGGTTGGATCGCCGATTCCCCGCTCGTATTGGACCTATACGAGGCGGCGGAGTGTGCGGCCTGCAAGCGCGTGCGCCTGGACAACCCGCACACCGGAAAGGCGCTTGCGGGAAAAGAGGAGAGTGCTAGCTGCCCTAGACTGAAAGGTTGGCAGCTTCCATCGCGTCGAAAATCGCAGGCTTCAAGTTAATGAGTCGACGATCCGCTATCAAAATAAACTCAAGTATCTCGCGAGCATGATCTGAAAGGAAGGAGTCCGCCAACTAGGCGGCTTCGGGCGGCGGAAGCGGCACGGGCTGGTACTGCGCAGCCATCTCACTGGAGAGCATGTAACTCCAAGTGCGATTGCAAGGGCGGCAAACAAAGGTCGTCTTGAGCATCACCGTAGATTTGGCATATGGCAATGCCACGACGAATGCCATCCCTGAATGACATTTCGGACATGGTGCGCTGGCAATATCGGTCTGCATTGAGACCATCGTAACCATGAGAAATTACGACAGATTTAACAGCTTCAATTCCCATTGCGAGAGAGGCCGCCAACTGAGGCGGCCTCGCATTCACCATTGCCAATTACTTCTTGGCGGGTTGGAAAACATCGACCGCGATCAGGACCACGTTATCTTTGCCGACGTTGCGGTGATAGTGCGTCGTGCTGCTGGGCGTAGCCGAGGTATCGCCCGGATGCAGTACCTTCTTGCTGCCGTCAGCGAGCCCAACCTCGTCCGTTCCCTGCATGAAATAGACGACGGCAGGCCGGTTTTTGTGGCTATGGATTCCGATGTAGCCGCCTGGCTCGATAGTGAGTACGCGCATCCGAAGTTGCCGGCCGGCCATGCCTTCGATCTCGTTTGCCAATTCGACTACCGTGGTTTTGCTGGCCGTGAATCCCTTATTGCCTTTCGGGGCATCCTCGGCACTGACGGTGTTAGCCCCCCACACCATGAAGATCGCGGAGGCGAGCAGTGCACAGGAAATCTTGCATTTATTCATAACTGGCTCCCCTTGTTATAAACTCGGCATAAAAAGCCGGTACGGGGATAGTCGGACTCGGGGCGGGACCAGTCAAAGACTCATTGCAAAAGGAGACACCGCTCCATTCAAAAGGGGCCAGTGACCATGGAAAGGGGCCAGTACCTTAATTCGGCGCTAGGCCGTGAAGCGCAAGCGAGCTTTGAAACGACGGGGCTGGTGGTACACGTGCAAGTTGACATATCCCGGCCGCCCGCGAGTGGTGAGCAAGGGCAGCCACCATCAGTCCATCAAGAGCCTGTGTAATCGTCAGGACGGCGGGTACAATTCTACCATAGATGACAGCAGACGAAGCTCTCGTCTCCGCACTTATAAGGGCGTCTCTATTATTATTGGAGTCGCCGCAGCTATCGACTGCACGACCCGGAATATGTCGCCGACTGGCGCTGCGCTTGATGTAGTCAGTCGAGTCGGCATCCCGGATGAATTCACGCTGCTCGTCAAGCCGGAGTTCGTGAAGCGTGACTACCGCGTGGTGTGACGGACGGCCAAGCGCATTGGCGTCAAATTCATCTAAGTCGACGACTCGTAGTGATATTTGCGACGCTGCTGCCTGTAACAGAAGCTTTGCGTGACATTAGGCGCGAATGTATTCAAGGTACAACCAATCTAGAACTGGGCGCTGCCTTTCATTCGAGCGGTATAAACGATCCCGATGCAGATAAATCATATTCTTGCTGCGCTCGATCCACAAGTCAGCCGTGGACTTGTGAGCGCAGCGCGGCAAATCCAATTCAATCGCGGTGAGGTCGTGATCCAGCCACGCCAAACTTTGAGCGGCGTATTGTTTCCAATGTCGGGCATGCTGAGCGTTTCAATCGTCATTGAGGACAAGCATGTTGCCACAGCCGTGGCCGCGCACTCGGACGTTCTCGGCAGCGACGCGAAATTCTGCGACGATCAAAACTTCGCCACGGTGTTTGGTGAAATACCCGGAACAGGCTATTTAGTGCCGGCCAAAAATGTAACGGATATTGCTAACAGAGACGTGCGGCTCGGGATGCTGCTGGATCGAGAGCGAGCATTCATGCTCGCCCAAGCTCAACAAACTGCGGCATGTAACGCGCGTCACTCTGCACGCCAGCGTGTCGCAAGCTGGATTCTACGCATAATGGCCGCCTTGAATTCAAATCGTTTCGCTATGACGCAGTTCGATTTGGCGCGAATGATTGGGGTTGAACGAGCGACTGTAAGCGGAATAGCCATTTGGTTGGCTGACTCACAGGCCATCAAGTATCGACGAGGCTTCATCGAGGTCATCAGCTACGAGCTATTGGCCAATTGCGCTTGCGAATGCCATCGTCGAATCCACGAGGAGCGTAAGCGGTTGTTTGATGGCCGCTGCTGAGCTTCTTTCGGCGATGTGCTTGCGCGAGGAATGTGTCCTGCCTAGTAGCATTTACTTCATTGTCTATCTGTACAGTCGGCATAATAGTCGGCGCTGAAATGCCATCCAGCAGATTCGCTACATGCGCCTGCCGAGAAGACCGAGGCTCGCCAGGGCAACCGAAGCCGACAATTAACGGGCGCCTGGGTGGTCCTCGATGAGAACCCGTGGCCAGAGCGGCACAAGGTACGGCTAATGCGCCGCCACGCATTCAGTTAGCGAACCACCGACGATGGGGGATCACTAACTAGCCGCTATCCCGCCACCCCGGTTGACCGCTCGAGTGAGGCAATCCGCATTTTGCGGGCGAGGAAAATCTCTCGCTGAAGAGCCAGGTCTTCCCAAGTCTCCGCCATCGAGTATAGCAACGCTTTGTGCTCCGAGTTCGTGGTCCTGCCCGCAAGAGCTCGGCTGAGAGGTACCTACGAACCCCGTCGCTCCGGTTCCCACCAAACAGACGCAACTATGTATTGGGCGGCGAGACCTATAACTCAATGCTGGATCGCGGAATGAGCATCAGGTGAAAGCGACTTAGGTCAGCTGCCAGAGCGGACCAAGCTGAATGTCGCCCGCGGATTCTTTCCGTCCGGAACGGATAGACTCAGTCGCGCTCACCACGGAACTACCGACAGCAGGAGTTTGAGCCTGCCTTGGTTGGCTGCTGCATTGGAGGACAGGGGACGGTGCCGAAAGAGCAGAATACGCAACAATCGCCCTGTTTCGGTTTGAGCTTCGTGCCGCAACCCGTACACACATAAAAGAACTGACAGGCGTCAGTCGGCATAGTTTCCAATTTGACAATACTGCAGTGCGGGCACGTAATCGCTGATTGCAGAAGCATGATTCCCCTTAAAGCATGGACCCGATGTCCGACGCGCCTGTCGCATAAGCGAAGTCAACGCGAGGAAGGAGGCGTGAAACCTTTCGCCAGCGCGTGGTAGATGCCTTCGGTGCAAATCACCTTCGAGGCGGCGTAACCGATCAGCGCCGCGCACATTAGCGGAATGACCATCGCGTGGTTGTCGGTCATTTCCGTGACGATGACGAAAGCGGTGATCGGCGCCTGCACCACGCCGGCGAAATACGACACCATGCCGAGCAGGATGATCGGCGCGATCGGCGCCGTCGGAAAAAGCTGCGCGATATTGGCGCCGATGCCGGCGCCGACCGCCAGCGACGGTGAGAAGATGCCGCCGGGAATGCCGCTGATCGTCGAGAATATCGTCGCCAGGAATTTGAAAACCCCGAAATCCGCGCGCAGCTGCGTGGCGCCCTCGAGCGCGGCTTTCACCTGCGCGTAGCCGGTGCCGTAGATGGTGTCGCCCGACGCGATGCCGCACAGCGCCACCAGCACGCCGCAGGCGAGCGCGAAGGGGATCGGGTTGGCCTTGAGCCTGCGGCCGAACGCGCCCGGCAGGCCGCGCGCCATCAGGATGACGATGCGGCTGAACAGCCCGCCGGCAAGGCCGCCGGCGACGCCGCACACTGGTACCGCGAGCCAATCGAGCCCGTTGCGCAGCATCGCCGGTGATGAGCCGAAATAGGCGTAGTTGCCGACCAGCGCCAGTGAGGTGAGGCCGGCGGCGATCACCGCCGCGATGATGAGGCCGGAGGTACGCGTCTCGAAGGCGCGGCTCATCTCCTCGATGCCGAAGACGATGCCTGCGAGCGGTGTATTGAAGGCGGCGGCCACGCCCGCCGCGGCTCCCGCAAGTATCAGGCCCGGCTGCCGCCGCGGCGAGAAGCGGCCGATGGCGAACATGATCGAGGCGCCGACCTGCACCGTCGGCCCCTCGCGGCCGGCCGAGGCGCCGCACAGGAGCCCGAGCAGCGTCAAAAGGATTTTGCCGACGGCAATCCGCGCCGAAACGAGGCGGCCGCGCGCCTCCTGGTCGTCGAGCTCGCGCGCGGCGATCGCCTGCGGGATGCCGGAGCCCTGCGAGTTCTGAAAGAAGCGGTTGGTGAGGTAGACGGAGAGGGCAAAGCCGAGCGGCGTGACGATGAGCGAGGCGTAGCGCCAGCGCGCGACGAGAAGATGGAATTCCGCCTGCACCCAGTCGGCTGCAAGCGCCAGCCCGACCGCCGCCGCGCCGACGGTAATGCCGCCGACGAGGAACAGCGCGCGCCGCTGCCAGTGCGCGGAACTTACTCTCACCGTCCGCAGTAGCCGCGCGGACAAGACATTGGTGATGCTGAGCCTGCTGGCCATGGGAATTGAGGACGCCTCGTTACGAGAATTCGTGCGGCATTTCGTACCAACGCCCCTGTTGCGAGGCAAATCTTGGATCGAACTCGCCGTAGTCCGCCATTGAGGTCAGGGTGCGGAGGGTTTACGACAGCCATCGGGGCGCTCTGAAGAATGAGGCCCGGATTTGTTTCTGGATTGGGAATTCGAACCCGATATCGTCATCGGGACGCTGCTCGCCTGCCTGATCTATGCCGCCGGCCTCAGGCGCGACCACTCGGGCGCAAAGCATCACACGCTGCGGCACGTCTCGTATTTCGCGGGTGTGGCTTCGATCTTCCTGGCGCTTGAATCGCCGGTGGACGCCTTTGCCGATCATCTGTTTTGGGTCCATCAGGTCCAGCACATGCTGCTGCGAATGATCGGTCCCATGCTGATAATGTTTTCGGCGCCGCAAGCCGTTCTCATTCGCGGTCTTCCCCGTTCCTTTCGCGAAGGCGTACTCGCTCCGGTCGTAGGCAATGGCGGGATGCGGTCGTTGTTCGGCCTGCTCGCCGCCGCGCCGGTTATCACAGTGCTGTTCATTGGTGCCCTGTATGTCTGGCAATACCCGCCGATCCATAATGCAGCAATCTTGAGCGACGGCATTCACTACACAATGCACATCACGATGCTCGGCGCTGGGCTTCTGTTCTTCTGGCGCATTTTCGACCCGCGGCCGGCGCCCAAAGGGCTTACCCACGGCAAACGGCTAATGATGCTCTTGATGGTCATCCTGACGCAGATTGGGCTAGGCGCCTATCTCACGCTCAAAAGTGAAGTGCTTTATCCGGCCTACGACATTGTCGGTCGGCTGTCGGCAATAAAGCCGCTCACCGACGAGTTGATCGGCGGCTTCATAATCTGGGTACCGAGCAGCATGATGTGCCTGGTCGCGGCGATCCTCGTCATCCATGCATGGGGAAAGGAGGAAACCTTAGCTGAGGAACGTTGGACAAGATCGGGACAGGAAATTGAACGGCGGCCTGTCACTGGGGCAGATCTGATCGCGCAAGCTCAGCCGAAAAATCGGATGCTGGCCATCGGTGTCGCCGGATTCGTTGTCCTGATGTTCGGGATGGCCATTTTCGCGGGCGTGTTAGATCATTTGAACGCAAGAACACCCGGCGGACTATTTGCCCGTTCCGTGCCCGCTATCAATGTTGCTCGTTAACGGCAACAAGTGCCTGGCAACGCACTCTGTTACGCCGCTTCTGATCGGAAGCGAACCGCATCGTCCATCAGATTGATGGCCCTGTTTGCGCAGCAGGACGTGCCTTAGCGCGAGATGGCGTCAGTCGGCTTGGCTGTAATTCGCCCGTCGCTTCCAGCACGGGGTAGGCAATAGAACAGACGTGAGAGAAGATTCGTTTCAGGTCTCTGATGATGTCCAAATGTAGCGAGCTTGTTTCGATACTGGCGGGGAGACCTTCTCGTAGCCGAGTAAAATGATTTTCGGCAGCGGCTCGCTCCATGTCTCGGATCGTCACCTTCTCCTCGACCAACTGTCGTGCTGTCTTGATGTCACCGGACATGAAGACAGCGAAAGCAAGTTTAAAGTTGTCGGACACCCGTTGGTGAAACTGCTGTAGTTCATTCGTACCTTCAGCGGAAAAACTGAGACGGTTCCTGATTTTCTTTGCAGCCAGCTCCATGAGGTTCTTATCGATAATGTCGCCGATGTGTTCCAGATTTAAAGCGCAAGCAATAATCTCCATCGCCCGGCGGCCATCCTGATCATCCAAACTTTCACGGGTAATTCGTGTGACATAAAGCTTGATGGATTCGTGGAGTCGATCGACGTCATTGTCCATGCGCTCGATCTCGGCAACGAGCTTGCGATCATCACTGATGAACGCATCCATCGATTTCCGCAGCATCGTCTCGACGATATCGCCCATGTGCAGCGTTTCGCGCGCTGCGCAACTGAGGGCCAGTGAAGGCGTGCCGATAACAGCATCATCAAGGTAGATCGGAGCGGATGGGTCTGCACTCGCATGCGGAGTTGGCAAGAGCCACTCCAGGAGCCTCGCCAAAGCGGGCAACGGCAGGATAAAGATCGCCGCAAGCGCAAGATTGAAGAGCGTATGAAAATCCGCAACGAGACGGACAGGATTGGGGTCGACCTCCTTCATCATCGCCGTCACAGGTTGCAGAAGCGGCACCACGATGGCACAGCCAACAAGACGATTGAGCAGATTGCCCAGCGGCAGACGCCGCGCGACAGGGTTCGAAAGGCCGCCCTCTACGAGGGGATTAATGGCGCTGCCTAGATTTGCGCCGGCGACGACCGCGATCGCGACATGGGTCGGGATGAAATTCGAATAAGCGAGAGAAGCCGCGAGCAGAACGATCGCGACACTTGAATGTGCGGCCCAGGCTAGGACTGCGCCAAATACGAGGTCCAAGACTGGCATCGCCGTGATTACAGAGATCAGCATACGGATCGCGGGCGCGGTTTCAGCGGGAGCCAGAGTATCCATCAGTATGTGCAGCGCGAGCAACATGAGCCCAAGGCCGATCGACACCCGCCCAAGGTCGCGGACCATCGTGCGACCGCTGCGTTTGAAACCTATGACGCCGATGAGAAGGAGTACGGATGCCAGCCACGAAACATCAAAGCTGAAGACCTGAACGATAAGCGTGGTGCCGACATTGGCGCCGAGCATGATGGCCAGCGCCGGAACGAGCCCGACCAGTCCTTCGCGGACGAAGGTCGTTGTCATCAAGCCGGTCGCCGTGCTGCTTTGAAGCAGCGCGGTAATCCCCAAACCAGCAAGAAAGGCCGTCAAACGCGTCTTCAGTGCCGTCCCGAGCAGGCGACGCAGATCGGTACCAAAGGCTCGCAAAATTCCCGATTGCACCATGTGTAGCCCCCACAGGAGGAGGGCTACGCCGCCAGTCAAGTCGAGGAGTATGTAGCTGCCCATTTCGGGTCGGTCCTTCGCAAGACCAAAGGTACTCCTGGGGCCGGCCCGAACAAGGGAAAAAACGAGCAAATGCGAGAGGAAGCCGAGCTATAGGCAGAGCTTCCGCGCGAACGGTGATTGTTGCCTGCCAGGGAGTTTGGCCCTGATGTCAGTTTTCCGAGGACGTTCAGACCAGGCCTGCGAAACTTTCCTTTTCGGAGTTCGTGTCGGCCTGCGCGGCCATTGCGGATCTGCCTAACGGAAGGCTCTCCGGGCGGTGCCGAATTGACCTGTCATCATTCCTGAAATCTGATTACCGCGGTGAAGCGGGTCAGGCGGAAGCTATTCGCGCACAGCGGCTCGTGAGACGGCGGGGACCTAAGCGAGAGGCATCGGTCCTCCGGCGCGTGATCCAGATTCGAACGTAGGGCGATTGATAGCACCGATCGCGCTGTTTAGCGTCGTCTTGCAGACGCTTTCAACAAACTTTTGGACTTCATGATCTAGACGAGAAGCGCGTGGGGCTCAATGCGCCTCAGTAATGCCAATGCGGGCGCTACGAACGCCATCACCTTTTCGTAGCATTGGCCGAATCTATCGAACAAATTTCATGTGCAAGATCGATGGCTGACGATTTAAGACGCGAAGCCAGTAGGAAGGTGAGCCAAAGCAGCGAAGAACGTCGCAAGATGACGCCTAGTGCGCTTCACACAAATCGTACCCCAATGCGCTTCGCCGATCGCCAGGCAACCCTGCAATCGCGCTTTAGAAACTCTGGCTTTATCAAGAGCGTGAACCGATCGGGAATACCAACCGGGCTTTCGACTTCCAAAGCTGCACCCGTCTCCGACATATTGCGAATCGTGCAATCGATCGCTGCCGCGACCCCAAATATGATGGAGCCACCCTTAAAGGTTCGCAGCCGATGATTGCTTCGCTTTTCCATGTTGCGCGAGTCTCGGCTCCATATTTTGCCCTTTAGTAAAATTCGAGCGATGCAAAGGGTAAATCTAGGTTCACCCCTTGTCTCAAAACGTGACGTTGGATTGATCGGATGGGCGGTCGTTCGAATCCCGGCGTTTAAATCATCGAGATCATAGAAGCCAAGCGCGCAACAAGAGCAGATTGTGGTCGCTACAACTTAGTGTATTGAATAAGAGGAACCAGCGAGCCGTTATCGACTTGCCTATCCAACAGGAGGTCGAACATGAAAGGCAAAGTCGGAATCGTTCTATTGAGCATGTTTGTTGCCATTCCTGCATTCGCACAGGGCGCCTCGAAATATACCCCTGGCCATCAGATGCAGGAGAAGGGCTCGTATATGAATTCGCCTGGAGCGTCGGGTTACGCCCCTGGTCACGTCATGCAACGCAAGGGCGTGAGAAAGGGCACTACGGGTGCCTCTGGCTACACGCCGGCGTATCGAATGAAACATAAAAGGACAACGACTCACTAGTCGAATTAACGGCGGAGGTTGCGCAACTCGCGCGGCCCGTCGATTCGGCAATGTCGCGGCCGGTCAAAAAGACCGGTAAAATTGATCCCGCGTGTTCGTCCTGCGCCCGCATACACTTGGTCAAGGGTACGAAGCGGATGTAGTCAGCGATGTGGTCAGCAATGACCAAATTATCTTCTCGCCGGCGCACTGCTTGCAGTGCTTGCCGTCATCGGGGTATCTGGGCTTTTCTACCGCGATATCGCGAGAAAAATTGCGCAGCTCATTCAATCCATGACCCGCGTAAGCTCCGGTGGCCTCGATGCGCGCGTTCCGCTCCTCTATGCACCGGACATCGCTGGATCTCGGCGCTATTGCGGCTGAAGCCGGCGAGCGAGCACGCGAGGTTGCGCAATCATCCCAGGCGGTCTCGATCAATGTGGACGTAGTGGCGGGCGCAACAGAAGAGTTGATTGCGTCGTTTGACGGAATCACGCAGGAGACGGAGCGTGCCCACCAATTCGTCGATGGAGTTAACGCTTCCACGCCGAATGAAGCGCGGATGAGGCGGTGTGGATAGCTACTCCCGCAGGTCCGAAACGCCGACGTGATGCTTGTAGACCATCTCCCAGCCCTTCCAGCCAGTGAAGAGCAGGATGAGCACGACCACGAGGGAGAGCCAGAAGCCTGTTCCGCTCGCGCTTGCCGTTCCGCCGCTATAGCGTAGGAAGAAATTGATCAATTCAAGGACGACCGCAGTCACGTTGCCGCCGGCATGCAGCCAGGCATCGTTGAGATTGCGGATCTGGATGTCGCCCATCACATCGGAAAGACCGGCGACGGCTGCCAGCGCCGCGAAGATGAGGGCGACACCGAGCAGCCATAGGCCCATGCGGTACCAGAATTCGTCGCCGCTGGACTTCAGCGCGATGTCCGCAAGGAACGTCCCCACAAAACCCGCGATCGGGAAGGGGATGAGCATCGGGTGGATGGGGTGCCCGGCGATCTGCGCCGTGGTCTTCGGGTTTGGCATGGCAATTCTCCGGTGAGTGACGTCACCTAGAACCGCCATCCTCTTGCCAAAGTTCCCCGAGAGTTCCCGCGCGCGCGGGCCAGCAGGCCCACAGCAACCCTGTTGCCAGGGCACCGCGGGCCCTCGGCCGGCCTCCTAGGACAAGCACAGCGATCCCGCGCCGTTCTCGCCCCTGCCGAAAATATCCCGGATGCGGCGGACACGGTTCACCAGCTTCCCGTAATCGGTGCGCGCATGGGCCTCGCCGTCGAGGACCTTGAGCGCGTCCATGATGTCGTCGAAGGAAACTGGCGCGCCGTTGCCCTGCTGTCGGAGATCGGGCGCCGCCTGGATCGCACATGCGTCGGAGGCCCAAGCCGCCAAAACAGCCCGCTTCTCGTTGAGGGTCAGATCATCGTCCGCGAGCACTTCCCGGGGATGCCCGTAGGCCCCCGCGGGGTGGAAGAGTTTGTCGAGCTCGAAGGTGTCCTTTCTCGCCTGTTCGGTCATAGCCACATGCTCCCTAGAGGACATGGATACGAATGCGGCGCGGTGCCGCGGCAAGCAACTTAGGTTTGGCTCGCTCAATTTCAAGGGACCGCCCTTCCGGCACCGGCACCCCACCACCATTCCTACTGTGCTAGGCGGCGAAACGGGTGCTCTTACATATGCCTATTCTGTCTTTCCATTCTACCATTCACAAAACAGCGCATATTTCGTGCATTTCCACGACTGTTCGCGCATCTATCTGGCCGCGACGTTCTTATGAATCTCCCTTGCCTGCCCTTCATATCCCTCGCCGCAAGCTCGGGGGTCCCAACGGACACCGGGTAGCCAAGCCACTCGCTTACGCTCAATTGCCTTGACCCGCGGCGCCCGTCGCCTGCCACCGCTATCGGAGCCTCGATCAGAGGTGCAACGGAATTGGCGCTGCTCGAGACTTCGACGCCGTAACGGACAACACGAAAGGTGCGCTCACGGACATGAAGCGCACCTACGCCCTCAAGCTCTCGCGGGAGGTGAGTAGGTACAGAGACTGTTCACCTCACTATCCACTGAACTGAAGGCCCTTACGCAGTAATCTTGTCATGCCCCCTCCGTTGTCGGTCCACCGGCCAGGTAGCGTGTTGGTGGGCAGTCGCGGACGAGCCACACGCGTCCGCGCTGCGGCTGCACCCTCGGCCGTCTGGCTCTAGGTGGGCCCGCCATAAGTTGGAGTTCGGGTGGCGGCTCTTGCCCCCGTGCTCTCGCGGGCCTCGGGCTGGCCTTCGCAGCCGGTACGCCTCGACGGCGCATGGCGCTCGCCAAGGCTCGCGCCGCGATCCGAAAATTACCGGTTCCGGCAACTCTTTACCGCCGCGCACGTTTGCCAGCAGCAGAAAGAGTGCGCCGATGGGCCAAGAACCTCGGCCGCCGCCCTGCCCGGCATGCGGAGCAGACATGAAGCTCGCTCGGGTCATTGAGCGGACCTACGGCTGGTACGAGCTCCGTGTATTCGAGTGCAAGCCGTGCGGAGTGACGTACACCAGCGGCACGGCGACAGATGATAAACGGGCGAGCAATGACTGATCATCCGCTCATGAAAGAACTCATGAAGAAGACGCGCGAGCGGCAGGCGCGGCAGACAGTCGCTGAGCACGTTCTCCGCTACTATTATGGCCTTTTCTATACGCTCGAGGCCGACGCCGAGAGCTTCTTCGATCGGGTCATGGAACTGCACGCAAAGCGCGGGCAGCGGACGCATTAGGCTTCCCGCGGACCGCGGCCATGATTACTCATATGGCCGGCGTCCACCATTTTAGCGCCACCTTGGCTGCGCATGGCGCTGGCAATTCCCCCGCAGCCCTAATTATTGTCCGATAGCAATCACTGTCCGTATTGTCTGATAGCAATCACTGTCTGTTACAAAGCAGACGGATATGCTCACAACCGGCTAAGCATGGCATTCCAGTCAGGGAACGCGATTCGGGTTCCTGCTTTGACGAGCAGGAGGTGGGGCATGTCCTTTTACACATTCCACGTTGACGGCTTCGGCCAGACCTCCTCTGAATTCCACCCAAACGACGAGGCTGCCGAGCGCGCTGCATTCGATACGGCACTTGAGGTTTCCCGCAGCTTCCGACGCCTTGTGTTCGTCACCGTTCGCGACGCTGATGACAGGCTGATTTGCACGGCGCCGCGCTTACCCGCTGCCAACGGTTCACGTGAATACACCAGGCGGTAGCGCGTTCGATTAAGGCGTCGTATTCGTTGGTCTTCGGCGGGAAGCGGCGGCATAGCGCGCGGGCTCTACTGCGTCGCCATACGCGGGGCAGGCCGTTGCGTAGCCCTGAGAAGTGGATAGCAAAAATGCTCCGCCTCTGCTTTGCGGCTTACGAGAAAAGCATTGAGACAAAACATCTCGCCAAGCCCAATGACCTCTTGCGTAGTGCCATGGAGATTGCGAACGCGACGGTCGCATCGGATCATATACCCCGAGCAATACCAAAAGAAGTCCTGACACGTCGCGAATTGTATATGGTGCGACCCGTACTCCCTATCATTTAGCGACGCCGCTGCCATCGGGCTTGGCTTTGTCGTTTTTCGCAACGGCACCTTCTGCGATTTTCGCTTGGTGCTCCCACGCCTCGGCAATCTTCAAGAGGATGTCTTTGTCCGACGGCTTGGCGTGCGCGGCCAAGCGGTGACACTCTTTTGCGAACTGGCGGTATTTTTCGACCTCTTGCATGTTGGCCTCCTCAGTCATCCCACAGAGGAAAGCCCACGAATCGGAACTCGTTGCTGCCGCACGCGGCGTTGTGAACTCCCGTGAGGGCGGGAACAGAGCGCAGGTTGAAGCGTTCTATGAGGTTGTGAATATTCGGGGCCGGTGTGACGAAAGCTGATGAACATCGGGAACGCGCCGCGACCTGCCTCCAGCTAGCGCAAGAGGCCTCCGACGATCAGACCCGCTCTCTCTATTTGATGATGGCGGAGGCATGGCGCGAGCTCGCTCACAAGGCTGAGACCTACGAAACCCGGGCAGACGGCAGCGAGTAGCACGTCCGAGTTGGCCTCTCAGTGCCGCCCGACCAGAGCGCCGGGTGCGACGAAATGTCGATGGGCGCGATCCTGTTCACCTGTCACTTCAACGGCAAAAAGGTCCATCATTGGGTCGCGGATGAGCCCGACGCCCCGGCGAGCGACTACTACGTTGCAGTCGACTGCGCCTCCTGCCGCTTGGGTCATTTCGTCGTGCCATCGACGGGCAAAGTCATGGGCGAGAATCTGCCCCCCGCGTAGCGCGCCAATTGAGCCATTGGCTGCGAATTATCATTTCACGGTTCGTTCTGTTTCTAATCTTGCTGGCCTCAGTCTGACGGTCGCGGTAGTATTCTTGTACGGGACGGGGCGAAGGAATTGTTCAGTGCCCATCAGGCGACTGCTGCGAGAGTGCTCATTCGATCCTGATCAGGTCTCCGGCCTCGTGTCGGCCTATGAGGCCGCGCTCGAGCTCTTGCTCCCGAAAGATCAAACGGACGCCGTCAAAGAACTCATCGCCAAACAGGTCTTCGAGATCGCTCGGACAGGGGAGCGCGACCCTCCGAAGATTTGCGCGCGAGCGCTTATCGCCCTCGGTTTGCCGCTCATAGAGTGATGAAAAAAGGCCGCGCAGCGAGGGCCGGGCCTTCGCCCCGCATAGGGAGGGGGTCTTGGAAGCTTTGCAACGCAACTCTGCGGGAGTCGCGCGCTGTAGGGCTACCGGCACATCCTGCGGGTAGAGATGCGGGTACGACCCGCAAAGTGGGAAGCGAAAAACGAGAACAAACGGGCCTTTAGGGACAGAGGTTGGCTCCGCCCCTGCAAGCTACCTCCGTTTCCGGTATTGGGCGGTTCGGGTAAATGGATGCTTGTGGGCCACCGATGCCATAGGAAAACCGTACACGCGAGAGGGCAGAAACCAAAGCGTTTGAGACCATTGCTAGAGCGCCAAATTTCTCGGAGAGGTCGCGATGGCGAACAGGTTCAAAATCGGCGATCACGTGAGTTGGAACTCGGAAGCCGGGCGAGTTAGAGGACGGATCGTGCGAATTCATACGAGCAATGTCGATTACAATGGCTACGTTCATCACGCGACGCCCGACGATCCGCAGTACGAGATCCAGAGCGACAGGACAGATCATGTCGCACTCCACAAAGGCAGAGCCTTACGACTCCTTCGAAATTAAGCGTCCGCACCGAATAATCTGGACGCGTCTACGACTGTCCTAATCCGCTTCCCGTCTTGCACGACATAACCGATCTCGATCCGCGGATCAGCGGCCGACCCGTCCGAAACGGCCGCTTGATCACGATTGATATCCGGGGATGAGGGCACGGCGCCCTTTATGGCGAACTGCTCCTTCGGGCGCTTTAGCGGTATGCTAGTTGGAGCACTCCGGCACTAAATACACTTGTTCCAGAGGATAGATGGCCTGGAGTAGAGAATTTTGTTTGCAGTATCGCTCCCACCGCCGGCGCCCGCAAATTGCAAAAACTATCGTTCGACCGGCATGATCTCGATCGTCGTCGCGCTCGGCGATGACGATCTCATCGAGGCCGGCATGGTCGGTCACGACGGGCTGAACGGCGGCGGCGCGGCGTTCGCAGCCACCGAACAACGCTATTCGAGTTTCAGCCGGCTTCCCGGGCACCGCTTATACGCTTCCACCAGGACTGCGAATGCCGTTCGCGATGGCAAGCCTGCCGCAAGACATTGTTGCAGGACGACGGCGAGCTACTGCGCGAGGCTGTGCAGCCGCGGCGCCGGCGGCGAATCGCAAATTGCGGAACCGCGCCGCCCACATTGCGCCGGACCCCGTGGCGCGAATCAAAACGCAAATGAGCCGTCACAGGATGGTATGTGATGACCGTTGTGGTGGCGCGGCATCGTCGTGGCGCGGAATACGATTCCGGCCGGTTTTTCTTCACTTGTCTGAAACGATGCTGAGAGTTGCATGGCGCAGCGCAACCGTTTCGCCAGCACGAATTCCCACCCTGCCACTAAGTTGCCGCATCTCTTGAGTGCTATCCGCCCCGGGGACCGCGCGCGGTCTCCCGGTCGGGGGCCTTGGCATTGCGAAGCATCGAGTCCGGTTCAATCGGATTGGAGGAAGCTGCCGGCCAAGAACGAAGGCCGGCTGCGCGGCAGGCTGCGCAGATCGCACTCTACGCCGCCAGGATCGCCGCCGTCGTTGCGGCTTACGCGGTGCTCGCCGAAATCGCGCTGGCGGTAAACTGGGTCAATCCGGTTGCCGCGCCGCTGTGGCCGCCGACCGGGCTGGCCATCGGTGTCCTGCTCGTGTTCGGCGTAGAATTCTGGCCCGGCGTCGTGCTCGGAGCCTACGCATCGGCCGCCATCGCCGGATTGCCGCCGACCGTGTGCGCTTTCGCCGGCGCCGGATCGCTCTGCGCGGGCCTCGGTGGCAGCTACCTCGTGCGCACGCTGGCGCTCGGCAATAAGGGCTTCAGCACGCCGCTCGGCGTGATCAGGGTCGCGTGCTTCGGCATCGTGCCCGCGGCGGCCATCGGCACGCTTGCCGCCGCGGCTGGATTTGCCGCGGCCGAGACCGACCTCGCATCCTACGCCGCGGTCTGGCCGGTCTGGTGGCTTGCCGACGCCGCATTCTCGCTGCTCGTGGCTCCGCTCATCATCGCCTGGGGCACCGCGCCGTTCGACAGGAACGTGGCGCTGGAAGCGGCCGTCGCCGCGCTCCTCGCCTTCGTCATCGGCTTCATCGCCTTCAGCCCGGCGGCCGACATCTACCTCGCCGCGAGTGACGTCGTCGTGGCGCACCGCTGGCTGCTCGGCTTCGTCGCGCTGATGCCGCTGATCGGCGCGGCGCTGCGCGAGGATCAGCGGGTCTCCAGCGCGGCGATCTTCGCGCTCATCGCCGCCGCGGCGTGGGGCAGCAAGACTGTCGCGGTGCTCAACGAGCCGGTCAACGATCGCCTGCTGATGCTGTTCGCGCTGTCCGTCAGCGTCTCGCTGGCGGCGTTGGTGTTGACGGCGGGCTTCGCGCTCCGCCGCGACATGCACCGGCGCCTTACCGCCGCGCGCGACCGGGTCGCCGGCGAACTCGAACAGACGCAGACCGCGCTCGATCTCGCGCGGCATCATTTCCAGGCGCTGGTCGACGACGTCGCCGACCATGCCGTCTTCGTGCTCGACACCGCCGGCCGCGTCGCCAGCTGGAACAACTCGGCGCAGCGCATCACCGGCTACGCGCAGGAGGAGGTGCTCGGCAAGCCCTTCGGCCTGTTCTACCGGCCGGACGAGCGGCGCGCCGGCGAGGCTGTGCGCGCACTCGAGCAGGCGATCCAGAAGGGCAAGCACGACGTCGAGGGCTGGCGCATCCGCAAGGACGGCACGCCGTTCTTCATCACCGGCGTCGTCTCGGTCATCCGCGGGCAATCCGGCGACCTGATCGGCTTCTCCAGCATCATGCGCGACACGACCGAGCGCCGCGACACGCAGGAGAAGCTGGTCGAGGCGCGCGAGCAACTCGTCATGGCGCAGAAGATGGAGGCCATCGGCAAGCTGACCGGCGGCATCGCCCACGACTTCAACAACCTCTTGATGATCATCGGCGGCAACGCGCAGGCCTTCAAGCGTCTGCTAGACCCCAAGCTGCCGCGCGCCATCGAAGCGATCCAGACCGCGGCCAAGCGCGGCGAGACGCTGACGCGCCAGTTGCTGACGTTCTCGCGCAGCCAGCACGTCAGCCCCTCGGTCATCGATCTCGCCGCGGTGATCCGGAATCTCAGGCCGATGATCGAGAGTTCGCTGCGCGGCAACATCGTCTACAAGGAGGCGATCGCCGCGACCGCGATCTTCACTAAGGCGGATCTCGCCGAGCTCGAGCTCGCCATCGTCAACATCGCGGTCAATGCGCGCGACGCCATGCCGAGCGGCGGCACGTTCACGCTGTCGCTGTCGGAGGTGACCTCACCGGTCGATGCGCAAGGCAGCCATCTCGAGGGCGCTTTCGCCGCGGTCCGTTTCGGCGATACCGGCGCCGGCATTCCGCCCAATCTGCTGTCGAAGATCTTCGATCCGTTCTTCACGACCAAGGAAGTCGGCAAGGGCACGGGCCTCGGCCTGAGCCAGGTCTACGGCTTCGTGCATCAGGCCGGCGGCACCATCAAGGTCGACAGCAAGGTCGGCGAGGGCACGACCTTCACCGTCTACCTGCCCGTCTGCGCCGAGCGCGAGACGATCGCGGTGCCCGGCGCAAATCGCGTCGATTCGCACCGGCCGCGCGTGCTCGTCGTCGACGACAATCCCGACGTGGCGCAGGTGACGTCGTCGCTGTTCGAGCAGATGGGCTACGACACGTCGCTGCGCGATTCCGCCGAGTCCGCGCTGCAATTTTTGGCGCAGGGCAAGCGCGCCGATCTCGTGTTCAGCGACATCGTCATGCCGGGCAGCATCGACGGCATCGGGTTGGCCAACGAAATCCGCGTCCGCTACCCGAGCCTGCCGGTCATCCTGAGCACCGGCTACACCGATTCGGCGCAGAAGGTGCCCGATGGCTTGCACGTGCTGCGCAAGCCTTTCGACACGGACACGCTGACGCGCGTCGTCGAGATCGTGCTTCGCCCGGGCGAGGCGCCTGCGCGGCGCCACTGAGCGCTGTCAGCTCACATCGAGTCCGAGGAGCGGATGCCACGACGCGGGCGGCGCGACCGGCTCGGCGATCTTCGCCCGCATCAGAACGCGTCGGAACGGCGAGCGGTACGGCCATGTCAATTTGATGCGGCGGCCGAGCGCGGCCTTGACCAGGTTCTTGCCGAACTGCGCCGCGGTGTCGACCCGGAAGGTTGAGCTCGAAGCGATCGTGAAGCCCGACTGCGCGAGGTAATCGCGCAGGTGCTCCTCGCCGGCGAAGACGAGGTGGTCGGGAAGATAGAGGAGGTCCGGATAGTCCCGCATCGAAGAGAGGTCGCCGCCGTTGCCGGTCTCGATGAACAGCTCTCCGTCTTCCTTCAGCAGCGGCCGCAGGCGGCCGAGAAAATCGCGGAAATCGGGGACATGCGAGAACACGTTGATCAGCGAGATCACGTCGAAGCGCACGCCGATCTGCGACAGATCGGCCTGATAGACGGGCAGGCCGCGCGCCTGCGCCTCGGCGACCTTGGGCGCCATCGGCTCGATGCCCATCACCTGGCTGCCGGCCGGCAATATGTCCTGCAGCACCTCGACCAGCTCGCCGAAGCCGGCGCCGATATCGAGCCAGCGCACCGGCCTCGACGATGTCACGATGTCGGGAAACACCGCGCGCACCGTCGTGGCGTAGCGCAGCGCCTTGCGCCGGCTTCGCTTGTAGACGACGTGCAGCACCTCGCCTTCGGTGCGGTGCTCGCCGATCTCGTTGGCGTGCGAAATCTCCTCGACCGTCGGCCGCGGATTGACGTAGACGAGGCCGCAACCCTGGCATTTGACGCAGGAGAAGCCGTTCTCCGCGCCCCATCGTCTGCTCTCCGCGCCGCCGCAGAGCGGACACGCGATCTGCTCGAGCCGGATGCCGCCGTTCATTGCCTTCGTCTCGCCCCCGATTTCACTCAATGCCCGCCGTAGCCGCGGAACATGTGGACGATCGCCACGCCGATGTGGCGCGTGTTCGGGAAGCCGCCGACCACCTCGGCCAGCATCATGAACAGCACCGCGTAGAAATAGCCGGGATATTGCTTCTCGTAGCCGAGCAGCGGCCGCGACAGCGTGTCGGCGAGCGCCGGCCGCGTCATCGCATAGCCGGTGCCGCCGCCGAGCAGCGCGCCGGCGAGGATGTCGCTCGGATAATGGATGCCGAAATAGATGCGCCCGACGCACACGGCTGTGCCGAACAGTCCGAACGCCAGGCCGGCATAGCGCGACACGACGAACAGGCACGCGGCGATCGCGAACAAGTAGGTCGCGTTGTCGCTCGGGAAGCTGCTCCAGTTCTCCAGGTCGAACGGCCAGGGATAGCTCGGCGCGTTGGCGCCCAGCGCGTACATCGGCCGCACGCGGAACGGCAGCAGCGTCGAGATCGTGCGGTTGAGCACCAGCGCGATCGCGACCGCCGGCACGACGAGGATCAGGGCCTGGCGGCGGCGCATTTGATCGCCGTCGGAGCGGAACCAGAGCAGCCCGAACAAGCCGAGGAAGATCACTCCGGTCGGCCCGGCAAGATGATAGACGAGCCGGTCGAGCGTTTCGCTCGTGCCGCAGAGCGCGTTCAGCGCCCGATAGACCGAGACGTCCAGTCCTTCCAGGAAGTGCATGGGCGTCCCCCGATGACGGATCTATGTCAACGCTCGCCGGCTCCTTAACGTATTAGGGACATCGTTGTTCCTGCCGCGCGGGGCTCGCGGCGCTTCGTCCTTCAGATACCGGTGCCGGAGAAGAACTCGTGGCGCACCGTGCGCGCGATGATCTTGATGTCGAGCCACAGCGACCACCGCTCGATGTACTGGAGGTCGTAGTCGACGCGCGACACCGCGGCGTCGGCGCGCGCGGTGCTGCCGCGGCAGCCGCTGACCTGAGCCAGCCCGGTGATTCCCGGGCGGATGCTGTGCCGGTGGAAATAGTAGGGCACGAGGTCCTCGTATTTGACGCTTGCCGCCTTCATGCCGGGAACGTGCGGGCGCGGGCCGACCAGCGACATGTCGCCGATCACGACATTGATGAGCTGCGGCAGCTCGTCGATGCTCGTGCGCCGCAGGATGCGCCCGAGCAAGGTGACGCGCGGATCGTTACCGACGGTCTGGGTGACGCCGCTTCGGTCGCTCAACGCCATGTGCATCGTGCGGAACTTGTAGATGCGGAAGCGCCGGTTGCGGTAGCCGTAGCGGTCCTGCGTAAAGAACACTGGGCCCGGCGAGGTGAGCTTGATCGCGATCGCCACGCCGAGCAGGAACGGTGACAGGATCGCCAGCGCGAGACTCGCAACAGCGATATCGAAGGCTCGCTTCGCGCGCGAGCGCGACGGCTCGCTCAGCGCGCCGCGATGCCAGAGATAATAGACGCGCTGGCGCCGCGGACGATGCGCGCGGCCGCGGTAAGCGGACGGCGCGAAAAGCGTCCGGCTGTCGTGCCAGACGCTCGTATCGTCCAGCGAGAGAGACGTGGAGGGGGTCATGGATCGCCTCTAGATCATGGTTCGGTCGTGTGCATCCGAAAGCAATCGCTTCGCCTCGACGCTTCTTCCCGTATCGTGATGCTCCCGGCCGGCGCTGCGACGGTCATTGCTCGGTCTGCCGTTGATTGCGCCGGAACGGGCGTGACTGCTGCGTCCTCGAAAATTGCGCCGTCAAATTCGTCACGCGAGGTTAGAAAACCGTTTGGAGAAATTATGGCGCAGCGCATAAATCGTGCGTGGAGCGTCAATGAATACCGCTGCCGATAAAAAGTCCGTCGTCAGTGACATGCAATTTTTCAATTTATAATTGCGCCGGCGCCGCCCGCCCCGTTGCGGACGCGAATGTGTCATCATCGTGCCGCTGTGCCGAAACGGGATCGTGAGCGCCCGCGCGCAGAAAAAATATCGGCCGCCGCCAGAAACCAAAAACAGCGAAAGGGGTTTGACCTTTCCGGGAAGCGTGCGTTGCGTTCGGGGAGGTATGCCCATGTATCCGTCTGGTGGAAAGCGTGCGCTTCGGGGCGCGCTTTGCTTCTTGCTGCTCGCCGGCATGGTAAGTCTTGCGGGCTGCAACAATTACAGCGATCCCGCATCGGCCTCCGGCCTGCAATTGGCATCCGTGAGAACGTCCTCTGTCGGGCCCCGGACTTATGTGCTGCGGCCGAACGACCAGATCCGCGTCCAGGTCTACAACGAGCCGAACGCGACCGGCGTCTATACGGTCGACGGCGGCGGCTATGTGTCGGTGCCGCTTGCGGGCCGCATTCACGCGGCGGGCCTGACGCCGGCGGCTCTCGAATCGGCGATCACAAATCATCTCAAGGGCGGCATCCTCACCGATCCGCATGTGAACGTGCAGGTCGCCACCTATGGGCCCATCTACATTCGCGGCGAGGTCAAGCAGCCGGGGCAGTTCCCCTACGTGCCGGGGCTGACGATCGGCGACGCCGTGGCGCTTGCCGGCGGTTACACCTACCGCGCCGACGAATCGGTCGCTTACGTGCGCTCCTCGTCGTCGCCGCGTGAAGTGGCGAGGCCGCTGCGCGCCGATGTTCCGGTCGCGCCCGGCGACAACATCCGCATCCCCGAGAGCTATTTCTGAGGCCTGCGCGAACGAGAGCCGGCGCGGCCGCGCCGCCTCTGTTGCGTTTCCCGCAAAGGAACCGATGCGTATCGACGGCGTGTTCCGCTTCTTTATTGAACGCCGCGTTGCTGCAGCGCGGAACGAAACGCGCGGCGGCGTGTTGCACGTGCTGCTGAAACGCATGCGCGGCCGTGATCAGGGCTGCACGGCACGAAGCCGGAGGGGGGCATGCTGCAGCGTGCTGGCGATCGTTATCGCCGGTGCGTCGACACCGGTCTACGCGCAAGCGATATCGCCTTTGACGCCGCTGGCGTCGCCGCCGTGGAATGCGGAGACCGTCTTTGAATCCGTGCCTTACGCGAAATGGTGGTCGCGCTATCCCGGCGAGAAAATCGATCCGGAGGACCAGCCTGTGCTGACGCGCCAATGGCCCGGCTACGAGGCGCACGGCATCCGCAACGGGGCATGGATGTACTATCCGTCGCTGTCCGCGGGCGCGTTGTTCGACAGCAACGTGTTCGCGACCGACAGCGACAGGAAGTCGGACATCGCCGCCGTTCTCAATCCGTCGCTCAGGGTCACCTCGCTGTCCGAGCGCAATCCGGTCACCTTCGACGCCTACGTCAAATCGCGGCAGTACGGCCATTACTCGAGTCTCGACCAGACCGACGCCAGCCTGCGCGCGAAAGGGCGGATCGACATCGCGCACGACAGCGCGATCCTCTACAACTTCCAGGCGGCCTACCTGCACGAGGCGATCGGTTCCTTGTCCTCGCCGCTCGGCGCGGCCGAGCCGACGCCTTACGCCTACACGCACGAAAACGTCACCTACTGGCACCAGTTCAAGCGGCTTTCCGTCTCGTTCGGCATCCGCAACGACAATTACGACTTCGGCTCGACGCGCGCGCAGAACGGATCGACCATCAATCAGGACAGCCGCGACGGTTCGATCTACGCCGCGCATGGCCGTGTCGACTACGCGGTCGGCGCCAATCTCGGCCTGTTCACGGCGTTCGAAGGCAATGTGCGGGACCTGAAAGGCTCGCCCTCCGGCTCGCTGAGTTCGAAGGGCTACCGCTCGCTGACCGGCATCAATTTCAATCTGACGCACCTGATCGGCGGCGAGATCGGCGCGGGCTACACCAGCCAGAGGTTCGACGACCCGGCCATCGGCACCGTCAGCGGGCCCGCGTTCCGCGCGTTGCTGACCTGGAGCCCGACGCGCAAAATCGACGTGAAGCTCAAGGCGGAGGAGATCGCGACCGAAGCGGTCGAGACGGTGGCGAGCGGCGTGCGCGCGCAGTCGGTCATGCTCGGTCTCGATTACGAGCTGCGCCGCAATGTCGTGCTCTCGACCATCGCCGGCTATGAAAACGACAAGTTCTTCGGTCAGGAGCGCACGGACAAGGTCTACTCGGCGACCGCGAGCCTGCAATATCTGCTCAACCGCTACAGCTCGATCGCGCTCAACTACAAATACGTCAACCGCAACAGCAACGTGCCGACCGCCGTCTACGACAAGCACGAGATAGGTCTCGATGTTACAGCGCATTTCTGACGCGCCGGCCCAGATCACCTACACGCCGCATGTCGTCGCGGAGCCGGGACCGTCGTCGTCCGGCATCACCATCGCGGGTCTGTTCACGATCCTGCGCCGCCGCCTCGCCATCGTCGGCGGCACCGCCCTGGCCGCCGTGCTGCTCACGCTCATCTTGATCTTCGCGGTGCAGCCGTCATTCACCGGCACGGCGACGGTGCTGATCGATCCGCATCGCTCCGATGTGATCAACCCGAACGACAATGCCGCGGCGATGCGCGGCTCGGCGACCGACGAGGCGGCGGTGCAGAGCCAGGTGCTGCTGATGCAGTCCGCGGAAGTCTTGCGCCGCGTGGTCAAGGAAATGAACCTGACCGCGGATCCCGATTTCTCGCCGCAGCCGAGCCTGCTTGCCCCGCTGAAGAGACTGTTCTCCACCGGCCACAAAGCCAAAGGCCTGAGCGCGCAGGACATCGCGGTGCTCGGTTCGGTCGACATTCTGCAGAAGCGGCTCAAGGTCAACCGCCAGCAGAACAGCTATCTCGTCGACATCAACGTCCGCTCGCACGAGCCGAACAAGGCCGCGGCCGTCGCCAACGCGGTCGCCAATGCCTATCTCGCGGAGCTGGTGAAGGCCAAGGCAGATTCGGTCAAGGTCGCCGCCGGCTGGATGGACGAGCAGCTCGCGCAGTTGAAATCGCGCGTGCACGACGCCGACAAGGAGGTCGAGGACTATCGCGCGCAGCATCAGCTTGTGATGACGCAGGGCGTTACCGTCAACGACCAGCAGATCGCCGACCTGAATACGCAGCTCATCCAGGCGCGTGCCGAAACCGCGCAGGCCAAGGCGAAATACGAGCAGGTGGCCCAGATCGCCAAGAGCCACGCCGATCCGGGTTCGCTGCCCGAGGCCCTCACCTCGGAGACGATTGCGCGGCTGCGCGGGCAGTATGCCGACCTGACCAAGAACGTCGCCGACCTGCAAAGCCATTTCGGCCCGCGGCATCCGGCCCTGGTGGCGGCGAGGGCGCAATTGCGCGACACGCAGAAGCTGATCGACGCCGAGGTGCACCGCATCCTGCAAAGCCGTCACCAAGCCTACGATGTCTCGGCGGCCCGCGAGGCCTCGCTCGAGAAGAGCCTCGGCGGCTTGCAGGACGTTTCCACCGAATCGGGACGGGCGCAGGTGCACCTGCGCGAGTTGCAGCGCCAGGCCGACGCGAACCGCACCGTCTACGAGTCGTTCCTCAACAACTACAAGCAGGCGGCGGCGCGCGAGACGCTGAAGCTGCCGGAGGCGCGCCTCGTCGCCGATGCCGATATCCCGATGAAGCCGTCATTCCCGCGGCCGCTGCTGTTCCTCGCCTTCGTCTTGCCGCTTGGGCTGGTGCTCGGCGCGATCCTGGCGATCGGCATCGATCACTTCGACAGGCGCGTGAAATCGCTCAATCAGCTCGCGGTCGTCACCGGCCTGCCGGCACTGGCTTCGATGCCGGTCATCGGCCTGCGCGAGCTCTCGCGCATCGCCAAGCGCGGCCGCGAGGCGCTGGCGCAGCACAATCCGGCGTCGTCAGGGCTCCTGCCGATCCCGTTGCAGCCGCCGTTGATGCACTACATCGCCGAGGAGCCGACTTCGGTCTTCGCCGAGGCGGTGCGGGCCGTGCGGCTCTCGGTGCAGCGCGCCGGGCGCGTCCGTCCGATGCAGTCGGTCATGGTCACCTCGTCGATCGACGGCGAGGGGAAGACCACATTGGCCGCGAACCTCGCGCTGTCCTATGCCATGCTCGGCGCGCGCACGCTGTTGGTCGAAGGCGACATGCGCAATCCGGAAATGACGCGGTCGCTGTGCCCGCGGGCGAAGCTCGGTATTCTCGACGTTGCGCTCGGCCGCGCCTCGCTGCGGCAGGCGATCGTCACCGATCCGACCATCTCGCTCTCGGTGCTGCCGGCACCGATGTCGGAGCATTCGGCGCTCGCCAGCGAGTTCGTGTTCTCGAACGCCGTCGGCGTGATCCTGACCGAGCTGCGCCGCCACTACGACATCATCGTCATCGACGCGCCGCCGCTGATCCCGCTCGTCGACAGCGCCGCGCTCGGCGAATACGCCGATGGCATCGTCATGACAGTGGGTTGGGACCGCACGCGCGAGGACATCGTCAGCCGCGGGCTCGACCAGTTGTCGTCGCTGCACGATCGCCTACTCGGCACGGTGCTGACCCGCGTCGATCTCAAGCGCATGCGCCACTACGACAGCTACTACAGCTCCGCCTTCATCGAGCCGTATACATATGTGAAAAGCGCGCGGCAGGGTGCCTGATCAGGGCTTGACCAGCACGCCCATGCCGAACCGGTAGATCGGCGGAATGCCGTTACCGTCGCAGAAGCGTTCGTAGGCGAGTCGCGCCTTCCAGCTCGAATGCTCGGCGCAGTCGTCGACCAGGATGACGCCGCCTTTGGCGAGCCGCGGCCAGAATCGCTCGAGCGAGACGAGCGTCGGCTCGGTCAGATCGACGTCGACGAGCACCATCGAGCAGGTATCCGGCAGGTCGTCTTCGGCGAGCCGCGTGACGTCGCCCTCGATCAGGGTGACATCGTCGCACCCGTGCTGATCCATGATCTTGCCGACCAGGATGCGGGAATTGCCGGAGAACATCGTGCGGTCGTGTTCCGGCGTGCCGTGCGCGGTGTCGGCGGCGAACTGCGTGTCGACGAAGCCGTCGAACGTGTCGATGCAGATGTAGCGCTTGTCCATGCCGAGCCGGTCGAGCATCTTGCGGGCGATGATCGCCGAGCCGCCGAGATTGCAGCCGATCTCGACCACCGCGCCGGGCACGTCGCGCGTCTCGATCAGGTGATGCAGGAACAGGTAGAGCCGTTCCGGCGCCAGCGTGAAGGGCGGATAGCGGTAGAGCAGCGGCGCGAGCGCGCTGCGGGCGAGCTTCTTCAGCTGGAATCGGACATCGACCATTATTTGCCTCTCCGTGCGTCTAACGCGGCGCCGAGTACCATCGCGGCGCCGGTCGCGCTCGCGGCGGCGGTCGCCCACAGAATGCCTTCAAAGCCGATCAGCGCGTGCAGGACGAGCGCGCCGGCGGCGAAGACGGCGAGCGCCAGCCATCGTGCGATGAACACGATGCGCGTGCGGCGGTTGGCGAGCAGCGAGATGGCCGAGGCCTGCCGCACCGCGTCGAGCACGATTGCGGCGGCGAGCGGCCACAGCAGGGGAGCGGCGGCGGCGATTTCCGGCCGGCGGTAGATGGCGGGCAGGATCAGCGGCGCCGCGGCGAGGATGACCGCGCAGTAGCCGGCGGCGATGGCCGAGAACAAGGCCGTGCCGCGCCAGGCGAACCGGCGGCCGTAATGCGCGCCGACGTCGGCGACCTTGTCGGCCACGCGCGGCAGCACCGCCAGATGCAGCGCGGCGTTGAACTGCACGATCGGCGTCAGCAGGTTTTGCAGCGCGCGGATGATGCCGGCGGTGCCGGCCCCGGTCGTCATGGCCACCAGCGGGAACACCGCCCAGTTGCTGATCCAGGCGGCGACCGCGGCGCCCGAAAGCCAGCGCCCGGAGCGCCAGATCTCGGCCGCCAGCCAGTAGACGCTGGGGCGGCGGAAGGCGCCCGGCCGTCCGACGCCGAAGGCCATCGCGACGGCGGCGCCGGCGAGGGCTCCGAACCCCCACACCAGGATGGCCGCCGGCACCGACAGCGCATCGGCGCCGGCCAGCACGAGGGCTCCACCGACCGATACGATGCCGTATGCCCCGGCCATCGCCGCCGCAATGTCCTGCCGGTCGCGGATGTAGGCGAGGCGGCGGGACAGCAGGTAAATCCGTTGCAGCGGATTGACGATCGCGAGCGCAATGAGCGCACCCATATAGACCGGCCGCCAGGCGCCGAGAACGAGTGCCGCGACGACGAGCGCGAGACTGGTGGCGCCGCTGTACCCGGCGGTCACCCAAAACGCGGCCGTATCCAGTCTCGCGCGGTTGCTACGGCCATGAAGGCTGACGATGGCGGGAAGAGAATCGACGATCAGCGACACCTGGATCGCTTCGATGAACAACGCCACGGTCCAGACCACGACGTAGCGGCCGAAGTCGTCGAGCGGCAGCCACGAGGCGTAAAGAATCGTCAGCAGGAAATTTGCGAGGCTGTAGACGCCCTGGTCGACGAAGGCGAACAGCACGCGCCGCTTCCAGCGCTGCGCCAGCCGCCACATGCCGCCGAGGCGCTCGCGCAACGAAGACGGTGCGGGCCGGGCGGCAATAGCGGCGGGCGGCACGGGCCGGTTCACGGCAGCCGCACTCGCGACACGCGCGCGCCGGCGAGCCATTGACGGAGAATGCGGGCGAGGAACAGCGGCATCTCGACGAGGTAGCGCCGCCACAGCCGCCGCGGCTCCTGCAACAGCCGGTAGCTCCATTCGAGCCGCGCCGCCTGCACCCAGGCGGGGGCGCGCGGCACCGTGCCGGCGAGGAAATCGAACAGTCCGCCGACACCGAAGCCGAGGCGGCAGCCGCTCGCGGCGAGATGGTCGCTGAGCCACTGCTCCTGCTGCGGGTTGCCCATGGCGACGAGTAAAATGTCCGCGCGCGACCGGCGGATGCGCTCGATCAGCGCGCCGGTTTCCTCCGCCCGCACATAACCGTGGCTGCACCCGGCAATCTCGTGGCCGGGAGCAACCTGGAGGAGACGGTCGGCGGCCCGCTCGGCGATTCCCGGCCGCGCGCCGACGAGGAAGATGCGGTAGCGGTTCCTGCTCATGCGCAGGAAGTGCGGGACGAAATCCGTGCCGTTCAGGTTCTCAGGGAAGGCGCGGCCGAACAGCACGCGGCTGGCGATGTCGAGACCGAGACCGTCGTTGAACACGATGGCGCGGTCGAGGATCGAGCGGACGGCCGGATTGGCCGCGCGATTGAGCGTGTGCGCATTGGCGAACACGACGACGGTCGCCTTGTTGCGCTCGAAGCGGTCGTCGAGCAGCCAGATCGCCTCCGGCGCGGTGCGCACCTGCACCGGCACGTCGAGGATGGTGCGCACATCCTGGCCGAGCACCGAGCGGTAGAGCGCTTCGTATTTCTCGGCGACGCGCGGCCACTCGAAGGCGCGCGCCGCGGCGATGGCGCCCCGCCGCAGCTTCTCGTGCTGGCCGGCGATATGCGGCCATTGGCCGAGGAACTGCCGCGCGGCGGCGTCCGCGTCATCGAATTCGAGGATGGTGCCGATGCCGGTCCGTTTCGCGAGCATGCGAAACGGCGCGATGTCGCTCATCACCGGCCACAGGCCCGCCGACATGCCTTCGATGGCTGTCAGGCCGAAGCCTTCGTATTCCGACGTGCTGAGCAGGAACGAGCTCTTCGCCATCAGCGTGCTGATGTCATCGTCGGATGGCGCCTCGGTAATGCGCACCGCGCCGGCGGCGCCGAGCTTGTCCGCGAGATCCCGCAATTCGGCGACGGGAGTGTCCCACGCGCGGCCGGCGATCTCGAGCGTCCACTCCGGGTCGATGCGCCGCAGCGCGGCCAGGAAGTGGATGGCCCGGTCGAGCCTCTTGTTGCCGGCAAGTCGGCCGAGCGCGACGAGCCGCTTGACCGGCAGCTGCGAGCCGGCGTCCTGGAATTTGGCGGTATCGACGCCGTTTTCGATCAGGACGCGTCCGTGCGTGCGGATACGGGAGAACATCTCATCGTCGTGTACGCTCACGGCGGCGACACCGGAATACCAGCTCAGCGACAGCCGTGTGATCAATTGAAAGTAGAGCCGCTTCAGGCCGGACGCGAACGGCGTGTGGAAGAAGCCGCCATGCGTGGACACGATCAGCTTTCGCCGATGGAACGGCGCGGTCCACGCAAGATAGTCGAAGAAGAAATCGATACCGTGAACATGCACGATGTCGCAGTCGCCGACGTGGCGCAGCGCCGATAATGCGACCGGATACCGCCGCGAGCCGAGGTAGGGAATGCGTACCACTTCAAAGCCGTTGAACCATTCGTGCCGCGGCAGCGGGTATGGTTTTGCCGCGTTGAAGACGCGATCGAGCGTGACGACGCGGACCTGATGCCCTTTCGCTCGCTGCGCGCTGGCGAGATTCTCGACGACGTTTTCCATTCCTCCGATAGCCGGATGGAATTGACGCACGACGTGCGTGATGCGCATGCTGCCTGATGTCCTGAAAAACCCTAGGCGGCAACGCGCGCGGCCTGCCCCCGTTCCGAAATAACCGCCGCGGCGGGTGCCGAAAAAAGCAGCAGGCAATCTTCATGCTTCGGCCTTGTTGCCGTCGCGCTGCCACCACGAATCTCCGCTGCAATCCAAAAACGAGACTGCCGACGGTATTTGCGACGGCCGCGGGAACTCGCGTCACGCGTCCGCCGCCGTCTCGATTCGACACAAGCCCGAATGGGAGGCCGAATGCGCAAGCGCGTCTCGCTCGCACTGATCGCCGCTTTATCGGGATTTTATGTTGCGGCCACGGCTTCGACCGCGCCGGCGGAATCGAACCACCACGAGCTGACCGGCGTGAACATCGCCGGCGCCGAATTCAACGGCAAGACGCTGCCGGGCGTAGCCGGCAAGGACTACTTCTATCCCAAGCCCGCGACTCTCGATCATTTCGCGTCCGAGGGCATGAACGTCATCCGCCTGCCGTTCCGCTGGGAGCGCATCCAGCCGGCGCTCAACGGCGAGCTCGATGCGACAGAGTATCGCCGGCTCGCCGATACCGTTCACCAGGCCACCGCAAGAAAGCTGTTCGTCATTCTCGACGTGCACAATTACGCGGCCTATCGCGGCCAGCCGATCGGCTCGGCCGAGGTGCCGGTCACGGCCTTCGCCGATCTGTGGAAGCGGCTCGCGGGAAAATTCAAGCATGAAAAGGAAGTCGGCTTCGGTCTGATGAACGAGCCGAAGGGCCTGCCGACGGAGACGTGGCTCGCCGCCACGAACGCCGCGCTGGCGCAGATCAGGGCCGCCGGCGCGAAGAACCTGGTCTTCGTGCCCGGCAACGGCTGGACCGGCGCGCACAGCTGGTTCAGCAAGAGCTACGGCACGCCGAACGCCGCGGTGATGCTCGGCGTCAACGATCCAGCCCACAATTATGTCTACGAGCTGCACCAGTATCTCGATTCGAATTATTCCGGCACGCATCCGGAGTGCAAGTCGGATGAGGTCGGCGTCGCCGCGATCACGAAGGTCACCGAGTGGCTGCGTCAGCACAAAAAGCGCGGCTTCCTCGGCGAGTTCGGCGCCGGCAGCAACGCCACCTGCATGGCGGCGCTCGACGCGATGCTCGGCTACATGGACAAGAATCGCGACGTTTGGCTGGGCTGGACCTATTGGGCCGCAGGCGCCTGGCCGCCGCGCTACTTCACCAGCGTGCAACCGGTCAACGGCGTCGACACACTGCAGATGACGGTGCTGCTCAAGCACGTTGCCGGCACACCGCGCCACCGGGCCGGCAACCCGTGAGCCTCGTCGCCGCCCGCCCTCTGCCGCTGGCGACCGCCGCGCCGGCGCCGTCCCTGCCGCCCGCGGTCGTCTATCTCGTGATGCTTGGCGCCATGAGCTTTCACATGGCGCTTTGCTTCGTGAACACGAAGATCGGTGGCGTCGGCAACAGCGCCATCATCGGCTCCGAGATCGTCATCGTCGGCACGGTGCTGCTGCTGTCATACGGCATCGTCGATTACTCGCGCTTCCTCGTGGTCAGCGGGCTGATATTCTATCTCGTGCTGCTGGCGGCCGTGCGCACCGTCTTTCACGGCGAGAGCCTGCAAATCAAGCCCGTGCGCGACCTCCTGATCCCGATCGCCTTTTTCTTCTTCGGCATGCGCGCGGCCGATATCCGGCGCGCCGATCTGCTCGTCGGAATCGCCGCGGCCATCGTCGTGACCGTCGGCCTGATCGAATACGCGTTCCCCGACCGCTTCACGGACATCTTCAACGTCGCCCGCTTCTATATCGATCGCGGCGCGATGAAGACCGGCCAGTCGCCGCAATCCTCGAACCTGTTCATCAGCGGCATTCGGCCGGATGTGCTCGGCGGCCGCAATCTGCTGCCCTTCCTCGGCGACCATCGCATCTCCTCGGTGTTCCTCGAGCCGATTTCGTCCGGCAATTTCGGCATCATCGTCTTCATGTGGGCGCTGGTGCGCTCGCGGGCGCGCGGCCGTGTCACCTGGGGGCTGTTCGCTGCGGCGGCGGCGATGATCGTCTTGTCCGACAGCCGCTTCGGCGCGATGTTCTGCATCGTCGCCGCCGGCATCGCGATGCTGCCGCCGGCGATCGGGGCGGCGGCCGCGGCGACGATCCCGGCGGTAGCGCTCGCGGCGCTGATCGTGCTGCCGGACCAGCTCGAGAAGATGCACGTGGTCGGCAACGGTTTCATCAGCCGCCTCATCCTCTCCGGGCACTTCATCGCCGCGCTCGATCTGCAGAACTGGCTCGGCGTGATGACACCCGATTTCCAGCCGTTCGATTCCGGTTACGCCTATTCGTTCATCGGTTTCGGCGTTATCGGCGCGGTGGCGCTGTGGGCTATCTTCTGGAGCATCGAGGGCCGGGGCTGGCAGTTCAGGACCTACCGCAACCTCGTCGGCGCCTACTACGGCGTGCTGTTGTGCGTGAGCAATTCGCCCTACACGATCAAGACGGCGTCGCTGCTGTGGTTTCTGCTTGGTGTTTTGGCCGCGGCGCGCGATCCTCCGCCCGTTGCGCCGCGCCGATCGTCGTATCCGCATAGAGCTCCGGCTCGAGCAGCCGCTCTGCCACGTTCTCCCAGCTCAGGAACCGCGCATCGCCCGCGAAGCGGCCATGGGCCAGCGCGCGGCCTGTAGCGCGCTCGATGCCGGCGGCGTCGCCGGGCGCATAGCCGAACCGGTTCGGGCTTGAGCCGACGGCGTAGTCCGGGCACACGGCCGGCAGGCCGAGATGTTCGTATTGCATCAGCTTCAGGCTCGACTGCGCGAGATAGCCGGAGTTCGCCTGCGGCTTGTAGGCCGCAATGCCGAAATCCGCGTGCTTGACGTAAGGCAAGGTGGCCTTGAACGGCATCTCCTTGTACAGGTGCATGTTCGCGGGCGCCTCGAACGGCGCGCCGGTGCCGATCAGGTGGAACTGGATGTCCGGAAAGCGCGCGGCGGCGTGCTGGAAGAACGTGTGGTCGAACAGCATCGAGCCGACGGTGACGGCGTTCATTCCGGCGGCGTAGGGGCTCGGCCCGATCGCGGCGAAGTCGGCGGCGTGGATCCCCAGCGGCACGACATAGGTCTTGTGCGCGGCCCATTGGAAGTCGTCCGCCATCTTTTCCGCCAGCAGGCAGAAGGCATCGACGTCGCCGGCGCGGCGGCGCAATTCCGCCGCGAGTGCGGGCGGCGCGCCGATCGTGTGCAGCGCGTCCGAGCCGCGATAGACGATGCGCGCACGAGGGTTGAGCCGTCGCGCGCGATGGATGAGCATGATGCCCAGGCCGGATTCGACGACGACGTGCGTGGCGGCGCGCAATGTCTCGTCGATGAAGCGGTTCGGCAGCGCCGCGTAGGCCGAGAACGCCGGTCCGGCCGCGCCGTCCACCGCGGCGATGCCGGAGCGGAACGGGTGGAACGGCGTGCGCCACAGATAGCATGTGACGCCGTTGACCGTTTCCGGCCGGTTGGCGCGTTCCCACAGGAACAGGCGGTGGTCGCCTTTGGCGCGGGAGACGAGGCTGAAGCGCACCGAGATGAACGTGACCTCGTCGCCGAGACGCACTAAGGCGTCGGCAAGCGCCTGGATGCTGCCGCGACGCGGTGTGCGATAGTCGTGCACGCCGGAAATGATCGCGATCCGGCGCTTGCCTGCGGCGAAATTCGTCACGTCGAAGGCGCGGCTAGAGGCGGCCGGGGAGCTGCGCGTCGGGCGACCGCTTCGCTTTCGGCGCGAGCGCGCGCAATAGCGGGCCGATCAACCGTTGCAGCCGCAGGCTCTTCGAGTTCATCATCGCGGTCCACATCTCGGGATGGATCGCCGCGATGGCGGCGGGCGGCGTCTCGGCGGCCTGCGTCTCGAGGGTGTGGATCAGCGCCGCGTTGCGGCGGCTGGCGAAGACCAGCACGTTCTGCCGGTACCAGGTGGCGATGCGGCGGTCATCCCAGATGCGCCAGCGTAGGAAATCGAAGCAGCGGTAGTCGCGCGCGGCGAACTTCGCCGCCCAATAGGCCGGCCACTGCTCGTTGACGTGGTGCACGCCGCCTTGGTAGGGCGCGGCGGCCGAGAACACGACGGCGTCGGCGTGGCGGACGATATTGTTGACGAATGTGTCGGCCCGCGCTGGAGAGATGTGCTCACCAACCTCCATCGATATGGCGAGGTCGAAGCGGCGGCCGAGATCGAACGGCGCGGCGAGGTCGATCGCGCGGAATTTCTCGGCCGGGATCGACAGCACCGGCTTGGCCCACGCGCCGTCGACACCGAGCTGGTCCTCGAGACCGAGCGCAAGCGCGGTCTTCGACCAGGTTCCTTGGCCGCAGCCGATATCGATCAGCGAGCGCGGCCGGAAGATGTCGATCAGGAGCGGTAAGATGATCGCCGCGGAGGCGAGCGAGCCGTCGCGCTGGCTGTCGAAAAATTGTGCGGAATAGACGTTGGCCACGGCGGTACCCCTCGAACTCCGGTGCGGCATTTCGGCGACAACGGTGGCGCCCGCAGCTTCGTTCCGCGGAACCGGTATTTGTAATGAAGTTTGCGGCCGGGCCGCCGAAAAGGCCGGGACGGCGGTGGCTGGCCGCCCCGTTGCCCTCGAGCGGCGGGTGGGGCTAATTACCCGTTCCCGCAAATGTCACGGAACAAGACAGACATGCCGCTCTACAGCCTCGACGGCGTTGCCCCGGAGATCGCCGAGGGGTGCTACGTCGCCGAAAACGCCACCCTCATCGGCAAGGTGCGGCTGAAGCCCGGCGCTTCGGTCTGGTTCGGCGCCGTGCTGCGCGGCGACAACGAATGGATCGAGGTCGGCGAGCGCAGCAACGTGCAGGACAACTGCACCTTTCACACCGATCCGGGGTTCCCGCTGACCATCGGCGCCAACTGCACCATTGGTCACAACTGCATCCTGCACGGCTGCACGATCGGCGACCTCAGCCTGGTCGGCATGAGCGCGATCGTGCTCAATGGCGCGAAAGTCGGAAAGAACTGCATCGTCGGCGCCGGCGCGCTGGTGCGCGAGAAGGGCGACGTGCCGGACAATACCCTGGTCGTCGGCTCGCCGGCGCGGCATGTGCGCGGGACCGACGAGGCGGTCGCCCGTTTCCTCCAGGAGTCCGCCGACGTCTATTACCAGCGCGGCATCGACTACGCCAAGAAGCTGCGCCGGCTCTAGCGGCCGGCCCGCAGGCGCGCCGCGAATTCCAGCGGCGAGCAGCCGTGGATCTTTCTGAAGGCACGATACAGACTGAGCACGCTGACCCCGGAGGTTCTCGCCAGATCCTCGGCAGTGAAGCCGCGGTCGAGATTGGCGGCGATGAACTCCTCGGCGTAGCGCACCTCTTCGCGCGACGGCTCGGGCGGCCGCCGCTCGAACAGGCGGCTGTAATTGTGCCGCTGCTCGGTGAGCAACAGCACCGAGATCATGTGCGCGGTCTGCGCCGTCCACCACGCGGGCAGCGGCGTCGCGTCCGCGCGTTCCAGCGTGGCGACCAGGGCGCGCAGATAGGCCTCCAGCGCCGAGCCGGCGCGGCGCTCGGTCTGCGGCTCGAAGATGAGCGGCGTGTCAACGGCCGCGCCGGTCATCGATTCCAGCGCCGAGACCAGCGCGGCGTTGCCGGGCTTGAGCGTGAGGGCCGCGAAGGCTGCGTCATAGCGCGCGCGAAATCCCGCCGCCGGCGACATCGTTATCGACCGGCCGACACCGACCTCGCACTCGCGGCCCCGCGTCACGACCGTGCCGGCCCCGGCGATCGGCAGCAGATAGAGGAAGCACTCGGCATTGGGAAACTGCCAGTCGGTGGCCGCATGATAGTGGCCGAAGCCTATGCGCAGGCTGCCGACCTCGCGCTGCGTCCCCACCGCATGCAGGGCGCCGCCGATCCTGACCTTCGGCTCGGCGTAGATTTTGGCATAGGCTTCGATCAGCTCGTCGAGATCGACGGTATCGACAACCACATGGCGTGCGAGCCTGGTTCTCACGAGAGTATCCTGCGAACCACAGTGGCGAATTACGCGCGTGTCGCCCCCGGAGGCTGCGCGTAGAACGCGAGTATGTGGCCGGTTGCGCCCAGTCTCCAGCGCGAAAATCCTAATCTGGTTTAACAACCATCGCGGGACGATATGTCCGCCGCGCCGGCGGGAGCCGCAACGCATCGCGCCGCCCCTTCCGCACCGAGATGTTTCAAGATTAAAGTATCTCGGGAGACGGGACAGGCGAAGGTGGACATGAAGATTGCAGTGCTTGGTGGCGGCAACGGCTCCTACGCGGCGGCCGCCGATCTGTCCGAGGCCGGACACGAAGTGCGCTTCTGGCGGCGCGACGCCGAGGCATTCAGGCCCGTGCTGGAGTCGCGCAGCATCCGCCTGCGCGACTTCAAGGGCGTGCGCGACGTTCCCGTCGCGCTGCCGACGACCGATCTCGGCGCGGCCGTGCGCGGCGCCGGGCTCGTTCTCGCGCCGCTGCCGGCCTTCGCGCAGAACGATCTGGCCGTCGCATTGGCGCCGCATCTCGCCGACGGGCAGGTGATCTTTCTGCCGCCCGGCACCTTCGGCTCCTACGTGATGACGAAGGTGCTGCGCGACAATGGCTGCCGCGCCGATGTGGCGATTGCCGAGACCGGCACGCTGCCCTGGCTCACGCGCAAGCGCGGCCCGGCCGAGGTCGCGATCACCACGCGCGCGACGCGCCTGCCGACCGGCGTGTTCCCGGCGCGGCTCACCGATCATGCGCTGAAGATCATCTCCGCCGCGTTCCCCGGCGCCATCGAGCCGGTCGAGGACGCGCTGTCGGCGGCGCTGATGAACGCAGGCCCGATCATCCATCCGCCGCTCATCGTCATGAACGCCGGGCCGATCGAGCATTTCCCGCGCTGGGACATCCACAAGGAGGGCACGCAGCCGTCGATCCGTCGCGTGCACGACGCACTCGACAACGAGCGCATCGCGCTGCGCGAGGCGCTCGGCTACAAGCCGCCGCACTTTCCGCTCGCCGACCACTACAACACGTCGAACTGGATGTACGGCAAGCTGGCGCACGACAAGCTCGTCGATTCCGGCGACTGGCACGAGAAGCTCGACTTCAAGAGCCACCGCTACCTGCGCGAGGATGTCGGCATGGGGCTCGCGCTCATCGTCTCGCTGGCCGACTGGGCGGGCGTGAAGGCGCCGGTCGCGGCCGGATTGCTGGCGCTCGGTGGCGCGGCGAGCGGCAACGATTTCCGCGCCACTGGCCGCACGATGGAGACGCTCGGCCTTGCCGCCGAGACGCGCGCGGCGCTGATGCGGCTGCTGCACGAGGGCATTTCATGACCGAAGGCCATGTTATCGGCTGCGTCGGCGCGGGCCGCATGGGCCGCGGCATCGCGCATGCCTTTGCCTATGCCGGCCATGACGTGCGGCTGATCGACGCCAAGCCGCGTGACGCCGCGGCGCGCGAGAAGCTGTTCGATGAGGCGCGCGCGGAAATCCGCGGCACGCTGGCGCAGATAGCCGGGCTCGGCGGCTTCGAGGCGTCGGCCATCGCGCGCATCATGGCGCGGGTGTCGTTTCACGGCCACGACGCGGCGCAGGCCGCGTTCGCCGGCGCGCATATCGTCTTCGAGGCTGTGCCGGAGACCGAGGAGGCCAAGCGCGACGGCCTCGCTTTCATCGACCGCTTTGCCGACGCCGACGCCATCGTCGCCTCGACCACATCGACTTTCCTTTCGACGCAGCTCGCGGGGCTGAGCGGCCGGCCGCAGCGCTTCCTCAACGCGCATTGGCTGAACCCGGCCTTCATCGTGCCGCTGATCGAGGTCAGCCCGACGCCGGAGACGGACCCTGCCGTGGTCGCGGACTTCAACACGCTGCTCACCTCGATCGGCAAGGTGCCGGTCGTCTGCGCCGCCTCGCCCGGCTACATCGTGCCGCGCATCCAGGCGCTGGCCATGAACGAAGCCGCGCGCCTGGTGGAGGAGGGCGTCGCCACGGCGGAGGACATCGACAAGGCGGTGAAATACGGCTTCGGCTTCCGCTTCGCCATCCTCGGCCTGCTCGAATTCATCGACTGGGGCGGTGGAGACATCCTCTATTACGCCAGCCGCTACATGGCCGGTGCGATGAACGACAAGCGCTTCGAGGCGCCGCAGATCGTGCACGACAACATGGCCGAAGGCCGCAACGGTCTGCGCGACGGCAAGGGGTTCTTCGATTACACGACGATGGACGTTCCGGCCTATCGGAGCGAGCGCCTCGCCGCGTTCATGAAGGCGCTGAAGGATGCGGGGCTGGCGAAGCCGCCGGTCTAGTGCCCGCCCAAATACGTCGCGATCAGCCGCGGGTCGTGGATCAGCGACGACGCCGGCCCCGAGTGCACGATCTCGCCGGTCTCCATGACGTAGCCGAAGTCGGCTGTCTCCAGCGCCGCGCGCGCGTTCTGCTCGATCAGCAGGATCGACACGCCGAGCTCGCGCAGCGAGGCGATGATGCGAAAAATCTCACGGGTGATGAGCGGCGCGAGGCCGAGGCTCGGCTCGTCGAGCATCAGGAGCTGCGGCTTCGCCATCAGCGCGCGGCCGAGCGCCAGCATCTGCCGCTCGCCGCCCGACAGCGTGCCGGCCTTCTGCGCGCGCCGCTCGGCAAGGCGCGGGAAGCGCGCGAACACCTCGTCCATCGATTGCTTCACCGCCGGTGTCCCGTCGCGGCGCGAGTAGGCGCCGAGCCGGAGATTGTCCTCGACCGACATGCCGGCGAACAATTCGCGTCGCTCCGGCACAAGACAGAAGCCCATCTCGATGCGGCTCTCGGTGTCGAGTTTCGTGACGTCGCGGCCGTCGAACTTGACGCGGCCGCTGCACGGCAGCAGCCCGATGGCGGTCATCAGCAGGCTGGTCTTGCCGGCGCCGTTGGCGCCGATCACGGTGACGATCTGCCCGCGCGCGACGTCGAGCGAGACGTCGCGTACCGCTTCGGCCTTGCCGTAGCAGACGCCGACCTTCTCGATCGACAGCAGCGCCGTCATGCGACGCCTCCGAGATAGGCTTCCTGCACGCGCGCGTCGGCACGGACGGCTTCGGGCGTGCCCTCGCACAGTTTGCAGCCGAACTCCATCACCACGATGCGGTCGACCAGCCCCATGACGAAATCCATGTCGTGCTCGACCAGCAGGATCGTCAGGCCCTCGGCCCGCAGGCTGCGCAACAATTCCGCGAGCTTCATTTTCTCTTGCCGGCGCAGGCCGGCGGCCGGCTCGTCGAGCACCAGCAGCACGGGATCGGCCGCGAGCGCGCGGGCGATCTCGAGCAGGCGCTGATTGCCGAGCGGCAGGTTGCCGGCGAGGTCGAACGGGCGATTGCCCAGGCCCACGCGCTCGAGCTGGCGCATCGCCTCGGCCTGCGCGCGCGCCTCCTCGGTGCGGTCAAGCCGCGCCGCGCCGGCGAAGAAGCCCGCGCGCGTGCGCGCGTAGGCACCGAGCAACACATTGTCGATCAGCGACATCTTCGGCCGCAGCTTGACGTGCTGGAATGTGCGGGCGATGCCGGCGCGGGCGATGCTGCAAGCGGACGCCCGCGTGATGTCCTCGTCCGCGAACAGGATGCGCCCCTCGCTCGCCGGCAGCGCGCCGGTGATGAGGTTGAACATCGTCGTCTTGCCGGCGCCGTTCGGCCCGATGAGGGCCAGGATCTCGCCGGCGCGCAGGTCGAACGAGACCTTGTTGACGGCGATGAGGCCGCCGAAGCTGCGGCTCGCAGCTTCGACCTGCATCAGCACCCGGCCTGGCGCCGGCTGCGCCCGCCGCGGCATCGCTTCCGCCGCCTGCGGCCGCTCGCGCCGCGGCTCGGGCAGCCATTGCGCGACGTAAGGCACGATGCCGTCGCGCGCGCGTTGCAGGAACACGATGAACAGCGACGAGAACACCACGATCTCGAGCTGTCCCGACGTGCTCGGCGCGATCAGCGGCAGCACGTCCTGGATCCAGTTCTTCAGGAGCGTGATCAGCGCCGCGCCGACCACGGCGCCGAGCAGGTAGCCGGAGCCGCCGACCATCGCCATCATCAGGAAGATGATGCTCATCGTCACGTCGAACGGCGTCGGGCTGACGAAGCGGCTCATATGCGCGTAGAGCCAGCCCGACAGCGCCGCGAGCAGCGCGGCGATGACGAAAGTGACGAGGCGGACGTAGAGCGCGTTGATGCCGAGCGATTCGACCAGCGCGTTGCCGCCGCGCAGCGCGCGCATGGCCCGGCCCGAGCGCGAACCGAGCAAATTGTGCGCGGCGAGCAGGCTGACGAGCAGCGCCCCCCAGATCAGATAGAAGATCTGCCCCGAGCCGACGAGCGCGATGGAGCCGAGCGACGGCGGCGGGATCGACGGGATGCCGTTATAGGCGCCGAGGCTGGCGATGTTGCCGAAGGTGAAATAGAGCGCGAGCCCCCAGGCAATCGTGCTGAGCGACAGGAAGTGGCCTTGCAGGCGCAAGGTCGCAAGCCCGACGATTGCCGCGACCGCGCAGGTGACGACCACCGCGAGCACGAGGCCGATCCAGGGCGACCAGCCCATCAGCGCCGAAGCCCAGGCGGTGGCGTAGGCGGCGATGCCCATGAACGAGGCCTGGCCGAACGACACCATGCCGGCGATGCCGGTCATCAGCACGAGGCCGAGCGCGACGAACGAATAGACGCCGATGTAGTTCATCAGCGTGATGGTGAATGGCGCCATGTAGAGCGGCGCCGCAAGCAGCGCCAGCACGGCAATCGCCACGACCAGCATTTGCGCGCGGGCGCTCATTCCTCGTCCTCCTCGTCGGCGTGGACAAAGGACCAGGAGCGCCACAGCAGCACCGGGATCAGCACCGAGAAGACGATGACCTCCTTGAACGGGCTGCTCTGGAACGCGGCGAAGCTTTCGAGCACGCCGACCAGCACCGAGCCGATGGCGGTCACCGGGAAGCTGACGAGGCCGCCGATGATGGCGCCGACGAATGCTTTGAGCCCGATGAGGAACCCGGAGTCGTAGAAGATGGTGTTGACCGGCGCGATCAGCACGCCCGACACCGCGGCGAGCAGGGAGCCGAGCAGGAAGGCGATGGTGCCGGACTGCTGCGGCCGGATGCCCATCAGCCGCGCGCCGGTGCGGTTCATCGCGGTCGCGTGCAGCGCCTTGCCGGTGAGCGTGAAATTGAAAAACAGGTACAGAAGGAAGCTGAAGAAGGCGGCGGAGGCGACGATCAGCAGCGTCTCGCCCGATACCGGCGTGCCGGCGATCATCGCCGAGTAGTCGACGAGGCTCTGCGTGCGCACGCCCTCCGGCCCGAAGAACAGGAGGCCGATGCCGACCAGCGCGAAATGCAGCGCAACCGAGACGATCAGCAGGAGCAGCACGGAGGCGTCGGCGATGGGCCGGAACACGATGCGGTCGAGCAGCGGCGCCAGCGGCAGGATCAGCGCCATGGTCAGCGCGATGCGCAGCGGCGCCGGCATCGCCAGACCGGCCGTCGCCCAGACGATTGTCGCGGGAACAAGCGGCAGCACGAGGTAATAGATGAGCGCGCGCGGGATGCGGTTCGTCGCGCCGGAGCGCAAGAGCGCCGCGACCTCCATCAACGCCGCGGCGAGCGCCAACACCGCGATCATCGAGGCGGTGCCGGGCAGGCGCTTGGCCTCGAGGTCGGCGAGCGTGAGCGCGGTGAAGGCGGTGATGTCGCCGAAGGGGACGAAGATGATGCGCGTGACGGCGAAGATGAGCACGAAGCCGAGCGCGATCAGCACATAGATGGCGCCGGTGGCGACGCCATCCATGGTGAGTATCGCGGCGATCTGGGAATTCATGGTGCCTTGTTCAGATCGCCGCGAGAGCTAGGACGGTATCAGGGCTGGTACACCCATTTGCCGTCGACGAGCTTGACGACGACGAGGCTGCGGTCGTCGACGCCGTAATAGGACTTCGGCGTGAAGTTGTAGACGGAGTGCACGCCGGCGACGTCCTTGTTGGAATAGATCGCCTGCATCAACGCCTCGTGGAATTCCGGCGTGCCGGGCTTGGCCGTCTTCAGCGCCACCTTGGCGGCGTTGAGGAAGATCAGCCAGCCGTCGAACGAGTAGCCGGAGAAGCCGTCGTCGGCTTCCGAGTTGTTCACCTTCTTGAACACCTCGTGGAACTTGGTGCCGATCTTCTTGGAGAAATGCGAGTCCGGAAGCTGCGAGGTGACGATCACCGGGCCGGCCGAAACCTGCACGCCGTCGGCCGCCTTGCCGCCGATGCGCACGAAGTCGCGGTTCAAGAGCGCCGGCGTGCCGTAGAAATTGCCCTTGAAGCCGAGCTTGCGCATCTCGAGCAGCGGCAGCGCGGCCTGCGTCGCCGAGCCGCCGTCGAGCAGCGCGTCGGGCTTGGTCGCCATCACCTTGAGCGCCTGCGCGGTCACCGAGGTGTCGGTGCGCGTGTAACGCTCGTTGCTGGTCACTTGCGGGTCGCCGTTCTTCTCGGCGGCCTTGGCGCCGTTGTAGACGAGGTCGCCCCAGGAATCGGTGAAGCCGATGAAGCCGACGGTCTTGATGCCTTCGCGTTTCATGCGGTCGGCGATCACCTTGACCATCAGGTTCGGCGTCTGCGGCACGGCGATGCCCCAGGGATGGCCTTCCTTCGGGATCGGCACGTTGACCGGCGAGATGCCGATGAACGGCACT
>Ga0134125_10000531_pt1 | contig 51220 bp, 52 predicted proteins | sample KB31751_FD_96464 | JGI IMG/M metagenome (GOLD analysis project Ga0134125, IMG submission 96464) | Terrestrial soil microbial communities with excess Nitrogen fertilizer from Kellogg Biological Station, Michigan, USA - KB3-175-1 | ecosystem: Environmental > Terrestrial > Soil > Unclassified ... | reverse complement strand
TCGGCCACGCGCTCGGCGACGGCGAGCGCGTCGGGGGCGAGGCCCTCGCCGAGCACGAGCGTCCCCCGCGGGCGGACGACGGCGAGCTTCTCCTCGGCGATGTCGGTGATCGTGGGGCCGAGCCAGCGGGTGTGCTCGAGGCCCACGTTCGTCAGCACCGTGACGGCGGCCTCGACGACGCTGGTCGCGTCGTAGCGGCCGCCGAGGCCCGCCTCGATCACGGCCACCTCGACGCCCTGCTCGGCGAGCTCCCACAGCGCGGCCGCGGTGAGCAGTTCGAACTGGGTCACGTGGTCGTCCTCGGCGAGGGTCCGGTTGACCTGCTCGGCGGCCCGGTCGGCGCGCGCGATCGCCGCGCTGAAGTCGGCCGCCGCGAGCTCGCGCTCGCCGAGCTGGACCCGTTCGCGGTAGGCGGTCAGGTGCGGGGAGGTGTAGGCGCCGGTGCGCAGGCCGTGGCGCTCGAGGATCGCCGCCGTCATGCGCGTCGTCGAGGTCTTGCCGTTGGTGCCGAGGACCTGGATCGTCTCGTAGCTCCGCTCGGGCGATCCCAGCGCGGTCATCATGCGCCGCATCCGGTCCAGGCCGAAGCGCATCCCGAACAGCTCCAGCGAGCGCAGCCGGCCCTCGGCGCGAGCCTCGCTCCATCCCCCCTGCGTGCGCGTCCGGTCGCTCAAGCCCGCCCCCGGTCCCCGCCCGTCAGGCGTCGGGGTGCTTGCGCAGGTAGTCGATGAACAGCGGGCGCAGCGCCTCCCCGAGCCGGCCCTCGCCGCTGTGCAGCGCGTCCCAGATCAGCCCTTTGGAGGATTGGATGTCGTACTTGCCCTCGCCCTCGTCGCCGCTCGCCGCCTCCGCGGCCGGGATCACCTCGAGCAGCGACCAGAAGAACCGCACGTCGAGGTGCCGCTCGGCGTGGCCGACCGCGCGATCGTGGAGCTCCTCGGTGGAGAGCGTCTCCAGCGACTCGTCGGCCATCACAGTTACGGGAGCCGCCGGGCGCTACCTGCGCCGGCGTCCCCGCCCGCGCAGCGCCATCAGCTCCCGGCCCATCCCGGCCAGGTCGAGCTTGCCCGTGAGCTTCTTCAGCTCCTTGCGCTGCTTGGAGCTGAGGCTCGAGATGTGCCCGCCGGACTCGGCCAGCAGCGCTTTGATCCGTTCCCGGTCCTTCACCGAGAGCGCCTTCCAGCGCCGGCCGACGACGACGGCGCCCTGCAGGAGCGCCGCCCAGGGCAGCTCCTTCGCGGCGTCGACGCGCGAGGTCTTCTTCTTGGGGGTGCGTGCCATGAGCCGATCCTAGCGGCTGCACGGGCGCGCGGGGACCGCGCCGCGCCCTTGCGAGGGCGGCGCGAGGCCCTCAGATCAGGCGGACTCCTGCTGCGGGGAGGAGTCGGCGGCCTCTTCCGGGGCCGCTTCGGTGACGAGCGTCGGCGTGAGGCCCTTCTCGACGGTCTCCTTGGTGACGACGCACTTCTTGACGTCGCGGCGCGAGGGCAGCTCGAACTGCACCTCGAGCAGGATCTCCTCGATGATCGAGCGCAGCCCGCGAGCGCCGGTTTCGCGTTCGAGGCCCTTGTCGGCGACGGCCGTCAGCGAGTCCTCGCTGAACACGAGCTCGATGCCGTCGAAGGCGAAGAAGCGCTGGAACTGCTTGACGAGCGCGTTGCGCGGCTCGACGAGGATCGAGACGAGGTCGTCGCGCGTCAGCTGGTGGACCGCGCTCATCACGGGCAGGCGGCCGATGAACTCGGGGATCAGGCCGTACTCGATCAGGTCCTCGGGCAGGCAGTGCTCGAAGATCTCGCCCGTGTCGCGCTCGGCCTTCTTTTCGATCGCGGCCGCGAAGCCGACGCCTTTGTGGCCGATCCGGCGCTCGATCACCTTGTCGAGGTTCGCGAACGCCCCGCCGCAGATGAACAGGACGTTCGTGGTGTCGAGCGTGAGGAACTCCTGGTGGGGGTGCTTGCGCCCGCCCTGGGGCGGCACCGAGGCCTGCGTCCCCTCGAGGATCTTCAGCAGCGCCTGCTGGACGCCCTCCCCGGAGACGTCGCGGGTGATCGACGGGTTGTCGGCCTTGCGCGCGATCTTGTCGACCTCGTCGATGTAGATGATCCCCGTTTCCGCCTTCTTGACGTCGTAGTCGGCGGCCTGGATCAGCTTCAGGAGGATGTTCTCGACGTCCTCGCCGACGTATCCGGCCTCGGTCAGCGCGGTCGCGTCGGCGATCGCGAAGGGCACGTTGAGGATCCGGGCGAGCGTCTGCGCGAGCAGCGTCTTGCCGCACCCGGTCGGGCCGAGCAGCAGGATGTTGGACTTCTGCAGCTCGATGTCGGAGTCGGGCGACATCATCATCTGGACGCGCTTGTAGTGGTTGTAGACCGCTACCGAGAGGGTGCGCTTGGAGGGGTCCTGTCCGACGACGTACTCGTCGAGGACGTCGTAGATTTCCTTCGGCTTCGGCAGGTTCTCGATGTCGAAGGCGGGCGGGGCGGCGAGCTCCTCGTCGATGATCTCGTTGCAGAGATCGATGCACTCGTCGCAGATGTAGACGCCCGGGCCTGCGATCAGCTTCTTGACCTGCCGCTGGGACTTGCCGCAGAAGCTGCAGAGAAGCTGCTCGTTGGAGTCTGTCGGTCTGGCCATATCCCTTGCGTCCCGCCTCGACCCTGTGCGCCCCGGAGCTAGTGCTCCGAGATCACACGATCGATTATTCCGTACTCCTTGGCCTCCTCCGAGCTCATGAAGTAATCGCGCTCGGTGTCCTTGCCGACCTGCTCGAGGTCTTTGCCGGTGTGCTTGGCGATGATCTCGTCCAGCCGGCGGCGCACGTCGATGATCTCTTTGGCGTGGATCTCGATGTCCGTGGCCTGGCCCTGGAAGCTCGAGGAGACCTGGTGGATCAGGATCTTCGCGTTCGGCAGCGCCATGCGCTTGCCCGCGGCCCCGCCCGCCAGCAGCAGCGCGCCCATCGACATCGCGATGCCGACGCAGATCGTCTGCACGTCGGGCTTGATGAACTGCATCGTGTCGTAGATCGCGAGGCCCGCGTAGACGGAGCCTCCCGGCGAGTTGATGTAGAGCGAGACGTCCTTTTCGGGATCCTCTGACTCCAGGTGCAGCAGCTGGGCCACGATCAGGTTCGCGATCTGGTCGTCGACGGGCGTGCCGAGGAAGATGATGCGCTCGTTGAGCAGGCGGCTGTAGATGTCGAAGGCACGCTCACCGCGTGAGGTCTGCTCGACGACCATCGGAACAAGTGGGCTCATGGTCTCGCTTTGTTTGCCAACGCTTGACGGATTCCTCTAGAGGCTAGCGATCTGGCGTCCACAGCTTGCCCGCCTCTCCGGCGGTCTCGGCGGTAACTGCGGGCTCGCCGGTGGGCGGGCTCTCCTTCTCGGGCGTCCACAGCTTCTCGCGCGCCTCGGCGCGGGCCAGCGGGATCGGCTTGGCGGCCTCGGCGATCGCGTCGATCGCCTGGCGGGCCGCGAGGTCCTCGCGGACGTCGTCCAGCCGCCCGGCGCCGCGCAGGTCCTCGAGCAGGGTCTGCGGCTCGACGTCCTCGCGCTCGGCGGTCGGCGCGAGCGCCTCGATCAGCTCCTCGTCGCTCGGGCTGATGCCCTCGGCCGCGACGACCGCGGTGATGACCGCCTCGCGCCGCAGCCCGAGCTCGGCTTCGGGCTGCATCTCGGCGAGGATCTCCTCCTCGCTGCGCCCGCTGATCTGCAGGTAGGCCTCGCGGGAGATGCCGCGGTGACCGAGCGAGTGGATCATCCGCTCCCACATCTCGCGGGCTCGCGCCGTCGTGAGCTCGGGCGTGACCGGGACCTTCGCGTTCTCGACCGCCGCGTCGAGCGCGGCCTGGCGGAACTCGGCCTCGATCCGGCTCTCCTCCGCGGCGAGCAGGCGCTCGCGGATGTCGCCGCGCAGCTCCTCGAGATCGTCGAAGCCCGCCTCGGCGGCGAAGTCGTCGTCGAGCTCGGGCAGGTGCTTGGCCTTGATCTCCTTGACGCTGACCTCGAAGTTCGCCTCGCGGCCGGCGAGGTCGGTGTTGCCGTAGTCCTCGGGGAAGGTGACCTTGACGATCCGCTCTTCGCCCGCGGAGGCGCCGAGCAGTCCCTCCTCGAAGCCGGGGATCAGGTTGCCCGAGCCGAGCTCGATCAGCTGGTCGCGGCCCTCGCCGCCGGCGAAGGGCTCCTCCTCACCGACGAGCGTGCCGCGGTAGTCCATCACCACGAAGTCGCCCTGCGCGGCGGCGCGCTCGGCCGTCTCCAGGCGCGCGAGACGGTCGCGCATCGACTCGATCTCGGCCTCGACGCGCTGCTCGTCGGCCTCGGGCTCGGCGCGGCCGACCTCCAGTCCCTTGTACTCGCCGAGCTCGGCCTTCGGCAGCACGCCGATCTCGATCGAGAACTCGAGCGCCTGGCCCTCCTCCGGCAGGTGCGCCATGTCGATGTCGAGCTTCGGGTCGCCGACGGTGACGATCCCGGCGCCCGCGATCGCGTCGGAGTACCAGCTCGAGAGCGTGTCGCGGACGGCTTCCTCGAGGATCACCTCGCGACCGATCCGCTGGATCACGAGCGGAGCGGGAACCTTGCCCTTGCGGAAGCCCGGGAGCTTCAGCTGACCGCCGAGCTGGCGGGCGCGGCGCGCGACGCGGCCCTCGACCTCGGAGGGCTCGACCTCGACCTGCAGACGGACGCGCGAGTCGCCCAGCTCGGTAACGGTCGTCTTCAGCGCGCCTGCCACGGTCGCCACGATACCGTGCGGCCGTGAGCACGCGCCGCCGGATCCTGCCGCTGCGACACCTCGAGGCGCGCTTCTGGACCGGCCCGCTGGCCCATCTGCTGGGCGGCGGGATGGACCTCGCGGGGGCGCTCGCCCGCGCGGCGCGGTTGCGCCGCCGCGGCTGAGGTCCTGCAACGACGACGGGGCGCGGCCCTTCGGCCACGCCCCGCTCGTACGACTGGGTGCCTGCTGCTTCGCTACGCGGCCGAAGGCTGGTGCACGCCGCCGCCGAAGGACGGCTGGGCGTCGCGGGGCAGCACGAGCACCGCGCCGGAGGCGATTTCGATCAGGTGCTCGGCGGAGGAGCTCAGCGAGACCTGGCCGAGCTGGGCCTCGGCGCGCGAGTCGATCACCAGCAGGTCGGTGTCCTCTCCGGCCACCGGGGCGACCTCGGCGCCGAGCGCGCCGGCGAGCGTCTGGGCGGTCTGGCGGGCGCCGCCGTCCCCGTCGCCGACGGCGACGATGCGGCGGATCTGCGCCTGCTCGGCGAAGTCGACCGGGGCGATCGCGACGGCCGTGCGGCCGCCCTGCAGCAGGCGCTGGGCGGAGTTGCCGATCGAGACGTGGCCCTTGGCGGTGTGCGAGTCCGAGCAGAACACGATCACGTCGGCGTTCTCGCGCTCGGCCAGCGCGGCGAGGCCCTCCGGGGTCGAGCGGTCGGTGACGACGTGGGTCGCGGCGTTCGCGTCGCCGAGTAGCGAGAGGCCCCGGTTGAGGATCCCCTGCGTGTCGCCGACCGACTCGGGGTTGTGGTTGACGTAGGCGAGGGAGACCTCGCCGCCGGCCTGGCCGAGCAGGCGGCCGAGCGCGACGGCGTCGTCCTCGTTGGCGGTCCCGTCGTAGGAAACGATGATCTTTGCAGGCATTTCGTTCTCTCCTTGAGTTGGCCGGGAGACCCGGCCGAAAGTTGGTGTCGCTCTCTTCTTCGGTTCATAGTGGCATCGACCCGCTATCAGTTCCAATGATCTTTGTGATTGCTAGTATTAGCTGGACTAATGCTTAATGTGGCCCGTTTGAGGATCCTGCGCGAGGTCGCCCACCGCGGCTCGGTCTCGGCCGCCGCGGAGGAGCTCGCCTACACGCAGTCCGCCGTCTCCCAGCAGATCGCCGCGCTCGAGTCCGAGACCGGCCTCGCGCTGCTCGAGCGCCACCCGCGCGGCGTGAGCCTGACCGCGGCGGGCCAGACGCTCGTCGGCCACGCCGAAGCGATCCTGATCCGCATCGAGGCCGCCGAAGAGGCGCTCGCGGCGATCGCGGGGCTGCGGGGCGGGCGCCTGCGGATGGCCTCCTTCCCGACCGCCGGCGCGACCCTGATGCCGCGCGCGATCGCTCGCTTCCGCGCCGCCTACCCGGAGGTCGAGCTGAGCCTCGCCGAGGGCGAGCCGCAGGACGTCGCGCCGCGCCTGCGGGCCGGGGAGCTGGACCTCGCGCTGCTGTTCGAGTTCGAGGGCGAGACGCTCGAGGGCGAGCGCCTGACGCGGGCCGAGCTGCTCGAGGACCCGATGTTCCTCGCGCTGCCCAAGGCGCACCGCCTGGCGACGCGCGAGCGTCTGCGACTGGAGGACCTGAGCGGCGAGGCGTGGGTGCAGACCTCCGAGCAGAGCCCGTGCGCGCGCCACGTCGTGCGCCGCTGCCACGCCGCGGGCTTCGAGCCGAACGTCGCCTTCGAGAGCGACGACTACCAGACCGTCCAGGGTCTCGTCGCGGCCGGCGTCGGGGTCGCGCTGATCCCGCACATGGCCCTGTCGGCCGTCCGCGACGACGTCGCGATCCGCTCCCTCGGGGGCGGGCCCAGCAGAAGCGTGATCGCCGCGATGCCCGCCAGCGCGCGCCTGGTGCCGGCGGCGACGGCGATGCTCGGGATCCTCGAAGAGGTCGGGGCCGAGGAGCGGGCCGCGAGCGCCGACCCCGCGGCGGCTTCCTGACCCTCGAACGGGGGCGACGAAGAGCCCGACGGCGCCCGTTGACGCGGGCGGGGCGCCCGCCTTGCGGCGGACGCCCCGTGGGCCGCTCCAACCGAGAGGGTTAGGCCTTCTTCAGCGCTGCGCCGACCAGTTTGGCGAACAGTTCGTCGCCGGCCGGGGTCGGGTGGATGTCACCTTCGAGGAACGCCCCGCCAGGTTTGCCCTGTTCGAATTTTTCGTTCAGGGGAGCTTCGAACGCGGCCCATTCTTCTGCCGTGAACGTGACTTCGTGCTTTTTTTCGTAGTTGAGCTTGCGGTCGAACGGGTTGCACTCTTCGGTGTAGGTGCAGATCGCTTTCAGCTCGGTGTCGAGTTTTTCAAGCGAAGTGGCCGACTTCTTGCCCGTCGCGTTGGTCTTCTTGAACGGGTCCGCAACCGTCACGGCCGGGCCGAAGCCACCGCCGGAGACGGTCGCGTCAAGCGCTTCGTCGAGCGCTTTCTGGAGTCCGTCGCTGCCGCCGACGAGGAACGCCTGCGGGTTGTAGAAGCCGAGGATCGAGATCGGTCCCGTGTACCCACCGCCGCCTTCTGCGATCGGCGTGCGGAGCACGTGGACGGTCAGGCCGAGGTTGTTGATGATCATCGGGAACAGCGTGTTTTTCGCTTCGACCGTCACGCATTCGATGAAGCTCGTGAAGCCGTGCGCGGCGAGGTACGCTTCGTTGGCGCATTCGCCGAGCTTGTGGAGCTCGTCGTTGGAGCCGATCTGCAGCGTGATGTCCTTGATTTCAGGACCTTCTTTTTTGGCTGCGGACTGCAGGATCCCGACAGCTGCTTCCAGCTGCGAGACCGAGCCGAATTCGACGTGGCGCGGCAGGCCGGAGCTGTTGTGCCAGCCACAGGGAGCTTCGCCACCGGTGAATTTGGTGGTTTCTTTGGCGGCTTCCAGACCTTCCGCGATCGGGCCGTTTCCGATCAGGCCTTTGCTCGACTCACCCGGGCAGGCCAGGTTGAGTAGGGACAGTTTGTTGCCGAGCTTGGCTTCCTTCTTCGCGAGCTTCGCCGCCACCAGGTTCGGGTAGCCGCCTTCGAACGCGCTCGGCGGCTCGGCCGGGTAGTTCAGGACGAATTTTTCGTTCGTGTAGCCGAACGAGACCGAGTCGCCCATGTTGATGTAGGCGGTCGGGTTCGTCGGTTCGGCTTTTTTCGCGCTCGCGACCGACGCGAACAGCGCCGAGGCCAGCATCGCGACCGCCATCAGGCAGCCGAGCAGTCTGAACGACCGCATCCAGCCATTCTTGGCTGTCATTCTCACCCTCCTCTTTGTCTCTGCGGACCATGCCCGCAGAAACCCTCCGCCACGGCACGACCCCTCATCGCATGGGCAGCAGGCCCACCGGCGCGCCGCCATCGGCGACTCCGCAACACCCGAAAATAGACAGGGGTCCTAGATATGTCAAGCCGCTGCCGCTCGGCGAGCGAGCCGTTCTGCCGCCTGGGAAGCCGCGTTCATCCCGTCCGGGCGCGCTGCGATCTTGGACAGCCGCCCAACGATGGAGTGACGCGATGACGATCCTCATGCTGGTCCTTGGAATCCTGCTCGGCGCCGTGGTCGCGGCGCTGCTCGCGCGGCCCGCGCGCGACCGCACCCGCGAGGCGATGCGCGAGGAGATGAAGGCGCTGACGCTCGACCTGATGACCCAGACCGGCGCCACGCTCGCGCAGACGGTCGCCGAGTCGCGCGGCGCCGATCATGAGCGCGCCGCCGGCGAGATGGCGCTGCGCACCGAGGAGATCAAGGGCCTCGTCGCGCCCGTGCAGGAGAAGCTCGGGCGGATGGAGAGCGAGATCGGGCGCCTGGAGCGCGAGCGCCGCCAGGCCCAGGGGGAGCTCGCCCAGATGCTCCGCCAGCTCGGCGAAGGCGTCGGCACTCTGCGCCGCGAGACCGGCAACCTCGTGACGGCGCTGAAGCGACCGGCGACGCGTGGCTCGTGGGGCGAGATCCAGCTGCGCAACGTCGTGGAGATGGCGGGGATGGTCAGCCACTGCGACTTCGTCGAGCAGGGCACGATCGACACCGGCGAAGGGACGCTGCGTCCCGACATGCTCGTCAAGCTCCCCGGCGGCAAGCTCGTCGTGGTCGACTCGAAGGTCCCCCTCGACGCCTACCTCTCCGCCCTGGAGGCCGAGCGGGAGGACGAGCGCGAGGCCCATACGGCGCGCCACGCCCGCCAGACCCGCGAGCACATCGTCAAGCTCGCCTCCAAGGGCTACCAGCGCCAGTTCGACGCGACGCCCGAGTTCGTCGTGATGTTCGTGCCCTCCGACGGCATCTACCAGGCGGCCCTCGCCCAGGACCCCGGGCTGATCGAGTACAGCGTCTCCCAGCAGGTCCTGATCGCGACGCCGACGACGCTGATCGGGCTGCTCTGGGCGGTCCACTACGGCTGGCGCCAGGAGCTGATCGCCGAGTCCGCCCGCGAGATCGCGGCCGACGCGCGTGAGCTTCACCAGCGCCTCGCGCGCTTCGTCGCGCCGTTCGCGAAGGCGGGACGCCAGCTGTCCTCGGCGGTCTCCGCCTACAACGAAGCGGTCGGCTCGTTCGACACCCGCGTGGTGCCGCAGGTGCGCCGCATCGAGGCGGCGGGGGCCTCCTCCGAGCGCGAGGTCTCCGCGCCGCCGGCGCTCGAGGTCACGGCGCGGGAGATCGCGACGCAGGCCGAGCTCGAGGACCGTCTGCGCGAGGGCGCTGCTGAGGTGCGGGCGGAGCGGCTCGGGCCGCCCCGGATCGCCTCCGGTGGCTGAAGCGCCGCGCCCTCCGCATCAGCGACAACCGTGCGGGGCGCCTTGCGACGCCCCGCACGGCGAGTCCCTCAGATCACGGTGTTGATCTCGAGTTCTTCTTCGCCTGTCTGGATCGCTTCGAGGCTCACCCCGGTCTGAACCGAAGAGCCTTTGTTGATGCTCATGCGCAGCGTCTGGGCTTCTTCGCCTTCGAACGCTTCGACCGCCTGCACGCCTTTGCTCTGTTTGAGCTTGAGCGAGAAGGACAGGGTCATGTTGTTCGCCGGCGTGATCTGCCCGATCGCGGAACCGGTGACCGCCACGGTCGCGGTACCGCAGGTCGCTTCGAACAGCGGCCCGCTTTCGCTCGACGGCGCGAGGCTCTCACCGACCAGGTTGCCGGCTTTTTCACGCCAGCCGAGCGAGCCGCCGACCGGTTCGGTCACGATTTCCCCGGACACCGCGCCCGAGGAGCATTTGCTTCCCGACATTTCGCAGCCCGTGAACTTGAGCGACGCACCGGTGAGGATGCTGGTGCCCGAGTAGTTGCCGGTCCCCGAGAGGCCCGTGCAGAGGAGCTGCGTTTTGCCCGTCGTTTCGAAGAGCACCTTGTGCGGTTTTTCGACTTTTTCGACGGTTTCCGTGCCGTTGGTGAACGTGATGCCCGTTTTCGCCACACCGGGGTACCACTGATACCGGCCTTCGGCGAGCGGGCTGCCGCAGGTGCCCGTTTTGTAGGCGCCGGCACCCGGCCCCACGTTGACGCACCGGCCCAGACCGAGCACTTCGGGGATGAATGTGAACGTGTCCGCCGAGGATGTCGCGCTCGTCGCACCCGACGCCACGACCGTCACGTCCAAGCTCGCCGGCCTGTGGCTCGGCGTGGTCGCCGTGATCGACGTCGACGAGTTGACCGTGATGTGCGGCGCGGCGGTCTGGCCGAACTTGACCGCAGTCGCGGCGGTGAGATTCGTGCCCGTGACGGTCACCGTTTCACCTCCCGTCCCGTAGCCGGTGCCCGGTGAGACACCCGTGACCGTCGGCAGCGGCGGACCGATCGTGAAGCTGTCCCCCCCGCCCGCTGCGACGCTCTGCACTTCGCCGACCCCCGGCACCGGGCTCGGCGCGTAGCGGAAGGACGATTTGGTGCCCGTGATGTTGGGACCCCAACCGTCCACTTGCCCGCCGCTGAGCAGCGCCAGCGTGTGGTCGTGGCCCGCGGCGAGCGCCGTGACGCCTGACAGTTCCGGCACGGTCACCGGGCTCGTCGCGCACGCCGCCGGCCAGACGTACCAGCCTTCGTAGCCGAATTCGGTGACGTAGAATTCGAGCAGGCATTCGTCGGGGCCTTTGTTGGTTCCGATCCCGAGCTCGCCGTTCGCGTTTTCTCCCCACGCCTTCACGGTTCCCCCTTCGAGGCGGGCGAAGGCGTTGTTCCCGTAGGCAGCGATCTGCGTCGCCGTCGAGATGCCGCTCACTTCCAGCGGGGTGTCGCTGCACCGGAACGGCCATTCGGCGCTGTGTTTGCATTTGCCCGAGGTTTCGGTCGAGCCGATACCGAGGCCGCCCCACTCATCGTCACCCCACGAGTCGATCTTGCCGCTCGTCAGCAGCGCCAGGCTGAAGATTTCTCCCGCCGCGACCGACTTCGCTTCGGTGATGCCGCTGACTTCGACCGGTTCGGACGCCCCTTCGGTGTAGGAGCCGTTGCCGAGGTCGCCGGAGTTGTTCGTGCCCCACGCGTAGACGTGGCCGCCTTCGGTCACGGCCAGCACGTGCCTGCCGCCCGCCGCAATCGAGACCACCGACGAAAGGCCGCTGACGGCGCCCGGCGTGGTCCGATTCGCGGTGCTGCCGTCGCCGAGCACGTTGCCCGCACCGCACCCCCACGACTTGACCGCTCCCGATTTGAGAACCGCGAAGCTGTATCCCGATTCGGCCGCGACGGATGCGACTTCTGTGAGTCCTTCGACCGTCACCGGCGTGCTGCTCGAGGTGGTCGTCCCGTTACCGAGCTGACCGCATCCGTTGGCACCCCACGCCTTGACCGTTCCGTTTTCCATCAGCGCCAGCGTGTGATCGCCGCCGGCCGCTACCTGCTTGACTTCGCTCAGCCCGGCGACGTTCACCGGCACGCTTTTTTCGGCCGTCGTGCCGTCGCCGAGCTGCCCAGATCCGTTGCTGCCCCAGCCCGCGGCGGCGTTTGCCGCATAGGCGGACACGCTCGTCGCCGTCAGCGCAGCGACTGTTGCGGCTGCGCACAGCGCAGCCAAGGCCCATCGCCTCAACATCATGCCCCTCTCGTCGATGTGACGGCATCCAGCCGATTGATGAGCCGCGCGCCCTCCAAGCGCCGGCGGCGGCCGCGAGCCCGATCCCCACGACCGTGGAAGCCACTATGCACTCACGGCGATGGTCCTGTCAACCCTTTGCGAGAATCCTCATATTTGGGACAGCCGGTCTCCGTCGCTGTTCTCCCGTATCGCGACCGAACGCGTTTCCTCCCGGGTGCGAGGACCACGATCATGGCCATGGCGACCGGCACCGTAGCCGGCAGCTCGTGGACCGCGAAGAACAGCAGGTCAAAGCCGATCGCGAGGATCGCCGCGAGCGCCGCCGCGGGACGCTGAGCTTCATCTGACGCCGCGAGCAGCCCTCCCAGCACGGCCGCCACGAACAGATCCCCGTAGCCCATCACCGCCGAGCCGAACGTCTCGCTCTGAAGCCGCGGCAGGCCCGCCGCGGGACGGGCGGCGTTGAGCGCGTCGTTCGGCGCCTGCAGCAGGTCGGAGACGACGAGCGCGGTGTCCGCGAGCGCCATCGCGACGATCCCGAGCGCCAGCCAGCGCCGTGGTGTGATCGCCCCGAGCAGCGACCCGAGCGCGACGCAGCTCAATCCCGAGAGCACCGTCGCCGCCCCGTCGCCCGCGAGCCCGCCGCGGTCGGCCCAGGCGAGCCCGAACAGCGCCGCCGCCAGCAGCGACGCGCGTGGGCGACCGCCGCGCGCGAGACCGGCCAGCGCGAGCGCGGCCAGAGGCGGCACCGCAACCAGCGCCAGGTACGTCAGCCCGTGGGCGCTCGCCTGTTCGGCGCCGCGGGCGATCAGCACGAACGCGACGATCGAGACGGGCAGCACGAGCGCCCAGCCCCCCGCCCGCAGACGCCGAAGGAGCGGATGATCGAGCGGCACCGGGAGCGCGACGAGCAGGCCCTGGAAGGCCGACAGGCAGGCGATCGAGATCCAGAACGGCATGGCTCGCAGCGACCATAGTCGCGCGTCGGGGCGTGAGCGCCGGGGGCTCGGCGTAGGATTGAGGCCGTGAACGCGCCCGCCACCCAGGCGCCGCCGATCCTCCATCTCTCGACGGTCGTCGGCAGCCCGTTGCGCGACTCCGACGGCGAGCGGCTCGGCAAGGTCGAGGATCTGATCGTCCGCCTCGGCGGCGTCGGCTATCCGCCGATCACGGGCGTGCTCGTGACCGTCGCCGGGCGGCGGTCCTACCTCGGCATGGAGCGCGTCTCGGACATCGGCGCGGGCGGGGTCGTGCTGCGCAAGGCGAAGCTCGACCTGCGCCACTTCGAGCGGCGCCCCGAGGAGGTCCTGCTCAAGCGCGACCTGCTCGACCGTCAGCTGATCAACGTCGAGGGCGCGCGCCTCGTTCGCGCCAACGAGATCGAGCTCGCCCTCGTCGGCGGCTCCTGGCGGGTCGTCGGCGTCGACACCGGCCCCCGCGGCGGCCTGCGGCGCCTGCTGCCCAAGCCGCTCGGCGCCCACATCGCGACCGGCGAGTTCCTCGACTGGGCGGGCGTCGAGCCGTTCGTCGGCCACGTCCCGACCGTCCGCCTGCGCGTGCCCCACCCGAAGCTCGCCAAGCTCCACCCCGCCCAGATCGCCGACCTCGTCGAGGCCGCCTCCCGACAGGAGGGCGAGGAGATCATCCAGGCCGTCGGCGACGACGACCGGGAGCTCGAGGCCGACGTCTTCGAGGAGCTCGACGACCAGCACCAGCGCGAGTTCCTCGAGGATCGCAGCGACGAGCAGGTCGCCCAGATCCTCTCCCGCATGGCTCCCGACGACGCCGTCGACGTGATCGGCGAGCTCGAGGAGGACCGCCGCGAGAGCGTCCTCACGCTCCTGCCCGTCAGCCACCGCGTGAAGGTGCGCGCGCTGCTCGGCTACGACCCCGCCGAGGCGGGCGGCCTGATGAGCCCCGACTTCGTCCTGCTGCCCGGATCGAGCACCGCAGAGGACGCCCTGCGCGCCGTCCGCCACAGCCGCGTCGCCCCCGAGCTGCTGAGCGCCGTGTTCGTCTCCGGCGCCGACGGCGGCGTCGCCGGGCTCGTGCCGGTCACCGCCCTCGTACGCGCCGAGCCCGACCGGCGGCTCGGCGACGAGCTCAAGCACGAGGTGCCGTGCCTGGCGCCGGACGCCCCGTTCGAGGAGGTCGCCCGGCTGATGGCCGACTACAACCTGCTCTCGATCCCCGTCGTCGACGAGGACCGCCGGATGGTCGGCGTGGTGACCGTCGACGACGTGCTCGAGGCGATGCTCCCGCGCGGCTGGCGGCGACGCTTCGGGCTGCTCGGCGAGGACTGACCGCCGAAGGAAAGATTCCGTGCCCCGCCCGCCGGGCGGCCGCGAGCCGAATACACTCGTCGTCGTGAGCATCGTGAGCGGACAGTTCGATGGCGGTCCGAGTACCGTCCGTCATGCGCCGTGTCCGGTCGGCCACCCGTGGCCGACCGCGTCTGCCTGCCCGGCTTAACCACCGCCGCGCCCGCATCTTCGCCCTCTTCGGGCTGCTCGGCCCGGGCCTGATCGCCGCCAACGCCGGCAACGACGCGGGCGGGATCGCGACCTACTCCTCCGTCGGCGCGAAATACGGCTACGGCCTGCTGTGGACGATCGTCCTGATCACGATCTCGCTGGCGATCGTGCAGCGTCTGGCCGCGCGGATGGGCGTCGTCACCGGCAAGGGCCTCGCCGAGCTCGTCCGCGAGGAGTACGGGATCCGCTGGTCGGTCTTCGCGACGACCGCCGTGCTGATCGCGAACCTCGGCATCTGCATCTCGGACTTCGTCGGCGCCGGCGCCGCGCTCGGCCTCGCGGGCGTGCCGGTGCAGGTGACGGTCCCGATCGCCGCCGTAGGGATCTGGATGATCATCGTGCGCGGCTCCTACCGGACCGCCGAGCGGATCTTCGTCTGGTTCACGATCCCGTTCTTCGCGTACCCGATCGCGGCGATCCTCGCCAAGCCCCATTGGGGGGACGTCGGCAGGGCCGTCGTCCAACCCCACCTGCACACCTCCTCGACCTACCTCGTGCTGCTGATCGCGACGATCGGAACGACGATCACCCCCTACATGCAGCTCTACCTGCAGTCGGCCGTCGTCGAGCGCGGCGTCCGCGTCGAGGACCTCCGGCGCGAGGAGGGCGAGGCCATCTCCGGGTCGGTCTTCGCCTGCATCATCTCGGCGTTCGTCGTGATCGCGACGGGGGCGACCCTGTTCACCCACGGGATCCACGAAATCGGCACCGCCGCCGACGCCGCCCGGGCGCTGAACCCGTTCGCCGGGCGGTTCGCCGAGACGCTGTTCGGGATCGGCCTGCTCGGCGCGAGCCTGCTCGCCTGCGCGATCCTCCCGATCGCGACCTCCTACGTCGTCTCCGAGTCGCTCGGCTACGAGAAGGGGATCGGTCGCCGCCGCGAGGAGGCGCCCGTGTTCGTCGGCGTGATCACCGCGATGATCGCGATCAGCGCGATCGTGGCGGTGATCCCGGGCGTGCCCGTGATCTCCCTGCTCGTCGGCGTGCAGGTCGTAAACGGCGTGCTGCTGCCGATCAACCTGTTCTTCATCTGGCGACTCGCCCGCTCGCATCGCGTGATGGGCGAGCGTCGCAGCCGCGGGGTCCTCGACGGCATCACCGGGCTGACCGTGCTGCTGCTCTCCTGCCTGTCGGTGATCCTCGTGCTGGTGACGATCTTCGGCGTCTGAGCCGGGGCCCCCGCGCCGCGCGCCGGGCGGACGGCGCGCCTCGCGCCCCGGAGCTCAGGCGTCCGTCGCGGCGAACAGCAGGCTCGCGCCGATCGCCCCGCCGAGGTCCCCCAGCGCCGCCACCTCGACGCGCGGGGGGCGCTGATCGGCGAACAGGTGCGGCTGCATCGCCGCCCCGAGCCGCCTCGCGGCGGGCTCCCCTAGCCGGACGCCGAGGCCGCCGCCGAGGATCACGGCCTCGACGTCGAGCAGGTTGACCGCGGAGGCGACTCCCGCGCCGAGCGCCCCGATCGCCCGCTCGATCATCTTCTCGGCGACCTCGTCCCCCTTCTCGAGCGCCCGCGACCAGATGCCGCTCGTCAGGCGCGGGCGGCCGTGGCGCTCGGCGAGCTTGAAGAGGTCGGTGCGCTCGCCCTTGTCGTCCAGCTTGCGGACGTGCAGTTCCATCGCCGCGCGCCCCGCGTAGGCCTCCATGCAGCCGCGCCGCCCGCACGTGCAGCGAGCGCCTCCGATCTCGACCACGACGTGCCCGATCTCCCCCGCCCCGCCCCGCCCCCGCCAGGCCTCGCCGTCGAGGATCACGCCGCCGCCCACGCCGGTCCCCCAGAAGACGCCGAGCACCGAGGAGAACGGACGGCCGGCCCCGAGTCGGAACTCGGCGGCCGTCGCGACCTGGACGTCGTTGCCGAGCCTGACCTCTGGCCCCAGCTCTTTGGTCAGCTCCGCGGCGAGCGGGAAGCTCCCTTCCCACCCCGGCAGGTTGCGGGCGCTCGTGACGGTGCCGTCCTCGACGACCCCGGGGGAGCCGACTCCGATCCCCGCGAGCTCGCCCGGCTCGAGCTTCGCGTCGGCCGCCGCCTGGCGCATCGCCTCGGCCATCGCGCCGGCGACGTCGGCCGGACCGCCGCTCGTCGGCGTCGGCAGCCGCGCCTGGCCGAGCGCCTGGTGGAGCTCGTCGACGACGACCGCCTGGATCTTCGTGCCGCCGAGATCGATGCCGCCGAGGCTCGCCATCTACAGCCATGATCGCAGGGGCGCCGGAGCCGGCCGAGCCGGAAGCGGGACGAGGAGGAGCCGCGCGGGCCCCAGCCGGGCTACTTGTGCTTCGGGTCGGGGATCGCCGAGGAGGTCGGCTTGACGGCGATCTTCGGGGCCGGGATCGCGCCGATCCGGCTCACGAGCTGTGTCCACTGCAGCGAGCTGAGCAGCGTCGTCGTCACGACCGGCGCCGGCGCGGTCGCGCCCTTGCCGGCCGAGTGCGCCGCGGCCGAGCCCGAGCTCTGCGGCTTGGCGGCGGCGACCGCCGGCTGGAAGATCAGCTCGATCTTGTTCCAGTGCGACGACTCCGCGCGGGTCCGCAGCGAGGCGGGGTAGTGCATCAGGCTGACGATTTCGTGCGGGACGAATTCGGCGGGCAGGGTCAGCAGCGCGCGGATCGTCAGGTCCGCGATCGAGCCCGCGCCCTGGTGATGGGCGAGCGCGACGCCGTTGATCGCCGTGATGTCGACGGCGTCGCCGCGGTAGTGGGGCGAGAGGGTCCCGCTCGAGGAGTACTGGCTCTGACCGCAGCGCAGCGCACCGACGGTCGGCTTCAGGCCGCTGCGCGAGAGGAACGAGAGCAGCGCGAGCACGCGCTTGTCGACGGCCCCGGAGGAGATGTCCTGGCGGCTGCAGCCGGCGACCGTGATGCCGGGGTCCGAGAGGACCGTGCGCTCGAGCTGCTGGCGCGAGAGCAGGAACACGTCGGAGGCGGTCGCGCCGAGCAGCGCGTCGTTCGCGCGGGCGCCCTGGGGGTGCAGCGCCTTCTGAAGCTGAGCCCAGTTGGCGAGGATCGGCCCGGGGTCGACGTAGGCGGCGTCGCCGGCCGGGCGGATGCCGAAGCGCATGTGACCGGCGTGGGCTCCGTGGGCCGTCGAGACGGTGCCGAGCACGGTTCCGGTCGACACGACCGAGCCCTTGCGCAGCGGAAGCTTCTGCGCGGCCTTCTCGCGGCGCGCCTTCGCCGCCGCCGCGGCGAGGACGGCCGCTTTCGCGTCGGGGTTGCCGGGGTGCGCGAACAGCCGCTTGCGGTCCATCCCGGCGGGCACCGCTTCGCCCGTCTGGATCTCGGCCCGCCCCCCGCCCGCGCCGTGGTTCTGCGGCGCCGGCGCCTTGACCTGCAGGGTCACGGGCGCCTGGCTGCCCGCGCTCGCGGCTTTGGAGGGCGCCGGGTCGCGCGTGCCGGCGGCCTGCAGCGCGGCCGAGGGCGTGTTGTCCTTCGAGGGCTTGGCGAGCTTGTAGCTCGGCGCGATGCTGCCGAGCTCCGTGTAGGCGAACAGGTCGCCGTAGACGTCGCGCAGGACGATGTAGCGGCCGAGCTTGCGGCTCACGCCGAGACCGACGACCTTGCCGTCCTCGACCGCCACGACCTTCGCGTTCGCCGCGCTCGTCAGGCCGACGGTCCTGATCTTCGGCGCCGCGTGGGCGAGGCGGGCCGCGGCGGCGGCCGCCGGCGAGCTCGCCTTGGCGGCGCTCGCGGGGCTCGCCGCGGCGGCTTCGGTCGCGGTCGTTCCGCTTGTCGCCGGCTGGGCTCCAGCGGTCGCGTTCGACGGCGAGGCTTCGGCCGGCAGCGCGCCCCATTCGAAGACCTTGCCGTCGACCGGCGGGCGGCCGTCGACGAGGCCGGTCAGGGTCGCGACGACGGGCTTCGGGTAGGTCGAGATCAGCTTCGCCCGGAGCATCACCGAGTCGACGTATTCTTCGGAGTGGTTGTAGGCCAGGATCGCGCGTCGCAGGTCCTTGGCGGCGCCGGCGGCGCGCAGGTAGCGGGCCGCCGCGAAGACCGCGTCGACCGGGTTGTACGGGTCCGCGTAGCCGGCGTTCAGGGCGTCGACGCCGTACTGCATCCAGGTTTCGGGCATGAACTGCATCCACCCGACGGCGCCGGCGCTGGAGACCGACTGGTCGGCGCCGTAGTCGGTCTCGATTTCGTTGATCGCGGCGAGGATCTGCCACGGCACGCCGTACTGGACCGCGGCGGCCTTGTAGATCGGCAGCAGGAAGAGCGGCACCCGGTAGAACGCGAGCGCCTGGACGGATGCCTGCGAGGAGGCGAGCACGGCGGCCAGCGCGCCGGCCTTCGCGACCGACTGGGGGGAGCCCGCGACGTTGTTGTTGCCCTTGTTCTGGGCGGTCGGGGTCGAGCTCGCGCCCTGCTTGGTGCCTTTGGTCGTTTTCTGGCGGCGCTGCAGCACGACCGCGGGCTGTTCGGGCGGCGGCGCGGCCGGTTTCGGCGTGGTGCTCGTCGGCGTCGTGGAGGGGGTGCTGACTTCGGCGGGCGTCGTGCTCGTGGTCGTCGGAGCGGGCGTCGTCGTCGCGCCTGTTTCCGTCGTCGTCGGTTCGCTGCCGGCGGTGACTTCGGGCGTCGACGGGACTTCGGCCAGATGCGAGGCGAAGGCGTCCGGGGCGAGCGGCCCGCCGAGGCTCGCGGCGGTCAGACCCCCGCCGGCGAGCGCCCCCAGCACAGCACGCAGAGCCCTGCGCCGGGCTCCAGTTGGCGGCGTCATGCCGCGGTCTCGGTCATCTGCGGGTCGTCCCATGTGCTGTGGCCGGCGCACCTGATCCACATACGCGGGATACGCCCACCGGCATTCATATCGGCACGCAATCAGGAATCCGTAAAGGATTCGTAATCGCGCTGGCAATCTTCATCCTCTCTACAGCTCCTTGAGTATCCGCGATCCGTCGGTCCCATGCAGCCGGTTCGCCCCATCTGGGCGCGATCCTGCGCGCGCTCGGGCGCTCTGGACGGTAATCTGGGAGACGTGGAAACGATCGACTCGATCATCCAGGTGATCCTCGCCGTGGTAGTCGTGGGTCTCGTGCTCATGCACTCGGGCAAGGACTCCGGCCTCTCGGGCGCATTCGGCGTCGGCAGCGGCCAGGGCCCGCTCGGCGGCGGCTCGCTGGTAGAGCGCAACCTGAACCGCTGGACGGTCGTCTTCGCCGTCCTCTTCTTCGTCAACGCGATCATCCTGCTCAAGCAGCCCTGGGCCTGAGCCGGCCGGGCGCCCCCGGCGTCCTGAGCTAGCCGATCTGCTCGGAGCCTTCTCGCCCGCTCGCGCGGTCGAGCTCGTCCAGCGCGTCGAGGATCCGCAACGCCTCGGCTCTCAGCTCGCCGTCCAGCGCGCGATAGTCGGGCTCCGAGAGCTTGCCCGTGCGGAAGTCCATCTCGGCGTCGCGGATCTCCCGGTACTTCGCCTCGCGCGCCGCCTCGAGCTCGGCCCGCCGGAGCGGCTCCTCCGAGGTCTCCCCCGACGGCGGGGCGGCCCCGCCGGCGGCCGCGGCCGCCCGCTGCAGCGCCGCGCGGCGTAGCGGCGTGCCCACGACGAGCACGATCAGCCCGATCAGGACGAAGACGGCGATCACGATCAGCACGGCCACGCGGGTGCCAGCGGCGCCGCGGCTCAGGCTCGCGCGAGCTCGCGCGAGCTGCGCGCCCGGAACCGCGCGGCCGCCTTGGCGCGCACGAGGCTGGGCGCCGGCCAGGCGGCGACGAGACCGCCGAGGAAGACGATCAGGCCGCCGACCCAGATCCACAGCACGAGCGGCGAGACGATGAAGTGGAACTGCGCGGGCGGCGCGTGCTTGAGGTATTCGCGGGCCAGCAGGCCGATCGCGACGATCGCCTCGTCCGGCGAGAGCGTCCGGTTGCCCGCTTCGACGATCTTCTTCAGGCGGCCCGATTCGATGTTCGGCTGGATCGCGCCCCAGATGTCGCGCGTCGCGCCCCCGTCGATGCTCACGTGGCTGACGGGCTGGCCGCCGATCAGGCTCCCCACGGTGCCCTGAGACGCTTCACCGGAGGAGTAGTAGCCCTCGCTCGGGTTCAGCGTCGTGACGCGGTGCCCGCCCTTCGTGACGGCCACTTCGGCGCCGAGCGCGACGGTCGAGCCGGTGTGGGCGCGGTCGTACTTGGGCGTGATCGAGGCGGTCGGGCGCACGTAGCGGAGCGTGTAGGCGCCGACTTTCGTCGACTGCCCCGGCCGCAGCTGCAGCTCGGTTGCGTGCTGGAAGGACGAGGAGGCGGCCACGCCGATGAACAGCACGGCGATCCCGACGTGGACGATGTATCCGCCGTAGCGACGGCGGTTGCGCTGCACGAGCGAGAGCAGCGCGCGCGGGGCCGTCTCCCCCGCCATCGCCTTTCTGACCCGCGTGCCGCGCACGAACTCCTGGGCGACGACCGCGAGCACGAACGCGCCCGCGCAGAACATCGCGAGCGCGAGCGGCTTGCGCGCGATGCCGGCGGCGGCGAGCCCGCCGAGCGCGATCAGCGCGACCGCGACCGGGATCATGAAGTTCCGTCGCGCGTTCGCGAGCGTCGCCCGCCGCCACGCGATCACCGGGCCGATCCCGCTGAGCAGCACGAGCACGAGCGCGAGCGGCACCGTGTAGCGGTCGAACCAGGGCGGGCCGACCGAGGATTCCTGCCCGGTGACGGCCTCGGAGATGAGCGGGAAGTAGGTGCCCCAGAAGATCACGAAGCAGAGGCCGACGAGCACGAGGTTGTTGGCAAGGAAGATCGACTCGCGCGAGAGCAGCGAGTCGAGCCGGTTCTCCGAGCGGAGCATCTCCCGCCTCGAGACGACGAGGTAGATCGAGCCGGCGATCAGCACGCCGATCAGGCACACGAACGGCACGCCGAGGGTTGCGCCGCCGAAGGCGTGGATCGAGTTCAGGACGCCGCTGCGGACCAGGAACGTGCCCATGATCGCGAGCGTCCCCGTGGCGAGCACCAGCGAGACGTTCCAGACCTTCAGCATCCCCCGTTTCTCCTGAATCATCAGCGAGTGCAGGAACGCCGTCGCGGTCAGCCACGGCATCAGCGAGGCGTTCTCGACCGCGTCCCAGCCCCAGTAGCCGCCCCAGCCGAGCTCCGAGTAGGACCAGCGCGCGCCGAGCAGGATGCCCGCGCCCAGGAACAGCCAGCCCGCGAAGGCGAAGCGGCGGATCGCCTTGATCCAGTCCGCGTCGACCCTGCGCGCGAGCAGCGCGCCGACGCCGAAGGCGAGCGGGATCGTGCAGAGCGTGTACCCCGAGTAGAGCATCGGGGGGTGGATCATCATCGTCGGGAAGCGCAGCAGCGGGTCCAGGCCGACCCCTTCGGCCGGCGCCGGACGAGTCGTCGCGAACGGGTTCGCGTAGAAGATCATCAGCGAGACGAAGAAGCCCGCGAAGCCCAGCAGCACCGCGGTCGCGTAGGCGGCGACGTCGCGCATCCGCCGGCGCGTCAGGAACAGCGCGAGGCTCGACCACAGCGACAGCAGCCACGCCCACAGCAGCAGCGAGCCTTCCTGGGAGGACCAGACCGCCGCCGCCCTGTAGAAGGTCGGAGTGGTGCGGCTGGAGGTGTCGGCGACCGTGTTGAAGCCGAAGTCGTTTCGCAGGAACGCGACCTCGAGCACCAGGAAGGCGACCGTCAGGACGCCCGCCAGCGCGTAGACCGCACGGCGGCCCGATTCGGAGAACTCGGGGCGTCCGGCGCGGACTCCGTAGATCGAGGCGCCGATCCCGTACGCGCAGACCATCAGCGCGAGCAGCAGGCAGGCGAAGCCGAGTCCGGCCATCAGCGGCTCAGAAGTTCTGCTTCTCGCTCGGCGGGGCCGTCTTGAACTTCGACGGGCACTTCGTGATCAGGGAGTTGCGTTCGCCGACGTAGTGGTCGCCCTGCTTCTCGACGGTGACGATCACCTCGCGCCCTTCCTTGAAGGGGTCGGGGACGGTGCCCGTGTAGGCGAGCGGCACGGCGGCCGTCCCGCCACGATCGCGCACCGCGAAGTCGAGCACCGAGCCGTCGTGGCGGACGCTCCCCGCGACGACCGTGCCGGTCAGCATGTAGGTGCGCCCGGGCTGGGCCTCGTGCAGCAGCTGGCTCGGGGTCAAGGCGGGGCTCGCGGCGCTGAAGCTCGTGTAGATCAGCGCGCTCGCCAAGACCACCGCCGCGCTGAGCGCCACGATCAGGCGCACCTTTCGCTTGCGCGATGGGTTCATCGCCCCAAGTATCTCAAAACGCCCCCCGCTCCGAGGCCGCTCGCGGCGATCCGGGCGGACATCCGGCCAGCTCCCGACGTCTGCCTACAGGAAACAATGGTTGCGTCGCGAAACCTTTTGGCAGTAGCAACGTCATTACAGGTGAGGACGATGAGACCCCGACTTCTACACCCCATTCGCGAACGCTCACGCGAGCGCCCCGAGCGCCGCTCGCACGAGCGCCGGACCCAGCAGCGTCGGACCGAGCCCCGCGTGATCGTGATGGACGCGCCGCCGTCGGACGGCTACGATCCGGCCGTCGATCGCGTCCGCAGCGCGGGCGGTCCGCTCGACGTCGCCGTCTACACCTGCGGCTGCGGGTACCTCTTCAGCGCCGCGGTCTCGACGACCGTCTGCTGCCCGCACTGCGGCACAGACCAGGCCTGGTAGCGCGCGGCCCGGGGCGGCACAGACCAGGCCTGGTAGCGCGCGGCCCGGGGCGGCACAGACCAGGCCTGGTAGCGCGCGCCCCGGGCGTTTGCGCCCGGGGCGGCTGTCAACGGTGACTCAGGAGGCCGAGGAGCCGAACAGGCCCGGGATCCCCGAGATCGCCCGGCTGATCACCATCTGCTGGATCTCGGCCGTGCCCTCGAAGATGTCGTAGATCTTCGCGTCGCGGTGCCAGCGCTCGACCGGGAACTCGCGCGTGTAGCCGTTGCCGCCGAGGATCTGGATCGCCCGCTCGGTCACCCACACGGCGACCTCGCCGGCCTTGAGCTTGCTCATCGAGCCCTCGGCGTTCTCGAACGGGACCTGGTTGCGGCCCATCCAAGAGGCGCGCCAGACGAGCAGGCGGGCGGCGTCGATCTCGAGCTTCATCCGCGCCAGCGTGAAGGCGACGGCCTGGTTGTCGATGATCTTGCGGCCGAACTGCTCGCGCTCCTTGGCGTACTCGAGCGCGTACTCGTACGCTGCCCGGGCGATGCCCAGCGCCTGCGCGCCGACCGTCGGGCGCGAGGCCTCGAACGTTGCCATCGCGGCCTGCGACTTGCCTTTCTTGCCTTCCCGCACCCGGGCGAGGCGCTCGTCGAGCTTGTCCTTGCCGCCGAGCACGTAGTTGGCGGGCACGCGGCAGTCGTCGAGGTAGACGTCGGCCGTGTGGGAGGCGCGGAGGCCGTGCTTGGAGACCTTCGCCCCCTGTTCGATCCCCTTCGCTTCGCTCATCGGCACGACGAACGCGGCGTGACCTTTGGAACCGAGCTCGCGGTCGACCGAGGCGATCACGACGTGCACGTCGCTGATCCCCCCGTTCGTGGCCCACGCCTTCTGGCCGTTGATGACCCACTCGCCGGCCGCCTCGTCGAACTTGGCGCTCGTGCGCACGCCCGAGACGTCCGAGCCCGCGTTCGGCTCGGAGGCGCAGAACGCCGCGACCTTGACGTCGTCGACCGTGCCGAAGCAGCGCGGGATCCATTCGCCGATCTGCTCGCCGGTCCCCTGGCCGAAGATCGAGGCGACCGCGAGCGAGGTCCCCATGATCGACATCCCGATCCCGGCGTCGCCCCAGAAGAGCTCCTCGTTGACGATCGGGAGGCCGAGCCCCGAGGGGTCGGCGAAGAACTGGGCGATGCCTTCGAAGCCGTAGAGGCCGATCTTGGCGGCCTCCTGAATGATCGGCCAGGGCGTCTGCTCCTTCTCGTCCCACTCGTGGGCCGCGGGGCGCATCACGTCGGCCGCGAAGCCGTGTACCCACTCGCGGATGTCCTTCTGGTCCTGCGTGAGGCTCAGCGAGAAGGTCGTCTCCGCCTGCTCGCCGGCGGCGGTCGCCTCGGCGGCCTCGGCGGTCGCCTCGTCACTGGGCGCGGTGGTGGAGGGGGCTGACATCTGGGGAAGCTCTCCTTTGGCTTTGGGGACGCGTTCGGCGCCCGTGAGGGCCGGGCTTCGCGCGCCGGCCGGTGAAGGTCTCTCGGATCTTACCTGACAACGGGCCCAAAGATGTCCACCTCGCAGACAAAACAGCGATCCGTGTCCAATGTCACGCAGAGCGCGGCGGAACGCCGGACAAGGCGAGCTGCCGCCCGCCGCCCGAAGGCTCCGCGGACCGCTCTGCACCCGCTTCTTCGTTTCTTCGGCTCGCCCGCGCCGCGCCGGCGGGCGGGGGCTTTCAGCGCCAGGCGGCCTCGCCGCGCGTGAGCGCGAGCACGCCCTTGGGGAGCTTTCCCGTCGCGACGTCGGCGACCGAGACCTCCTCCAGCACCGCGCGGAGGTTCGCTCGCAGGGCGATCCAGACCTTCTGGAGGCTCTCGGCGGACCCGACGTACTCGATCTCCTCCGGCCGCTGGCCGCGCACGCCCACGAGCGGCCCCTCGACCGCGCGGATCACATCCGCGAGGCTCACCTCGGCGGCCGGTTTGGCGAGCCAGTAGCCGCCCTCGGGCCCGCGCTGGCTGCGCACGACCCCCGCGGAGCGCAGCTGGGTGAGGATGTTCTCGAGGAAGGACACCGGTATCCCCTGGGCCTTCGCCACGTCGTCGACCTTGCGCGGGGCTCCCTGATCGCTGGAGGCGAGCTCGACGACCGCGCGCACTGCGTAGTCGGCCTTGGCGGTGACGTGCATCGGTTGTGATTCTCACCTATTCGCCGGGCGACACGTCGCGCCGCATCGAGTTAGGGCACCCTAATCCGTGCTAGGTTGCGGCGCGACCCATCCCGACCGGCTAGATCGGATATCCATGACGAGACTGCGGAAGCTGCTGTGCTTCGCTCTGACCGCCACCACCCCCCTCCTGCTCGCGGCCTGCGGATCCTCCGGGAGCGGCTCGGCGAACTCGATCACGCTCTACAGCGGCCAGCACGAACAGACGACCGCGCTGCTCGTCAAGGCGTTCGAAAAGCAGACCGGGATCAACGTCCAGGTGCGATCGGCCGACGAGGCTACGCTCGGCAACCAGATCCTTCAGGAGCAGGGCAACTCGCCGGCCGACGTCTTCTACGCCGAGAACACGCCGGTCCTCGAACTGCTGCGCGAGCACGGCTTCCTGAGCCCCGTCGACACGGCGACGCTGCGGGCGGTGCCGGGCCGCTACGACTCCGCGCAGGGCGACTGGGTCGGCGTCTCCGCGCGCGTCTCGGTGCTCGTCTACAACGCCTCCGCGCTGGGCGGCGCGAAGCCCCCGAGCTCGATCCTCGAACTCGCCTCCCCGAAGTGGCGGGGCAAGGTCGGCTTCGCCCCCTCCGAGACGGACTTCCAGCCGCTGCTGAGCGCGATCGAAAAGGTCGACGGGCGCGCCGCCGCCGAACGCTGGCTGAGCGAGCTGAAGTCGAGCGGGCGCATCTACCCCGACAACGAGACGGTCGTCGCGCAGGTCAACAACGGCCAGAGCGCGATCGGCCCGATCAACCACTACTACTGGTACCGACTGCGCGCCGAGGAAGGCGCCTCGGGGACCCACTCGGCGCTGCAGTACTTCAAGCCCGGCGACCCGGGCGACCTGATCGACGTCTCGGGAGCCGCGATCCTGAAGTCGAGCTCCCACCAGGCAGCCGCGCAGCGCTTCCTCGCGTTCCTCGTCAGCGCACAGGGACAGCGGATCCTGGCGCACAGCGACAGCTTCGAGTACCCGCTGCGGCCGGGCGTGAAGCCCGCCGCGGGACTGCGCCCGTTCGACCAGCTCCAGCCGAACGCGCTCACGCCCGCCGAGCTCGGGGACGGCCGGGTGCCCCTCGAAATGGAGCAGCGGCTGGGCCTGCTCTGAGCGCGAGAAGGCAATGAGCAGCAACGCGGCGTCCGCATCCGCAGACTCCGTCGGGGAGCGGCTCGCGCACGGCTGGTCGGGCCGGCGGCGCTGGCCGCTGGTCAGCGTCGCGGGGGCGGCCGTCGCGACCGCGGGCGTGCTCGTGCCCGTCGCGTTCCTCATCGTCCAGGCGCAGGACTCCGGCTGGGGGACGCTGCGGCGGCTGCTGCTGCGCCATTCGACCGCCGTGCTGCTGTGGAACAGCGTGCGCCTGACGGTCGCCTGCACGCTGCTGTGCGCCGTGCTCGGGGTCGGCGCCGCCTGGCTGGTCGAGCGCAGCGACGTGCCGTTGCGGCGGCTCCTCTCGGTGCTGCTGGTGCTCCCGCTCGGGATCCCCGACTTCGTCACCGGCTTCGGCTGGGTCTCGATCGACCCGGCGCTGCACGGCTACCTGGCGGCGGTGATGATCATGACGCTCTCGCTCTACCCACTCGTCTACCTGCCCGTCGCGGGCGCGATGCGCAACCTCGACGCGGGGCTCCACGAGGTCGCCCGCAGCCTCGGCGACTCCCCGGCGCGCGCGTTCGTGCGCGTCACGCTGCGCCAGGTTTGGCCCGCGGTGCTCGGCGGCTGCCTGCTCGTGACGCTCGGCCTGCTCGCCGAGTACGGGGCGTTCGAGATCGTCCAGTACCAGACTTTCACGGTGCAGATCTTCACCGAGTTCAAGCTCGGCTTCGACGCGGCCGCCGCCTGTGGCCTGTCGCTGGTGCTGGTCCTGCTCAGCATCGCCGCGCTCGGCGGCGAGCTCGCGCTGAGCGGACGCGGGCGGGCGTTCAGGACAGGGCCCGGCGCGGGGAGGCCGGCCGGGCGCATCCGGCTCGGGCGCCGGCGCTGGCCCGCGCTGGCGGCGCTCGCCGCGCTCTGCGGGCTCGCGCTCGGCGTCCCGCTCGGGTCGCTTGTCTACTGGATGACGCGCGGCAGCTCGAGCACGCTGCCCTCGACCTCGATCCTCGCCGCGGCCGGCCACACCGCCGAGTACGGCGCAGCCGCGGCCGCGATCGCGACCGTGCTGGCGGTCCCGATCTGCATGCTCTCGCTGCGCCACCGCAACCGCCTGACGATCCTGATCGAGCGCGTGGCCTACCTGCCGATGGCGCTGCCGGGACTCGTCGTCGCGCTCGGGCTCGTCGCGTTCTCGGTGCGCTACGCGCTGAGCCTGTACCAGAGCGCGCTGGAGCTGATCCTCGCCTACGCGATCCTGTTCCTGCCGCTGGCCGTCGTCGGCGTGCGCTCGGCGATGGCCCAGGCCTCGCCCGCCCTGGAGGAGGTCGGCCGCTCGCTCGGCAGCGGCCCGGCCGAGGTCTTCCGCCGCATCACCCTGCCGCTGATCGCCCCCGGCCTCGGCGCCGCCTTCGCGCTCGTCTTCATCTCCAGCTCGACCGAGCTGACGGCGACGCTGCTGCTCAGACCCACGGGAGTCAACACGCTCGCGACTCAGTTCTGGACGTACACGACCAACTTCTCCTACGGCGCGGCCGCGCCCTACGCTGGGCTGATGGTGCTGATCTCCGCGATTCCCGCCTACCTGCTCAGCCGCCGCGCGATCGCGCCCGCCGGCCGGAGCCGCTCGTGAGCCGCCTGGCCGTCACCGGCCTGTGGAAGGGCTACGGCGGGGAGCCGGTGCTGCGCGGCGTCGACCTCGAGGTCCCCGCCGGCTCGCTGACCTCGGTGCTCGGACTCTCGGGCTGCGGCAAGACGACCCTGCTGCGCGTGATCGCGGGCTTCGAGCGCGCCGAGCGCGGGACGATCGACCTCGGCGGCGAGACGCTCGACGACGGACGGACCTACCTGGCGCCCGAGCGGCGCAGCATCGGCTACGTGCCGCAGGAGGGCGCGCTCTTCCCCCACCTCACGGTCGAAGGCAACGTCGGCTTCGGCCTGACCCGGGCCGAACGGCGCTCCAGCACGGTCGGCGAGCTGCTCGAGATGGTCGGCATCTCGGCGCTCGCGGGACGCTTCCCGCACGAGCTCTCGGGCGGCGAGCAGCAGCGCGTCGCGCTGGCGCGCGCGCTGGCCCGCAGGCCGCAGGCGCTGCTGCTGGACGAGCCGTTCTCGGCGCTCGACGCGACGCTGCGCGCGCACGTCCGCGAGGAAGTCCACAGCCTGCTGCGCGAGCAGGGCGTGACGACCGTCCTCGTCACCCACGACCAGGAGGAGGCGCTGTCGCTCGCGGACAGCGTCGCGGTCCTGCGCGACGGGCAGATCGTCCAGCAGGGAACGCCCGCGGAGCTGTACGAGCGCCCGGTCGACGAGCGCCTCGCCCGCTTCCTCGGCGCGGTCAACGTGCTCGACGCGAGCTTCGCGGGCGAGACCGCGGTGACGCCGCTCGGGCGTCTGGCGCTACGCGGCGCCGCGACGCAGGAGGGCTCGGGACTCGTGATGCTGCGCCCCGAGCAGCTCGACGTGCGCGCGGCCGACGGCGGGGAGAACGGCGGCGAGGGACTCGGCGGGCGCGTCGAGCTGTGCCGCTACTACGGGCACGACGCGCTGCTGCACATCCGCGCCGAGCAGCCGACTGGCTCAGAGCTGCTGCTCGCGCGGGTCCACGGCGAGGGCGCCCTGCCGGTGGGCACACGAGTGCTGGTCCGCGCGCACGGCCCCGTCACGGCGATCGACTGAGCCGAATCGTGCAGTGCCCCGGCACGAATACCGCGCTGTTTAGCATCTGACCATGGCGGACGACTGGAGCTGGGACTTCGAGGACGAGCCGAAGCGACCCGCCGCGAAGACGCACGCCCGCGCGCCCGCCGAGCCCGCCACGGCCCAGCGCCAGGCGCCCTCCGGCGGCGGGCCCCCCTCCCGCGCTATCCAGATCAGGCGGCGGCGAGCCGCAGCGATCGCCGTCGCAGTCCTGCTGCTGGTCGTGATCGTCGCGGTCGCGACCGGCTCGCACGCCAAGAAGCCGTCGCCCGCCGCCCGCGTCCACGTCCACGTCGCTGCGAAGCCGCCGAGCGACCCCGAAGTCGACCAGTTCGGCGCCGTCCGCTCGGTGCTCTCCTACACGCCGTTCGTCAAAGAGGGCGGCGGCACGAGCAAGGACGTCGCGCTGACCTTCGACGACGGTCCCGGCCCCTACACGCCCCAGGTGCTGAGCGTGCTCGAGCAGTACCACGTCAAAGCGACGTTCTTCGTGATCGGCAAGATGATCGAGTACTTCGGCGCCTCGACCGCGCGCGAGATCGAAGACGGCGACGTGATCGGCGACCACACCCAGAGCCACCCGATGCTCGCCCACCTCTCGGCTCACGACCAGTACGAAGAGCTGTTCGAACAGATCGCCCGCGTCGAACTCCTCGGCGGCCGCAGGCCGGTCCTGTTCCGCCCTCCGTACGGCTCGTTCAACGCGACGACCCTCCGCGAGCTGAAGAAGCTGCACCTGCTGATGACGTTGTGGTCGGTCGACACCGACGACTACCAGCAGCCGGGCGTCTCGGTGATCGTCGAACGGGCGCTCGAAGGCGCCCACGGGGGCGAGATCATCCTGCTCCACGACGCAGGCGGGGTGCGGACCCAGACGATCGAAGCGCTGCCGCTGATCATCAAGGGCCTGCGCGAAAAAGGCTTCGACCTCGTGACGGTGCCGAAGCTGCTGCTCGACGACCCTCCCCCCCACGGCCAGCCGATCCCGCCGAACCTCAGCGGCGACTAGCCCGAGATCCTCGCTCGCTCGGCGTCTACTCGGCGCAGGTGCGGCAGGCGCCTCGGATCACGATCTCGTGCTCGGAGACCTCGAGCGGGAGGCGCTCGCTGACGCGGCGGATCGCCCGCTCGAGACCCTCGTCGGTGAACGGCTCGAGGCGCCCACAGCGCTCGCAGACGAGATGGTGGTGGTGCCCCGGACCGTCGCGGACGGGCTCGTAGCGGACCGTGTCGAGCCCGACCTCGACGCGGGCGAGCAGGCCGATCCGCTCGAGCTCCTCGGTCACGCGGTAGACGCTGGCTCGCGAGGCCGGCCTGCCGCGGGCGGCGAGCGCCTCGCCGATCTCGACCGCCGAGAGCGCGCAGCTCTGCTCGTCGAGCAGCTCGACGATCGCGCTGCGCACGCCGCCGCGGCGGTAGCCGGCGGCTGCGAGCGCCGCGTTCGCGCGCTCCCCCCAGGGCGTGCGCTGGACGTTCGGTTGCACAGACACGATTCTAGGTCGGCCCCGACGCCCTAGCGACCCGTCGCCCGGCGCAGCGCCGCCTGAAGCCCGCGCAGCTCGCCGACCTGCCATGCCTGGAAGCTCGCGGTCGCCGGCGCGAGCGTCTCCGTCACGGTCGCGACCGGGATCCCGCGGCGCCTGGCGATCTCGTTCACGCGCTTGACGTCGGGCGTGACGTTCTGACTGTTGAAGACCCACACGGCGATCCGCCGGTGTTCGGCCTGCCCGTCGACGGTCTGCTTGTCGGCCGCGGTCACGTCCGTGCCCTCCGCGATCGCCTTGGCGAAGCTCGCCGGCGTCACGAGCCGCAGCCCGAGGTCTTCGCCAAGGCCCTGGAAGATCGACTCGCTGTAGCCGACGGGTACGCCCGCGTAGCGCGAGCGGATCGCGGCGCGAAGCCGGTCGTACCCGGCGAGGCCGACCGCTTCGAGACTGTGCCGCCGCGCCGCGAAGTAGCCCGCGTCGGAGGGGTCCAGCCGGTCGTACCCCGCGACGATCGCGGCGATCACGGCGCGCACGTCGGCCGGGTAATACCAGCGATGGGGGTTCGAACCGGACGGCAGGCGCAACGTCTCCCCCACGTTCAGGACGACCCGCGAGGACGCCGGGCTGGCCGAGAGCAGCTGCTTCGCCCATTCGTCGTAGCCGAGGCCGTTGACGATCGCCATGTTCGCCTCCGCGAACGCGCGCGCGTCGCCCGCCGAGGGCTCGTAGCTGTGGGGATCGGTGTCGGGGTTGACGATGATCGCCGCGACCGAAGCGCGTTCTCCGGCGAGCTGCGCGGCGAGGCTGCCCCAGAAGCTCTCCGCCGCGACGACCCGGAAGCGGGGGCCGTGCCCGGCCGCGCTCACGGCCGGGGGCCCGCTGCGCCCGCAGCCGGCGAGCGCGGCGCAGCCGCACGCGAGCGCGGCGGCGAGGGCGACGCCCCGAAGGCGCCTGGAGGCTGGGACGATCATGAGATCCGATCCTAGATAAGACACCGTCTTATTTCAATCGGCGGGTATCCTCCGGCCATGCCCGTCCCCTCAAGCCGGCGCTGAGGAGCGGTGGACGCCGAGCAGCTTCGCGACCGCAGGGAGCAGCGCCGCCGTGAGCTTCGCCGTCGCCGGGCGCTGGCGCTCGGCAGCCTGGCGCTGGTCGCCGCGATCGCCGTCGCGATCGCGATCGCCTCCGGCTCGGGAGGCGGCTCCAGCGTGAGCGACGCACACAGGACGACCGGCAGGGCACCGACCGGGAGCGGCCACACAGCGAGCTCGCCGGCGGCGACGCCGAGCGGCGGCATCGCGACGACCCGCTCGGGCCCGCCGGGCGACGTCGCCGTGCCGATCCTCATGTACCACGTGATCGCGGCGCCGCCGGCGGGCGCGCCGTTCCCGGGCCTGTACGTCGAACCGGCCGAGTTCGCCGCCCAGATGCAGGCGCTGAAGGACGCGGGCTGGCACGCCGTGACCCCCGACCAGGTGGCATCCAACTGGCGCGAGGGGACGCCGCTGCCCGCCGGCAAACCGGTCGTGATCAGCTTCGACAACGGCTACCAGTCGCAATACACGCAGGCGCTCCCGGTGCTCAGGCGGCTGGGCTGGGTCGCCGCGGAGAACATCCAGCTGAGCGGCCTGCCGCCCTCGCAGGGCGGACTGCTGCAACGCCAGATCAGAGGGATGGTGCAAGCGGGCTGGGAGCTCGACACGCAGGGCTTCAGCCACGCGGACCTCGTCACGCTCGACGCCGAAGCGCTCCACTACCAGGTGGCCGTCGCCCGTCAGACGATCCAGCAGCGCTTCCACGTCCCCGTCAACTGGTTCTGCTACCCGTCGGGCCATTACGACGCGACCGTGATCGCCGCGGTCAAGGCGGCGGGCTACGCGGGATCGACGACGGTCGTGCCCGGCTGGGCGAGCCCCTCCTCGGACCCCTACCGGCTGCCGCGCCTGCGCGTGCTCGGCGGGACCTCGCCGCAGTCGCTGCTGTCGGAGATCGCCGCGATCCGCGACGACCCCCCTCCCCCCGCCTCCTACACCGGCGGTTGACGAGAGGGTCTACGGGGTACCGACCGGCCGTCGAGGCGAGATCGCGCCGGCGAGCGAGTGGACCGGAGAGATGACCGAGCAGACCCTGACGATCAGAGCTTTCGAGGAGCCCGGGCGGCACGTGCTCGTGCTGAACGGAGAGCTCGACATCGCCGGCGTCCCCGCGTTCGAGGCCGCGGCCGAGCAGCTGCTCGGGCTGGGCGCCGTCGAGATGCTCGTCGACATCGGCGAGGTCCGCTTCATCGACTCGATCGGCGTACGGGCGATCCTGGCGGTCAAAGCGAGGTGCGCAAAGCTCCGCTGCGAGTTCACGATGACCCACGGCAGCGAGCACGGCGAGCGGATCTTCGAGCTGACGCGGCTGCTCGACCACCTGCCCTTCCGGGCACGCAGGCCCGAGCGGTTCAGGCGCGAGATCGAGCTGGGGCAGGGCGAGGGCACGGACCCGCATTCACCGCCGCACGCGGACTGATCGGCCCCTCCGTCAGAACGCGGTCACCAGCACGACCGGCACGATCTTCTCTGCCCCGGCCTTCCTCAGCTGCCCGCCGACCATTGCCAGAGTCCACCCGGAGGAGCGCCGGTCGTCAACCAGCAGCCCCACGCCCCCCGGGGGCGGATCTATGACCCGGAACGCGCCCCGGACGTTGGACGCCTGCTGAAAGGCGTTGTCCATCTCGGACTGCGGGGGGCGCTCCGCGGCGCGCGCCAGCAGCGAGAGCGCGGGGATGCCGAGCCTCTCGGCAAGCGATACGGCCAAACGCTCGAGCAGATCTCCCGATCGCAGCGACGGCACCGTCGTCACCCATGCCGGCTGGACGCTCGCGCTACGAAGCATCTCGAGGAAACCGGCCAAGAGCTCGTCGTCGACGGCGCGGTCGCGCAGAACACGCTCCACCCCCGGCCACCAGCCCCCGTCGCCGTAGCGCGCCAGGGCCCAGCCGGGCTCCGTCCGAGAGTCGTCCGGGATCTTCCGCATCTGGCCGGAGCCGTTCGGCGCCATCTTCTTGACCTCGAGCTCGATCGGAGACGAGCGCAGATGCCGCCCCGCGAGCTCCACCAGCCGCGGATCCGGCGGCGCGGCGAAGCGCGGCTCGGTGCAGACCGCGCATCGCCCGCAATCTCGGGGCTGAGGATCGTCGAGCTCTTCCTGCAGCGCGCGCATCAGGCAACGGCCGTCGGCGCCGAAGAGCTCCATCGCGCGCTGCTCGGAGCGGCGCAGCGCGGTGACTCTCGCGTACCGGTCCGCGTCGTACCGCCAGTCAGAGCCCTCCAGAATCGACCAGCGCGCACCCTCCCGCCGGACCGCCCCCTCGACGTCGAGGATCTTCAGCATCGCTTCGAGCCTGCCCTTGCCGAGGTTGACCGCCGCCATCAGCTCCTGGGTGCTGCGCCCGTCGGCGCCCGCCGCGCGCAGCTCCTCGAGCACGGCGTGTACGCGTTCCTGCGAGGGGAACGACTGCTGGATGAAGAAGTCCTGAATGCTGCGATCCTCGACGCCGCGCAGCAGGACGACGTCGGCGTGCTCGACGGCGCGGCCCGCTCGTCCGACCTGCTGGTAGTAGGCGACGACCGACCCGGGCGCCTGGTAGTGGACGACGAACCCGAGGTCCGGCTTGTCGTAGCCCATCCCCAGGGCACTCGTGGCAACGATCGCCTTGACCTCGTTCGCCAGCAGGCGCTCCTCCGAGCTGACCCGCAGATCGTTCTCCTGCTCGCCGCTGTACGCGATCGCGCTTATCCCCTGAGCGTTCAGGAACTGCGCGACCTGCTCGGCGTCACGCCGCGTGAGCGTGTAGACGATCCCGGAGCCCGTTAGTCCGGGCAGGTGCTCGGCCAGCCAGGCCAAACGCTCCGCGGGGCGTCGCAGGACGACGACCTCCATCCGCAAGCTCGTCCTCGCCAGGGGCCCGCGATAGGTGCGCAGCTGCGAGCCCTCACCCACGGCCAGCTGCTCGACCACGTCCGCGACCACACGATCGTTGGCCGTCGCCGTGGTGGCGAGCACCGCGACGCCCGCCGGCAGGGCCTCCAGCATGTCTCGCACGCGCCGGTAGTCCGGGCGAAAATCGTGACCCCAGTCGGAGATGCAGTGCGCCTCGTCGATCACCAGCAGACCCACCGCGTCGGCGAACAACGGAAGCATGTCCTCGCGAAAGCGAGGGTTGTTGAGGCGCTCGGGACTGATCAGCAGCAGGTCGATCTCATCCCTCGCGAGCGCAGCACGCACCGAGTCCCACTCCTCTCGGTTGGTGCTGTTGACCGTGTGGGCGCGCAGCCCGAGCCGCTCAGCAGCCGCGATCTGGTTGCGCATGAGCGCCAACAGCGGGCTGACGATCAGGGTCGGGCCGGCGCCGGCATCCCGAAGCAGCGAGGTCGCGAGGAAGTACACGGCCGACTTCCCCCACCCGGTCCGCTGCACGCACAGGACGCGAGCGCGGTCGACGGCGACGTCGCGGATCGCCTCGAGCTGCCCCTCGCGGAACTGAGCGCCCGCGACTCGCGTCAGCGTCGACAGGCGTTCCTCGGCCGCTGCCAGGAAGCTTGAATCCGTTTGCACCATCCACCCATCCTGGCAAGGGGCTGCGACACCTCTCGCCCGTTGGCGACTGCGTGCGGGCTTTTCCGCCGTTCCGCCTGTAGCGGCAGACCTATCGCGTGGTGTGTGAGCATGGAGCCCGTGCTCGTCGCACCCGCCCGGCGCGCCGTCGCCTCGATCGCCTTCGCGGCGTTCCTCTCGCTCTCGCCCGGTCTGCTCGCACCGACTCCATCGCTCGCCCGGACTCTCGTGATCGGCCGCTCCGTGCACGGACGACCGATCACCGCACGCGTGATCGGGCCCGACAGCGCCGCCCGCAGGATCCTCGTCGTGGGCTGCGTACACGGCGACGAGTGCGCCGGCCTCTCGATCGTCTCGGCCCTCGCCAGGAAGCGACCCCCGCAGGGCATCCAGCTCTGGCTCGTGCCGGAGATGAACCCCGACGGCGCCGCGGCCGGCACCCGCCAGAACGCCGACGGCGTCGACCTCAACCGCAACTTCCCGTTCCGCTGGCGCCCGCTCACGTCCCCTACCTTTTACGCGGGCCCACGCCCCCTCTCCGAGCCCGAGACGCGCGCCGCCGTCAGGCTGATCCGCCGCCTGAAGCCGGCCGTGACGATCTGGTACCACCAGCACGAGGATCTCGTCGACATGGCCGGAGGGGATCGCGGCGTCGCCCGCCGCTACGCCCACCTCGCCGGACTGCGAGCCACCTGCCTGCCGTTCCTGCCGGGGACTGCGACCTCGTGGTCGAACCACGCTCTGCCGGGAACGACCGCCTTCGTCGTCGAGCTGCCCGCCGGGGCGACGGGCAGGCACGCGCTGGCGCGACATCTGCGGGCGCTGCGGGCTGTCGAGCGAGGGGAGCGGGAAGGATCGCGGAGCTCGTGCGCTCCGTGAGGCGCGAACCGCCGTAGGCTTGACAGCAAAGCGCGCCGAACCGCGAGACGATCCCGCCGCAGCCCACCACCGAAAAGGACCCGCCGTGACCGCCACCGCCCACATCACCTGCCCGCTCTGCGAGGCCACCTGCGGCCTCGAGGTGACCCTCGACGGCGGAGAGGTCACCCGCGTCCGAGGCGACGCCGAGGACGTCTTCTCCAAGGGCTTCCTCTGCCCCAAGGGCGGCTCGCTCGGCGCGCTGCACCACGACCCCGACCGGCTCCGTACTCCCCTCGTCCGCCGCGACGGCAAGCTCGAGCCGGCGACCTGGGACGAAGCCTTCGAGGAGATCGACCGCCGCCTCTCGCCGATCATCGAGCAGCACGGCCGCGACGCGGTCGGCGTCTACCTCGGCAACCCCTCCGCCCACAACCTGTCCGCGCAGCTCTACAACCGCGTGCTGCTGAAGTCGATCGGCACGCGCAACGTCTTCAGCGCATCGAGCGTCGACCAGATGCCGAAGCACCTCTCAGCCGGGCACATGTTCGGCGGCGCGCTGTCGATCCCCGTCCCCGACCTCGACCGTACGATGCACCTGCTCGTGCTCGGCGCGAACCCGCTCGCCTCCAACGGGTCGCTGATGACCGCGCCGGACGCGCGCGGGCGCCTGCGCGCGATCCGCGAGCGCGGCGGCAAGATCGTCGTCGTCGACCCGCGCCGCTCGCGGACCGCCGAGCACGCCGACGAGCACCACTTCATCCGCCCCGGCACCGACGCGTTCCTGCTCTTCGCGATCGTCCACGTGCTCTTCGCGGAGGGCCTGACCGAACCGGTCGATCACCTCGACGGCCTCGAGGAGGTGGAGCGCCTGGCCGAGCCGTTCACGCCCGAGGCCGCCGCCGAGGCGACGAGCATCCCGGCCGAGGAGATCCGCAGGATGGCCCGCGAGCTCGCCGCCGCGCCGAAAGCCGCCGTCTACGGGCGCATCGGCACGACCACGGCGGCGTTCGGGACGCTCGCGAGCTGGCTCGTCGACGTCATCAACGCGATCACCGGCAACCTCGACCGCGAGGGCGGCGCGATGTTCCCGCTCGCCGCCGCCGGCCAGGCCAACTCGGGTCCCGCAAAGCCCCGCCGGTTCGCGCACGCGCGCTGGACGAGCCGGGTCCGCGGCCTGCCCGAGGCGCTCGGCGAGCTCCCCACCGCGACGCTCGCCGATGAGATCGAGACGCCCGGCGAGGGCCAGATCCGCGCGCTCTTCACGCTCGCCGGCAACCCCTGCGTCTCGACCCCGAACGCGACGCGGCTCGCCAAGGCGATCGGACAGCTCGACCTGTTCGTCGCGCTCGACGTCTACGTCAACGAGACGACCAGCCGGGCCGACGTCGTGCTGCCCGGCCCGACGCCGCTCGAGCGCCCCCACTACGACCTCGCCCTCTACCAGCTCGCCGTCCGCAACGTGGCGAACTGGACGCCGGCGATCCTCGACGGCGACGTCCCCCAGGAGTGGCAGACGATGCTCCGCCTCGCCGCCGTCGCGGCCGGCCAGGGACCGCACGCCGACGTCGCCGCGTTCGACGACCTCGTCGCCGCGGAGGTGGCGCGAGGAGCCGGACTCGACCCTGCTGTTGCCGGCGAGCGCACCGGGCCCGAACGCCTGATGGACCTGCTGCTGCGCGCCGGCCCCTACGAGCTGACCCTCGCCAACCTCGAGGCCGCGCCGCACGGCATCGACCTCGGCCCGCTGAAGCCGCGCCTGCCGGAGGTGCTGAGGACGCCGAGCGGCCGCGTCGAGCTCGCGCCGGAGGCGATCGTCGCCGACGTCCCGCGCCTGCGCGAGGCGCTCGGCAAGGCCGCGCCCAACGGCAACGGCGGCTTCGTCCTGATCGGGCGGCGCCAACTGCGCTCGAACAACTCTTGGATGCACAACCTCACGCCGCTCGTGAAGGGCAAGGACCGCTGCACGGCCTGGTTGAACCCGGCCGACGCCGAGCGGCTGAACGTCGCCGACGGCGCATCCGTCAGCGTCCGCTCGCGCACCGGCGCCGTCGAGATCCCCGTCGAGGTGACGCCCGACATCATGCCCGGCGTCGTCTCGATCCCCCACGGCTGGGGCCACGACGTCGACGGCGCCCGGCTGACGGTCGCCGCCGCGCACCCCGGCGTCAACTCGAACATCCTCGCCGACGAGATGCTCGTCGATCCTCTCTCCGGTAACGCCGTCTTCAACGGCATCCCGGTCGAGGTCGCGTCCGCCGGCTGAGTCCACCCGTCGCGCCCGGAGTACGGCGGGAGCGCCCCACGCGAGAACGGGTAGCTCCCCGGACATGTCCTCCCTGACCGTCGCGACGGTCGGCGTCTACGGCGCATCGCTCGACAGCTTTCTCACCACGCTCGCCGACGCCGACGTGCGGCTGGTGATCGACGTGCGCCAGCGCCGCGGGGTGCGCGGCCGCGAGTACGCCTGGGCCAACTCGCTGCGCCTGCAGGCCGCGCTCGAGGCCGCCTCGATCGAGTACCGCCATCACCGCGAGCTCGCCCCGACGACCGAGCTGCGGCATCTGCAGTACCGAGAGGACGCGAGGCTCGGCGAGGGCAAGCGCAGCCGCAGCGTGCTCGCGCCCGAGTACACGCGCCGCTACCTAACCGAGATCCTCGACCGCGTCGACATGGACGCGTTCGCGGCGAGCCTTCCCACGGAGAGCACCTCGGCGCTGCTCTGCGTCGAGCGCGACGCGCGCGCCTGCCACCGTTCGCTGATCGCCGCGCGGCTGGCCCGAGAGCACGGCGCGCGCATCGTCGATCTGCTCGCCTGAGCCACTCCGCTCGCGCGCTCCCCGTCACTGTGAGAGCATCGCTCAAGACACCGTCCCGCCCGAGAGGAGCAGTCATGCCCGACTACGCACCCGGAACGCCGTCCTGGGTCGAACTGTCATCGCCCGACCCGGACGCCTCAGCCGCCTTCTACGGCGCGACGCTCGGCTGGACGGTGACCGAGCCGGGCGACGAGCAGACCGGCGGGTACCGCATGTTCCAGTCCGCCGGGAACAACGTCGCGGGCCTGATGGGCCACATGTCCGAGGGCCAGCCGACCGCCTGGATGACGTACGTGTCCGTCGCCGACGCGGAGGATTCGGCCCGCAAGGTCGGCGAGGGCGGCGGAAGTGTGATCGTCGCGCCGATGGACGTGATGGACCTCGGCCGCATGGCCGTCTTCGCCGACCCGACCGGCGCGGTGTTCGGCGTCTGGCAGCCGAAGGCGTTCGGCGGCGCGGACCTCGTGAACGAGCCCGTCTCGCTGACCTGGAACGAGGTCCACACCCCCGACACCGAGACGGACAAGGCGTTCTACAAGTCGCTGTTCGGCTGGGAGGCGGGCCGACCCGAGTTCGACGGCGCGCCCGACACGTACACGGTGTGGCAGCTCGACGGCCACAACGTCGGCGGGATGATGCAGATGAGCGGGGAGATGTTCCCGCCCGGCACCCCGCCGCACTGGAGCGTCTGCTTCGCCGTCGCCGACGCGGACGCCACGGTGGCGAGCGCGCGCGAGCACGGCGGCAACGTCGTCCGCGAGCCCGTCGACATGCCGATCGGGCGCTTCGCCGCGATCGTCGACCCGCAGGGGGCGTGGTTCACGATCATGCAGCCGACGGGCTGAGCCGCGCGCCACTACGCTCGCCGGGTGGCGACCCCGACCCGCTACTCGTTCCGCTTCGCCGAGCCCTACCGCCGTCCCGCCCGCCTGTTCGGAGTCACGCCCGAGAACGCCTGGGTCGAGGTGGACGAGGAGCTGTTCGCCGCCCACTTCGGGCGCTGGCGCGTGAGGACGCCCGTGTCGAACATCACGGCCGTCGAGATCACCGGCCCGTACGCGTTCCTGAAGACGGCCGGCCCGGCGCGGCTCGCGGTCACCGATCGGGGGCTGACGTTCGCGACCAACGGCGAGCGCGGCGTCCTGGTCTCATTCCGCGCCGCCGTTCGCGGCCTCGATCCGCTCGGGGTGCTGCGCCACCCGGAGCTGACCGTGACCGTCGAGGACGTCGAGGGGCTCGCCGCCCAGCTGCGGTTGCTGCTCGGCCACGCCTGAGAGAGGTGCGCCGTTAGGGGTGTTCGCCGCCTTCGAGCTGCTGTTTGAGTTCTTCGTTTTCTTTTTCGCTCTTGCGCAGCTGCGATTCGGCTTCCACGCGCCGTTCTTCGTTGGCGGCGTTGGCTGGGGCGGTGGCGGTCACGGTGTGCGAGCGTTCGATCACCTTCGGCTGCGTGACGGTGCGGGTGACCGCGGGCGCCGTTTCCGCCCGGCGACTGCCGTTTTCGTTTTTGTGCCCGATCGCGTAGCCGAGCGCGCCCCCGATCAGCAGCGCGAGGATCCCGACGACGACCGCCGGCCACGGGTTGTCACCGCGCCTTTCTTCCGGCGGGTAGACGGGCGGGACGTGTTCGACGACGTGCTCGGGGACGGCGTGCGCCACTGGCATCCGCGGAGCGTGCGGCCGGACGGGCGGCGGCACGGGCTCGGCGGGCCGCAGCGGCCGCGTGGGCTCCGTCGGCGGGCCGTCGGCCGGCGGGATCGGTGGCTCGCCGCTCATCAGGGTGCAACGCTACCCCACCGCGCTGGAGCGGAAACCCGCATTCCTCAGCGCAGCGCGACCGTCGTCTGCTTAGAGGTCGCAGTCGAGGCGCGGAGCCGTGGACGGAGCGTCACCGATATGCGAGGATCGACCCGTGCGAAGGGGGCCCTCGCTTGTCGCATCGCTCGCGCTGCTGATGATCGGCGCGGCCGCGCCCGCAGGCGCCGCGCGCTCGCTGAACAACGACAGGGCCACCGTCCAGCTCAGCGCGAAGATGTCCACGACCTGGTCGCTCGGCCCGTATGAAGGAAGCGAAGACAGCTGCTTCGCCGGCAGCCGCCACGGCAGCGGCAAACAGGTCGTCGAAGTGCGCCAGCCGGGCCACGCGAACGTGACGATCGTCGACTTCGGTGGCACGATCGCCTTCCAGCTCGCGCCCGAGGATCGCGCCGGTCCGAGCAAACGGGCGCTCGGCTTCCCGACCGGGACGGTCGTGCGCGAAGGCGTCGTCGAAGAAGACTTCGCCTACGCCAAGAACTCCCCGTCGCTCACCTGCGGGGCGCCGCCGCCGCCGACACATGACGACGAGAGCGGCTGCGGCGAGCGCTCGATCAACTGGGACATCGTGCCGCTCTTCGCCGGCGGCAAGCTCTACCCGAACGTCGAGACCTTCCCCCCGCCCGAAACGACGGTCCACTGCCCCTTCTTCGGCGTCGTCGGCAAGACCGACCCGAACCCGGCGACGCTCCCCAACAAGCTCACCTTCCGCGCGATCGGCGCCGCCGAGGTCAGGCGGGCGCTCGGGCGCCGGCACGGCAAGCTGATCCTGCAGGGATCGGCCGAATGGAAGAGCCACACCGAAGGCACCGCCCTCACCGTCGCGACCAGCGAGAGCTGGAAGCTCACGATCATCCGCGCGAGCGGCCACTGACTGGACACCGTCGCCGGCCGGGGGCGGGCGACAACGCGTAGAGTCGCGGCTCGATGCAGATCGACGTCTGGTCAGACATCGCGTGCCCCTGGTGCTACGTCGGCAAACGGCGCCTGGAGGCAGCGCTCGAGTTCTTCGCCGGCGCGGACGACGTCGAGCTGCGCTGGCACGCCTTCGAGCTCGATCCCGACGCCCCGGCGGCCCACGAGGGCACCTACGCCGAGCGGATCGCGCGCAAGTACGGGCGCACGCCTGAGGAGTCCGCTGCCCTGCTCGACTCGATGAGCGAGATGGCGGCGCCCGAGGGACTCGAGCTGCGCTTCGAGCAGATCCGCGGCGGCAACACGGCATCGACGCCGTGCCCTTCTTCATCCTCGACCGGCGCCTGGCGGTTCGGGGCGCGCTCGACTCCGCCGAGATGCTGGGCGCGCTCGAGCAGGCAGCGGCCGCGGCGACCTGACGCCCGCGACCGCCGCTCGACTACGCTCGCACCATGGCGCACGTGACGCTCGACCGGACCGACGGGATCGCGACCATGACGATCGATCGGCCGCCCGCCAACGCGATGTCGCTCGAGCTGCTCGAGGAGATCGTCGCCACGCTGCGGTCGGTCGAGAGCGACCCACCGGCGGCGCTCGTCATCGCCGGCCGCGAGGGCTTCTTCTCGGCGGGCGTCGACCTGAAGGCCGTGCCCGGCTACGGACCCGACGAGCAGCGCCGGTCGGTCGAGGGCATCAACGAGATGGCCCTCACCGCCTACGCGCTCCCCTTCCCTGTCGTGGGCGCGATCACCGGGCACGCGATCGCGGGCGGGCTCGTGCTCGCCCTCTGCACCGACATCAGGATCGCGTCGACGGCCGGCAAGTACGGCCTCACCGAGGTGAAGGTCGGCGTCCCCTACCCGCAGGCCGCGATCGGCGTCGTCCGCGCGGAGCTCGGCCCCGCGGCGCGGGTGCTGGCTCTAGGCAACGCGCTCGTCGACGCGGCGGAGTGCGTCCGCTTGGGCGCTTTCGACGAGGCGCTTGCGGATGCGGAGGTGATGCCGCGCGCGGTCGAGGTAGCGCGGACGCTCGCGGCTTTCCCCGGTGAGGCCTACGCCCGTACGAAGCGCGAGCTGCGGGGCGAGGCGATCGGGCGGCTGCGCGAAGCGGCCGCTTTGGACCCGCTGCTCGCGAGCTGGGTCTCCTAGAGGCGCCGTTCCGCCGCGTCTCCTAAGCGGCGAACGGGTCTCGACGCCGAAAGGCTACGAAGGTCGTCGGGCACCTGCCTCCCCTCCGTCGGTTCGCTTCATGCCGCCGCTGGTCGTCGCCCGGGCTGAGACGGGCCGCAGCCGCGAGACTCGGTCATGGAGAACGTCGAGACCCGCGCCGCCAGGCCTGTCAGTGCGAGCATGCGGTCGAGCACAGGACCGGTGGCCACGAACAGCCTCGCGCCGCCCCATTCGGAAGCCTCGCTGGCGTTCTCGATCACGTGAACTCCGGCGCTGTCGATGAAAGCTATGTCGGTGGCGTCGAGCACGACCAGACGGGCGTGCAGCTGCGCGTCGCGAAGCGCGCGATCGAGCTCCGGGGCAGTCAGAATGTCGAGTTCACCCGTGACATGGACCCACGTGGCGTGTCTGCCCCGCGGGCTGACCGTGCACTGGAACGGCGGCCCGGGCGCACCGCGCGCTGGCGCTGGAATCGAGATTTCGGCGGCGTCCGACATTGCGACCTCCTAGCGGCTTGCTGACCGAGCAAAAACCGGAAGTCAGGTCGTGGTGCCGATCCCTCTCGGGGGCCGACCACAGTGGTGCCCTTCAAGACCGAGCATAGCGCCGATCATGGACGGTCGCGCTCAGATCGACAGGTTGACCCGGAGTCCGACTGCTATGCCGGGCGCGCCGGGATCTCGTGCTCGTCCAGAAGGTCGGTGGGGCCGAGGATGAAGACCTCGCACATCATGTCCGGCTCCTGCTGATTCCCGCTCATGAAGCCGATCACGACACGCCCTGTCGCATCTTCTACGACCTGCGCGAATCGCTGGCGCATCACCTCTTGGAAGTCCATCCTCTGCTGGATCACCGCGGCACCGCGGCCGCCGGCGAGCAAGGTCTCCTCGACCCGCGAAAACCCGCCCCGCAGCACGCACACCACAAGGTCATCCTCGTAGTAGGACTTCGTGCGGCTGGGCCCGCGTCCGTAGAACTCCTTCAAGAGAGCGACCATCCCATCAGAGATCGCCGTCAGCACCTCCCCGTGGGCCACACGGCCGCTCTCGGCGATTCGCGACTGGCTCATCCCACCCACACGGTACTCGACGATGTCGACCGTGCGAACAGCGCTACCGTGGAGATGATCGCTCGTCGGGTTCTCGCCCTTCTGCCTCGCGCGCGCACCCCATCGGAGGACGAGAGAGACAGGCCCCGGATGCCGGTCCCCGCTACTCCCCTGACGGGAGACGCCCTGCTCGAGGCTGTGACCACGGCCATGGTCGAGCTGCATCGGCGCTACTACGAGCGCAAGCCCGTAACCGCCAAGACGCGGATGCTCGGAGACGATCTCCTCATATGCGTGCTTGGCGGCGTCTACACCGACGTGGAGAAGACGATGATCGAGCTCGAGCGCGCCCCGACGGTGAGAGATACGCGCAACGCGTTCCAGAACGCGATGCAGCAACGGTTCATCGAGAAGATCGAGCGCCTATCGGGACGCACTGTCGCCGCGTTCATCTCGGACAGCCACGTCGGCCCCGACCTCGAGATCGAGCTGTTCATGCTGGCGCCAGCTGAAGCCTGACCGCGGTGCCGCTCCCGCTGTCAACCTGCCACGTCGGATTCGAGGCGGCCGGCCACCCGCCGCTGCCGAAGCTGACGCCGCACTCGCTCAGGCGCACGTTCTGCTCGCTGCTCTACGCGCTCGGCGAGACGCCGCCGATCGTGATGCAGGAAATGGGCCACACCGACCCCGGGCTCGCGCTCAAGGTGTACGCACAGGCGATGCCGTCGAGGCGAGGTGAGCAGCGGACGCTCAGGGCGCTAGTCGAGGGATTCGACCCGGAGACGCCCGCCGTGGTCCGCGACGCAGCGGTTGCGGCCAGGTGAGCCGCAACGTTCTTCGCGTCACGGCTGGGACCGATCGCGGCGCCCGCGCGTCGGTGTGGCGGATCTACACGCACGGCGATGACATCTACGTCGAAACCCGCCACGCTGGCGGCGCGATCAAGACCAGCCTCCACAAGTCAGGGCGCTTTCGCCACGCCTTCGACGCCAAGCACGCGAGCCGTTGGGTTGGCGACGGCGACCGTGCGTTCGTGAAGTGGAAAGAGCCCGAGGGCGAGCCCGGAAACGTCCGCTTGCTGCTCAAGATCATCATGCCGACCGACGAGCTGACGGTCCCTGCGGAGGAGCCCGCCGACGTCGAGAAGGTCAAGCTCCTCGACCCAGCACCTGCCGGGGAAGCGACTGTCGTATCGCTCTGGCGGCTCCCCCCGGGCGAGGCGGTCGACAGCGACGGCAGGCGTGTGACCCACGAAGGGAAGGAACTGATCGCGAACTGGCCGCTGCCCGAGAAGGGCAGCTTGTTGATCTTCACTGGGACTGAGCCCGTAAAGGCCGAGGGGATCGAGAATGCATATCGAGAGGTCGCGGGCCAGCTCGCCGACCAGCACCCCGAGGGGGCTTCGGACCCGAGCAGCGTGCGCCTGGTGCTCTTTGAGCACGACAGCGAGAACGACGTGGCCAGCCTGATCGACCTCGCGAGCCCACTCTAGGGCTCTCGCCGCGTGATGAATATTCCCTTGCCACGGGCGCGATCGACTTCTTCGGATACGTGCCGGTCCCAGCCTTCGGCTACTTCGGCGAGGGTGTCCTCGAACACGCGCATCTGCTCGTCCACGGTCCGGTAGCGCGCGAGCAGACGCCCCGGCTGGCGCAGTTCGGCGAGGGCACGGCCGCGTCGCCGCAGTTTGGGCAGTGATTTGATCCCGAGGGTGGGCGTGAACGAGCTGTGCAGGCTCCGGAAGTACTCGGTGCGCTGTTCGTCCGTCTGCTGCATGAGCGCCCGTAGCCGCTCCTTCTCGGCCTCGTCCTCGGTGTCGAGCGACGCGGCGGCGTTTCGCGCCTGCTCATCGTTCAGCTCCAACAGTCGGGGATCGCCGCCGTGCTCTCGCCAGAACTCGTGCCAATGCAGCGAGGGCTCTATTTCGTCGGCACCCGGCCCCTCCCAGCCCGAGAGCCACGCGATCATCGACTCCGCCCACTCGATGCGCGAGTCGATGTCCTCGGAGAGGCTGCACGCCGCCGCGGCGATGTCGAACGGCATCTCCCTGTCGAGCCAGCCGATGAACGCCTCGGCGCCCGCGTAGTGGCTGAACATCGGACCGGCGCCGCTCCCGAGGATGCTCGGCGTCTCGTACCCCATCACAACGAGCCGGTCCATCAGCGGCCCCTTCGCGCCGCTCGACGTGGCGGATTTCGAGGGCAGCGACTGCCGCCACGCCTCGGCGGTCGCGTGAAGCGCCGCCAGGGTGACGATCGGGAGCGAGTGCGGGTTGTGACGGTCCTCGTGGTAGACGTCGTTGCGGTAGGCGTGGGCGACGCGCAGAACCTCGGCCAGTTCCTCGGCCAGGATCGGGCGCCCCATGCCGAAGGTCATTGGCCGCTCGTAGCTCTGCGACGCGACCTGCAGGCGACGGTTGAATCCCTGGCGCAGCAGGTTCAGGTCGCGATCGGTGAAGCGTTCGCGCGGCTCGAACCACGGGCCGTATTCGCTGAGCTGGACCACGCTGTTGACGCGGCGCGCGAGGAGAACGTCGGCGATGTAGTCGGTGAGGATGAGCGCAATCCGGTGGCGGGCTGGGGCGTCGGAGCGCAGGTGTCCAACTACCTCCTCAAGCGTGTCGAGCATCAGCGTGAACTTCGCGAGGTCGTCGCTCTCGTAGCGTCGGTTGATCCAATCCCATGCGTCGCTCATCGCTGCGATCCTCCGGTCCGTTTTGGCCAATAGTGGACCAACCGGTTTATTTGCCCCTGTGTCGGCGGGGTCACCCGCTCCGGCACGAGACAAAAAAACCCCGCCTGTGCGGGGCTTTTCTGAGAGCGGCGAACGGGTCTCGAACCCGCGACCTCAAGCTTGGGAAGCTTGCGCTCTACCAACTGAGCTATCGCCGCGCAGGGCCCGATTCTAGGCGGTCGGGCCAACCTGGTGGCGGGCGCCGAATGCTCGGCCTCCTACCCGCCGCCAAGCGCCCTTCAATGCGGCGCCCGCTCCCCCGCGATCAGCCTCAGCGCGTGCCCCAACGCCTCCCCCAGATCCCCGCAGATCTCCTCGATGCTCCGGGGGCTCCCCGGCAGGTTCACGATCAACGTCCCGCCCCGCACCCCCGCGAGCCCCCGCGAGAGCATCCAGTTCTGCGTGTGGGGTCGCGAGGCGAGCCGCATCGCCTCCCCCAGCCCGCCGATCTCCCGCTCGATCACGCTGCGGGTCGCCTCGGGCGTCACGTCGCTCGGCGCGACGCCCGTGCCGCCGCTCGTCAGGATCAGCGCGCACCGCGTCTCATCGGACAGCGCCCGCAGCCGCGCCGCGATCGCGCCCGCGTCGTCGCTGACGACCTCCTCGGCGAGGACCTCGAGCCCGAGCCGCTCGGCAAGCTCGCGGAGCTTCGGCCCGCTCTCGTCGACCCCCTCGCCCGCTGCCTTCGAGGTGCTGATCGTGACCACGGCGGCGCCCGCGACCGGACGCGGCGCCTCCTCCGCCGACCCACCGGACCCTCCCGCGGTCTCCCCCTCCCGCACATAGTCGCTGCGCCCGCCCCGCTTTTCGAGCAGCACGACGTGCTCGATCTCGATCCCCCGCTCGAGACCCTTGACCATGTCGTAGACCGTCAGCGCGGCGACCGCGGCGGCCGTCATCGCCTCCATCTCGACGCCCGTCTCGGCGGTCGTCCGGGCCTCGGCCTCGATCGTCACGAGGCCGCCCTCCGCGTCGACGACGGCGTCCACGTCGACGTAGCTGAGCGGCAGCGGGTGCGCGAGCGGGATCAACCCCGAGGCCTGCTTGGCCGCCTGCACGCCGGCCAGACGCGCGACCGCCAGCACCTCGCCCTTCGGGCCCGAGCCGTCGCGCACCGCGGCCGCGGCATCGGGGCTCATCCGCAGTCGCGCCCGCGCGCGGGCGACCCGCCGCGAGGGCGCCTTCTCTCCGACGTCGACCATCCGCGCGCGGCCGTCCTCGTCGAGATGCGTCAGCCGTCCGCTCACGCGCCGGCGCTCCTCGGCCCGGCCTCTACCTCGACGGGCGGGACAGCGCCCTCGACCCAGGCGCCCCGCCCGGCGCCGCGGTCCTCGCGCTTCCAGATCGGCGCCCGCGCCTTGATCTCGTCGATCGCCTCCCGCGCCCCCGCGAACGCTTCCTCGCGGTGTCCTGCCGAGACCGCGACGATCACGCTCGGCTCCCCGAGGGCGACGCGGCCGGTGCGATGCTCCGCCGCCGCCGCTCGCAGGCCGTGGCGGGCGACGCAGCGCTCCAGCACCTCCTCGATCTCCGCCTGAGCCATCTCTCCGTAGGCCTCGTAGTCGAGCGCCTCGACCTCTCTGGTCACGCCCTCGAAGATCACGATCGCCCCCGCCGCGGGGTCCGCCACCGTGCGCCGCAGGCGCTCTGCCGAGAGCGGCTCGCCGGTCACGAGCGCGTGGGTCCGCGCCGCGTCGCTGGGCGCGGGCGCGCCGCCGCTGACGGGCGGGATCAGCGCCAGCTCGTCGCCCGCCGCGAGAACCGTGTCGAGCTGTGCGTACTCGCGGTTGACCGCCGGGCGGATCGGCAGCCGCGCGAGCAGCTCCCCGAGCGACCCCCGCTGCGCGGACAGGCGCTCGATCGCGTCCGCGACGGTCGCGCCGGGCTCCAGCGCCAGCTCCAGCGACCCCGTCCCCGCTCCTTCGCGCAGCATCGCGAACAGCCGCACCGTCACCTCGATCTCCTTCTCCGCGCTCATGTCCGCGTCCACTCTCGCAGCAGCTCGACCGGGACCCGCTCGCCGGCGCTCGCGCCGGTCGAGTCGGCGGCCACGAGCGCGAGGCCGTCGGCGCCGAGCATCGAGCTGAGGACGTGCGAGCCCTGCGGCCCGGTCGGCGTCGCGTGCAGGCCGTCCTCGCCCTGGCGCAGGCGGCAGCGGACCGCGTGGGCGCGCCCGGCGGGCTTGGCGTAGTCGCGGTCGAGGATCGCCTCGGCCCGCTCCCCGCCGGGGTCGCGGCCGAGCATCAGCCGCAGGGCGGGGCCGACGAGCAGCACGAACGTGACCATCGCCGAGACGGGGTTGCCGGGGAGGCCGAAGACGAGCGTCTCGCCGCGGCGGCCGAACCACGCTGGGCTGCCGGGCTTCAGCGCGAGCCCCCAGAAGGTCTCCTCGACGCCGAGCGCCGCGAGGCTCGGTCGCACGTGGTCGTGGACGCCGACCGAGACGCCGCCGCAGACGACCGCCACGTCGGCCGCCTCGAGCGCCCGTTCCGCCGCCTCGCGGGTCGCGGCCCGGTCGTCGGCCGCGCGGCCCGTCCACGCGACCTCCGCGCCGCCGCACTGGGCGAGCGCCGAGATCGAGTAGGAGCTCGTGTCGCGCACGGCCCCCGCGCGGGGCGCCTCCTGCAGGCCGAGCAGCTCATCCCCCGTGACCAGCACCGAGACGCGCGGGCGACGGACGCAGCGGATCAGCGAGCGCCCGAGCGACGCGAGCACGCCGAGCTCGGCCGGGCCGATCGTCGTGCCCGCCCGCAGCACGGTCTGGCCCGGGAGCAGGTCCTCGCCAGCGCGCCTGACGTCCCGTCCCGGCTCGGGCGCGTCGAGCGCCACGACCGCCTCCTCGCCCTCGGCGCGCGTCTCCTCCACTCGCAGCACCGCGTCGGCGCCCTCGGGGAGCATCGCCCCGGTCGAGATCGCGACTGCCTGCCCGGCACCGACGGTCGCCGAGGCGGGATGCCCGGCGCGGGACTCGCCGACGACGCGCAGCCGCACGGGGTTGGACGGACCGGCGCCCGCCAGATCGGGAGCCCGGACCGCGAAGCCGTCCATCGCGGAGTTGTCGAAGGCGGGCACCGGGTGGGCGGCCGTCACGTCCTCGCCCAGAACCCGCCCGAGCGCGCCCAGGCCGAGCGCCACGGACTCGCCCTCCAGCGGTTCCGCCGCGGCGACGATCGCCGCGCGGGCGTCGTCAAGGTCGACAAGCTGGCTCGGCGACATTCCTCGCCCCACAAGATGCCACACTCGGCTCGTGTCCAAACCGGGTGTGCGGATCGCCGTCCTCGCGGGCGGCCGCGGATCGCGCCTCGGCGGCGAGAAGGCCCGCGCCGAGCTCGGCGGGCGCCCGCTCCTCGCCCACGTCCTCGACGCCGCCCTCGCGACCGGGCTCCCCGTCCTGCTCGTCGCCAAGCGCGACACCCCGCTACCCGAGCTCGGCGTCGAGATCCTGTTCGAGCCCGACGAGCCCCGCCACCCGCTGACGGGGATCCTCGCTGCCCTGCGCACGCTCCCCGCGGAGGACCCGGGCGCGGCGCTGCTCGCGCTCGGCTGCGACATGCCGTTCCTGACCGCGGAGCTGCTGAGCGCGCTGGCGGCGCGCGAGGGCGCCGCGGCGCTCGGCGCGCCCGGCGATCTGCAACCGTTGCCCGCGCGGATCCCCCGCTCGGCCCTTGCGCCCCTGGAAGGCGCGCTGGCGGAGCGCGGCCCGCTCCGCGCGGCGATCGCCGGACTTCGGCCGAGCCTGATCGGCCCGGCCGAGCTCGCCTCCTTCGGGGACCCCGCGCGGCTGCTGCTGAACGTCAACGATCCCGCGGAGCTCGACGCGGCGCGGCGGCTGCTCAGCTCTCGGACGGGGCGATCCGCTCCGCCGCCGCGCTGAGCTCCTGCAGGCTCATCCCGGAGCGACCCGCGATCCAGCACGCGATCGGCGCCGCGGTCCGTTCGGAGGCGTGCGCCGCCGTGCCCGCGAGCTCGAGCAGCTCCCTGATCTCCTCGACCGTCGGGCGCTCGACGCCGGCCTCGCGGGAGAACGCCTCGATCCACTCGTCGCGGGTCACGCCGGGAGCTTAGCCCGCACTCGCGCCCGCGGTCTCCCGCGCGCCCGTCCTGCGCTCCTACTCGACGTCGACCCGTTCGAGCTCCACGACCGGGCACCCCGGCGGGTCGGTGCTCGCCTCGTACGCGGCCAGGGCGTCCGTCCCGCAGGCGAGGAAGCCGGCCCGCACCCGCTCGAGGTATTCCCTGCTCACGACCGCCCGTCCGGCGGCCGCTCCGTCGCGGTGGCGGGCGACCGCCTCGGGGCGCCCGAAGTAACACCACACGGGACCCCCGCCGGGCGGCGGCTCCTCGAGCTCGGCCGCGACGTCCCGGCGCGCGTAGTTGCGCTCGCGCGCGTCGAGCGCCTCGAGCGCCGCCGCGGAGACCGGGAAGAGCGCCCCCTCGACCGCGCACGACGGATCGGGCACGAGGTTCAGGAACGTCACGAACACGGCCGGCTGCTCGCCGCTGGAGGGATCGAGGTAGATCTTGTAGCGGCCGAACGTGAGCGAGTTGTCGGTCGCGACGTTCCAGCGCCGCCGGTGGCCGCGCAGCCGCCGCAGCTCCTCGCCCGCGCGGTGCATGTCGCTGATCAGCGAGGCGTAGCCGAACACGTGCCCGACGACCTCGTGCCCCCCGGGCGGCTCGCGACCGGCGTCGCCCGCCAACGTCAGCTCCCACTCCCCGCGAGCGCGGGCGGGGAGCCGGCGACGAGCTTGATCGAGACGAGCAGCACCCCCGAGACGATGACGAGCACGGCCGACAGCGCGAGCGCGGCCGGCAGGTCGGTCGCGAACTGGTCGTAGATCGCGAGCGGCGCCGTCTGCGTGACGCCC
>Ga0134125_10000529_pt1 | contig 51263 bp, 35 predicted proteins | sample KB31751_FD_96464 | JGI IMG/M metagenome (GOLD analysis project Ga0134125, IMG submission 96464) | Terrestrial soil microbial communities with excess Nitrogen fertilizer from Kellogg Biological Station, Michigan, USA - KB3-175-1 | ecosystem: Environmental > Terrestrial > Soil > Unclassified ... | reverse complement strand
TCCGGTTGCTCTCCACCCCGCCTCTCGGCGACGCAGTTACCTTCGGTTTCCAGGCCGGAGAGCGTATGCCTGGAGAGGACTTTCACCTCTATACGTGTGCGCTCGCGAGCGCACTAGCCTGGGTCTTCAGCCCCGGGCGCCCCTCCGAGTCACCTTCTCTGACAGAATAGTCCCCAGACTTTTACCAAATAGCGTCCATCAAGACCGGAGCCGAACCATGGCCGATCGCTTCACCTACGACGTCTTCCTAAGCCACAACTCGTGGGACAAGCCGCGGGTGCGAGAGCTAGCGGAAGGGCTACGCGCTGCAGGGTTGCAGGTGTGGTTCGACGAGTGGGTCATCAAGCCCGGCGACGACATCTATCTGGCCATCGAACACGGACTCGAGGCGGCGCGAGCCCAAGTGCTGTGCCTGTCGCCGGCGGCGCTGGGGTCAAAATGGGTGACGCTTGAACGCAGCACCGTGCTCTTCCGCGATCCGACCAATGCCGGCCGGCGCTTCATCCCGTTGTTGCTGGCTGACTGCGATCTCCCGGACGCCTTACGGCGCTACAAGTACGTGGATTATCGCCTGGAAGCCAAGGCTGCGTTTGACGAATTGCTGGCCGCCTGCCGATCCGAGACGGATTCGGCCCCGGCAGTGCCAAAAGTCGAACCCGCTAAGCCCACGCTGCCGGAGCGGGCCGAGCCGCTAGCTGTGCTGGAACGTGAACTCACGGGGCACAAAGCTTGGGTCTACAGCGTGGCCATCAGCCCTGATGAGACGTGGGCTGCCTCCGGCTCAAGGGACAAGACGGTCAAGATTTGGAACTTGGAGACCGGTACATGCCGGGCGACGCTGCAAGGACATTCGAACGATGTGAATTCCGTCGCGATTACGCCGGACGGAAAGCGAATTCTGTCGGCATCGGACGACAAGTCCGTTCGTGTTTGGGACGCAAACGCGGGCCTGGAATTGGCGAAGCTGGATGGCCACACACACGTGGTCCGTTCAGTGGTCGCGTTGCGAGACAATGCTCGCGCGCTTTCCGGTGGAATCGATGGCACGCTCAGACTGTGGGCCCTTGCTTCGGGGGAGTGTTTAAAGATCATCCAGAGTGCTGGCGAGGTTTTCTGCATCGCTGTCGATCCGGCTGGTGCTAGGGTACTATCGGGCCATCGCGATGGTCGGGTTCGGCTGTGGGAACTCGAAACGGGTTATGGCCTGACGACGCTGAAGGGCCACCTTGACATCGTTGCGTCCGTCCAGGTCACGCCCGACGGTCGGCTTGGTATTTCCGGCTCGAATGACAGAACAGTCAAGATCTGGGATCTGGAAGCGGGGACCTGCGTCGGCACCTTGGAAGGCTATCAAGGTAAGATACTTTCGGTGGCCATCTCGCCCGACGGTAACTTAATCGCCTTCACGGGGTTTGAGGATAAAACGGTCCGGCTGTGGGATTTGAAATGGGGAGCGTGCTTGCAGGTGATCAAGCCCGAGTACTTCCAGCCAGTTTCCGTTGCTTTCAGTCCAGATGGTTCGCGGCTCCTCATTGGTTCACGAGTTCCCCCAACCGTCCACGTCTACCATCTTACCGGCGTCCGTACCGCGCAGCCTGCCGAGGTAACGCACCGCTACCTGAATGCCAAGGTCGTGTTGGTCGGCGAGGGAACAGTGGGCAAGACGTCGCTTGCACATCGGTTGATCGAAGACCGCTATGTCGTCCGCGACCGCACCCACGGAATGAATGTGTGGCCGCTGGAGTTGCCGCTACCGCCCAACGCCATGCTGCAGCGCGAGGCTCTGTTGTGGGACTTGGCCGGGCAGGAGGATTACCGGCTGATCCACCGGCTGTTTCTTGAGGAAACCGCGTTGGCCCTTCTGCTGATCAATCCGCAGAAAGATGATCCTTTCGCTGAGGCGGGCGACTGGCTCAAGTCTCTAGAGACTGCAGCGAACGACCACGCGCCGGAACGCCGCGTGCCCCGGCTGCTGGTCTTCTCCCAGATCGATGTGGGCGGGATGAAGATCGGCAACGCCAAGATCGAACGGTTTCGCGAGCAACACGGCTTCGCCGGTTGGCTGGCGACCAGCGCCAAGACGGGCGAGCATTGCTCGGACGCAGAGAATGGCGGCGGACCATCGAAACTGAAACAGATGATTGCGGACCACATCCCATGGTCATCTCTGCCCTGGACGGCCACGCCGCGTCTGCTCGCCGAGCTGAAGAACGCCGTGATGACAATGCGCGACGAGACGGACATCCGCCTGCTGCGCTTCCCCGAATTGGCTCAACGACTGGAGCAAGCGCTGCCGGGCGAGCGGTTCGGTGAGTCCGACGTGCGCACGGCGGTCACACTGCTGGCCAATCACGGCTTGGCCCGTCCCTTGAAGTTCGGAGACCTGGTGCTGCTGCGGCCCGATCTGCTGAATGGCTATGCCGGCGCGATCATCCGCGCGGCCCGCGCCCACCGGGACGAGATTGGCTGCGTCTCCGAGGCGGACATCTACGGACCGGCCTTCGACTTCATCGGCGTCGACCGGCTGAACCGCCGGGACGAGGAGCTCCTGCTGCGGGCCATCGTCCAAACCTTCCTCGACCACTCGATGTGCATTGCCGAAGACACGCCGCAAGGGCGGCTCCTGGTATTTCCCTCTCAGTACCGGAGGGAGAAAGACATTCCGTGGGAACCCGATGTCTTCGTCTCCTACGCTTTTAGCGGCGAGTGGCAGACCGTCTGGACCACCCTGGTGGTGCGCCTGTGGTACAGCCAGGAGTTCGAGCACAACGAGCTGTGGCGCAACGCGGCGGAGTTCCAGTCCAGCCGGGGTCACTTACTGGGCCTGAAGATCGACAACCGGCAGGGCGAAGGCCAAGCGACGATCAGCCTGTTCTTCGACGTGGAGACGCCGGACGAGCTTAAGGTAATCTTCATCGAGTACGTCCACAGGCACTTGGCCAGATATGCCTCTGACGTGACGCGCGACCGGCGGTACGTGTGCCCGGAGTGCGGGCAGCGGGTGACCGACCTCGACGCGGTGCGCAGACGTTTGGCAGCCTACAAGGACTTCATCACCTGCCAGAATTGCGACGCGCAGGTGCCTTTGATCGACCACATTGAGCAGCGCCTCAAGAGCGATCCAGTCGCCCGCAAGATTCTGTCGATGGAAGAGATCGCGACGCGGGAGCTGGACACGCAGGCCCTGGAGCAAATCCTGATCGGCCACATGATGGCCATCTGCGGCGAGGCCAACCAGATCTTCCGCCCGGTGACGATGGCCGACTACGGCATTGATGGCGAAGTGGAATTCAGGGACGACGACGGGCAGGCCAGCGGCAAGAAGATCTACGTGCAGCTCAAGAACGGCAACTCTTACCTGCAGCCTCGCCAGCGCGATGACCAAGAAGTCTTCGACGTGAAGATGGAGCGCCATCTGGACTACTGGATCAACCAGCCCGTGGACGTGTACCTCGTCATCCGCCAGACGGACGAGCGGAGCGGCGAGGAGACGATCCGCTGGATGAACGTGACGCGCTACCTCAAGAACCGGAAGGACAAGACCAGCCGCCAGATTATCTTCGAGGGCGAGCGGCTGGACATGCAAGCCGTCTGGAAGCTGCGTGATCGCTTCTGCCCGCCCCGGCGGGGGGTGGCGCGGTAGGGAAACACCGCGCCGAGCATCGCTTCGTCGGACCGCTCCCGCGATAACGTGTCCGTAGAGACGTCCCAGCCCGACCACGACGCCCTTTGCAGGCCCACGACGTCGGGACGTCTCCAGCGGAGCAATACCGGTGCTGATTACAATGCCGAACCGGGGCGCGTGGCGGCCCGTTTTCTTTTCGCAGGAACCCGGGCATGCTATTGGCCTTCTCACAGTTGTTGATTGATGCAGGGGTATGCTCTTCGAAGAGACGCCCCGCCATCGTAGGACTGCAAAGGGCGTCGTGGACGGGCTGGGCACGTCTACCTTCGTACCCGCCAGGTGCTGTCGCTCATCGGAACTAACGAAATCAGGAAGGGAAACCCCGGTTCCGGGAACCATTCCCCGTTACGGCCGGTCTGAGCTCACATGAAGCGTCGAGCTCGCGTTCTCCGCTGGGCCTTTGCACTTCTCACGGCGTTTGTTGCCTGGTACTACCACTATCCAAGCGCCGTCTCACCCTGCGAGCTCTACCGCCATCCCGACCGCTACCACCACCGTTTCGTCCGCCTCTCTGGCATGCTCGGTGGCGGACTCGGTGCAACGGCATTCGGCTTGTCAGAGCTTTGCCCCGAGGGGCACAATGCAACTGTGATGATCGACATCCCGGTTCGCTACCTCGCAACGGCCTCGACTCGGAAGCGTCTCAACCGGTTGACGGGTACGAGGGTCACGACTCCCAACCCTCATCCCATCCGCGCGGGCCAGGCGATCATGCGGTGGCGTGAAAGTCCCGCATGGGTGGTCGGCCGGCTAACCTATACCCCGAAATCCTGCTTCACCAGCGGTATCAACATTTCGGCTGTAGTCCTTGTACTCCCTTCTAATGTCTTGTATCTCCGGCGAGTGACCCTGGGATGAGACCCTCACATGCCTGGCGCATAGGTCCAGGCGTCGTAGCCTTGCTAACCCTCCTCGGTATCGCGACCGGCCTCGGGGTCACGAGGGCGGTAGGCTGCGTGACCGAAATGCCCTGGATCCTACGACCTTTCGCGGCCCCATCGGCTCCTTGGAGCACTCCTGTGAACGTCCTCTTGTCAACGGTGATGGTTGCGCTCGCGTGCATCGCGGCGGTGACCCGCCGGCGGATCGCGTTGATCCTGATGGGCGTCGAATTCGCCGGCTTCGTGCTCTACCTGTTCCTCCTGAGGGGTGGGTATGCCGTCGGCTTCGCTGGGACTCCACTACGGCAAGTGATGCAGTTCGATGCCCTCAGCGTAGCGGTCCGGGTCGGAGTGCTTGGCCTGCTTGCCTTCGGACAACATCCGAACCGCCGGCTACTCTTCAGAGTGGCCCTCACCGGCGCCGGCGCGGCACTGGTCATCGTGGGGATGAAGGCCGCGCTGCATCCGTTGCCTACCTGGTGAGCTTAGTGGGCGTAGCGCCGGAAGAAAGAGTCCGGTTTCCACGCCGGCCGGGCGTCCGCATTGGCGACTTCGAGGAGGAGCCGGCGGGTGATCTCCTCGTAGAGGGCGGCGGCGCCGAGATCGACGGGCTGGCTCAGGTCGTCCGAGGGGGCGTGGTACCGCTTGGTGAGCCACTCCTTGAAAATCGCCTGCTCGGGCGTGCCGGGCTCGAAGCCGACGTCCAATTTGATCGCAGGAACTCCGTGGCGGATGAAGCTGTACTGATCGCTGCGAATGAAACCGTTTCGCAACGGCTCCGGGTCCGCGATCGCCTTGACGTCCAGAGACCGCGCGATGGCAATGGCGCGGTCGCCGAGATCGGACTCGGCGATCCCCTCTACCTTGAGGATCTTCAAGGGAACGATGGGCAGGAACATGTCAACGTTGACATCCGCCACGATCGATTTCGGATCGACGGTGGGATGCGCGGCAAAGTATTTCGAGCCCAGCAGGCCCTTCTCTTCCGCGGTGACGAAGGCGAACAGGATCGAGCGCCGCGGCTTGTCCGCAGGAGATTTGCTCGCCGCGAGGTTGGCGGCCATGTCGATCAGCAGCGCGCTGCCGGAGCCGTCGTCCATGGCGCCGTTGTAAATGCGATCGCCGTCGATGGGGGCGCCGATGCCGACGTGATCGACGTGGGCGGAAAGGACGACGACCTCACCCTTGAGGGTCGGATCGGTCCCGGGCAGCCGGGCGATGACGTTGGCCGAATCGACTTCGCTGCGCTTCACGGCGGCGCGCGCCTTGAGCGATACGGCGAGCGCGAAGCGCGGCAGGGGCTTGCGGTCCTTGCCGAGCGCGGCGATCTCCGCGAAGGTGTGGCCGGAGCCGGCGAAGAGCTTCTCGGCCTGCGCGGGATTGAACGTGAGGGACATCCTAAGGCCCGCGGTCTCGTTGAACTCGGAACCGGCGAGATCCATCGAGGGATGGGCGCGGTTGAGCGACATCCGCGACCAGGGAATGTCCATGGAGGCGGGATTCGGAATCGAGACGATGCCGATGGCGCCGGCGGCCTTGAGAGCCTTCCAGCGCTCGACGGGCGTCTGATAATGCGAGGCGAGAGCGCCGGGAACGTCCGCCGGGGAGCCGGCGAGAAACACGACGATCTTGCCGTGAAGGTCGAGGCCGGCGAGATCGTCGAAGCTCTTCTCCGGGATTCGCAGTCCGTAACCGACGAAGACGAGAGGCGCCCCGATCTCTTCGGAAGCGAGATCAACGCGAGTGCTGAAGAAGGCGTCCTCGCCGAGCACGAGCGGCTCGGCCTTGCCGCCCTGGACCAGCGCGGCCACGGAATGCGCCTCGTCGATCTCGCGCTGGACGAGCTTGACGGGCTGATAAAAGCCCTTGACCCCGGCCGGCTGCAGACCCGCCCGGGTGAGCTGCTCTACGATGTAGGTCTGAGCCTTGCGCAGACCGGCGCTGCCCGTCTCGCGGCCTTCCATGTTGTCGTCGGCAAGAACCTTGACGTGGTTCCACCACGTCTGGCCGTCGAAATGCCCCGGGGCAGGCGGAGCCGCGAAAAGGCTCGTCGCCATTCCGGAGATCAGGGCAAAACTCAACAGCATCCGGCGCATCGGGCTCCTCCTCTTCAGGTCCGGGGAGCATAGCATTGAGGGCGGGCGCTCCCTATCACGGCCGGACCTGGCATTGGGGCTGCGGCGCGATCCAACGGCCGCTCCGATGATGTCGCTATTTCGGTGGCACACCTCAGAGCTTCGGCAAGCTACCCCTGCTCGTGTGCCACAGCGCCAAGATCTCGACAACGCCGCTCTCATGCGCGACGCTATAGTAGATGTGATAGCGGATCCGTCCCAAGAGGACTCGCCGAACGCCAGAAAGCGTAGCGTAAGGTACGGATTCTCCGGACGAGGGAAATTCCCTCGCCAAGTCGAATCCCCTCGTCAGTTCATCTTCAAAAGCCTCTGGAGCCTTCGGCCGGTTCTCGGACCACCACTTGGCGGCAACTCGGATCTGAGTAGCTGCCCGAGGAGAGACCCGAAGCTGGAGTCTCAAGACCTTAGAGAGCGTAGCTCGCTCAGAAGGTCTTCACCGTCCACATAGTCACCCCGACGAATGTCTTCCATGGCTTCTAAGAGCTCTCTCTGATCGGCTGAAGACAGCACAATGGGTTCGCCAGATTCGGGGGCGAGCACCACCACTTGTGTCCCCTCGGCTACGAGCTCCGCCGGCACTTCGATTCGACCGCCTGTGACAGTACCCGTGATGGCTCTCATGCCGCGATGATAGGGCCATCTATCTCCTGAGCGCAACAGGAACCTACTGGTTCAGGGCACTCTCTGGTTACCACGGGTATGACAAACTACCCCTCCGTCCGAAGGAGACTCCATGAGCAAGACCGCTGTACTCGAACCGCGCTTCGTCGCGATGATCGCCTCGGAGGTGAGCTGCCGGCCGCAGCAGGTGCAGGCCGCCTCCGAGCTTTTTGCCGAGGGGGCCACCGTCCCCTTCGTGGCCCGCTACCGCAAGGAGGCCACGGGCGGCCTCGAGGATCTGCAGCTCGAGACCCTGTTCAAGCGCCGGGAGTATTTCCTGGAGCTCACCGAGCGCCGGGACGCCATCCTGGAGAGCATCCGCGAGCAGGGCAAGCTCACCGACGAATTGGAGGCGGCCGTGCGCGCCGCCGTCACCAAGCAGGAGCTGGAGGATCTCTATCTTCCCTATAAACCGAAGCGCCGCACCCGTGCCCAGATAGCCCGCGAGAAGGGGCTGGAGCCGCTGGCGGATGCGCTGCTGGCGAACGCCGCCTCGCGCGCGCTGCCGCAGGAGCTGAGCCGCGAGTTCGTCAACGCCGAGAAGGGCGTCGAGGATACGGACGCCGCCCTGGCCGGCGCCCGGGACATCCTGGCCGAGCGGCTGAGCGAGAACGCTCACGAGCGCTCCGAGTTGCGCCGGGTGATCGCCGTGGAGGGGACGCTGCGCGTGCGCGTCCTCCCCGAGAAGGAGAAGGACCCCGAGGCCGCCACCTACCGCGACTACTTCGAGCACGACGAGCCGGGGCGGGACATCCCCTCCCATCGCCTGCTGGCGATCCTGCGCGGCGAGCGCGAGGGCTTCCTGATTTCCGACCTGCGGGTGGACGACGAGCGCGAGGCCGAGCGCCTCGGCCGCTCCTGGCGCCTGCCGCTTGATACTCCCTGCGGCCGGCAGATCGCCGAGGCCTCGGCGGACGGTTACAAGCGCCTGCTGCGGCCGTCGATCACCAACGAGGTGCGCTCCGAGATGCGCGAGCGGGCCGAGGCGCAGGCCATCGCCGTCTTCCGCGCCAATCTGGAGGCACTGCTGCTTCAGGCGCCGCTGGGCCAGATCGCCGTCATGGGGCTCGATCCGGGGTTCCGCACCGGCTGCAAGCTGGCGGTGGTGGACGGCACCGGCCGCGTCGTGGCGACCGACATCATTCATCCCACGCAGCCCCAACTCGACGAGGTGGGATCGGCGAAGACGGTCGTCTCGTTGATCAAGAAGCATGGCGTCCACGCCGTAGCGGTGGGCAACGGCACGGCGAGCCGCGAGACCGAGGCCTTCGCCCGCAAGGCCGTGCAGGAGGCGGAGCTCGACAAGGTGGTGGTGGCCATCGTCCCCGAAACGGGCGCCTCCGTCTACTCGGCGTCGGCCGTCGCTCGCGAGGAGCTGCCCACGATGGACGTCTCGCTGCGCGGCGCGGTCTCCATCGCCCGCCGTCTTCAGGATCCGCTGGCCGAGCTGGTGAAGATCGAGCCTCGCTCGCTGGGGGTGGGCCAGTACCAGCATGACGTGGATCAGAAAGCGCTGGATCGCGAGTTGGACACGGCCGTCGAGGGCGCGGTCAACCGCGTGGGCGTCGAGCTCAACACGGCCTCGGCCTCGCTGCTGCGGCGGGTCTCCGGCCTCTCCGAGCGTCTGGCGAGCGCCGTCGTCCATCACCGCGACACGAACGGTCCGTTCAAGTCCCGCAAGGCGCTCCTCAAGGTCTCGGGATTCGGTCCCAAGACCTTCGAGCTGTCCGCCGGGTTCCTGCGGGTCCGCGAGGGCGAGAACCCGCTCGACCGCACGGCCGTCCATCCCGAGCGCTACGAGGTCGTGCAGAAGATGGCCGCGGCTTTGGCGGTGCCGGTGGGAAGCCTGGTGGGTAACCCGGAGCTGGTGGGCAAGCTCGACTTCAGCCGTTTCGCGGACGAGGCGCAGCAGGTGGGCAAGTTCACCCTGGAGGACATCCGCAACGAGCTTCTCCGGCCGGGCCGAGATCCGCGCCCCGAGTTCAAGACCCCCGAGTGGCGGTCGGACGTGACCTCGGTGAAGGATCTTCAGCCCGGCATGGTGCTCGAAGGGCGCGTCTCGAACGTTGCCAACTTCGGCGCCTTCGTGGACATCGGCGTCCACCGCGACGGCCTGGTGCACGTCTCCGAGCTGACCCACCGCTGGGTGGCGGACCCGCGGGAGGCCGTGAAGGTGGGGGAGATCGTGAAGGTGAAGGTGCTCGAAGTGGATCATCAGCGCGAGCGCATCAGCCTCTCGATCAAGGCCCTCCAGCAGCCGCCCGCCGAGGGCCGCCAGGCGACGGGCAGCGCCGGCCGGGGAGGGCGTCCGGATCGCACCGGGCCTGGAGCTGGCGGCCAGGGAATTCGGCCGCCGGCGAAGCCGGTTCCCAAGCCAGCGCCAAAACCAGCCGTTTCCGTGGAGGATTTGATGCGGAAGTTCAATCGGGGCGCGTGAGTCGCCAACAATTCGTGGAGATCGCTATGAAAATCCGGATCTATCTCGTTCTCGCGCTGGCCCTCCTGCTGATGTCATCCGGCGCATCGTACGCGAGGGGCAAAGCGGCTCCCACAGCTCCGGGCAAGTACAAGGACTGGAACGGCGAGGTCGACGAGCTCGAGGTCGTCGCCTCATTCAAGCTCGCGGACTTCGACCACATCGTCGTCGAGCCGCTCGACACCTCGGCGACGCCCCTGCCCGAGAAGGACGACAACACCTACGCTCCGGTCAAGAACGTCCTCGCCCTCGTGACCAAACCCTTCGCGGGAGGCCTTGCGGGAGGGATCGCGGAAAAGCCTCAGAGGCCCGAGGTCGTGCTCGCCCCGCGAAGTGCGAAGCCCGGAGAGACGGCCGAGCCTGGAACCCTCGTGGTGCGCGGCAAGGTGACGACGATGGACCCGGGCTCCAGGGCCGCCCGCTACTGGGCGGGTTTCGGCGCCGGCGCGGCGCGGACGGAGATCTCCGGCGAAGTCGTGGACGGTGCGACGGGCAAAGTCCTGCTCCGCTTCCTTCAGGAGAGGAGATCCGGAGTGGGCTCCGCCGGTGGCGACTACGAGAGCCTGATGGAGCGCAACCTCGTTACGATCGGCAACGACATCGGGGCCGCCCTGGTGCACTTTTGAGTTGTCTGCCGCCGTGTTAGGCTAAAGCCATGAAACCTGAGGTCGAGGAACTGGTCCGAAAGGCTCTGGAGTTGAATGAGCGGGATCGCGCTGAGGTCGCGGCACGCCTCGTTGGCAGTGTTGAGGAGGACGAAGAGCCGGACACCCGTAGAGGGCTTCGCCCCCAGAACCCTCGGGAGCTCAAACGTTTCGAGACCAAGGTCTTTGACCTGGGACCCTGCCGGCTGGAGGATCTGGACGATATCGCCCAGGTTCTGGCCACCGCCGAAGGGGAAGCCTTCAAGTGATCGTTGTCGACGCCAACCTTCTGATCTACTCGTCAGTCAAAAGTCTCCCACAACATACAGCGTCGCACCAATGGCTCGATCGGCAACTCAATGAGCTGCCCCGAGTCGGACTACCCTGGGCATCTCTTCTGGCCTTTGTACGTCTCGTAAGCAACGCCAAGTTGTTTCCCGCCGGTGCTTTATCGGTCGGGAAGGCTTGGGAACACGTTGAAGCTTGGCTCTCCTGGCCTTCCGTATGGATTCCTGCCCCGACCAAAAAGCATGCTGAGATTCTGGGCTCGCTGTTATCGCAACCGGGTATGACTTTCAACGCCGTTCCGGATGCACACCTCGCGGCCCTCGCTATCGAACATGACCTCACTTTCTGCAGTAGCGATGGTGGCTTTACTCGATTCGCCGGATTGAGATTGGAAAATCCAATCAAGGGTCTCTCCGTCTGAGCCTCAGCCACCCGCCGCGCGTAGCGCCGCAGCCACCTCCGCCGGCTTGGCGGCCACCTTGGAACCGTGTCGCAGCCAGCGTAGCGCCTCGGCGCGGTCGCCTTTGGCGAGCAGGACTCTGCCGAGCGCCAGGTACGAGGCGGTGTGGGTGGGATCGATCTCCAGCGCCCGGCGCCAGCAGGCGATCGCGTCGGCCGTCCGGTTCTGCGTGGCGCGGATCTCTCCGAGTTGATACCAGGCCGCCGGGAAGGCCGGCCGGGCGGTGAGGGCGCGGCCGAGGTGAGTCTCGGCGTCGACGGTCCGGCCCTTTGCGAGGAACTGGCCCAGGCTGTACTCCGTCTCGGCCCGCTCGGCACCAACCGCCAGGGCTCTCTCCAGGATGCCAATCGCTTCGTCCGTCCTCCCCTGAGCGGCCATCGTCAAGCCGAGCCATTCAAGCGCCTGGGGATGCTCCGGCCGCCGCACGAGGATGAAGGCGAGGGATTTCTCCGCGTCCGCGAACCGGTGCCGGCGGATCTGACCCTGGGCGAGATCCAGCCACGGCTCGATCGCCTCCGGCCGGGCCGCCGCCAGCAGCTTCTCCAGATAGGCCACGGCGTCCTCCGTGCTGCTCATCCTCACAACCGCGGCGGCCCTGTACACCTCGCCGAGCGCACCCACAGTGCCCGGTTCGAGCAGGTGAACACCGGTGAGGACCGGCTCGGTTTCGGCGAGCGGGGCCAGCAGCTCGGGGCCTCCGGGCCGGCGACGGATGAGATGGTCGGTCATCACGACGTGGACCACGTCCTGGGTCCGCCGTTTCGCCACGTGGCAGGAGACGCAGTCGCTGGTGTCCGCCTCCTCCGGCTTGTCAGGCCGGCGGCAGGCGTCCGCCGCGTGGCACTGGAGGCAGGCGGCGCGGTAGTGACTGGCGCGTTCGCTTGGCGGGAGCCTGCGGTGCGGGTCGTGACAGGTCAGGCAGGAGAGCGCGCCGCCGCTGGCGAGGAAGCAGCGGCTCTGGCGCAGCCGGTAAGGATGATGATTGATCTCGAAGCGATCTGAAGCAGGCCGCCCTTCCTCCGTGACGTCCACCTGGACGAGGTAGTCCGCGAGCGGCTCGCCGGGCTGGAAGGAGTCGTCGCTCCGGCCGAAGCGGCGCACTCCGGGCAGCGCCACCGACGGCTGGAGATGGCAGCCCGAGCAGACCTCGTCGCGCCGAGTCTGGGGGGCCTTCCCTGGATTGAAGACGCTGGCGCGGATCTCCTCCTTGACGCCGACGCCGCCCAGCGACAGCCACACGTGCTCGGCGGCCGGCCCGTGGCACCGCTGGCAGCCGACCCCCTCGGGGAGACTGGCCGGGAAAGTCTGCGGCGCGCCGTAGACGTCCGCTCCGGCCGGCACGTCAGGGATGGACGTGTGGCAGAAGAGGCACTCGCGCCGCACCCGCCGCAAGACTCCCTCGTGATCCGGCCGGTCGAAGCCGGGAGCCATGCCCCAGGTGCGGGTCTGCGAGTACCAGGCGAGAGGGAGCTGAAAGATTTCGCCCCCGGGGGTCTGGTAGAGGTAGGTCCGGGCGTGATCGCCCGAGCCGAGGATCCAGTCCACCGGTTGCTCGAAGACGTTGATCGGCTGGCCGGCGGGATCGAGTTGCCAGCGCCGGAACACCAGCCGACCATCCCGGCGGAACATCTGGAAGAGCTGCGCCGAGGGTCTGTGGACGAACGGCGGTGCCGAGAAGTCCTCGATCTCCGCTTCGGCTCCAGGTCGGCGGAAAGCCCGGGCCATCCCCTTCTCGCGGTAGGACTCGGCGATCTTCGGATGACAGAGAGCGCACGACCGCTCGTCGACGTACCCCGGCGCGGCCCCGGTGGTGACGGAAAATCCGAAGCCGGCGAGGTGCGCGGCGATCATCGGGACCGGTAGAGCTGACGGCACCGGAGCCTGTCCGAGGAGCAGGAGGGAGAGCCCCAGGAGGGCTGCCGGTCCCGAAAGTTTGCGGCGCACAGCGGTTGGAGGATAGCAGGGTGGGAGTTTGACGCTTGGGCGGGGGCCGGCGTCTAGCCCGCTTGACAGGCGTCGCAGCTCAGAGTAACTTATGCACATTCGGAGAGCAGCGACTCTCCTGCTGTCATAATGTACCGGCGCCCACAATGACGGCGTCGTTGAAGTCCTCGGCGGAAGGAGACGGACCATGGGAAACGCGACGACGCATTTAGGGGTGATGGGCGGGCCGGGCCGGTTGATCTCGGCGCTGAATGCGAATGCCGCGGATCTGGCTCATCCAGACGGGCCGCGCCTCCTCTTGGCGAAGGTCGTGACGGACGTCGAGGGGATTGCCCGACAGCAGGCGGCGTTCGCGGCCAAACTCAGCCTGTAGCCGTTCCGCGGACGGAAGCCCCCGGACCCCGAAGTCCTCGACGCTCTCCGAACCCACCGCTCCGGTTCCGACCTCGGCACCACCGGCCGCCATCCTCCGAAGCACCTCGCAGGGGAACGTGCCAAATGGGCGCACGCCCTTTTGGGTCCCCGCGCCATCCAAGCCGCCTCGCCAAACTTTACGGCGCGAATCCTAACTTTACGACGCCGCTCCAAACTTTATGGAGCTGCTCCAAACTTTACGATGGCGCTCCTAACTTTACGGCCTGGCTCCAAACTTTATGGAGTCCCTCCAAACATTACGACGTCGCTCCAAACTTTACGGCCTGCCTCCAAACATTACGACGCCGCTCGAAACATTACGATACGGCTCCTAACTTTACGGCGTCCCTCCAAACTTTACGATGCCGCTCCTAACTTTGTGGAGCCGCTCCAAACATTATGGCGTTCCTCCAAACTTTACGCTGGCGCTCCTAACTTTACGACGCCGCTCCAAACTTTACGGCGTCCCTCCAAACATTACGATGCCGCTCCAAACTTTATGGAGCTGCTCCAAACATTACGACGTCCCTCCAAACTTTACGGAGCGGCTCCAAACTTTACGGCGACGCTCGAAACATTACAACGGCGCTCCTAACTTTACGGAGCCGCTCCAAACATTACGACGCGGCTCCAAACTTTACGATGGCGCTCCAAACATTATGACGGCGCTCCTAATTCTACGGTGCCGCTCCCGCCGCTCCGAACTCTAGCGTCCGTCCATTCAAACCCCACGCATCTCATTTCACGGTTAGGTTCTAACAGATTTCGCGGCACGAAAAATGCCCCGAAGGGGCAACGGCATGTAGCCTGGGGCTGGCGCTGTTTGCCAGCCCCAGGTCACCGGCACCCCACAAAATCCAAAAGCCCCGAAGGGGCGACGGCGGATCGGTGCTCGATTCACTCAGCACAGGCGTTACTTTTTCCGATGAGCGTCATAAGTCACCTCTTCTTTGAACCAAACGTGCCGAGGATCTCGCAAACGGCGCTCGCGGCAAAAGCTGCCGTCGCCCCTTCGGGGCTTTGGGAACTGTGGGGTCATGGTTTCCTGGGGCTGGCAAAAAGCGCCAGCCCCAGGCTACATGCCTAAGCCCCTTCGGGGCAAAGATCAGTTGGTTACCAGCGTCATGGCGTCTCGCTCGACTTCCCGCAACTCCAATTGCATCAGACAGATACGCTCGTCCGGCCCAACGGGCCGGGAGAAGAGCCCAGATCTTCCTCATCCGCGTAGTACTTCGCGATGATGTCTCTGAGCGTCGCGCCTCAACCAGTGAGCGAACTCCTCATCCCCAACTGTCGTAATGCGTGGACTCTTGGCAGGCATCCGTTCCCTCCGGACACAGATCAGCACAAGTGCAGCACTTCACGGGCACGTCCCAAACGCCGATGAGTCCTGAATCGGCAGGAAAGCCGTCCCCTGCGGGTTCATGTAGGTCTTTGACGCGCCCGTCATCGTGTCCGTCACGTGGATGGTGGTCTCGACGTCGGTGAGGCCTCCGGCGTAGACCCAGAATTTCTGGTTGAAGGTGCAGGCGTTGAGGACTTTGAGGATCATCTCCACGTTCGAGGCGCCGAAGAACCAGAAGTAGCCGGTGTCCGCGGTCAGCGGCACGGCCTGGCCGGCGCCGGTGTTGCCGTTCGAGGTCTTCCAGGTAACGTCCACCTGGAAACGGCCGCCGGAGAGGCAGAGGTTGGTGGGTCCGGGGACGCAGGTTCCTGCCTTGGGGACGATCTGAGCGAGATCCTCGGAGGTCTTCTCAACCAACGACGCGATTTTCTCTTCCGGTGCCGTGCTCGCAGTGCTCGCCGCCGTGCCGCAGGTGGCGAAGGCTCCCGTGTCCTGGATGGGCTGGAAGGCTGTGCCCTGGGGGTTGCGCCAGGTGCGGACGGCGCCGCTCGCGGTGTCGGTCACCGTGAGATCCACCTGCACGTCGGTGAGGCCGCCGGCGAAGACCCAGAACTTCTGGTTGAAGGTGCAGGCGTCCAGCACCTTGACGACGGCCTCCACGTTGCTCGCGTCGAAGAACCAGAAGTAGCCCGTATCGCCGGTGAGCGCCACGGCTTGGCCTGCGCCGGTTTGGCCGTCCGGCCTGCGCCAGGCCGCCTCGACTTTGAAGCGGTGGTTGGCGAGGCAGAGACTTGTAGCCCCCGGGAAGCAGCCCGCCGGACCGCCCGTCTGGAGGGTCACGCCCTTGTACGGAGAGTGACTGTAGAGGCCGATGTAGTACGTGCCCTGGTGGGGCGCGGCGATCGTCACCGACTCGGTGTTCCCCGCGGTGACGGAGGAGGCGTCGGACTGCCCGGTCGTGGGAGGCGCGCCGAAGCGGACATAGAGGTCGACGTTCCCCGTTCCTCCGGACGTGGAGAGCGTCAGGGGCGGCGCGCCTGCTCCCACGTCGAGGGTCCAGAGCACGAATTTTCCCATTCGCCGGTCCGCCAGGCCCGAGAGCGGCACGCTCGGATCGAAGGGCGCGGCGGTCGCCTGCGAGCTGATCCAATCGCCGCCCACCTGCTTGGCGTTCAGGTCGCCCAGGAGGCCGGGCTCGGTGTCGGTCGCCAGGGCGTTGTTGCGCAGGTCGAGGCCGCCGTCGTCGTCGAGCGTGGGAATGGCTCCCAGCTCAAAGGGCACGGGGCCGGTGAAACGGTTGTGGTCCAGCCACAGGGTCTCGAGGTTCTGCGGCAGATCGAGTGTGCCGGGGATGGTGCCGGCGAGCTGGTTCTGGCTCAGCAGCAGGCCGATGAGCGACGAGGCGTTTCCCAGCTCCGGGGGTATGACGCCCGAGAGCCGGTCACGCTGAAGGTTGAGATACATGAGGTTCGCCAGAGTCCCCAGCTCCTTCGGGATGCGGCCGGAGAGCAGATTGTCCTCCAGCCCGAGCTGCTCCAGGGCGGCCAGGTTCCCCAGCTCGGCGGGAATCGTGCCGGAGAGCTGGTTCTCCCCGAGCTCCAAGGTCTGGAGATGGGCCAGCCGGCTGAGATCCGAAGGAATCGCGCCGGTGAAGCCATTCGTCGAGAGATCGAGATAGGTCAGGGCGGACAGGTTTCCGAGCTGCGGCGGCAGGGTGCCGGTCAACTGGTTCGCCGAAAGGTCCAGGATCTGGAGATGGGCGAGATTGCCGAGCCCCGCCGGCAGCGGTCCGGAAAGGCGATTGAACGAGAGGCCCAGGGTCTCGAGGAGGGTGAGATTCCCCAGCTCGGACGGCAGCGCGCCCGAAATCTGATTGAGGCCGAGGCGCAGGGTCCGCAGATTGCCGAGCGATCCGAGCTGATGCGGGAGGGCGCCGGTCAGGCTGTTGCCTTCCGCTTCCAGCGACTGAAGGGCCGGGAAGTTGCCGGCGGCGGCCGGCAGGCTGCCCGTGAGGGCGTTATTGCTGAGCACGAGCCGGACGACGGCGGTGGCGGCCGTGTCGCAGGTCACGCCCGACCAGGAGCACTCGGTGCCGGCTGGCCCCAGCCAGCCGGTGCGGGTCGTCCAGTGGGGTCCGCCGGTGGCATTGTAGAGGGCGATGAGAGCCGTGCGCTGGGCCGCGGGTACCGCGGCTCGGCAGGGTACGGCGGCTGTAAGCGAAGCAAGGACCAGGAGAACTGACAATCGCGGGAAACGCTTCAACTCTTTCCTCCGGTCAATCGGAAACAGGCGCCTAGAATACGCCGGGAATCCGATCCAGGATATCCTGCGCTTGAGGTGGAATCGATCGAGCCGGAGGGTGCACCCTGAAAGTTCTGGTCATCGAAGACAATCTCGACGCCGCCGAGACGCTCGGCGACCTGCTGTCGCTGTTCGGGCATGAGACGGAGGTCGCCCTGTCCGGTCCGGCGGGAGTCGAGACGGCTCGGGGCTTCCGGCCGGACGTGGTCCTCTGCGACATCGGTCTCCCGGGGATGGACGGGTATGCCGTGGCCCGCAGCCTGCGCGACGAGCCGGCGACGCGTTCCGCCCGCCTCATCGCCCTCACCGGCTACGGCCGCGAAACCGACCGCCAGCGCACCCAGGACGCGGGCTTCGACCTCCATCTGGTCAAACCCGTGGAGCCGCTGGAGCTCCAGCGGCTGCTGGACGAATGGGCCGCGAGAGCGCCCGAAGCGTCTGAGGCGTCCGCTTGACCGCCCCGGCGGAAGAGAACAGAGTGCCGCCGTGTACGTCCTCGCCATCCACTTCGCTCCGGGAGCCGGCGAAGCGCTCGCCGCACCGCTCGCCGAGGCGCTGGGCAGCACCCTCTACGAGGCGCGGGCGCGGCTGGGCGACCCGGAAGGCGGCCCGGCCGTCGTGGCAAACTACGGCGAGATCCAACCCGCCTGGGCCTGCGCCGGCCGGCTGCGAGCCAACGCCTTCTCCCCCATCCTGATCACCCCGGAGGAGGTGGAATCGAAAGCCTCGCGGTTTCAGGTGCGCACCTTCACCCTTGGCGGGCAGGGCCTCACCGCCGTTTCGCGCCGGGGCGAGACCGCCGAGATCGGCTATCGCGAGATCGACTTCGTCCTGCGGGCGACGCGCCTCGAGGAGCGAACGGAGACGAAGACCACCGAGCAGCGGAAGTTCAGCGCCGGCCGCGCCCTGCTCACGGGCGGGCTGATGCTCACCAAGAAGACGCGCGTCGTCGAGCAGGTGACCATGGAAGATCGGGACGAATTCATCCAGCTCTACTGCGCGGGCCGGCCTCCTGTCGTCTTCCACGCCTCCGGCCTCAACTATCAGTCGCTGGGAACCGCCCTTCAGCCTTCGGTGGCGGCGAACTTCGCGGAGCTCATCGAGAGGCTGCGCGAGGCGGCTCCTCACGCCCGCTACGACGAGCGGCTCGCCAACCGCACCGGGCGCGCCCGCATCATGGGACCTTCGCTCAAGGACCGCCACCTGGACATCGCCATCTCCCTGCTCGCCCGGGTGCTGCGGCCTACTGGCTGACGACGAGAATCACGAAGGAGTCCGGCAAAATGGCCGGCCGGGGGTGCGGCTGCTCCGCCGTGGCGGCGGGCGCCGGGCCGAACTGGGCGGTCGGCAGATAGACCTTGTGCGTCTTGTCGTCGAGCGCCATGGTCCGCGCGCCGCGCCGGGTGGGGACGTTCTCGGCCACGATGAAATGATCGGGCGTATCCTCCTTGATCACCGTCAGCGTACCGTCGCCGTTCGAGCTGAAACCGAGCTTCGCTCCGGGATCGAAGGCGTTGGCATCGACCCCGTCCCCGATGGGAACCGTGGTGACCACCTTGCCGGTCTCGGTGTTCACGACGGCCGCCATCTTGTTGGAGCAGCCGATCAGCAACCGGTGGTGTAGGCGGTCGATCGCCATTCCGGACGGCTCCTCGCAGGGCGCGAGCGGCCAGCGTGCCTTGACCGCCAGGTCTTTCACGCTGATCTCCACGACCTCGGATTTATCCTCGATGTTGACGAAAACCTTTCCATTCAGATCCGTGGTGGCGAACTCGGGCTTCCCTCCCAGCTCGATGGTGCCCAGGACCTTGCCGGTCTTCGCTTCGAGGACCGTGGCGTTCTTGGAGCGCCCGTTGAAGGCGAAGATCTGGTAGGAGAAGGGGTCGTACATGATGGCGTCCGGGTTCTCGCCCGTGGATTTGACCTCGCCGATCGTGGCCAGGGTCTTGAGGTCGAAGATCGTGATCATGGAGCTCCGGCCGTTGCTGATGTAGCCCCGACCGTAATCCAGGGCGAGGGCGATGCCGTGCACGCCCGAAAGGTTGCCGATCTCGCCGACCGTCTTGTCGTTGTCGACGTCGATTACCACGACCTTCGTGGCATGCGAGACGTAGAGCCGCCGCGCCGTGGAATCCACGGTCAGGTAGTCCCAGCCCCCCTCCCCGCCGATCGGGATCTCCTTGACGATATGGTAGCCGGCCTTCGCCGGCGCCGGCTTCGCGGGAGCAGTTTTCTGCGGTGGAGCGGCGAGCAGCGCAACCGGCATGAGGAAAAGCAACAATGCGATAGGTCTCGATGGCATGGACTCTCTCCTTGCGGGTAGGGTAGTGGCTCCTCGATGAAGAAACCATGAAGGAAGTAGCACAATCCGCCGGCTTTGACGAGCCTGGGGCCGGCGAGTAAGCTGAACGCCCTCCATGCGACTCCTGCTGATCGAGGACTCCCCCCGCCTGCGCTCGACCCTGCAGAAAGGGCTCAGCCGGGAAGGCTACGCCGTCGACACCGCGCAGGACGGCCGCGAGGGTCTCTGGCTCGCGACCGAGAACGAATATGACGTGATCGTGCTCGACCTCATGCTACCGGAGATCGACGGCCTCACCGTTCTCGGCAGGCTGCGCGGCCAGGGGAAGGACACGCACGTCCTCATTCTCTCCGCCAAGGATCTGGTGGAGGACCGGGTCGAGGGGCTCACGCGCGGCGCGGACGATTATCTCGTGAAGCCCTTCTCTTTCGACGAGCTCCTCGCCCGCCTCCAGGCGCTCGTCCGCCGGTCGTACCACGCCAAGAATCCCCACCTTCACGTCGGCGAGCTCGAGGTTCACACGGCGGCCCGGCGGGTGACCTATCAGGGTCGGCCAGTGCCGCTGACCCCGCGCGAGTACAGCCTGCTGGAGATCCTGGTGTTGCGGGCCGGCGAAGTCGTGAGCCGCCGGGATCTCTGGGAGCGCCTCTACGAGTTCGATTCCGAGGCCGCCAGCAACGTCGTCGACGTCATCGTCTACTCGCTACGCAAGAAGCTCGACCCGAGGAACCCGCAAAGCGTCGTCAAGACCCGCCGCGGAGTCGGCTACCTGGTCGAGGAGACCGCGCCTTGAGAGCCCCGAGATCACTGCGCGGCCGGCTGATGGCCGGGCTCCTGATCGGCATGGGCGTGCTCCTCGCGGCCGGCGGAGGGATCCTCGATCGTGTCCTCAGCACACGCCTGCGGCGGGACTACGACACGGCGCTGCTCGCGCGGACCAAGTCGCTGGCGACCTTGACCGAACAGGGGTCAGGCCGGATCTGGCTGCAATACACGGATGAGGTGATGCCCGATTTCGGGCTCCGCGATCATCCGGATTACTTCGAGCTCTGGCTGGCCAACGGCTCGGCCATCGAGCGCTCCCGCTCCCTCGGGAAGCGAGATCTTCCGCGCACGCCCCAATCGCATGCTTCTCTCGATCGCCCCCGCCTCCGCGATCTCACCCTGCCGGACGGCCGGGCGGGGCGAAGCGCCGAGATCACCTTCCACCCGCTCTCGGAGAAGGAGGAAGACGAGCTGCGGGACACGGAGCAAAGCTCCGGGCGTAGCGACTCTCCGGGCGACCTCCAGGTGACCCTGGTGGTGGCGCACGGGCGGGAGGAGCTCGACGCCTTTCTCCGCACGATCCATCTGACTCTCTCGCTCGTCGCCCTCGGCTTGCTCCTGGGCACCGCGGCTCTCGTCAAGCTCGTCGTGGGAGCCGGCCTCAGGCCGCTCGACGACCTCGGGCGGCGTCTCGAAACCATGGGGGCCGAGTCGCTGGGAGAGACGCTGGAGGTCGCGGGCGCCCCGGCCGAGCTCGTCCCCATGATCCACCACTTGAACGGGCTGCTGGCGCGCCTCCAGGAGTCCTTCACCCGCGAACGGGCCTTCTCGGCCAACCTTGCCCACGAGCTGCGGACCCCTCTCGCCGAGCTTCGCGCCGTGACCGAGGTCGCTTTGAGATGGCCGGAGGACTCCTCGTCCTGGCCGGCTTCTTTCGAGGAAATCCGAACGATCGGGCTGCAGATGGAGACCCTGGTGGTCAACCTCCTGGCGCTCGCCCGCTATGACGCGCGGCAGAGCCGGATCCACACCTCCGAGGTATCGCTGCGCGAGCTGGCCGCAAGCGCCTGGAACGCCGTCTCCGCCGCGGCCCGGGAGAAAGGCATGGCTTTCCGGCTCGACGTGCCGGAAGGGCTCCTCCTGGTGACCGACCGGGAGAAGCTGGCGCTGATCCTCTCCAATCTCTTCGCGAACGCGGTCGCCTATGGCTCTCCAGGATCCGCGGTCCGGTGCCTGGGCGAGATGACGCCTTCCGGCTTCGCCCTGAGCGTGTGCAATGCGACCGCGGACCTGGACCCGGAGGATCTCCCCCGGATCTTCGACCGCTTCTGGCGCAAGGACTCGGCGCGCTCGGACGGCCAGCACGCGGGCCTCGGGCTCGCCCTGGTGGCGGCGCTCTGCGAGACGCTGGATCTCGGCAAGACAGCCCGCCTTCAAGGAGATCTCTTCGAGATCACGCTCACGGGTCCGGCCGCACATTCATCATCTCTTCATTGAAGCGCCCATAGCATGCTCCTCGAGCGTCCGCGCCCGGTGCCCGGGCCGGCGGTGCCAAGGAGAATCGGCTGAAGGCGTTCCTCTTCGTGGCCTGCGGTTTCGTCCTCCTCTTCTTCGGCGGCCTGGGGAGCGTTCCCCTGCTCGATCCCGACGAGGGACGGTACGCGGAGATCCCGCGCGAGATGCTCGCGAGCCGCGACTTCGTGACGCCGCATCTCGACGGCGTGCTCTACTTCGAGAAGCCGCCTCTCTACTACTGGCTGAACGCCGCCGCCATCGCCGCGCTCCCCAGCCCCGAGATCGCTTCCCGCCTGACCGGCGCCTGCTTCGGGCTCGCCGGCCTGGGGCTCACCTGGCTCCTGGGATGCGCCATGGGCGGGAGGCGGACCGGTCTCCTCGCCGCGATCGTCCTCGGCACGGCTCCCCTCTATGTCGCCCTGGCCCGGGCCGCGATCATCGACATGGTCGTGACGTTTTTCCTCAGCGCGACGCTCGTCTGTTTCTGGTTTGCCCAGGAGGGGGACAGCGAGCGCCGGTCGCGGCTCCTCCTCTGGTACGGCGCCTTCGCCGCCGCGGCCCTCGCCACTCTGGCGAAAGGGCTCATCGGCATCGTCATTCCCGGCGCGGTGGCCTTCCTGTTCCTTCTCTTCACCCGGCGGTGGAGCGTGCTGCGGCGAGTCCCATGGGTGAGCGGCCCGCTCCTGTTTCTCGCCATCGCCGCCCCCTGGCACGTGCTCGCCGCGCGGCGCAACCCGGACTTCCTCTGGTTCTACTTCATTCACGAGCACGTGCTGCGCTATGCCACGGCCGAGGCTCTGCGGCAGCAACCCTTCTGGTTTTTTGGCGCCGTCCTGCTGGTGGGCCTGCTTCCCTGGTCGGGACTCCTGCCGGCGGTCATCGCTCTACTTCGCCGCTCCACGGAGCGGCTTCGGGATCGTCCGGCTCTCGTCTTCCTGCTCATCTGGGCGGGATTCGTCTTCCTCTTCTTCTCCGCGTCCCGCTCGAAGCTCGTGCCCTACATTCTGCCGGCGCTGCCGCCGCTCGCCGTCCTGATGGCCCTGGCGGTCGCCGAAGCCGCGGAGCGGGAGGGCAATGCCCGCAGGTGGCTTCGCGCCGGCGCCGCGTCCGGAGCACTCCTCCTGGGCCTTCTGACCGTTCCCTTCCTCTGGGCCTCCCTGGGACGGATCGCGGTCTTCTCCCCCCGCGTCTCGCCGGTCCTCTTCGCCTTCGCCCTGCCGGCCCTGGCGATGGCCCTTGCCGCGGCGGCGATCTGGTGGCGGCGGGGAGGGACGGAGGAAGGGCGCGCCTGGGGACTGCCGGCCATGGCCGCGGCGGCCGTCCTCCTCGTTGGATGCCTCTGGGCCGCGGGTCCCCGCGTCGCGGTGGACAGCAGCAGCCATGAGCTGGCGGGATTTCTCAAGCAACGGCTGGGCCCCCAGGACGAGGTCTACGCTTACGATTGCTACCCTCAATCCCTGCCGTTTTACCTCGGCCGTCTGATCGGCGTCGTCCGGTACCGGGGTGAGCTCGGTTTCGGTATCGATCATCTACCGGCGCAAGTCCGCTCCCTCCGTTTTCCGACCTCCGGCCAGTTCCAGGACCGCTGGCGCTCCTCCCGTCTCGTCTATCTGGTGCTGGAGGGCCGGGACCTGCGCAAGATGGAAGCGGATGGGCTGACTCCAGGCCCCATCCTGTGGCGGCGGAAGAAATTCCTGTTGATGACCAATCAGCGACTCGATCAGGAAGCTCAAAAGTTGGCGCAGCCCCTGCCAACTTCGATAACCTGGAGCCCGGCACGGACGGGGCTCCACAAATGAAAGGATGAAACCATGGACCTCAAACGCAAACTGATGATGGCTTTCGCGGTCGCCGCGCTGCTGACGGCGGGCAGCCTGTTCGCCGCCGGCGCCAAGACCGCGCCGCACTCGGACGTTCCGGCGGACCTGGCCAAGCAGGCCAAGATCAGCCTGGAAACGGCCCGCGCCACCGCCCTCGCCAAGGTGCCGCACGGCGAGGTGCGCTCGGAGGAACTGGAGAAGGAGCACGGCAAGCTGATCTACTCCTTCGACATCGCGGTACCCGGCAAGCCGGGCATCCAGGAAGTGAACGTCAGCGCGATCACCGGCAAGGTCATCGGCGTGCATCACGAGAGCGCGAAGGACGAGAAGAAGGAGGAGGCGAAGGAGCACAAACCTTCAGGCCGCTGAATGAAGACCTCTCTCCTGTTCGGCGCCATTGCCCTCTTCGCCGCCCGTCTGGGTGCCCAGCCTCCTCCTCTTTCCCTGGAGGAGGCGATGACCGCCGCGCTCGCCGCCAATCCCGCCCTTGCCGCGGCACGCCTGGGCAGAGAGGAAGCGCTGGCGCGGGGGGACGTGGCCCGCCAGCGACCCAATCCCGAGATCGCCATCGAGGAGTCGCGCGACACGCCGCGGGACTCCGCGGTCGTCTCCCTCCCCATCGAGCGAGGGGGAAAGCGCCAGCGCAGGATCGCCGTCGCCAATGCCCAGGCGAGGAGCAACGAGGCCGAGATCGCCCGCCTCACGGCGACCACCCGCAACCAGGTGCGCCGCGCCTACTTCGCGCTGGCCGCGGCGGAGCGGCGAGCTCATGAGACCGCCGAGATCCAGGGGCTTGCCGAGCGCGCCCGCGACGCCGCCCACGCGCGGCTCGAAGCCGGCGACGTTCCCCGGCTCGACGCGCTGCAATCCGAATTGGCAGCGGCCCAGGCCGCGAGCGAGGCCGACAAAGCCAAGGGGCTCGTGGCCGGAGCCCGGGCGGACCTCAACGCCCTCCTGGCCCGGCCGCCGGCAACTCCCCTCATGGTGAGCACGGAGCTCGAAGCCGGCCGGGTGCCGCCGCCGGACGCGGCGATCGCTCTCTCCCTTTCCACCGGCACCGAGCTCGCGGCGCTCGACCGGGGGATCGCCGAGCAGGCGGCCCGGGCCGAGCTGGCGCAGGCCGAAGCGGTTCCGGATCTCACCGCCGCCGCCGGCGTCACGCATCACGCGCCGCCCGACTTCGACTGGGGGTGGCGCGGATCGCTGACCTTCACGCTCCCGATCTTCACCCACCGCGCGCAGGCCCGGCTTGAAGAAGCGACGCTGGCGCGCCTGAAGGCGGAGCGCGACGCCGCGGCGGTCCGGGTGCGGAGCGAAGTCTACGCCGCCGCCGCCAACGCCGAGGTCCAGCGGCTGGCGCTGCTGCGCTACCGGGACGAAATTCTCCCCCGCGCCGCCGAGGTCGAGGCCATGGCCGAGGACTCCTACCGCTCGGGCCAGACGGGGCTCGCCGTGCTGCTCCAGAGCCTGCAATCCGTGCACGACCTGCGCCTCCAGGCGGTGCAGGCGGGAACCGACTTTCAGAACGCGCTCGCCGACTTGGAGCGGGCGATCGGAGCGCCTCTGCCTTGAAGATACCGAAGATGCCCGTGCCTCTCCTGCTGCTCCTCCTGCTGGCCCTGCCCGCCTGCCACAAAACCGCTCCCGAGGCGGTGGAGACGGCCGAAGCCGTTCCGGTCACCGTGGCCGCGGCGACCTCCGGCCCCATCCGCCCCGTAATCACCGCCACGGGCCAGGTGAAACCGGCGCCGGGGGCCGAGCTTCTGGTCACGCCGCCGCAGGACGCCCGCATCGCCGAGCTGACGAAGGCGGTGGGCGACCGCGTGCGCCGCGGCGAGCTGCTGGTGCGCTTCCAGATCCCCAGTCTGGAGGCGGACGCCGCCTCCAAGCGCTCGGATCTGGCGCGGGCCGAGGCCCAGCTCAGGACCGCGCAGCAGAACGTCACCCGCCTCACGGGCCTCCTCCAGCGCGGCATCGCCGCCCGCAAGGAGGTGGAGGACGCGCAGCGCGACCTCGCCCTGGCCGAGGCGACCGTCAAGGAAGCCCGGAGCACGACCTCGGCGGCCGGCCAGCTTGCCGGGCGCGAGGTAGTGCGGGCGCCCTTCAACGGCGTCGTCGTCGCCCGCTCGCACCAGGTGGGGGACATGGTCTCGGCGGGGGGGCCGGATCCCCTCCTGCGCGTCATCGACCCCTCCCGGCTGCAGGTCGAGGCCGCGGTCCCCGCGGGCGACCTGGGGCGCGTCGCGACGGGCAGCCCGGCGACGGTGCGCGGCGCCGCCTTCCCCGACGAGAAGGCCCGCGTCATCGCCCGGCCGCCGTCCGTCGATCCGGCCAGCGGTACCGCCCTGGTGCGGCTGGCCTTCGAGACGCCCACGAGCCGGCCGGCGGGGCTCGCCGTGACCGTCGAGATCCAAGGCCCGGAGCATCAGGCCGCTGTCCTGATCTCCGCCGACGCTCTCGTGCAAGAAGGAACGGAAAGCTACGTGTTCGTCGTGGACGGCCAGAAGAAGGCGCATCGCCGCCCGGTGACGGTCGGTATCGTGGCGCAAGGGCAGGCCGAGATCCTCTCCGGCGTCAAGGCCGGCGACTCCGTCGTCGTCCGTGGCCAGACGGCCCTGCCGGACGGCGCGACTGTTGAAGCCGAGCCGGCGGAGCCCGAGAAGTGAGCATCGCCGGCTTCGCCGAGCGCCAGGGGCGCGCCGTCCTTCTCGTCACCCTGCTGCTGGCGGGCGCCGGGGCGCTGGTGATGCGGTCGCTGCCCTCGGACATCTATCCGCCGCTCCAATTCCCCCGCCTGCTGGTGATCGCCCACAGCGGCTCGCTCCCCGCCAAGGCGATGATGACCTCGGTCACCCGTCCGCTCGAACAGGCGGCCATGGAGGTGCCCGGTATCCTGCGGGTGCGCTCGCGCACCTTCCGCGGCGCCACCGAGATCTCGGCCCAGTTCGATCCCGCGACCGACATGGCGGCGGCCCTCCAGCAGCTCCAGAACCGGGTCGTCGAGGTGCGCCAGGATCTGCCCGCGGAGACGACACTCTCCGTCGACCGGCTGACGGTCTCCGCCTTCCCCATGCTCAGCCTGAACCTGACGGGCGGCCTGCCGATCCCGGACCTCAACGACTACGCCTTCTACGTCATCCGTCCGGCGTTGGCGCGAGTGGCGGGAGTCGGCCGGGTGGAGGTGTCGGCCTCCGACACCCGGGAGATCGAGGTGGTGGCGGACCCCGCAAAGCTCCTCGCGGCCGGGCTGACGGTGGACGACGTGGCGGCGGCGCTGAAGGCCTCGAATCGTCTGGCGCCCGTCGGCCGCTACGCCGCCGCCGGCCTGGAGCACCTGGTGCTCGCCTCGGCGCTCTGGGACTCCGCCGCCGACGTCTCCCGCACCACCGTCGCGGTGCGCAACGGCGCGACGATTCGGGTGGCGGACGTGGCGACGGTCTTCCCCGGCGCCCCGGACCGCACCTCGCTCGTCACCGGCAACGGCCGCGACGCCGCCGTCGTCAGCGTCTCGCAGCAGCCGGGCGCCAGCATCCTGGCCGTCAAGGCCGGGATCGAGCAGACGCTGAACGGCCTCGCGCACGTCCTCCCCTCGGGATTGCGGCTCTCGAAGGTCTACGACCTGGCAGAGTTCGTCGCCACCGCCATCGCCAACGTGCGCGACGCCATCCTCATCGGCGGCGTGCTGGCGGTGCTGGTGCTGCTGCTCTTCCTGCGCGACTGGCGGGTGACGCTGATCGCCTCCGTCACCCTGCCGCTCACCGTACTCTCGACCTTCCTCTTCATGCGGCTTTTCGGCGAGTCGATCAACCTCATGTCGATGGGGGGCCTCGCGGTCGCCATCGGCCTGGTAATCGACGACGCGGTGGTGATGGTCGAGAACATCCACCGCCGGCTGCGCGCAGGCCGGGGCGAGGCTGCGATCGAGGAGGCGACGGACGAGCTGTTCGCGCCGGTGGTGGGCTCCACCCTGACGACGGTCGTGGTGCTGGCGCCGCTCGGCTTCCTCTCCGGAGTCGTAGGGCAGTTCTTCCGCGCCCTGTCGCTCACCCTGTCGGTCTCCGTGCTGATCTCGCTCGTCCTGTCGCTCACCCTCATCCCCCTGCTCTCCCACTTCGCGTACCGCCACGGCGAGCACGCCCGGGAGATTCCGCCGGGCCGGCTGGAGAGGGCCTACACGCGGACGCTCACGGCCTCGGTGCACCGGCCCTGGCTGGCGGTGGCCGCCGGCCTCGTGCTGGCGGTGGCCGGGTACCTCCTCTACCGGGGGATCCCCAGCGGCTTCCTGCCGCCGATGGATGAGGGGGGCTTCGTCCTCGACTACCTGACGCCGCCGGGCACGGCGCTCGCGGAGACGGACGCCAAGGTCCGGAAGATCGAGGACCTGCTTTCGCATACTCCGGAAGTGGCGGCCTTCTCCCGCCGCACGGGAGCGGAGCTGGGCCTCTTCGCCACCCAGCCCAACAAGGGGGACATCCTGGTGCGCCTGAAGCCGCGCTCGCAGCGCAGCCGCTCGGCCGAGGAGGTGATCGCCAGCCTGCGGCCGAAGATCGCCGAGCTCGTCCCGGGCATGGATACGGAGTTCGTCCAGCTTCTGCAGGACATGATCGGCGATCTCGAAGGCGCCGCGAACCCTATCGAGGTGAAGATCTTCGGCGACGACTCCAACGTTCTGACCGGCCTCGCCGAACAGGTGCAGCACGAGATGGAGAGCGTGAAGGGAGTGGTGGACCTCGTGGGGCCGCAGCAGGGCTCTCCGGAGACCACTTGGCGGATCGATTCGGAGGCCGCGGGCCGGGCCGGGCTCACCGTCGAGCAGGTCCAGAACCAGCTCGCCGCCGCCTGGTCGGGCCAGAACGCCACGGACCTGCGGCTGGGTGACCGCAGCGTGCCGGTGCGCGTGCGCTACCCCGACGCCGACCGGTACGATCCCGCGCGGCTGGGCACCCTGACCCTGCGCACGGCGGACGGCCGCATCGTGCCGCTGTCGTCCGTCGCCAAGCCGGTGGTGGCGACGGGCGACGGCGAGCTGACCCGCGAGAACCTGCGGCAGGTGGCGCTGGTCACCGGCCGGCTGGAGAACCGCGACCTGGGAGGCGCGGCCACCGAGATCCAGACCCGCGTCGGCCGGCTCAAGCTGCCCGTGGGCTACTCCCTGGAGGTGGGAGGGCAATACGAGTCGCAGCGCCAGGCCTTCCGCGAGTTGATGCTGGTCTTCGGCACCGCCGCCGCGCTGGTGCTGCTCGTCCTGGTCTTCGAGTTCCGCTCCCTCACGCCATCGCTGATCCTGCTATTGGCGGCGCCGCTCTCCTTCGGCGGCTCCTTCCTGCTGCTGCGCCTCGCCGGCTCCGAGCTCGACGTCTCCTCCTCCATGGGCCTGATCCTGCTCGTTGGCCTGGCGGTGAAGAACGGCATCGTGATGCTCGACTACGCCCACCGCCTGCACGCCGAGGGGCAGCCGTTCGTCGACGCGGTCGTCAACGCGGCCCGGGTGCGCCTGCGCCCCATCCTGATGACCACCCTCTGCACCCTTTTCGGCCTGCTGCCGCTGGCCCTGGGCCTGGGAGCCGGCGCTGAGCTTCAGAAGCCGCTGGCGTTGGCGGTGATCGGAGGGCTGGGGCTCTCGACGCTGGTGACGCTGCTGGCGGTGCCCTCGGCGTATGTGGCGTTGCGGCGGGAGAAGCGACGGGCTCTTCCATAAAACCCATATCGGTGATATGGTCGACCCATATGAAGACGACCGTCGAGATCACCGAGGAGCTGTTCACGCGCACACGGGAAGTCGCCCAGCGCGAGGGAACGACGATGCGCACTCTGATCGAGGAAGGGTTGAGAGCTGCTCTGGCGAGGCGAGAGCAGAAAACGTCCTACCAATGGCCCGACCTCAGTGTTTGCGGCGAAGGTCTCACTCCCGACATCGAAGAAGGGAGCTGGGAGCCGCTTCGTGACCGGATCTACGCGGGGAGAGGGGCTTGATTGCTGTCGACACCAACATCCTGGTCTATGCCCACCGCCGCGATTCGCCTTGGTTCGAACCGTCACGGCGGGCCTTGGCCCTCCTGATCGAGGGTACCGCCACCTGGGCGATCCCCTGGCCCTGCGTGCACGAGTTCCTCGCCATCTCCACACACCCAAAAATCTATCGCCCCCCGACCGAGCTTACGCGCGCACTGGAGCAGGTCACCGCTCTGCTCGCCTCTCCGAGCCTCTTGCTATTGAGCGAGCCCGCAGGCTACTGGCCGGTGCTCGGGCGGCTGCTGGCCACTGGACAGGTGACCGGCGGCAAGGTGCATGACGCTCGCATCGCCGCCCTCTGTCTGTGCCACGGTGTCTCCGAGCTCTGGTCAGCCGACCGCGATTTCACGCGTTTCCCCGAGCTCAAGACGCGGAATCCTCTCGTCTCTTGACGGTATTCGCCGCAGGCTGGCAGGTAAACGCTACTCCGCCGGAATCACCATCACCGGCACCTTGACCTGGTGGCGCAGGCGCTCCACCGAGGTGCCGTGGACGATGTCGCCCACGCCGCGGTGGCCGTGGCTGCCCAGGACGATGAGGTCCGGCCCGTGCTGCGCGACGAGATTGGCGAGCTCGTCCGCGGGATCGCCGAAGCCGAGGTCGTAGAGTGCGTCCACGCCGAGCTGCTCCAGCTCCTGGGCGTAAAGCTCCAGCCGCTGCTGGTCGCCCCGCGCTTCACTGTCTTGGAGATCGCCGCCCATGATGCGGGCGCCGCCCGACTCCACGACGTGGAAAAGCAGCAGCTTGGCGCTCCGGCCCGTGGCTCTCGCCAGAGTCACGGCATAGGAAAGGACGGCCTTGTCGGCCTTGGAGAAGTCCACCGCCACGGCGATCAGGCGCGGCGAGCGCGGCGGCTCGATCTCCGGCACCTCGATCTGCCCGTGAACGCCTACCAGCGCCGGCACCGGCTCCCCGCGCCGCCGCTCCAGCGCGGGCACGAGGATCACGTAGCCCAGCAGGGCGATCAGCCCGAGGGACAGCGGCACGGCCGTCGCCCAGAGCAGCCAGGCGTGGCCCCCGGAGGCGCCCTGGATACCGTCCACGAGGGCGTCGAACACCAGCTTGAGGTTCAAGGCCGCGATGACGATCGCCACCACCCAGCCGGAAATCTCCATCCATCGGGGTACGACGTACTGCCCCATCCAGCGGCGGTCCGAGACCACCTGGATCAATGGCACGACGGCGAAGGTAAGTTGGAGCGACAGCACGACCTGCGACAGCAGCAGCAGGGTCCCCGTGGCCCGCTCGCCGAAGAACACGATGGTGATTACAGCCGGAATGATGGCGAGCGAGCGGGTGAGCAGCCGCCGCACGATCGGCCGCAGCCGGATATGGATGAACCCTTCCATCACCACCTGGCCGGCCAGCGTCCCGGTGATGGTCGAGGACTGGCCGGCGGCGATCAGGGCGACGGCGAACGCGATGGGCGCGATTTTCGCTCCCAGCAGCGGCTCCAGCAGGCGGTGGGCGTCCTGGATCTCGGCGATGTTGAACAGGCCCGCCTTGAAGAAGGTGGCGCCCGCCAGCACCAGCAGAGCAGCGTTGACCAGCAGGGCGCCGTTCAGCGCCACGAACGAGTCGATGGTGTTGAAGCGGATCGCCGCGCGCAGGCCCGCCGGCGTGTGGGCGTTGCGCCGCGACTGCACCAGCGCCGAGTGGAGATAGAGGTTGTGGGGCATCACCGTGGCGCCCAGGATGCCGATGGCGAGGAAGAGGGCTCCCTCGCCCGGCAACCGGGGAACGAGGCCCGCCGCGAGCGATCCCCAGACCGGCTTGGAGAGGAAGACCTCGACCGCCAGACAGATGCCGATGGTGAGCACCAGGGTGAGGATGAACGCCTCCATCAGTCGCACGCCCTTGTGGTGCAGAAGGAGGAGCACGAAGGTGTCGAGCGCGGTGATGAAAACGGCCACCAGCAGCGGCATGCCGAAGAGGAGCTGGAGGCCGATGGCGCTGCCGAGAACCTCCGCCAGGTCGCACGCCGCGATGGCCACCTCGGCCAGGATCCACAGCAGCCACGAGATCCGCCGGTCGAACATGGCGCGGCAGGCCTGGGCGAGGTCCATCCCCGTGACGATGCCGAGCCGCGCCGAGAGGCTCTGAAGCAGGATCGCCATGATGTTGGACATCACCAGCACCCAGAGCAGGCCATAGCCAAACTTGGAGCCGGCGGCGATGTCGGTGGCCCAGTTGCCCGGGTCCATGTAGCCGACGCTGATCAGGTAGGCCGGGCCGCTGAACGCGAAGAACCGCCGCCAGAAGGAAAGCTGGCGCGGAATCTCGACGGAGCTGTGCACCTCCGAGAGGGACCGCTGATGAGGCTCGACCGGTGGGACTGACACGTTCACGGCCGCCAGCATTTCCGGAAGGACGGCTGCTGTCAAGCGCGAGGCATCACCCTTGGCAGGGTTTGGGGAGGTGGGGGTTGCCTGATAACCCCGGGTTCCCACCGGCTCCGCCGGTTCCCACCCGGGGCTACAGGAACGCCGCCCTACGGGCTCGCCGCATCGTTCGGTCGGCCCTCACCCCGAATCATTTTTGAATGCCCTGCGTGCGGTATCGACAAGGGTCCGTTACCCATGGACGACTCAAGGCGTCGAAGAGAGCCCGTCAGGGCGGCAGTCCCGTAGCCCCGGGTGAGAGCCGGCGGAGCCGGTGAGAACCCGGGGATGGATGGCGGCGACCGCGGTCGGATGCGCGATCCGGGCCGAATTCGAGGTCTGGAGAATCCGCACCGAGTCCTACACACCCGGCGGTTTGGCGGACTCCTTCACCGGCTCGGCAGGAGCCGCTGCCGTGCTCTTCTTGCCGAACAGATAGTCGAAGGCGTCGACCGGCTTCTTCTCCGCGGGCTCTTTCTTCGCCTCTACCTTGGGCTGGCTGCTCTTGCCGAAGAAGTACTGGAAGGCGTCCACCCTGGGAGCGGGCTTCGCGGGCTGTTCGGCCGCGGGCTCAGGCGCCGCTTGAGGCTCAGCCGCCAAAGTTGGAGGCGCCTCGATGGCAACTGCCGCGGGAGCGGGAACCACTGCCGGCGCTTCGGGAGCTTTTTGCTGGACCGGCATCGCCGCGGGGGCCGCCGGAGCCGCCTTCGCCTTGGCCTCGGGCTCTTTCTTGCTGTCCTTGACGTCCTTGCTGTCCTTGGCGTCCTTCTTGCCGAAGAAATAGTGGAAGGCATCGGGCGGCTTGGTCTCCGGAGCGGCAGGCTTGGGCTCCTCAGGCTTTGCCGGCTCCTGTGCGGACAGAGCAGCCGTCAGAAGGAGAGCGGCGAGGGCGACGGGCAGCAAGAGGCGTGGCATCGTGGGAATCTCCTCGGATACGAGCTCATTCTACTCCTCTCAGGAACTTGATCCGAAATAGGGGAGGGGGGTATATTGGTTGTAGCGAGCGAGGAGGACCTCCCATGCAGCACCTGACTCTCCAAATCGACGGCATGTCCTGCGGGCACTGTGTCGCCCGCGTTGAGAAAACTCTCTCCAAGCTGGATGGCGTGCATCCCGGCCGCGTCGAGGTCGGCTCGGCGGAGATCGACTACGACCCGGCACGCACACCCTTCGAGCGGATCCGTTTAGCCCTCGACGACGCGGGCTACACCGCCCGTCCCATCCAAGATGCCGAGAGGGTCGCCTGAGGAACTTATGGCTACGACCGTGATGGAGCCGGCGGCCGGCGCCAGGATCACCCTTCCCGTGGAGGGCATGACCTGCGCCGCCTGCCAGGCGACGGTACAGAAGGCGCTCCAGCGCCAGCCTGGGGTGCTCGACGCCTCGGTGAACCTGATGATGAAGAGCGCGGCTGTGACCTACGACCCGGCGCGCGTCCAGCCGGAGGCGCTCGTGGAGGCGATCCGCGAGACGGGCTACGAGGCCGAGTTGCCACGGCCCGAGCAGACGGCCTTCGCGGAGCAGGAGGCCCGTGACCAGTCCCAGGAGCTGGAATTCAGGACTCTGCGGCGCAAGGCCCTGGCGAGCGGCGCGGCGGGCGTCGTGGCCATGATCGTCTCCATGCCTCTGATGGCGGCAGGCGACCACGCCGGCATGACCGCCGATCCCTTCATGCACTGGGTGATGAATTCCCTGACCCCGGCGCTCCGCGCCGTGATGCCGTGGCTGTATGAGATCCCGCCCGCCTTCCTCTCCTGGTCGCTCCTGGCGATGACCGTGGCCGTGATGTCCTGGGCCGGCCGGCATTTCTACGCCCGGGCCTGGGCGGGGCTGCGCCATCGCTCGGCGGATATGAACACTCTGGTCGCCGTGGGCACCGGCGCGGCGTTCCTCTATTCCGTGGTCGCCACGGTCGCCCCCGGATTCTTCACCTCTCGCGGCCTGGCGCCGGACGTCTACTACGAGGCGGTGGTGATCATCATCGCCTTCGTGCTCGCCGGCAACACCCTGGAAGCCCGCGCCAAGAGCCGCACCTCCGCGGCCCTGCGTGGACTGGTTGCGCTGCAGCCCCAGACGGCGCGGGTTCTCCGGGGCGATCAGGAGTTGGACGTACCCGTCGAGCAGGTGGCGGACGGCGACACCGTGATCGTCCGCCCCGGCGAGCGGCTGCCCGTCGACGGCGAGGTCCTCTCCGGCGCGAGCGCCGTGGACGAGTCGATGCTCACCGGCGAGTCGATGCCGGTCGAAAAGCAGCCGGGCGACCGGGTGATCGGCGGCACCATCAACCGCACCGGCGCCTTCCGCTACCGGGCCACGAACCTGGGAGCGGACAGCGTCCTCGCGCAGATCGTCCGGCTGATGCGGGACGCCCAAAGCTCGCGCGCCCCCATCCAGAAGCTCGCGGACCGCATCAGCGGCATCTTCGTGCCGGTGGTGATCGGGCTCTCTCTCGTCACCTTCCTCGTCTGGTTCCTGGCGGCGGACACCGCGCCGGCCGTGCGCGCCTTCGCAGCGGCTGTCGCCGTGCTGATCATCGCCTGCCCCTGCGCCATGGGGCTCGCCGTGCCCACCGCCGTGATGGTGGCGACCGGCCGCGGCGCCTCGCTCGGCATTCTCATCAAGGGAGGCGAGGCGCTCCAAAGGGCGGGCGACGTCACCACCGTCGTGCTGGACAAGACGGGCACCGTCACCGAAGGGAGGCCGGCCGTCACCGACATCCTGCCTGCGCCTGACGCGCCCCGAAGCGCGGATGAGCTGCTGCGGCTCGTGGCCTCGCTCGAAGCCTCCTCCGAGCACCCGCTGGCGGATGCCCTGGTCCGGCGAGCGCGAGAGCTCGGGCTGCCGCTGGGTTCCATGGAAGGCTTCCAGTCCATCACCGGCCTGGGCGCCGTCGGCATCGTCGAAGGCATTTTCGTGGCCGTGGGCAACGAGAAGCTCATGGAAGAGTACGCCGCGAACATGGAGCCGCTGCGCCCTGAAGCCGAGCGCCTGGCCGGCGAGGGAAAGACGCCCGTCTACGTGGCTATCGACGGCGCTTTTGCCGGAGTCCTGGCGGTGGCGGACCCGATCAAGCCCGAGGCGAAGGAGGCCATCGCGCGGCTGAAGAGGATGGGCCTCGACGTCGTCCTCCTGACGGGCGACAACCGGCGGACGGCCGAGGCCGTGGGACGCGATGCGGGAATCGACCGCGTGGTGGCGGAAGTCCTGCCGGACGGCAAGGTGGCCGAGGTCCAAAGGCTCCAGAAGGAAGGCGCCGTCGTGGCCATGGTGGGCGACGGCATCAACGACGCGCCGGCCCTGGCCCAGGCGGACGTAGGAATCGCCATCGGTACGGGGACGGACATTGCCATCGAGGCGAGCGACGTCACCCTGATGCGGGGCGATCCGCGCGGCGTGGCGACCGCCATCGCCCTGTCGCGGCGGACCATGCGGACGATGAAAGAGAACCTGTTCTGGGCCTTCGTCTACAACGTGATCGGAATCCCTGTGGCCGCGGGCGTTCTCTATCCCGTCTTCGGCCTGCTGCTCTCCCCCATTCTGGCGAGCGCGGCCATGGCCTTGAGCTCCGTCAGCGTAGTCACCAACAGTCTCCGCCTCCGCCGCGCGCGGCTGGCCTGAAGCTTGAGGAGGATTCGAGATGGAACCAACGACAGCGCCCGAGATCCAGCACGCCGGCTGCGGCTGCGGCGTTCCCCAGGATGACGGCGAGCGCAAGGCGGTGGGAGTCGATCCTGGAATCAAGGACCGTAATCTTAAACGTCTGCGGCGCATCGAAGGCCAAGTGAGGGGCCTCCAGAAGATGGTCGAGGACGACCGCTACTGCGCCGACATCCTCACCCAGATCTCCTCCGTCCAGGAAGCCCTGCGATCCGTGGGGCGCGAGCTGATGAGAAACCATCTCAAGCATTGCGCCACCAAGGCCATCAAGACCGGACCGGTAGAGGCGGAGGGGATGTACGACGAGCTCATCGAGCTGATTTACAAGCACAGCCGGTGAACCGGAAGAGCGCTGCCAGGGCGTTCAGATCGGCGAGCCGGAGGCTAATCGGCTACGCCCCACTCCGGCAAAGTAAACGAAAACGTCGTTCCCTCTCCCGATGTGGTTTCGAACCAGAGCTGGCCGCCGTGGCGTTCGATAATCGCTTTGGAGATGCTGAGGCCGAGGCCGGTGCCGCCTTTGTGGCGGGTCGAGGAAGCGTCGGCCTGGGCAAACTTTTCGAAGACGCGGGATTGGAACTCCGGCGGGATTCCCCGGCCTTGATCGGTGACCGAGATGCGCAGCCAATCGCCGGCGCGCTCGGCGCGGATCTCGACGGCGCAGCCGCGCGGTGAGTGCTTGGCGGCGTTCGATAGGAGGTTGGCGAGCACTTGCTGGATGCGGTCGGTGTCGGCGCAGACCCGCGCCGCCGGCTCCGCGGCGACGATCTTCAGGTCGACGTCGTAGAGGTTGGCGTAGGCCCGGTTGCTCTCGACGGACTGCTCGACGAGTGGCATCAGCTCCACGCGGAGGGGACGGAAGGCCATCGTCCCCGATTCGATCTTCTCGATGTCCAGGATGTCGTTGACCAGCCGCACGAGGCGCTCGCTGTTCTTGGACGCGACCTCGGCCAAGGCACGGGCTTTCTCCGGCAGCTCGCCGGCGACTCCCCCCAGGATCAGGCCAAGGGAGCCGCGGATCGAGGTCAGCGGCGTTCGCAGCTCGTGGCTCACCACCGAAATGAAATCATCCTTGATCTGTTCCATCTTCTTGCGCTCGCTGATGTCGCGGGCGGCGGCGTAGATGAGCTCGTCGTCGAGGATCGCGGTCGCTCTCCAGGAGAGCCAGACGTAGGCACCTTCCTGGGTCCGGTAGCGGTTTTCGAAGTCGACTGTGACACCGCCACGGGATAGCCCTTCGGCCTCGCGATACGTCTTCTCCAGGTCGTCGGGATGGATGAAGTCGACGTACGGACGGCCCATCAGCTCGGCGGGAGTCCAGCCGAGCGTCTTCTGCCAGGCGGGATTGAGCTGCTTGAAGTAGCCGTCGAAGCCGGCGACGCACAACATGTCCAGGCCGAGATCGAAGAGCTGGTCGCGCTCCCTCTCGGCGCGCGTCCGCTGCTCGATCTCGTCCTCGATGGCCGCTTCACGGTCGGCGAGCACCTGGGAGAGGTGGGAGTAGGTCCCCTGCAAGCGGGCGAGCAGACGGCTCGTCGTCTGGATGATGACGTCGACCTCGCGCGGGGCGCCGCTGCGCAAGGCCGCGAGATCGGGCGGCGCCGCTCCGAGCTCGATGCGGTCGAGGTGCGCCGAAAGCTCTTCGAGCGGCCGGGTGACCCGGCGGGCCAGAAGGGTGGCGAGGAGGCCGGCGGAGACGAAGGCAGCGACCATCCACGCCAGAATGAGCCACGCCTGAGGGATCACCCGGCGGTAGACCTCGCGGACCGGCTGCTGGATGACCACCGTCCAGCCGAGGCCGGGGATCGGCGACCGTCCCATGAGCACACGCGGTGCCGGCCCGCCGGTGAGGCGGGCGCCCTGGTCGTCGATCGTCACCGGAGACAACGGTACGTCCTTGCGGGTGGGCCCGCTCCAGAGCAACTGGCCTCGGGCGTCGACGGTGTAGATCTCAACCGCCGGCAGGGGTTTGTAGATGGCGCCCACAGCACCCAGCCGGCTGAGATCGAGAGAGCCCTCGACGATGCCGCCGAACGCGCCCTCGCGGGTCCTCCAGGGAGCCGCGAGGGCGACGATGGGATCGTGGCCGAAGCCGCGTCCGAGGAAGACGTGGGAGAGGTAGGGCCGGCCCGTGGCGCGCACTTGGCGGAAGTACTCCCGGTCGGCGATGTCCTGCTGCGCCGCACCCGGGGGAAGCGGACCCCCGCCCAGGGTGAGTTGGCGCTCGTTGGCGATGAGTTTCCCCGCGGCGTCGGTGACGATCAGGGTGAGGAACTGCGGCGACCGGCGATGAAACTCCTGCAGGCGGCGTTCGACCTGGGAGCGGTCCGCTCCGCCGATCTCTTCCACCGTGGCGGCCAGATCGAGGATGCCCTTCCGATGCTCCTCGATGTTGGAAGCCGTCAGTTGCGCGATGGCTCCGGCCGACTGCTCCAGGCTGGCCTTGCGGCTGCTGATCGTGTCTCGGAAGTAGAGCAGGAAGCACACCGGACCGAGCACGGCGACCGAGAGCGCGAGCGCCAGCGTAAAGGGGACGAAAAGCTGGCGGCGGAGCGAATGCCGCCGCGGCTCGCCGGTTCCGTCGGCAGACGGAGGTTCAGTACGCGCACGCATGCCGTCGTCTCTCGCTTCCTGAAGCGGATGATCAACACATGATAGCGCCTCTGGGCTTTCTGGCAAAGTTGCCCCGGGAGCTTCGCGCCCAAAGTGTCCTTGCCTTGAGGACAAATATCAGGCTGATCTCCACCGTGACGCTCCAGCTCGGATCGTCCGCGGTGTGTCGTGCGGCACTCATCCAAAAACGGCCAAAGGTCCGTACTGCTGGATGAATTGACAGCAGTCGGCCGGCCGGCCACTGCATAACGACAACCAAAAGGGAGAATTCCGTATGAACACTTTCAAGCGTTCCCTGGCACTGCTTTGCCTTTTCGTGGCGCTGGCGATGGTGGCCGCGCCGGCAATGGCGGCCTGCCGCGCCGAGTCGGCACTCGGCATCGGCGACATTCTCGATCTCAACGCCTCGAAGATCACGCGCACCGGAGCGAAAACCTTCGTCGTCACCTTCGCCGTCCAGAAGCGGCACGGCTTCATCTGCGGCGGCAACGGCGGCACTCTGCCGCTTCCCCCCGGCTGCACCACCGATGGCATCAGCTACAAGCCAGAATTCTCGTCGAACGTCGCTTCGGCGATCCAAACGGCCGATTGTCACACCTTCACCGTGACGGTCAACAACCTCGCGCAGACCAACGCCGCCTTCCGCATCCGTTTCGAGGAGGACAAGCGCTCGCCCAAGAGAAAGACGTTTGCCCTGCTGGTCAATTTCTCCGGGGGATTCACCCAGCCTACGGCTCTGCCCTTCACCTGGAACGTCGTCGCCGATCCCGTCGAGTAGCGATCAGTGGTTTCGCACGCGGGCTGCCTCAGGGCAGCCCGCGTGCGTTGGTGCTCAGGCTGCCCAGTTTTCAACCTCAAGCTCGGTTGCGACCCCTCGAATTCTCTGCAACTTGTCCGCGGTTACAAGGACAAGATTGTATTCGAGTGCCTGGGCGGCAATCCACAGGTCATTCTCCTGAATCCCGAGCTCCAAAGAAGTCACGGGGTCCACAAGCTGCTCCGGCCGGAGTCCCGCCTTCTTCCTGCCAGGAGGAATGAGCTTCTCAAAGAGAAGAGCCCGCAGCTTGCCATAATAGAGCCGGGTAGTCGCCTCAACAGGAAAGACTGTCGGCAACCGTTCTCCTATGAATTCCAGAAAATCCGTCTGCACGGAGGTCTCTTTTGGGGAAACAGCACGATGACCATATTCGATCTCTCCGAGCGTGATGGCCGAGAGGGCCAACAGAGAGTTTCCTGGTAGAGATTGAATACGAGTGTTGATCAGCTCGTGCTGCAGAGACCCGCCCGTGAACCAATAGCTGACTATGTTCGTGTCCAGCAGGTAGCCCCTCAAGGCCGCTTCACTCGGAAAAGTCCTCTACGGCCCGCCGAAGGGCCTTGAGGATTTCGGGCGAGGTAACGGGGTGGTGTCTGACACGCAGAGCCCCAGCCGTCGAGCGCCGATACTCGTCGGATAGATAGAAATGCAGAGGAATGGCAGGCTCGAAATCCGAGGGGAAGTATTCAGAGAGCTGAAATGGAACGCCGGGGCGCAGCGATCCACTGAAAAGGTCCAGCAGCCTGCGTTCGAGCCGAGGCGGCAACGCATAGAGCCGCAGGACCGCCGCATCGACCCTGAGCAACAGCCCCTTCGCTGCCTCTTCATCGCGCCCGCCGCGACCCGGTCCGCTTCTCGTCTGGACTTCGGTGAAATAGGCTCGGGTCACCTCAGCCACCGCCTCCATGCTCGTTTCTGAGGCTCTGGGGACAGGCAGATGGCCAAGCGTTTTTTTGAGAGATCGCTCTCTCGCGGAATGGGCGAAGACGAACCCATTGGCAAAAGGAGAGTTGAGTAAAGCCCAGAGATAGCCGAGCGAGACTTCTGCGCAGGGGCGGACCGTCAAGAAAAGGCTCGTCACCGCATGCCCTGTCTCGTCGATTACCGCCTTCAGGCGCCAAGGGCCACGGCTGGCGGGGGTAGGGCTCACCAGCACTTGCGGAGTGCCCGTGGCCGTGCCTGCGCCGGGCTTCCGAACCGCCGCCGAATCGACGTTCACCCAGACCTCCTTCGGAAGGTCATGGATCTCCAGCCCGCGATTCCAGCGGACGAAACCCCTAACAGCGCCAGGGAAGGCTTGGTCAGAATAGGCTTTGACTCCGTCCGGAAGACTACGGCGATGCTCCAATCCCTGGTCGACGCTCGCCAATGTGGTCAGCGTCGGCAGGTGCCTGCAGGCCTTCCAAACCTCTGTCAAACCCGAAACATCCATCGAGGCCCTGGAAGGCGCCGTACGGTGTCTCCAGGCCACCGAAGAGGCGGATCGAACCATGGCTTCGGTCTCTTCCAGTCCTTTAGGGGCTTCCCGCGAGATGCCCGCGCGATGGAGGCTCTGCTTCATGTCTTCAATCGAGGTCCCGGCCCAAGCAGCGGCACGGCCCAAGGAAAACACGCCCTTCTCGTAGAGCCGGCAGGCCACGGCTTCGCGCAGATCAGGTCGCGCTGCGAAGAGCGTCTTTACGGCGTCGGTGAGAAAAGCCGCTCTGCTCTTGTACAGGCCCGTTTCCTCGACGGCTGCCAGCACTACTTCCAGGTCGATGATGAATGGCTCGGCCATGTCGCTCCTGCGGCGGTTACAGCACCGCCAGGAAACAGCCTACCACCCCCGTATCACTCCGTGCCATCCGGCACCGCGGCCTGCTGCGGATAGAAGATGGGCTCTTCGGGATCGCGGTGCCAGTCATACTCGGCACCCGTTGCCGCCACCTCGGCCACGGCGCGGCCGGCGAGGCGCTTGACGAGGTAGAAGGCCATGTCGGTGCCGGCGGAGACGCCCGCGGAGGTGACGTAGTGGCCCGCGTCGACCCAGCGCGAGACGTTGTCCCAGAGGACCCGCGGACCCTGACTGGTGACCCAGGCGAAGGCCGCGTGGTTCGTGGCGGCCGGCAGGCCGTCGAGGAGCCCGGCGAAGGCCAGGATCGAGGCTCCCGTGCAGACCGAGGTCATCAGCTCGACCCTCTTGTCCATCGCCCGCACCCAGTCGACGAGCGCTTTTCTCTCCTTGGGGTGCTTGTCGCTCAGCAGGACACGCGTGCCAATGCCGCCGGGAATCATCAGCACGTCGATCTTCTGTTCGAGCGCTTCGTCGCGGAAATAGTCCGGCGCCACGCGGGGACCGTTGGCGCTCTTCACGGGTGCCGGTGTCGCCTTCTTCCCCGCGCCGTCCGGCCTGCACTGATTGGAGATGAGCACCAGCTCGAACGGGTAAGGCGGCGGGCTCGCGTAGTTCGTATCGATGAAGCGCGAGATGCTGAAAGCCTCGGCGAAGCCCCACACGTCGAGAGGCTCGAAGCCGTCGAACACCAGGATGCCGATGCGGAGGGTCCGGGGAAAGCGTTTCGTGTCGCTCATGGGTAGACAAGCCTACCAGTCTTTCTTCGTGAAGGCTGTATCATCCCGCGGATGACCGCGATGAAGCCGAACGAGCGGGCGGGTGCGAAGGTGGTGATCGTGGGAGCGGGGATGGCCGGCCTCTGCTGTGCCTTGAAGCTCCAGGAGAAGGGGATTTCCTGCACGATCCTGGAGGCGTCCGACGCCGTGGGCGGGCGCATCCGTACGGACAAGGTGGACGGCTTCCTGCTCGATCGCGGGTTCCAGGTGTTGCTCACCGCCTACCCCGAGGCCCGCCGCCTGCTCAACTACCAGGCTCTCAAGCTGCGGACGTTCTCCCCGGGCGCCCTGATCCGGATGGACGGCAAGTTCCACCGGATCTCCGATCCGTTCCGCCAGCCGTGGACGCTACCCGCTACGCTCTTCTCTACCGTCGGGAATCTGAAGGACAAGCTGCGGATCGCGCGCCTGAGGCGCCACGTGCTCACGGGCTCGATCGACGACATTCTCCAGCGGCCAGAAACCTCGTCGCTGGACGCGCTCCTCGAATTCGGCTTCAGCGACCGGATCATAGGCTCGTTCTTCCGCCCGTTCTTCGGCGGCATCTTCCTGGAGACCGACCTCACCACCTCCAGCCGCATGCTGGAGTTTATCTTCCGCATGTTCAGTCAGGGCAAGGCCGCGCTTCCCTCCGTAGGCATGGGCGCCATTCCCCAACAGCTCGCGGCTCGGCTGCCGGCGGGAACCCTCCGGCTCGGGACTCGGGTCGAGGCGCTGGGAGACGGCGAGGTGCGTCTGGAAGGCGGCGAGCGGATCCCCGCGACGGCCGTGGTCTTGGCCACGGAGGCCCCGGAGGCGGCCCGCCTGCTGCCGGGCCTGCATCCTCCCGGCTTTCACGGCGCGGCGTGTCTATATTTCGCGGCGGATCGGGCGCCCTTGTCAAAACCCATTCTGGTGCTCAACGGCGAGGGCCGGGGCCCCGTGGACAACCTCTTCGTGCCGAGCGCCGTGGCCCCCAGCTATGCACCGGCCGGCAAGTCACTCGTCTCCGCGACCGTGGTGGACGCGGCGGGAGCGGACGAAAAGGATCTGGAGTCCGAAGTCCGCCGCCACCTCGTCTCCTGGTTCGGGACAGCCGTCGAGAGCTGGAGCCACCTGCGCACCTACCGCATTCCCCTGGCTCTGCCCGCCCGCAGCTCGCTGGAGCCGGCCGCCCTGCCCGTGCGGCGGAAGCCCGGTCTCTATCTCTGCGGCGATCACCGCGAGACTCCGTCGCTGCAGGGCGCGATGGTCTCTGGGCGACGGGCGGCGGAGGCGGTGATCGAGGATTGGGCGAAGCTGTAGGTCCTACTCCCCAAACGGCGCCCAGATGTTCTTCACCTGAACGGCACGGCGGAGGAACTCCTCGCCGGAGCCCTGCTCGGGATCGGTCCAGTCGCGGTCGTGGCCGTAGTTGACCCAGGTGCGCTTGAGGTTGCCGATTGAGGCTCGCTCCACGGCAGCGCTGCCTTCTTGGCTGCCGAAGTACCACTGGCAGTCCACGTCGTCGTGGGCGGCGAGGACTCCGGCCAGGGTGTCGCGGCTGCCGGTGACGATGTTGATGACTCCCGCGGGGACGTCCGAGGTGTCGAAGACCTGGTAGAGGTCCGTGGCCGCCAGTGGCCAGCGCTCGGAGGGAACGGCCACGACGGCGTTGCCCATCGCGACGGCCGGCGCCACGGTGGAGACGAAGGCGAGGAGGGGGTGCTCGTCCGGGCAGACGACGGCCAGGGTGCCGATGGGTTCGTAGACGGCGAAGGTGAAGTTGCGCAGCGGCGTAGCCTGGACCTGGCCGGCGTACTTGTCCGCCCAGGCGGCGTTGATGAAGAGGCGCTCGACCGAGAGATCGACCTCGGCGCCCGCGGCGTCCTTCCCGGCGCCCGTCATCGCGTCCAGACGGCGGACAAACTCGTCGCGCCGGGCGGCGAGGTTCTCGGCGATGTAGTAGAGGATCTGCGCCCGCAGGTGAGCCGTCGCCTTCGCCCAGCCGGGAGCGGCCTTGCGGGCAGCCTCGACGGCGTTGCGGATATCTTTGCGATTGCCCTCCCCCACTTCTCCGATCAGACGGCCATCGGCACCCAGGATCTTGCGGATCACCTCGCCATCCGGGCGGGTCTGCTTGCCGCCGATGTAGAGCTTGGCCGTGCGGTCGATCGTGGGCAACCCCGCCGGAGCGGCATCATCCCTGGCGACCTTCTTGTCCTTATCGGCCTTGTTTTCTTTCTTATCCCCAGCCTTCTTCGCCTCCGCCTCCCAGCCCGGCTGCGCGTACTCCCAGAGCCCTTCCCTGCCGCCCTCGCGGCCGAAGCCGCTCTCGCGGTAGCCGCCGAAGCCGGCGGCGGCGTCGAAGAGGTTGGTGCTGTTGATCCACACCGTGCCGGCCTTGATCTTCGAGGCCAGGTCCAGGGCGAGGTTGACGTTCTCCGTCCACAGGCTCGCCGCCAAGCCGTAGCGGGTGTTGTTCGCCAGCTCGATGGCCTCCTCCGGCGTGCGGAAGGTCATGGCGACGAGCACCGGGCCGAAGATCTCGACCTGGGCGATGGTCGCCGCAGGCTCCACCTCGGTGAACAAGGTGGGCGGATAGAACCAACCGTCCCGCGGGCAGCTCCAGGACGGCTGCCACATCTTGGCGCCCTCCTCCACTCCCTGCTTCACCAGCCGGTCGATGCGCTCGAGCTGCACCGGGGCGATGATGGCGCCGATGTCGATGGCCTTGTCGCGCGGATCGCCCACCCGCAGCGTCTCCATGCGGGCGCGGAGCTTGGTGTAGAGCGTCTCGGCCACACCCTCCTGCACGAGCAGGCGCGAGCCGGCGCAGCAGACCTCCCCCTGGTTGAACCAGATGGCATCCACCACGCCTTCGACCGTGCCGTCGAGGTCCGCGTCGTCGAACACCAGGAACGGGGACTTGCCGCCCAACTCCAGCGACAGCTTCTTGCCGGTGCCCGCCGTGGCCTCGCGCAGGATGCGGCCGACCTCGGTCGAGCCGGTGAAGGCGATCTTGTCGACTCCCGGGTGGCGGACGATCATCTCGCCCGTGCGGCCATCGCCGGTGACGATGTTCACCACCCCCGGCGGCAGGCCGGCGTCGCGGCAGATCTCGGCGAAGGCGAACGCCGTCACGGGCGTGAACTCGGCGGACTTGAGCACCACCGTGTTGCCCATCGCGAGGGCCGGCGCGATCTTCCAGGCCAGCATGAGCAGCGGGAAGTTCCAGGGGATGATCTGCCCGGCCACGCCGAGCGGAACGTACCCCGGCAGCTCGCGCTCCATGAGTTGCGCCCAGCCGGCGTGGTGGTAGAAGTGCCGGGCCACGAGAGGAACGTCGATGTCCCGCGTCTCGCGGATGGGCTTGCCGTTGTCCAGCGTCTCCAGGACGGCGAGCAGGCGGGCGTTCTTCTGCACGTTCCGAGCGATGGCATAGAGATGGCGCGCGCGGCCATGACCGCCCAGATCCCACCAGGGACCCTGAGCCGCCCGCGCCGCGTCGACGGCAGCGTCCACCTCGGCCGCTCCGCACTGGAAGACGCGGGCAAGGGGCTTGGCGGTGGCCGGGTTCAGCGTCTCGAACCACTCGCCATCCGCCGGCTTGCGGAACTCGCCGCCGATGAACGGGAGGATCTCCCGCCCGCGGGCCTCCAGCCACGCCTGTGCCGCGTCGGCGCTCTCGGGGGCCGGGCCGTACTCCAGGGTCTCGAAGATCTCTGCGATAGTCGTGGCCATAAGTGCCCTCGGGGTGCCTTTCAGGCCAATGGATGGCGGAATGAGGCCGAGTACCGGCCGGTCACGTAGTGCTCGAGCTGGCGCTCCAGGTCGCCCAGGAGGCTCGACGCGCCGAGGCGGAAAAGGGCGGGCCGCATCCAGGCGTCGCCCAGCTCCTCTTTCATCAGCGCCAGCCAGTCCGTGGCGTGGCGGGCGGTCGAGATTCCTCCGGCCGGCTTGAAGCCGACGCGGAAACCCGTCCGCTCCTGGTAGTCGCGGATCGCCCGCACCATCACCAGGGAGACGGGCAGAGTGGCGTTGACCTTCTCCTTGCCCGTCGAAGTCTTGATGAAGTCGGCGCCCGCCATCATGGCCACACGGCTCGCCCGCGCCACGTTGCGCAGGGTGCCGAGCTCGCCGGTGGCGAGAATCGTCTTGAGATGGGCCGGCCCGCAGGCCTCGCGAAAGGCGCGGACCTCGTCGTAGAGGGCCTGCCAGTTGCCGGTGAGGACGTGGGCGCGGCTGATGACAATGTCGATCTCCCCAGCCCCCGCCGCCACCGACTCGCGGATCTCGGCCAAGCGATGGGAGAACGGGTTCTGCCCGGCCGGAAAGCCCGCCGACACGGCGCAGACCGGGATGCCCGAGCCCGCCAGCGCCTCGCGAGCCGTCTCCACCAGGTTGTGGTAGACGCAGACCGAAGCCGTCTGAATCTTGAGATGACCGACGCCCAGCGCCTCCAGGAGATCCCGGCGCACGGGCTGGCGCGCCTTGGCGCACAGCCGCCGCACCCGGCCCGGGGTGTCGTCCCCTGCCAGCGTCGTCAGATCGATGCAGGTGATGGCGCGCAGGTACCACGCGGCCTGCCACTCCTTCTTCACCGTGCGCCGCTTGGGAAGGGTCGCCGCCCGGCGCTCGGCCGCGCTGGTATTGACCCGCACCTCGCGCACCCAGTCCAGCTCCAAGGGAGTTCCCGGGTTGCGCTCCTCGGAATGGTCGGGATGCGGGTGAGGCCCAGACGGCTGCGGCACCAGGGAAGGCCGGGGGGAGATGTCTTTGACAGCCATAGGCTTGGAAGCTTAGCACCTCCCGCCGGACACGCGGAGACTGAATAGACCGGCGGGTGTATCATCTGGACCATGAGGACGACCGTCACTCTCGACGACGATGTCTACGAGGCCGCGCAGGCACAGGCGACCGGCAAGCGGCTCGGCCGTGTGCTGTCCGAAATGGCCCGGCAGGCGCTCAAACCTTCCAGGCGATCGAGACAGTCCGTGAAGGGGGCCTCTCGCTTTCCCGTCTTCGAAGTTCCGGCAGGGACTCGGATGATTCCGGCCTCGCGGATCCAGAGGGCCCTCGACGAGGATGGCATCGTCTGAAAATCGGCCGCTGCCTTCCTGAACCTCCTCTCAGGGCCAGAGGATCAGTCCTCGGAATTCTGAGAAGGCGACAGGGATTTGAAGACCTCTACAATGGGCGCAAGCAGGCCTGCGTCCGGCTCTTTGCCTGCCGCCTCGGCGTGCCTGAGATAGTTCCCGACCGTCGTAACCATCAAAGATGTAAACGAAGCCGGGCGGCGTAGGAAAAAAGGAGCGAGGGTTCGGACCGCCTCCTCTCCGGCCGAGAATGCTTCCTTGCGGTGGCCGAGGTCGCTGAGATTGTTGCCCAGATTGTTGAGGCTCCCCGCGAGATCTGGGAGGAAAGCGTCGGGCAGAGTTTGGGCGAGTTGTCTCCTAAGCTCGACGGCCTCCTGTGTGGCGCCCAGAGCCTCCTCGCGGCGGCCGAGCTCACCGAGCATGGTGCCCAGATTGCTTATGCTCGACGCGAGAACGGAGAGGAAAGTACCGGGCCGGGTTTGAGCGAGTTGCCTCCTGATCTTAACGGCCTCCTGTGTGACGCGCAGAGCGTCCTCGCGCAGGCTGAGTTCGCTGAGTACGATCCCCTGATTGTTGAGACTCAATGCGAGTTCTGGGAGGAAAGCGTCCGGGCGTGTTTGTGTGAGCTGTCGATAGATCTCGACGGCCTCTCGTGCTGCGCTTAGAGCGTCCTCGCGGTAGCCGAGCTCGGCGAGCATGTTACCCAGATTGGTGAGGCTCGGTGCAAGATTTGGAAGAAAAGCGTCAGGGCGTGTTTGTGCAAGCTGTCGATAGATCTCGACGGCCTCTCGTGTTGCGCTTAGAGCGTCCTCGCGGTGGCCAAGCTCGCTGAGCATATGGCCCAGATTATTGAGACTCGTGGCGAGACCTGGAAGGAAAGCGTCAGGGCGCGTTTGTGCGAGTTGTCTCCTGATCCCGACGGCCTCCTGTGTGGCGCTCAAAGCGTCCTCGTGGTAGCCGAGGTCGCTGAGCTTGGCGCCCAGATTGGTGAGGCTCATCGCGAGATCTGAAAGGAAAGCGCTAGGGCGTGTTTGTGCGAATTGTCTCCTGATCTCGACTGCCTCCTGTGTAGTGCTCAGAGCATCCTCGCGGCGGCCGAGGTTGCTGAGCATGGTGCCCAGATTGATGAGGCTCGTCGCGAGAACGGGTAGGTAAGCGTCGGGCTCGGTTTTTGCGAGTTGGCGACAGATTTCAACGGCCTCCTCGTTGGCCCGCAGAGCGTCCTCGCGGTGGCCGAGTGCTCGCAGCATGGGTCCCAGATTGGTGAGGCTCCTTGCGAGATCGGGTAAAAAAGCATCTGGTCGGTTTTTTGCGAGTTGCCTCCTGATCTCGACGGCTTCCTGAGTGGCGCGCAGAGCGTCCTCGCGGTGGCCGAGATCGCTGAGCCTGTTGCCTAGATGAAGCGCCAACCTAGATAGCTCATGCATCTGACTCTCATCGAGGTTGCCTTGCTTCTTGAGGACAACCAAGACTTTTCCCGTTGCGATACAAGCTACCTCCCGTAAGGGAACGGAGTAGCGGTATCGCTCATCGTCACACTTCTTCTGAAGCCTGACCATCAGCTCCGGTGGAGCCTCCTGTTCGAGTTCCTCAGCTAATGCCAGCCCGATAGGATCGCCCGTCCCGACCGCCACATCCAGCGCCAACTCAGCCAATTGTCCCAGCCGGCCCTGAAAGGCAGTCCTAAGCCAGCCCCCGAGCTCAGGCTGGCGTTGGGCGAGGCGGGTCAGAACTGTCAGCGTGGAAGAGGCTTCCGCGTCGCTTCCGCCGTCGAGCACCCTCCCGAGGAGATCACCGTCCTGCCCTAGGGTCTCTGCCACCAACTGTTCGCCGAGGAGGTCCGGTTGCAGGGGCTCGAGGTAGCTCCCCCCTTGGCCGCCTCCATAGAGTCCTCTCAACAAACGAAGGAGGGTGACAGGATGGTGAGACTGCAAAGGGAAGGAGGCCAGAATCCGATCGAGCAGAGTCTTGGCTTGCTGCTGGTCGGCCGCACCTCCGGTCAAGGTCAACGCGGCGACGGAGGACGTGATTGCTTCCTGAAGCACCTTGGCGAGGGATCGGTCGGAGACTTCGGCCTCAACCATTTGGTCCCAAAACTGGCGTTCATGGACCAGGGTTTCCTTCAATGCGTCTTCGGCGGACTGGATTTGCTTGCGGTCGAGAGCAGCAAGGGACGCCATATGGAGGTAGAGGGCGCGGTCGAAATTCTTCTTTGAGAGGTCCGGCTCCTCCAAGTCAGCAGGGACGTTCCTCCGGAGTCGCCAAGCGAAGGCTTCAACGGCGATGCGAAAAGCCTGGCGTCGCGTCTCAACTTCCGGGATCAAGGATCTGAGTTGCCGGGTCTCCTTGGGGAGATTCCTTACGTCGCGATTCTTCCGAGTCAGGTTGCCCCACCAGTCTCCAGCCCACCGGGCAAGCAGGACCACTCGCAGTTTCGGACCCTCCTCCTCAGGAGCTTGGCCCATCTCATCGAGCAACGCTTCCACGATCCCCAGACGGGTTTCCGCATAGTCAATCACCACCAAGCGGGATGCGGTGCCTTTCAAGAAGGATAGGACCTGGTTCTTCTCTCGGTTCCGCTTCAAAAAGCCCGCATGCCAGCCCTGGTGCCGCATCTGGCTGCACCATTCGAGCAAAAGCCGCGTCTTACCCGAGCCACCCTCGCCTGTGAGGAGAAGGACGCTCCGGCGATCCTTGCTCGAGCACCACGCCTCCAACGAGGCAAACTCGTCTTTACGACCCTGCTCGGCGAAGGGGATGACCTCGAAGGCGGCAGTCAGGAGTTGGCCGTGCGTTGGTTTCTCAGGGAGCTTCCGGGTGCCTTCATCCAGAAGGTCGTGAAGGAGGTCTAGCTCGCTGAAGACCTTCTGAATCTGCTGCGCCTCCGGACTCGCCGACCAGTTGCCAAGATCGATGCGGGCAGTATCAACGAGATCGGAAAGGTCCTTTGGGGTGAGCGTCCGGCCCCTGAGATCTTCCTGGATCGAGGCGTCGAGGACGCGGACGACCAAACGTTGGAGGAACATCTCAGCAGGAAGGGGGCGGGTATCCTCCCGGGCGGCGAGGCGGTTGCGGATGGTCTGGCGGATGGCGTCGAGATCTGGAGCATCAAAGGACCACTTGACGGAATCGAGGAAAGCCTTCCAGCCTTCCGGCTGGCCGTCCAGCCAAGCCACGGACTCTCTGATCTTGTCCTTCTTGTTGTCCTTGGCGTCCTTTTTGTCCTTTTTGTCCTTCTTGCTCTTGATGATCAAGAGGGTCCGAACACCATTGAGAACCTTAGGACTGCGACCGCCGTTCCGCCAGGCTTCCAGGAGATCGAAGTCCAGGCCCGATTTGCGCTCTCGGCTTGGCTGGGCCGTAGTGGTGAAGACGAAGCTTCGGGCCTCGCCGTTTTGTCGAAGGGTGACGTAGCTTTGGAGGAAGCCTCGGAGGGAATCGAGAACGGCCTGGTTCGAGAGGCTTAGTTTTCCCGAGTACGCCTTGACCTGCTCGCTGACTGAGCCGCCGCCGAGGAGAAAACGGTCCAGATCCTCGTCGCCCTCGCAGAGGAGGATCTCGTTCGGCTGGAGGTCGAGCCAGCGGAGGACGCCCAGGCAGGTCTGGTAAAGGTAGCCCCGGATGGTGGCGTGGGCGGAGCGGGGATACCGGCTCGATCCCGCGGCCACGTGGGAGTCGCTGGCGGACATTCAGCAGATGCTAGCAGAGGGCGAAAAGGATCACGGTTCCATGGGTCGCGCAGCCTGACCCGAATAGTGGGACTCCGGACCGAAGGGTCGCGCAGCCTGACCCGAGGGTCGGGACTCCGGACCCAAGGGTCACGCAGCTCGATCCAAAGGTCGGGGCTCCGGACCCACGGGTCGACACTCCGGACCCGACAGGACTCTTGACCCTTGGGTCGCGTAACCGGACCCGAGGGTCGGGTCTCCGGACCCAAGGGTCACGCAGCTCGACCCAAAGGTCGGGACTCCGGACCCACGGGTCGCGTAGCCTGACCCCTGGGTTGAGACTCTTGACCCCTGGGTCGGCACTCCGGACCCGAGGGTCGGGACTCTCACCTCACGGGTCGCGCGGCTTGACCCACGGGTCGGGACTCTCGCCCCGCGGGTCGCGGCACCCGAGAGACGGGTCGCCTCACGGATACCAGGGGGCCGCACCAGTGCGGATCGGACGCTCGAAGGCATCGAGACCAGCCCGGAGGGCGGCAGACCCTAGCCCAGGGCGCGAACCCTGGGATAGAGCCACCACCGAATCGATTGGCGCCCTGCCAAGGGCGCTTTTCTAGCGGCCGCCGAGCGGGGAAAAAGCGCCCTTGGCAGGGCGAGCGGGAAGGGTGTGGGTTGCCGGTCCCAGGGCTTGCGCCCTGGGCTTCTATGAGGGTCCGGTTGTCAAGCTCCGAGATCGGTTTCTTTGCTTCTTCTTCTGTCGGCTCCTTTTGCCTTCGTCTCCCACAGCACGGCCTGCGACGCTTCGGTCTTCTC